>CXWK01000337.1_pt2 | contig 63109 bp, 51 predicted proteins | sample 590851 | NCBI WGS metagenome assembly CXWK01 (sample SAMEA3498364, study PRJEB10139) | wastewater metagenome | biome: wastewater treatment plant; material: activated sludge | place: Denmark | collected 2014-08-01 | reverse complement strand
CCCGCAAACGACCGGATGGGACAAGCGCGCACCGTCGCCGCGATTCGCGAGGCGTTCCTGGGTTTCTTCGAAGCCCGGGAACACCTGCGCATGCCCTCCGACGCGCTGGTGCCGCGCAACGACCCCACCCTGCTCTTCACCGGTGCAGGGATGAACCAATTCAAGGACGAGTTCCTCGGCCGCGGACGGCCGCTGAAGCGCGTCACCACCGCGCAGAAGTGCCTGCGCGTGCCGGATCTCGAGAACGTGGGAGCGACGCCGCGCCACCACACCTTCTTCGAGATGCTCGGGAACTTCTCCTTCGGAGACTACTTCAAGAAGGAAACGATTCCCTGGGAGTGGGAGTTCTTCACCGAAGTGCTCGGCTGGGACGCGGCACGTTTCGTTGCCACCGTGTACGAGGACGACGACGAAGCCTTCGCGATCTGGCGGGATGTGGTCGGGCTGCCCGAAACCCGTATCTTCCGCTTCGGCGAGAAGGAGAACTTCTGGCCGGCTTCGGCGCCGAGCGCGGGACCGAACGGAGTCTGCGGTCCCTGCTCCGAGCTCTACTGGGATCAGGAGCCGGGCCAGCCGCCGCCCGCCGCCGCCGGACTGCGCGAGCTGCCCAGCCGCTACCTCGAAGTCGGCAACTGCGTCTTCACGCAGTTCGACCGACGTGACGGCGGAGTGCTCAACCCGCTGCCGCGCAAGAACATTGACGTCGGCCTGGGGTTGGAACGCATTGCGGCGGTCGCGCAGGGCGTCGCCAACAACTTCGGCACCGACCTCTTCGCACCGCTGCTGGAGGAGATCCAGCGCGTCAGCGCCAAGCGCTACGGCGCCGATCGCGCCGACGACGTGCGCATGCGCCGCATCGCCGATCACGCGCGCGCGGTCTTCTTCTGCATCGCCGACGGCGCCGCGCCCGGACGCGAGGGCCGCGGCTACGTGGTGCGCAAGATCCTGCGCCGCGCCGTGCGCGACGGCATCGAACTCGGCGTCCCGCGGCCTTTCCTCGCCGATCTGCTGCCCGCCTTGCAGCAGACCATGGCCGAAGCCTACCCGGAGCTGCGCGAGCAGCAGTCGCCGGTTCAAGCACTGGTGCAAGCCGAGGAAGAACGCTTCCGCGAAGTCTTCTCGCGCGGCATCGCGCGGCTCGAGGGGGCGCTCGACGAACTGAAGCGTCAGCGCGGCGCTTCGATTTTCCCGGGACGCATCGCCTTCGAGCTGCACGACACCTACGGCTTCCCCTCCGACATCACCGAGGTGGTGGTGCGCGAGCACGGCTTCGAATTCGACGAGGGCGGCTACGAGGCCGCGATGGAAGAACAGCGCGAACGCGCGCGCGCCGGCAGCGAGATGACCGGCGACGTCTTCGCTGAATCGCGAGCGGTGCGGCTGCGACGCGCCGGAGTCGCAGCGACTGAGTTCCTCGGCTACGAGCAGGATGCGGCGCCCGCCCGACTCCTCGCACTGGTGGTCGGCGAGGCGGTCGTCGAGCGGGTCGCCTCCGGCACCGAGTGCGCAGCGATTTTGGATCGCTCGCCCTTCTATGCCGAAGGCGGCGGACAACTCGGCGACACCGGCAGCCTCGATCGCAGCGGCGTGGCCATGTTCGAGGTCGGCAACACCACTTCCGAGGAAGGCATCTGGATCCACCAAGGCCGCGCGCTCGCTGATCTGAATGCCGGCACCGAGCTACGCGCCGTGATTGACGCGCCGCGCCGCCGCGCGATCGAGGCGCATCACACTGCCACGCACCTGCTGCATGCAGCGCTCAAGGAAGTGCTCGGCGCGCACGTGAATCAAGCCGGATCGCAGGTGGCACCGGACCGCTTGCGTTTCGACTACACGCATCCGCAAGCACCGAGCAGCGAGCAGCTCGGGCGCGTCGAAGCGCTCGTCGTCCGCGAAGCTCTGCGCGCGCGCGAGGTCGGCAAGCGCCTCTGCTCGCTCGACGTCGCCAAGGCGGAAGGCGTCACGGCGCTCTTCGGCGAGAAGTACGGCGCTGAAGTCCGCGTCGTCGAAGTCGCAGGATTCAGCAAGGAACTCTGCGGTGGCACGCACGTGCGCAACACGGGAGCGATCGGCAGCTTCCGCATCCTTTCCGACCGCGCGCTCGCTGCCGGTGTGCGCCGCATCGAGGCCGTGGCCGCCGCCGCCGCCGAGGAGCGCATCCGCGCGGATCGCGAACGCTTGCTCGCCCTCGAAAGCGAGCTCAAGGCGCCGGCCGAGCGATTGCTCGAACGCGTGCAAGCTCTCAAGGAGCAGCTCAAGGAAGCGCGCAGCCGCCGACCTTCCGCGGCACCGGACGCCGCCGCGTTGGCGGAGGAGCTTGCGCGCTCCGAAGGCTTCGCCTGGAAGCACCTCGGCGGTCTCGACGCCGAAAGCCTGCGCGGCCTCGCGGATGCGCTCAAGGGCAAGGCCTTGCCCGCGGTCGTCCTACTGACCGCCGGAGAAGCGGATTCGGTCCCTTTCCTCTTCCTCTGCGCTCCTGGCGCCGGAGTGCGCGCCGGTGATCTCGCCAAGGCCTTCGGCAAGAAGATCGGCGGCGGGGGAGGCGGCCGACCCGACTTCGCTCAAGGTCAGGGCTCTCAGGGTGAGGCGCTGGAAGCCGCCGTGGAGGCTTTCCGTGCCGAGCTGGCGGCACCGCGCGCCGGATGAAGCGCAGTCCCGGCTTGACCGTCCTGCCCGGATGCGGGAGAATGTCCGGCTCCTTCGACGGGATCTCCCGGAAGAGGAGCCTCACAGAGCAGTTCCATGCCGAATCCGAAGCGCCGACATTCACGATCCAGGGGCGGCAAGCGCATGGCCGCGCAGCGGCCGGTGGCCACCCAGGTCCGTCCCTGCCCGCGTTGCAGCGCGCAGGGCCTGCCGCACACCGTGTGCGACAACTGCGGCCACTACAAGGGCCGCGAAGTGATCGTCAAGGACGAGTTCTAGGCCGCGGACGCCAGCGATGAAGATCGCGGTGGACGTCCTGGGTGGCGACTACGCGCCCGACGAGATGCTGCTCGGCGTCGCGTCCGCGTTGCAGAGCGCCGAATTCAAAGCTGCTGAGCTGTTGCTCGTCGGTCCGGAGGAGAAGATCCGCAGTGGACTCTCCGCGCAGGGCATCACCGAGGTCCCGCAGATCCTGCACACCGAGCAGGTCATCGAGGGTCACGAGAAACCCATCGAGGGTCTGCGCGCGAAGCCGCGCGCCAGCGTGGCGGTTTGCGTCGGCGCGGTGAAGGAAGGCGTCGCGGGTGGACTGGTCGCTTTCGGCAACACCGGTGCCACGGTCGCGGCCGCGACGATGGGACTCGGCTTGCTGCCAGGGCTGCGACGCCCCGGCATCGCAGTCAGCCTCACCGGCGAGGCGGGCCGCTTCGTGCTGCTCGACGTCGGTGCCAACCCCACGCCGAAACCCCTGCACCTGTTTCAGTACGCGCTGATGGGATCCGCCTACGCCTGCGGTCTCTTCGGCATCCAGCAGCCGCGCGTGGGCCTGCTCAACATCGGCGGCGAAGCCACCAAGGGCACGCCGCTCTTCAAGGACACGCACAAGGCGCTCAAGGAAGCTGCCGACGCCAAGATGGCCTTCGTCGGCAACGTCGAAGGCAATCAACTCTTCAGCGGCGGCGCCGACGTCTACGTCAGTGACGGCTTCGTCGGCAACATGGTGCTGAAGGTGGTCGAAGGCTTCGCCGAGTACCTCGTGCATTCCGCCGCGAAAGCGGGCGCGGGCGAAGGCCTCAAGGCCACGCTCCGCAAGATGCTCGGCGCCGCCGATTTCTCGGAAGTGGGCGCCGCTTCGTTGCTCGGAGTGAATGGGGTCGTGCTCATCGGTCACGGCCGTTCACGCGCCAGCGCGGTATTGCCCGCGCTGCGCACTGCGCGCTCCGGCATTCGCGCCAACGTCAATCGTCACATCGTCGAGAGCGTTGCCGCGCACGGCGAGCAGGCCCCGGGACAGGACGCCTGATGCTGGCGGGAAGGCCGGTCGGGATCGCCGGGCTCGGCTACGAAGTGCCGACTCGCCGGATTGACAATCACTGGTTCACGCGCTTCGTCGAGACCAGCGACGAATGGATCGTGCAGCGCACCGGCATCCACGAGCGGCGTTGGCTCGACGAAGGCGAGAAGCCGACCGATCTCTTCTGCGGCGCCGGCCGCAAGGCGCTCGCGGCCGCGAACTTCGCGCCGGAAGACGTGGATCTCGTGATCGTCGCCACGGTTTCCGGCGACCACCAAGGAATCCCTTCAGCGGCCAGTTTGGTGCAACACCGGCTCGGCTGCACGCGCGCCTCCGCCTTCGACCTCGGCGCCGGTTGCGCCGGCTTCGTCTATGCGCTGGCCACCGGCGCCCAGTTCATCGCCGGCGGCCTCTACCGCAACGTGTTGGTGATCGGCGGCGAAGGTCTGTCGCGCATTTGCGACGTGTACGACCGTAATTCAGTCATCATTTTCGGCGACGGTGCCGGTGCCGCGCTGCTGCGTCCGCACGCCGACTGCAAGCAGGGCTTGATCGAGGATCTCACCCTCGGCTCCGACGGCTCAGGTGCGGAGTTCATCATGCGCCCGCGCGGTGGCGCCGCCGAACCGCTCACTCCGGAAATCCTCGCCGAAGGCACCAACAACGTGCGCATGAAGGGACGCGAGGTCTATCGCTTCGCCGTGGAGCGCATGACCACCCTGATCGGTTGGGCGCTCGAAGGCCAGGATCTCGACGAACTCGCGGTGGTGGTACCACACCAGGTCAACGCGCGCATTCTCGAAACCGCGACGCAGAAGCTCGGCATTCCTCCGGAGCGCGTGATCATCAACATCGACCGCTACGGCAACACCTCCGCCGCCTCGGTGCCGATCGCGCTGTGCGAGGCGCGTGATCGCGGTTTGCTCGAACCGGGCAAGCTGGTGGTACTCGCCGCCTTCGGTGCGGGCCTCGCCTGGGGCGGCGCGCGCCTACGCTGGTAGCCGAGACTCATGGAATACGGACTGTTGATGCCCGGTCAGGGCGCCCAGGAAGTCGGCATGGGCAAGGACTTCGCGGCGCACAGTTCTGCCGCACGCGCGCTGTTCGCACGCGCGGACGAAGTGCTCGGGATCCCGCTCAGCCGCCTCTGCTTCGAAGGTCCGCTCGAAGAACTCACCGCCACCGACGTCGCCCAGCCCGCGATCTACCTGTGCTCGCTGGCGGCCCTGGCGGCCTTCGAGGAAGCCCTTGGTGGGCCACTCCGACTGCGACTCGCCGCCGGCCTCTCGCTCGGCGAATACACCGCCCTGGTCGCGGCCGGTGTGTTTTCCTTCGAAGATGGTCTGCGTTTGGTGCGGGCGCGCGGTGCCGCGATGCAGCGCGCGAGCGAGGCACTCCCCTCGGGCATGAGCTCGGTCCTGGCACTCTCGCGCGAGGCCTGCGAGCAGGCCTGCACCGAAGCGGCCGCGGCCACCGGCAAGATCTGCCAAGTCGCCAACCTCAACGCACCCGGTCAGATCGTGGTCAGCGGTGAGCTCGCCGCTCTCGACGACTTCGAGCCGCGCGCCAAGGCGGCGGGGGCGCGCAAGGTGATCCGACTCAACGTCGCTGGCGCCTTCCACTCGGAAGTGATGCGCCCCGCCGCGCAAGAACTCGAACGGGCTCTGACGGCGGTCGAGTTCCGCACCGCCCGTTGCCCGGTGTGGCAGAACGCCACCGCCGCACCCGCCACCGCGCCGAACGCCCTGCGCGCGAATCTTGCTGCGCAGCTCACCGCCCCAGTGCGCTGGGAAGAATCCTTTCACAAGATGCAGGAGAGCATGGTGGGCGCCAGCTTCCTGGAACTCGCACCCGGACGCGTGCTCGCCGGCCTCGCGCGCAAGATCGCGCCCGGCGGCGCCGTGCTCAATCTCCACGAAGCGGCCGCGCTGCCCGCCCTCCTGCAGCACACAGCATGAAAGAACTCCAAGATCAGCGGATCCTCGTCACGGGTGCTTCGCGCGGGATCGGCGCAGCCATCGCTCAAGACCTCGCTGCGCAAGGGGCGAAGGTCGCCGGCCTCGCGACGCGCACTGCCAATCTCGCCGCCACCCAAGCCGCCGTCGAGGCGGCCGGGGGTGCCTTCCTCGCGCTCGCAGGCGACATCGCCGATCCGGCCACCGCCGAAGCCGCGGTCGCTGCGATGCAGAAGGAGTGGGGCGGCGTGGACGCGCTGGTCGCGAACGCCGGCGTCACGCGCGACAACCTGCTCATGCGCATGAGCCGCGAGGAGTGGGAGAGTGTGCTCGCCACCAACCTCGGCGGCGCTTTCTGGTTCTTGAAGGCAGTGACGCGGCCGATGATGAAGCAGCGCGCAGGCCGCGTGGTGCTGATCGGGTCGGTGGTGGCCACGATCGGCAACGCCGGCCAAGCCAACTACTGCGCTGCCAAGGCCGGTCTGCACGGGCTGGCGCGCTCGGCCGCGCTCGAGCTCGGCAGCCGGAGCATCACGGTCAACGTGGTGGCGCCGGGCTTCATCCGTACCGACATGACCGACGCGATCCCCGAAGCGTCGCGCCAGGCCATGCTCGCCAAGATCGCTCTGGGACGGGAAGGCCTCCCGGAGGACGTCGCGGGAACGGTCCGATTCCTGCTCGGGCCGGCCGGCGCCTACGTCACCGGTCAGGTCCTGCTGGTGGACGGTGGACTTTCCCTCGGCTGAGGGCGGACCTACAATCTGCGCTCACGGCCGGATCTCCGGCCACCGTTACCTCCAGCCTGCAGACGCAGCCAATAGACGCGATGAACGAGTCGGAGATCACCGAAAAGGTGTACGAGATCGTGTGTGAACACATGGGAACCTCGCGCGAGAAGATCGCCAAGGAGACCTCATTCATCAACGACCTCGGCGCCGACAGCCTTGACACCGTCGAACTCGTGATGGAGTTCGAAAGCGCTTTCGACATCACGATTCCCGACGAGGATGCCGAGAAGATCCAGACCGTCGGGAACGCGGTTTCCTACATCCAGTCGAAACTCAGCGGGTGATCACCGTCCAGCCGGGTCGTATTCCCGGTTTGAACGCATGGCACACCCTGGGCGAAGAGTCGTCATCACCGGCCTCGGAGCCCTTACTCCGCTGGGAGTGGGTGCTGGTGCGCTCTTCGACGGTCTAGTTGCCGGTCGCTCTGCCGTACGCCTGGTCGAGAGGCTCGACCTGAGTCAGCACGCGACCAAGTTCGCGGCGGAAGTGCGCGGCTGCGTGTACCAACCTGAGCAGTACTACAGCAGGCAGGAGTTGCGCAGAATGGACCCGTTCGCGCAGGTCGGCCTCGTCGCCGCAAGCGAGGCTTGGAAGGATGCCGGCTTCGACGGACCGGCGGCTGTGCCGGAGCGCTCCGGCTGCATCATGGGAACGGGCATCGGAGGCATCACGACGCTGCTGGAGCAGAGCTTGGTGCTGGCAGCCTCGGGACCGCGGCGCGTCACGCCCTACTTCATCTCCAACGTGATGGTGAACAGCCTACCCGCCAACGTTGCCATCAAACACGGTCTGCGCGGTGCATGCTTTCTAGCCGCCTCGGCCTGCGCCTCCTCCAGTCACGCAATCGGTATGGCGATGCGCGAGATCCGCTCCGGCCGTGCCGACCTGATGATCACGGGCGGCGCGGAGACCACCACCAACGAGCTGACCTTGGCTGGCTTCAACTCGGTGAAAGCGCTGTCGACTCGCAACGATGACCCGGAGGGCGCCTCGCGACCCTTCGACCGCGACCGCGACGGATTCGTGCTGGGGGAGGGTGCCGCCGCCCTGGTGCTCGAGTCCGAGGAGCACGCGCGGACGCGCGGCGCGCGAATCTACTGCGAGTTGGCCGGCTTCGGCCAGACCGACGATGCCGGCCACATCACGGCCCCGGACGAGACCGGACGAACGCCTGCGCGCGCAATGCAACTGGCGATGGCCGACGCCGGACTCGCGCCCGAGGACGTGGATTACATCAACGCCCACGGGACCTCCACACTGCTCAACGACATGATCGAAACGCTGGCGATCAAGATCGCCTTTGGCGAGCCACAGGCGCGCCGTTTGTGGATCTCCTCCTCGAAGTCCATGATCGGCCACCTGGTCGGGGCCGCCGCCGCCGCGGAGGCAGTGGTTTGCGCGCTCTCCCTGCACCGCGGCGTAGCGCACCCCACCAAGAACTACACCACGCCGGATCTCGAGAACGGCTGCGATCTCGACTACGTTCCGGGTTCTGCTCGCGAGCACGCGCTGCGCGCCGCGCTCTCGAACTCACTCGGATTCGGGGGTCACAATGCGTCCCTTGCGTTCCGTCGCTACCGCTAATCCCCTAGCACCGTGAAGAAAAAATTCTCCGAAGCCCTGAAGACCTACAAGAAAGAGGTCTTCCGCATCGAACACGACCCTGAGGAGCTGCGCTCGATCACGCGCGAAGCGCTCCAGTACACCGAGGACGCGCTCGACAACGCGTACCACTACCACTTCCACAAGCTCCCGGACGCCTCGCGCGCCGAGATCATCAACATGATCAACAATTACACGCTGGAGGCACTGCTCCCGCCGATCGTGGAGAAGATGTCCAAGCGCCAATTGTTGCTTGAACGGAAAGTGGAATTGCTCGTCCGTCTGCTCGAGGAAGCCCTCGACCGCATCGGCGAGAGCGACGAGCGTTGAGCGGAAGCGCCGCGGCCGCGCTCGCGGCGGAGATCGCGGCGCTCGATGCAGCCCTGCTCGCGCGGCAACGCGCGGCGCTGAGGGCGGCTCCACAAGCGGCAGCGGTGGAGGACCTGCAGGCACCGGAGCTGCTGCCGCCCTCCAGCCGCAACGAGGATCCGCGGGTGCACGCCGCCGCCGCGCGCGGTTGGGAAGAGTTGCGCGCCGGACGCGTCGCGGTGGTGACGGTGGCAGGCGGCCAGGCTTCGCGCCTCGGCTTCGAAGGCCCCAAGGGCGCATTCCCGCTCGGTCCGGTGAGTGGTGCGAGCCTGTTCCAGATCCTCGCAGGCGGCGTGCGCCGCATGCGCGAGCGCGCCGGCGCAGCGCTGCCCTGGGTGCTGATGACCGGACCCGACAACGACGCGGCGACGCGCGCCTTCTTCGCGGCGCGCAATCATTTCGGTCTGGGCGCGCGCACTGTGCACTTTGCTTGTCAGGGCACACTGCCCGCCCTGAGTCCAGAGGGTGAGTTGCTGGAATCCGCGCCCGGGCGCCTGTTCCGGAATCCCGACGGTCATGGCGGCCTCTACCGCGCGCTCGCTCGCGACGGATTGTTGGCGCGGCTCGCGGATGGGGGAGTGCGCACCCTCTTCACCTGCCAAGTGGACAACGCGCTCGCCCCGATCGCGGATCCGGTCTTCCTCGGTTTCCACGCCCAGCGCGACGCGCGGATGTCCTGCAAGGCCGTGGTGAAGACCGAAGCGGCAGAGAAAGTCGGACTACTCGCCGAGCGCGACGGACTTCTGCATTGCGTGGAATACTCCGACCTCAGCGCCGCAGCGCAGACCGAGCGCGCCGCCGACGGGGGTCTGCGTTTGCGCGCTGGCAACCTGGCGATGCACGCCATCGAGCTCGATTTCGCTGCGCAGATGGGGGAGACGGATCTGCCTTTGCACCTGGCGCGTAAACCGGTGCGCGCGCTCGGTGCCGACGGCGCACTCACGACGCGACCGGCTGTGAAGTTCGAGAGTTTCGTCTTCGACGCCCTGCCGCTAGCCGGGGCCGGGCGCTGCTTGGTGCAAGAAGCCGACCGCAATGAGGAGTTCGCACCGTTGAAGAACCGCAACGGAGCTGACTCGATCCTCTCCGCCCGTGCCGCGCTCGACGCGCGAGCGCGGCGCTGGCTGGCTGCGGCGGAAATCGCTTGCCCGGACTGCGGCTGGGTCGAACTCGCGCCCGGCCTCGCCAACGAGGCTAAAGATCTCCGCTCGCGTCGTGATCAGGTGGAGTCGGCAGCCGGCGGACGGATCTTGCGGCTACGCCGCCACGCGCGCGCCTGAGCCTGCTAGGATTCCCGCCCGGCCGGAGTGGCGAAATCGGCATACGCGATAGATTCAAAATCTATTTCTCGCAAGAGAGTGGGGGTTCAAGTCCCCCCTCCGGCACCATTTGCTTCCGCAGAGCTGGGATTCACGCTAGATTGGGCCTTTAGGGTCTTCCCCGTACCCTGCACCTTGGACGCTCTTCTTCGCGACCTTCTCGCTCGGAGTTTTCACGCAGTCTTGCATCGGCTGCGGGGTCTCCGTGCATTGCTCGGTGGCTGGATCGAAATCGGCGTGCCCCCGGGCAGCGAAGATCGCGTGCACAGTCGTCTGGAAGAGGACATGGCCTTACTGGCGCGTCTCGACTGGATCGGCTCGATGCTGATCGCGACCCCGCCCGCCGAACGCATGGAATCCGGCGAGGCACCGACCGTGCTGCTCGCCGTGGCGCTCGGGCTCTCGTCCGCCGAGGAAGCCAAAGCGCGGCTGCCGCTGATCCTCGAGCCGAAGGCCGCTGTGGCGGCCGCACTGTGGCTGCAGGCGCACGCACCACACTGCGTGCTGGATCACGATGTGAAGCTCGGATGGGAAGGTCGCGGCCTCGTGCTCGAACTTCGCGCAGCACCTGCCTCGGACCTCGCGACTTGGGAGACCGCCTACGGCGGTCTGCTGCAAAGCTGCGCGGCCAAGCGCATCGTGTTCCGTCCGCACTGTTTCGCGCCGCGCGTTGGCGTACGTGAGCTGGCAGCCGGGAGCTGAGTCCTCCCGAGCGGCCGGTATAATGGGGCTTCGTCCCGATGAGGAAGGATTTCCCGCACGATGCTCCGCCCGGAGCGCTGCTCGCCGCTTTGGAAGCACGCGCCCAGTCCGACCCGGTGATCGCCGCTGAGTGGGCGCACGCTTGGCGTGCCTGGCCCGAGGCCGGGGCGGATGCGCGCGTGCGCGAACGCTTCCGCGAGTGGTTCCTGCTCGAGCGGGAATCCGAGGCGCTCGGCGTGCCGCCAGCGGCGGCGTGGGCACCGCGTGAACTCGGCGAACGTGACGAGGATCCGTGGACCCGTCTGCTGGAAGCGCAGTTCCGCGTCCTGAGCGTGGACGACTCCGGAGCTGCGGACGACGGCACGCTCACCGATCTTTGGAGCGGGCAAGTGTTCGAGGAGGTGTCACTCCCGGCGGAGGCCGCCGTGGCGCGCTTGCTCCTCGCGCGCTTGGCGCCGCAGGGAACACGAGGAGGCGAGCTGCTGCCGGGGTGGCGCGCGATCGCAGATTTCGTCCTCGCCGACGCGCTTGCGGGCGATCTCGCGCGCTTGCGCGCCGTGCAGCCGCGCGCGCGCCTCTCGCAACGCGAGTGCGAACTCTTGTTGGCTCCGCACTGGGAGCGGGAACTGTCCGCGCGCAGTTCCTCGCCCGCGGACGAACGCGATCGCGTTCGTCGGCTCGCCGAGTATCTGAGGGAGCATCCGCAGTGGAGCACTGAACGCGCGCTCGGGATCCTGCAGGAGAGCGGACCGGCGGAGCTGCTGGACCGCATTGCCTTCGAGACTCCACTGCCGTTGGAGCCGCTGCGGCTCCTGATCGCCGAGTGGACGCAGGCGCAGCTCGCGGAGGTCGCGCCACCGCCGCTCGCGGATCCCGAAGATCCGCTCGAGCCGGAGAGCGTCGAAGCGGCGCTCGTTGCCTACGACTGCGCGCGCGCGAGCGGCATCGGTCTGCGCCAAGCCTGGGACGAGCTGCAGCAAGCACTGCAACTCGCGGAAAAGGCGGACTCCGAAGCCTCCGAGCCCTGGGAAGAAGAAGGCGAAGTGGAAGCGATCGGACCTGAATCGGTACCCGGCCTGAGCTTTTGGATCGAGACCTGGGAATGGGAACGAAAACGTGAAGGCCGACCGCTCAGTCCAGCCGAGCGCCGCGTCGCCACGCGCTTCGCGCAGTTCGCCGAAGGCCTCCACGAAGGCGGGCTCGACGCAGCCGAAATCCACGCCCGCGACCTGTGGAACTTCTACGCTTCGGCGCCGGACGGGGCGGAGCTGGAAGCACGCATGCGCGCCACCGCCGATCTCGTGGCCTGGCTGCGCCAGGAGCAGGGCGCCTTCGTGATGGAAGATCCTTCGGACTGGACCGAACGAGATCTCGCCCGTCTGCGCTCCGGCGTGCAACTGAATGAACGCCTGCGGGGACTGCGGAGTCTGGTCGGCACCAAGGCCACGATTGCCGCGACCGATCCACCGCGGGTCTTGTCCGAGCAGGGCGACTGGGTGGAGGTCTCGGGTCTGCCGGAACATTTCGAGGCGCCGATGCGGCGCGGGGACCTGGTGGGCGGCATCTGGACGGCTGGTGAGTTCGTGATCACCACCTGGCTACCGCAACCCTCACCGGCTGCGGATGCGAGCGCAGAGGCCTGAGAAGGCCTGAATTCGAGCTTGGAGGACTTCGGGCGGACCGCCTCGATAATGTCCGATAATGAATATTATGGTGCGTCAGGACGGGAGTCCCAGAGGGAGGCGTGGCAGTGCCTCACCGGGTTCCGGCTTCCAGCCGCAGGCTTCCACGACCCAACCGAGCGGCGTCCGCGCCAGCACCGTGATGGATCCGGTCGGCGCCTTGAGGAGTTCCCAGTCCTCCAAGGGCCGGTGCAGCGCCTCCGCGATCAAGGCCCGAATCGGATAAAGGTGCGCCACCACCCCGACGCAGCCGCCGTGCCAGCGCTGCTCGAGTTGGTCGCGTGCCGCACACACTCGGTCGCGCAGGTCGGCAAGGCTCTCACCGCCGTGGCCGCGCCAGGCCACCGGATCGGCGGCATGCGCTTCGAGATCCCCGGGCCAGCGGCTGCCGATCTCTTCCGCGGTGTGGCCGAGCCAGCGGCCGCGATGGATCTCGCGCAAACCCTCGAAACTCTCGGGCGCCGTCGTGGACAGACTGCGTCCGGCCGCGAGACATTCGGCACCGAAACGCGCCCGACTCAAAGGGCTGCAGGCGACGTGATCCAGTTTCAGCGGCTGCAAGGCGGCTGCCGCGAGACGTGCCTCGTCCTGGCCGGCCTCGGACAAGGGCACTTCACTGCCGCCGTAGAAGCTCCGCGGTCGGCTGATCTGGACCGCGCCGTGACGCACGAGGACGAGTCTCATCGGGATGCGGCGCCCTGCGCCGAAGTGATTCTAACCGCCGCAGCCGCGTTCCCGGCGCGGAACGAATTCTCCGCTCGGCCGCGCCACGTTCCTCCCGTGGAACGCCTTTCCGCGTCGAGGCTGCAAAAGCGCAGGCACGCGAGTTGCGTTGCTGAGGTGACCCGCTTCGGGGAACACCATGAAATCATTCCTCATTCCTTTCTTTCTCGGTTTAGGCTTGTTCGCCAGTGCCGACCTGCACGCCCACGGTGGCCGCTACAAGGGCCCTGAGGACACCACGCCTCCCGGCGGCAGCGGCATTCCCACGCCGCCCACTCCGCCCAACGCACCCAGCACGCCGAGCAAGCCGAGTGATCCCTCCACGCCGTCCACCCCGGGGACCAGTGGAGTGCCGACACCCCCCAACCAACCGCCCGCTCGCCAACCCAGCGGCCCGCCCACCGGCACCGGTGGCGGCGCGCTCCCGCTCTCGGACCACACCGGCTGGCAGTACTGGTGGGAGTTCAACAAGGAAGGATTCCTCAATCTGCGCGCACGCGTCCAGTCGCCTGCGCCGAGCACCGAGGGAGCCAGCATCCTCACCGGCCTCACGGGCGCCGGCGCGCGCACCGCCTCGTTGGTCAGTGAACAAGCCGTGCGGGATCGCATCCTGCCCGCGCTGCACGCCGCAGCGCGCAGCGCCGATGAGGTGGACGTCCTCACCGGCAGCATGATCGCGATCGCGCGCATCGGCCGCGACGCCGACGGCAGCGCGGCCACGCTGTTCGCGGAACATCTCGGCGCGCCCTCTCAAGAGGTTGCCGAGACGGCTGCGATTTGCTTCGGCATCCTCAAGGATCCCGCCGCCTTGCAGAGCGTCATTCCCGCGCTCATCTTCGACCAAGCGGCCGGCCGCACTCTGGTCGGCGAAGGCGAGGTCCCCGCCCGCACGCGCGTCTTCGCGGCCTACGCCGCTGGTTTGATCGGTGGTGCGGCGAGCGACGAGAAAGTGCGTGCCCTCGTCGGCGAGATGCTCCTGAGCCTGCTCGAGACCGACCGTTCGCCCTACGCGGACCTACGGGTCGCTGCGGTGCTCGGCCTCGGACTTCTGGAACCCCAGGATCCCGAGCTCGTGGACCGGCTGGTGAGTCGGCTCGGCGCCCGCCTGGATCAGGGCCAGGACGACGCCCTGGTGCTCGCCCACCACCCCGCCACGATCGCCAAACTGCTGCGCGCTTCCCCCGCCGGGTTCCCTGCGCGCGAGCGCGCCTTGGACCAGATGTTGCGGCTCGCGCAACCGCGCGCGGATGCGCACGGCTTGGTGCGTCAATCCGCGGTACTGGCACTCGGCATGTTGGCGCGCCCGCACGATCCGCGCAGTGCCGAGATCCACGCCGCCTTGGCTGAAGTGCAGGAGCGCGGACGTGATCTCTTGGCGAAGAACTTCACGGCGATCGCGATGGCCTACCTCGGCGCCGCGGCACCCGACTACGACTGCGCCGAGAACGGCCTGCCGGTGACGCGCTTTCTGCTCGACGGCTTGCGCCGGAGCAACACTTCCTACGAAGCCTGGTGCGCCCTTGCGCTCGGTGTGCAAGCCTTCCTTCGTCAGGAACAGGGAATGGAATCCCCGTCGATCATCGCGGAGTCCGTGATGAAGAAATTCTCCGGCGCGCGCGCACCGGACCTGCTCGGTGCCTGCGCCATCTCCCTCGGCTTGATGCGACAGCGCGACGCGGCACCGGACATCGCCGCACGCATGGATCGCATCGGCGACGCCAGCTTCCGCGGCTACGCCGCCGTCGCGCTCGGACTGTTGGGTGACTCGGCGCAGAGTCCGCGCCTGCTCACGCTCCTTCAGGAAGAACGCCGGGATCCCGATCTGCTCCGTCAAGCCGCGACTGGTCTCGGCCTCATCGGCAACCCGGAACTACGCGTTGCTCTGCTCGAACTTCTCGCCCCGTCGGACGGTGCGCGCGCCTCGCTGCCGGTGCTTGCCGCCGCCGCCATCGCCATCGGCTTCGTCGGCGATGGTCGCGCGGTGGAACCGCTGCTCGGCTTGCTCGAAGACGCGCGCCGACTCGCGATGGCACGCGCCTTCTCGGCGATCGCGCTGGGCCTCCTCGCGGACAAGGAATGGCTGCCCTGGAACGCCGCGCTCGGCGCTGACCTCAATTACGGAGCCGCCGTCTCCACACTGATCGAGAAATCCTCGGCCAACGGCATCCTGGACCTGCTCTAAAGCGTTCAGGAGGCTCTGGGCGAGCGCGTTCCTCTCAGGGAACGTTCCCGCCCTTCCCCCCGCCGCGAATCCGCGGCACAATCCTTGCAAGAGGTTCCTCGGGAACCCTCCCGACCACCGACCATGAAACGCCTCACCACGCTTCTCGTCCTCGCGGCTTCGCTGGGCCTCACCGCCTCGCTCTCCGCGCACGGCGGCACCTACAAGGGCCCCGGCGACACGGTTCCGCCGGGCGGCGGCGGCGCTTCGACGCCGACTCCGCCGAGCACACCGAGCACGCCGTCCACGCCCTCGACGCCGAGCACTCCCTCGACCCCGAGCACCCCGAGCACGCCCAGCACTCCGGGCACTCCGGGCAGCCCGGCTCCGGGCGGGGCGGGTCCGACCACGGGCGGTGCGCAAGCCGACAGCACCGACCTCTCGAAGTGGCAGTTCTGGTGGGAGTTCAACAAGGATCGATTCCTGAACCTCCGGGCGAAGGTCCACAGCGGCGGCACCACCACCGACTCCGGCGGCATTCTGACCGGTCTCGGCGGCGGCGCGGCGCAAGCCAACACCTACGCCCCCACCGATCAACAGATCCGTGCGGAAATCATTCCGGCGTTGCTCGAAGCGGTGAAGGACGAATCGGACCAGGACATCCTCACCGGCGTGATGATCGCGCTGGCGAAGATCGGCAAGGACGAGTCGGGCGCGGCGCGTGAGCTCTTCAAGTCGAACCTCGGCGCGCCGGTGCAGGAAGTCGCGGAAACCGCAGCGATCTCCTACGGCATCCTCAAGGACTACTCGGCGCTCGACGAGGTGCTCGTGCACCTGCTGCACGACGACGCTGAGGGTCGCAAGATGCTCGGCAAGAACGAAGTACCGCTGCGCAACCGCACCTTCGCGGCGTACAGCATCGCGTTGGTCGGCTCCTACAGCAGCGAAGCCGCCGTCAAGCAGAAGGCCGCCAAGCTGCTGCTCGATCTGCTCGCGACCGATAAGTCGGCGATCCAGGACCTCCGCGTCGCAGCGGCGATCGGACTCGGTCTGCTCGACATCCAGGATCAGGGCGGCATCGTGGACACCGTCACGCGCATGTCCGAGATCCTGGCCGCCGAGTCCGACGACGACATCGTGCTCGCGCACTTGCCGCCCTCGATGGCCAAGCTGCTGCGCGGTCTGCCGCCCGCCGATCTGGCGCTGCGCGACCGCGTGCTCGATCAAGTCATCGGTCTGGTGGACACGCGCTCGAAGGCGGGCAACTTCACCAAGCAGAGCGCGGTGATGGCGCTCGGCATGCTGGTGCGGCCCGGCGACAAGCGCACCAAGGAGATCTTCGAGGTGCTCGAGTTCCAGGCCGACAAGGCCAAGGACCAACAGGCCAAGAACTTCTCCGCGATCGCGATGGCCTACCTCGGCTCTGCCGACCCGGACTTCGACAGCGCCGAGAACAAGTCGCCGGTCACCAAGTTCCTGCTCGACAAGATGAAGAAGAGCAACTCGGCCTACGAGCAATGGAGCGGTCTCGCCCTCGGCGTGATGGCCTTCCAACTCAACGAGAAGAACTTGGCGATCTCGCCGATCGTGCACGAGCAGGTGCTCAAGAAGTTCGAGAGCTCCAAGTCGCCCGATGACCTCTCGGCCTTCGTGCTGGCGCTCGGCCTGATGAATCACCAGGGCTCGATGGACACGATCCGCACCTCGATGGAGAAGTACAAGACTTCTGAGTTCCGCGGCTACGCATCGATCGCACTCGGATTGCTGGGTGCACGTGCGCACAGCGATTACCTCTCGAAGATGATCGAGGAGCAGAAACGGGATCCGGACCTGCTGCGTCAGGCCGCCATCGGTCTCGGTCTGATGAAGAACCGCGAGGTGCTCACGCAGCTCATGGAGTTCCTGAACCCGAAAGAAGGGCGCCCCTCGCTGGCGGTGCTCGCCTCGACGGCGACCGCGATCGGTTTCATCGGCGATTCGCGTTCGGTCAAGGACCTGATCAGCACGCTCAAGAACAAGCGTCTGACCCCGCTCGGCCGCGCCTTCGCAGCAGTCGCGCTGGGCATGGTCGGCGACAAGGAATTGCTGCCGTGGAACTCGGCGATCGGCGCCGACATGAACTACCGCGCTTCGGTCTCGACGCTGGTCGAGAAGAACGTAGCGAACGGGATCCTGGACATCCTCTAGGGACTCCGATCCACCGTGCGGGGCGAGAACTGAGTTCTCGCCCCGTTTTTCATTCATCCTTCATTGAGAGTCTCGTCGTCGAAGGAGAACTCGGAGGTGAGTTCGGCGGAAGCGACCTCGATCTCGCGGCCGCGCTCGTCGCGCAGCTTCCAACGGCCGCGCTCGTTCTCCAGCGCGAGCAGACGGCAGACGCCGCGCCGCGGTGAGTAGAGCCGGTCGCCGGGGCACAGCCACGGCAGGTCCTCGCCGCGCAGCTCCGGCGAATCGCCTTCCAAATCGGCGGGGTGTGCGTCACCCCAGAGTCCGAAGACGTCGTCGCTCTGCTCCCGCATCACCTGCGCACGCGGTGGCGCGATGCGCGCTCCCGGCGCCAACACTTCTGGCCGAGCTTCCGCGGGGGGCGGGACAGGCTCAGCAGAGCGCGGATACTCCACCGCTAGTTCAGCTTCCACGGGCTGCGGCGCAGCGCGCGGCACCTTGACGATCGGGGGCACAGCCGCTGCGATTGACGGCTCCCTCACCACCGTCTGTGCGACGCACGGCGTTTCGGCACGGACGGCGGGCGGCTCCGGCGTTTCCGGGATGACTTCCGTCCGCACGACCTCCGCTTCCTCCGGCTCGATCTGCTCCGGCATCGGTGCTCCCGCGAGCCAACGCGTGAAGTCCACCGCGATCTCTTCCAACGGCAAACCACGTGCGAAGCGGGCCTCGAGCCAAGGGCCGGTCTTGCGATCCCCCGCGCCGAGCATCGCGCGCTCAGGCAGCGGGATCGCCGCCGGCCAGCACGCAAGCACCGCGTCGCTCCCGGCCTGTCCGGCGCGGCGCCAGGTGCCGCGCATTTCCTCACCACCCGCGTCGAGCACACGCTCGGCGAAGTTCTCGAGCGCTCCCGGCGCGAGCTCGCGACGCAAGGAACGTCCGTCCGCACGCGTCAGGAACAGACGGCCGGGTGCGGGATGGGAGCGGAACAGGCCCATGACGACGGCGCGATGATCTCAGCGCGGCGTGCGCAGGGCGAGCCAGGCGAGCCAGGCACCGAGTGCCAAAGCAGCGAAGGGGACGAAGGCGCGCGCGGACTGGCGAGCACGAGCCGCGCGGCGCGTTTCCACGCGTTCCGTGAGTAGAGCCTGCGCGCGCTCCACCGTCGCGCGCTCCGCCTCCGGACGATCAGCATGCCGTCGCAGCCAATCGCTGGCGAGTTCCGAGCCCGCGTTCCACCGCGCTGGATCCCACGCCGAGAGATGAATCGCGTAGCGTTGTCCGTCGGTGTCCCCAGGTAGCCGTTGATCGAGCGCCGCGTAGGCGGCCCAGGCCTCGGACTCGGCACCTGCGGCTTGATAGACGAAGAGCCGCTCGCGCCACTCCTCCGGCCGTGGCGCCGAAAGCGGATCCTCGGCCACGTGTTCGGCGTGCCACGCGACCAACTCGCGCGCGTCGGTAGGCCACTGCACGAGCAGTGCCAGCAGGGCAAAGATGGGAATCATTCCCCCGTCCGCTCCGCCCACGAGCGCGCCTGCAGAAGGACCAAGGCGTTGCGATCGTCGGTAAAGGGATGCGCAGCGGGAACCGTAGCTCCGTCCACCGACTGTCCGGGCAACAAAGCCGCACCGATCTCCTGCGGCCAGCCCCTCGGCAGCGCGGCCGCAAGCGCCGCAGGCGCCGCCAGCGGCTCACCGCGGCGCGCGAACAATATCCAGTTGCGGCTGCGCGGCACGCGATGCAGCCGCAGATGCGGACCGAAACCATCGCGCGCGCTCGCCACCAGACGCGCGAGCAGACCGTCCGGATCCCTGGGGTCGGCGCGCGTGCCGACGTTGGCCGCAAGCACGCCACCAGGGCGCAACTTCGACGCGGCTTCGGTGAAGAATTCTTGCGTCGCGAGATGAGGAGGGATTTCGAACTGGCGCGCGTAGGCATCGAGCAGCAGGAAGTCGAGCTCCGCAGGCGCTGCGCGGAGCAGGCTGCGCGCATCGGCGCCGGAGATCACGCGCACCGAAGCTCGCAAGGTCTCTGGCAACGGTAGCCAGCGCTCTCCGAGCGCCGTCACGGCTGGATCCAGCTCCACGCCGACCGCTGCAAACGGTCGCCCACGCAGTGCTTCGGCCACGGGCGGCAACGCGCTGCCGGCACCGAAACCGAGCACCCAGAAGCGTTGCGTGCGTGGCGGTCCCGCCTGAGGGCCTGGTAGGCCTGCGTAGAGTGGCGCCAGAGCGAAGATGTCGTAGTAGAGACCACTCCAGACCGTCTCTCCCCCCCACCAGGATTGAAAGGAATCCAATCCTTCGTTCATCTGCAGCCAGCGCTCGCCCGTGGCGGGAAAGCCGATCACGCGCAGCCGTTGATAGGAAGATTCACGCGCGGCCAGGACTTCCGCTCCGTCGGGAAGATTCGCCGTGCGTGCAGGATCCTGGCCGAAGGACGCACCGGCCGCGGCGAGCGCCAAGCAGGCAGCGACTCCGCCCGCGCGTCCGCGCAGAAGCAATGCGGCGGCGAGGAGCAGCGTCACGGCGATCAACAGGAGTGTGACGCGCACCCCAAGTGTGGGCAGTGCGAGGAAGGAGGAACCGAGCACGCCTCCCAGGGAGCCGAGCGTTCCGGCGGCGCCGATCTCACCCGAAGCCAAGCCTGCGCCACGTTCCTTCGCGCGCAGTTCCACCAAGAGCGGACTCACTGCCGCGAGCAGAAAGACTGGCGGTGCGAACAAGAGCAAGGCTGCGCTGAAGGAGCCTTGCACGAAGGAAGCGGCCGCATCGTCCAAGCTCAGGTTCGCTGGCAGCATCCAGCGCGCGAAGGGCGCCAGGCTCAAAGCCGCAAGAGCTACGAGAAGGCCGCCCGCGCCGAGCAGCAGCGCAGCGCGACGTCCGGGTGCAGCGCTGCGACGCGCCCAACGTCCACCCGCCCAACCGCCGAGCGCAATCGCGGCGAGCACGACGCCGATCTGCTGACTCCAGACCAGCGCCGAAGTTCCGAACCAGGGCGCGAGGAGATGAACTCCCAGGATCTCGACGCTCAGGACTGCGAAGCCCGCGAGCGCGGCTGCGAGCAACGCCGCCAAGCGGGCTCAGCCTCCCTTGCCGGCCGCGGCGCCGCCCGCACCGCTGGTGCTCCCGCCGCCGGATTCGGCCGGAGCCGGGATCGGCACGTCGAGCCTCTGGAGCGCGGCCGGGAACACCATGCCGGCATCCAGGAGAATCGCGAAGTTGTCGAGCAAAGTGCTGACGCTGCGCGCGGCCGTGAAGGCGTAGAGTTCGCCGTTGCGGATGATCTTGATCTCCTCATCGAGGTCAACGATTTCGTCGTTTAAGTACAGCCTGTATTGATAGACGTATTCCGAGTCGAGGGTGATCGTGTTGGTGTCGCGGTCCACGCTGACCTTGAAGCGCGCGATCTTGCCAGTCGGCACGGCTTCGAGCGGATCGAAGCGCAGCGCCTGCACCCAGTAGTGCCGGCCCTGCCAGTACTCGGTGAGCAGCACTTCGAATTGGGTGGGATAAGCACGGCGGTCCGGCTGCAGCGCGATCCACTTCAAGGCCTCGCCCATGTCGGCCTTCTTTTCGGTGCTCAGCAACTTCAGATTGCTCGCGTTGAGCAGAGCACTGGGCTCGCCGTCCACCCATGCGCAGCCTGCGAAGGGCATCGGGTAGATGGCAGCGAGGCGGCTCGCGGCGGCCACACCCAGTTCGCCGAGGCCGACCAGAAAGATGCGCTTGCGGTCCAGGCGGTACTCGCGTGAGGCGCTGCCGAGCGGCGCCAGCATGCGGATGCGACCGATCTCACCGAGCAGGCTCTCGGCATCCAATCCGGTGAGATCCACGCCGATCAGTAGGAACTGGTCCTTCAGCTCAGGCGGAAGTGCTTCGAGCGTGTCCTCTGCCTTGCCCGCCGCAAGGATCAGGACTCCGGTGTAGGACTGTTTGCTGGGGTTGTAGTCGGAGGGCAGCCGGATCGCACAGCTCTGCTCGGCCGCGGTCTCGACGGTGATGGTCTTGCCCTTCTTGACTGAGGATCCGCTGGTCGCGTAGTCGCGCCCTTGATCGAGCACTTTCTCCCAATCCCACACGAGCGAGAGTACCGAGCGGGTCTTGAGTTTCTTGTCGAGGCTGTCGCATTCTTTCACCAAATCCGCGAGCGCTTCGGTGTAGTCGGTGAAGTCGTTCTTGAGCTTGGCCTCGAACCACTTGCCGAAGGGACGGCCGAGCTTGGCGTGGTCGGAGTCCTTGAGCTCGGGGCCCACCGGCTCCTGCGCCGCAGGCTCTTGCGCCGCGCGCGGTGCGGCAGCGAGCAGAACCGAAAACAGGACGGCGGGCAGGCAGTTCATGAGGACTCCAGGTTAAGGCAGCGCGGAGCGCGCCGCGAGGACCGCGTGGGCGGCCGCGCGCGCGTCTGCAGCGGGTCCCCAGGCCTGCGGTGGACGCTGCAACAACCAGTCCTGATTGCTGCGAACCCTCTCGTCACCGGGCACGCTCCGATCCGCAGCTTCCAGCAACGCGAGCGCGGCACCGAGGCGCGCTTCGCCCCAGGCTGCCAGCGCCCGCTCCAGCAAGGCATCCACGCCCTCCTCTACGCCGCGCGATTCCAGCGGTAACTCGTGACGGCGCTGGTAGAGCAAGAGATTCGCGCGATCGGCATCGCTGCCGCTTGCAGCCAGGATCTGCCAGGCGGGCAGCACCGCTGCGGGTGGATCGTGCTCGAGGCGAGATGCCGATTGGAATAGCGTGGCGCGCCACCGCAAGTCCTCCGCGTGCGGCTCCGCGAGCAGGTCGGCTACGCGCAAGCGATGCGGTGCAGAATCTTGCCCTGGCAGGATTAGCGCCGCCGCCAGCGGGAGCCACGGCAGCAGCAGCATCAATCCAGCCAGGCGACCTCGCTGAGTTCGCGCGCCACCTCACCCATGAGGAAGGATTCTTCTCCGCGCGCGCGCAGCTCGGCCTGGATCTCCGCAGCAGCGGCCGGCTCGACCACCAGGATGAGTCCAACGCCCATGTTGAAGGCACTCCAAGCCTCGTCGCGGTCCACTCCGCCCGCATTCACCAGTTGCGTGAAGACGTTCTGCGTCGGCACGGCGGCGCGCGAGACGCGGGCGCCCAAGCCGTTGAGCACGCGCGGAAGATTGCCGGGCACCCCGGATCCGGTGATGTGCGCCATCGCATGCAACTCTTTCCGCTTCAGCCAGGGATCGATCACCGGGAGGTAACAGCGGTGATTCTGCAGCATCACGGCTGCGGTATCGCGGCCGAGCGGATCGCCCGGGAAGGGATCGGTCCACGCGATGCCCATGCGCTCCTCGACGATGCGGCGCGCGAGCGAGTAGCCGTTGGTGTGCAGACCTTCGCTGCGGATGCCGATGAGCGTGTCGCCGGGGCGCACGCGCGAGCCGTCGAGCAGATGCTCGCGCTCGACCACGCCGACCAGCGTGCCGACCAGATCGAAGTCGTCGCCGGAATACACACCGGGCATCTCTGCGGTCTCGCCGCCGAGCAACACAGTGCCGTGGTCCTTGCAACCCGCCGCCACGCCTCCGATCAGAGCGGCCACGCGCTCGGGATAGAGAGTGCCGACCCCGACGTAGTCGAGGAAGAAGAGCGGACGCGCGCCCTGCACGAGCGCATCGTTGACGCAGTGTTGCACCAAGCAACGTCCGACCGAGTCGAAGCGCTTGACTGCCGCCGCGATGCGAGTCTTGGTGCCGACACCGTCCGTCGTGCCGACGAGAACCGGTTCGCGTCCGAGGCCGTCGGCGCGGAACAGTCCCCCGAAGGAGCCGACGTCCGCCAGCACACGATCGTTGAAGGTCGCGCGGATGGCGCTGCGCGCGCGCTCGAGTGCCTCGTCGGCAGCATCAATGTCCACGCCTGCGTCGCGGTAGCGCAGGCCTCCGGTGCGGGTCGGGGAGCTCACCCCCGAATTCTAGGGCGCCGGGGCGTATGATTTGGGCGCATGGACGCGGACCGCCGGCTCGTCCTCCTCGGTGCGACCGGTACGGTGGGAGTGCAGACTCTGGACCTGCTCGCGCGCAGCGTCGGAACACGCCCGCAGCTCTGCGCCCTGAGCGCCCACCGCGGCCAGACGGCCCTTCTGCGCCGCTGCGCCGAGCACCCCCGCGCACGCGGCTTCCTGACCTCGGATCCCGCACAGCACGCAGCCCTGCTCGAGTTTCTTCGCCGCGGTGACTACGAGGTCTGCCTGAACGCCGTGGTCGGGGCTGCCGGTCTGCCCTTCAGCGCCGCGGTGCTCGCTGCCGGGCGCACGCTTGCGCTCGCCAACAAAGAGTCTTTGGTATGCGCGGGTCCGCTGCTCGTGGCGGAAGCCCTCAGGCACGGCGGCACTATCTTTCCGGTGGACTCGGAGCACGCCGCGCTCCAGCAGTGCCTCGAGGGCCGCGATCCGAGCACGGTGCGCACCCTCTTCCTCACGGCCAGCGGCGGCGCCCTGCGCGATCTACCGCTGAACGCGCTCGCCCACGTGACGCCCGAGCAGGCGTTGGCGCATCCCAACTGGGACATGGGCCCGCGCATCACGGTGGATTCGGCCACCATGATGAACAAGGCTTTCGAGATCCTCGAGGCCGTGACCCTCTTCGGCGTGCCGCCCGAACGCGTGCGCGTCCTGCTGCACCGCGAATCCATTGCTCACGGGATGGTCGAGTTCGAGGACGGCAGCGTGCTCGCGCAACTCGGACCGCCCGACATGGCCTTCCCGATCCATCGCGCCTTGCACTGGCCTGGCAGCCAACCCGCGGAGCTGCGCGGTTTCGATCCGCGGCTCTGGCGCGCGCTGCATTTCGAAGAACCCGATCCGGCGCGGTGGCCGGCGCTCGCCCTCGGCTACGACGCGGCACGGCGCGGCGGCTGCGCGGGCGCGGTGCTGAACGCCGCGGATGAAGTCGCCGTCGGTGCCTTCCTCGAAGGACGTCTTCCCTTTCTAGAAATCGTGCGACTCTGTCGCGCCGCGCTCGACGCCTTCCCGGATCGCGCCCTGCACACCCTCGCCGACGCGGAAGCCGCCGATGCCTGGGCGCGCGCCTTCGTCGCCGAACGCCTTTCGCCCCTGCGGGCTCCCTGATGGCTCTGCTCCTCACTCTGCTCGGCATCGGACTCGTGCTCTTCGTGCACGAACTCGGCCACTATCTGGCGGCGCGGCGCGCCGGCGTGCACGTCGAAGTCTTCGCGCTGGGATTCGGTCCGCGGATCGCGGGCTTCAAGCGCGGAGGCACCGATTACCGTCTGAGTTTGCTCCCGCTCGGCGGCTACGTGCTCGTGGCGGGCGAAAGTCTGACCGGTGCCCCGCATCCGGGCGAATTGATGGCGGCGAGCCGACGCGGGCGCCTGCTCTTCTACGCCGGCGGAATCATCATGAATTTCGCCTTCGCGCTGCTGGTGCTGCCGCTGCTCTTCGGCATCGGTGTGCCCTTCGAATCACCGGTGCTCGGCACGGTCGAGCCCGGCGGCGCGGCTTGGCAAGCAGGATTGCGTACCAATGATCGCATCACGGAAGTGGACGGACGCGCGGTGCATGGTTTCCGTCACATCGCCACCGCTGCGGCACTCTCGCAGCAGGATGCCGGCGTGCTCGTGCGCGGTGAGCGCGCCGGCGCCGACTTTGCAATCGAGGTCACGCCAGTCTGGGACGAAAACTTCAACTTTCCGAGCCTGGGAGTCGGCCCAGCCTACGAAATCACGGTGATTCCGGGCAGCACCGCGGCGCGCGCAGGTCTGCGTGCCGACGACGAGATCCTCGCCGTGAACGATCTGCCATTGACGGACACACGCGCGGCGCGCGCGGCGCTCGAGGAACTCGCCTTCTCCCCCGCCCCGGCGCGAGTGCGCTACCTCCGCGACGGCACCGAACAACGCGTGGAGTTGCCGGTCGAGGCCGCGCCGCCCGGACCGGAGCAGCTGGGAGTCTTCGAGCGGCAGGACCGCGTGATCACGGCGCGCGGCGCACTCGCCGAACACCTCCAACCGGAGGATCTGCTGGTCAGCGCGGGAGGGAGCGCCGTCCAGCGACCGGAAGATCTGCTGCGCGCGGCCCTCCGCGCCGGTCATCTGCCCGAACTCGAAATTCTGCGCGAAGGCACTCCTCTACGCTTGCCGGCGCGCCCTGAGATCGCGCCTGCAGAGATCGAGTCCTCGCTGCAACTCGGTATGAGTGATGTCATGCGGCTGGCAGTGCGACCCGGGAGTCCGGCGGATCGTGCCGGTATTCGCGACGGCGACGCCGTGCTGCGCGTGGATACCGATGCGGTGCGCAATTTTGCGGAACTCCGTGCCGCGATCGCGACCCGCGTCGCCGCAGCCAGCGCGTCCGGAGAGCCCGCCCCGGAACTCTTGCTGACCCTGCTGCCGGCCGGAACCGAACACAGCCTCGCCGTGCGCGCGCGTCCCGAAGCCGTGCCGAGTTTCCGCCACGGCCTCAGCCTGCGCGCGCGTTCGGAGGTGGTCCGCAGTGCCAACCCGCTGCGCGCGATGAGCATCGGCATGCGCGAAGCATGGCAGACCGCCGCGGAAGTGCTGCTCACGCTCCGACGCATGCTCTCGGGGGATCTGCCCGCCAGCAACCTCGGCGGCATCATCAGCATCGGTCAGGTCACGCATTCCTTCGCTTCGCAAGGCATCACGCCCCTGCTGCTCTTTCTGTGCGTGATCTCGATCAACCTCGGCATCCTCAATCTGCTGCCGCTCCCGGGCCTCGACGGCGGTCACATGCTGCTGCTGTTGATCGAGACCCTACGCCGCAAGCCGGTGAGCGTGCGCGCGCGCAACGCCTTCAACTTGCTCGGCTTCGGCATCGTGATCGCGCTGCTGCTGTTCGTCACGGTCTTGGATCTGCGCCGGCTCTTCGGATGAGGGCGCGCGCTTGGCTCCGGCTGACGCGCTGCGCGCTCGCTCCCACCATGGTCTGGGACTATGCGGCCGGCATGCTGTTGGCCGGCGTCGTTTGGCGCGCGGAGTTGCTGATCGCGTTGCTGTTGATGATCGCGGTGCATCAAGGCGGCATGGTGGCGAACGACCTCGCCGATCTCCGGCAGGATCGCGCGGAGCAGCGGCGGCGGCCGCTCGCCGATGGCAGCATCCGTCCGGCGGCAGCGTGGGGCGCACTGCTCTTCCTCCACGGCGGTGCTCTCCTCCTTGCCGCGTTCGCTCTCCCCGCCGCCCTCCCTGCCACCGCCTTCTTGATCGTAGTGGCGCTGCTCTACGACTTCGGCGGCCGCGCGCTGCGCGATTTGCTCGGGCCGGCACTGCTGGCAACCGCGCGGGCCGGCAGCCTGCTCTTCGTCGGCTGCGTCGAATACGGCGCCGTAGCCGCCTTCGAGCGCGTGGGCTTCGCCGCGACCGCCGCTTACGCGCTCTACTTCCTTTTTCTGGCGCGTTTCGCCAGCCGCGAGGAAAGCGGCACCGACGCGCGCAACGGCAGCGCGCTGCTGCTGATGGCCGCACTGGCGCCTGCGGTCACTCTCTTCCAAAAACCTTTCCCTATTCTCGCCGCGCCGGCGTGGCTACTGTTCGCGGCGCTCGCCCTCGCTCCGGCCTGGCGCATGCGCAAGCAACGCGAGTGGCCGCCGACGACGGTGCAAGGATTGGTGCGGCGCAGCCTCGGGCTGGCACCCTGGACGCCCGCCATTGCGCTGCTCGCGCATCCGGCGGGCATCCTTCCGCTGTGGGCGCTGGGAGGTCCCTTCACCGGCTGGCTGGTGGGACGCCTGGCACGACGCTTCCCGCCTGAGTGAGCATCCCCACGGCACCTGCTCGAGAAAGTCTTAGAACCAGCGGTTCATGAGCGCGTCGAGATAGGCGCGCACGTCGGCACGTGGCTCGCGCTCGCGCAATTCCATCATCCGTTCGACGGCTTCGCCGTCGAAGATCAGCGGCAACGCATCCAGCACGACGCGGCGCGCTGCGTCCGGCGCCGCAGGGTCGGCGGCCAAAGCGAGCAGCGCTTCGCGCGCGCGCACATGCTGCGGACGCCGCCCGAGACCACCGACCAGGTCGCGCGCGCGCACCGCGCTCGGCTCTGCCGCATACCACCGGATCAAGGGTTCGACGCAGGAGTCGAAGTTCGCGATCAGAGTGGCGGCGAGCCGCTGCACTTCCGGATCCTCGCGCTCGTCGGTGAGAACGCGCGCCAGCAACTCTGCGCCTTCCTCGGCACCCAACTTGGTGAGCGCGCGCAGCAAGTCCATGCGATGCACGCCCTCGGCTTGCTCCCAACAGCGCAACAAGAGGCCGGGCAGGCGCGGGTCGGCGAACTCCGGTTGGGTAAGGAGCAAGAGTGCCTCAGTCGAGCCCTCGCGCAATGGAAACTCGCGCACGAGTTGCAACATCGGATCGAGCCGGTGACGTTGACCACGCACAAGCAGCCCGGCGAGCGCGGCGGCGCGCAGGTCTGCGTCAGACGCGCCCATCCAACCATCGAGGAGGTCCGTCCCGATCCCGGCTGCCGCCGCAGCAGGACTTCCGAGCAGGCGCGCAACCACGCGCTGCACGCTCGGATCGGGATCGGTGGCGGAAGCCATCACGGCCTCCCAATCCTCCATCTCAGCAAGCGCGCTCAGAGCCAGCGTGCGCGTCTTCGCCGACGGGTAGAGCTCGGCGTCGAGGTAGCCGCGCAACACCGGGCCGACGCTTCGATCCCCCAACTCCACGCGCGCGGTCAGGGCCTGCACGCGTAAGGGCGGCGGCAAATGCTCGTCCAGACGCAGGAGCGCGGGCAACAGCACCTCGCCTTCCACCAGCATCAGTGCGTTCCAGGAATCGCCGTTGTCCGCGCTGAGGCCTTCGATGCCCGCTTCCAGGATCCAGGCGCGCGCACGATTCTCCAAGTACTCCACCGCGTCCGGTCCGCCTACGCGCGCGACGGCGATCAGCATGCCGCGGCGCGGCGCCGCCTCGGATTCGCGCGCGATGGCATCGCGTAGCGTTGGCAACAGTTCGGCGGCGCGCAGGTTCGCCGCCGCCTCTGCGGCTTGCGTGCGCACCACCGGAGTCGGATGCGTGCGCAGGATCTCCGCGAGCACCGGCGCCTGCGTGGCATCGCCGCTCGCGCCGAGCGCGGCGAGCAGATTCACCAACTGTCCGAAGCGGCTCGGATCGAGCAGAAGCTCGCGGATTTCCTGAGCCAGGACCGGACCGATGCTCGCGCCTTCCTCGCGCAACCGTGCCTGCGCGAAGCGCTGTCCCTCGCGGGATCCGCTGCGCAGATGCTCGAGCCAGCGTCCGATCCAGTCGTCGTTCTCCGGCGGCATCCAGGCGCGCTGCTCCGCATCCGTGAGGGCGAAGACGTCCGTGGCACTCGCTCCCTCACTGCCCGGTGCGGGCGCAGCCTGGTCGGCGCAAGCCGCCGACGCGACGAACAAGCAGAGCACGGAGAGCCGGAGGTACAATCTCGGGTTCATGAACACGGTCAAGGAGTCGGCGAAGACGCGCGGTTACACGCTCGGTCCTTACCGGTTTCGGCACGGCCTCGCGCTCGCCCCGATGGCGGGCAACACCAACCTCGCCTACCGGCGATTGTGCCGCCGCTTCGGCGCCGAATTGACCACCACCGAGATGGTCTCCTCGCGCGCGCTTCACTATAACGACGAGAAGTCGCTCGGTTATCTGGAACGCGGGGAGGACGAGCGTCCGGTCGCAGCGCAGATCTTCGGCAACGAGCCTGCGGTTCTCGCCAGCGCGGCGCGCAAAGTGGAAGAGCGCGGCTTCGACATGCTCGACCTCAACGTCGGCTGTCCGGTGCCGAAGATCACCGGCTGCGGCGGCGGCAGCGCCTTACTGCGCGAACCCGCGCTGGCAGCCGAATGCGTGGCCGCCATGCGCGCGGAGGTGCGCATTCCGGTGACGGTGAAGATCCGCGCCGGTTGGGACGACGAGAACAAGAACGCACCGGAGTTCGCGGCGGCGGTGGAAGCGGCCGGCGCGCAGGCCGTAACGGTGCACGGGCGCACCCGCGAACAACGCTACAGCGGCAGCGCCGATCTCGAACTCATCCGGCGCGTGGCTGCCGCGGTCAGTGTTCCGGTGATCGGAAATGGCGACGTGGTGGACGTGGCGAGCGCGCAACGCATGGCAGCCACCGGCGTCTCGGGCATCGCGATCGGCCGCGGCGCGCTCGGTCGCCCGTGGCTCTTCGCCCAGATCACTGCCGCCTTCGAGGGCCGCACGGTCCCGCAGGATCCTGAGCCTCCCGAGCGCGCTTTCCTGCTGCTCGAACTCGGCGAAGGCGTGTGTGCGCTCTACGGCGAGGGACGCGGCATGCGCATCATGCGGCGGCTCGCCGCCGATTTCTTTCACGGTCTGCCCGGCGCACCGACGCTGCGCGCAACCTGCAGCTCGCTCAGCGCGCTCAGCGACCTGCGCTCTCTCGCCGACCGAATCGCGGATCCGGCTGGTAGCGGTCGAGATGCGCGAGATCCGGGCGGCTGCCGTCCCAGTTGAGCCCGCGCACGGTGTTGAGGCGCACCACCGCCTTCGCGTAGTCCATGCGCGCCTGCGCTTCCGCACTCTCCGCGGCGGCGAGGTCGGTCTGGAACTGCAGCACCTGGAAGTTGGTGCTCGCGCCTTCGCGCAAGCGACGCTGCTCGGCCTCGAGCTGACGCGCGGCGACCGCGCGCGCGAGTTCGGTGACGGCCACGCGCTCGGCCTGGTAGGCAGCATTCCGCACCGCTTCGCGCGTTTGCAGCGCCACCGCGTTTTCAGCGTCGCGCAGCGCGCGCTGGGCGAGCCAGTAGTTCCAACGCGCACGTTGCTCAGCGCCTTCCTGGGAACGATTGCCGAGCGGCATCTCGAAGAGCAGGCCGAGCGTCGCGCCGGGGAAGTCGCGGTCGAGCAGCAGGTCGAGAGCGCCACCGACCTCGCGGTCTTGTGAGGAAAGGTTTGCGGTCGCGGTGAGATCCAGCTTCGGGCCCAGGTCGTGCTGCGCGGCGTCCCAGGCCGAGAGTGCGGCTTCGACGTCCACGCGCAGTTTGCGCAACTCGCCGCGGAAGGCACGCGCCTCGGCGTAAGCCTCCTCCCAGCTCGGCACCGTCGCGCCCGGGTCTGTCGGCGCACTGCTCGGGGTCAGCTCGAAAGCCCACTCCTCGACGCGATCAAGGCCGAAAACCTGGATGCGCAGATCGTCCTGCGCGTTGCGCGCGCGGTGATGTGCGCCGAGCAGAGCATCGGTGCGCGTCGCGATGTCGGCATCAGTCTGCACGACCTCCACCTCGGCGACGGCGCCGACGCGGAATTTCGCCTCGGTCATCTCCTTCAATGCCTGCGCAAGCTCTAGCGAACGCTGCTTGACCTCGACATCGGCCAGCGCGAAGGCCAGATCCCAGTAGCGGTCCACCACCAGTTGCACCACGTCGCTGTCTGCCTGCCGCAAGTCCGCCTGCGCACGATCGGCGCCGAATCGTGCCTGCTCCAACTCCTGCGTCGCGGAGAGCCGCCACGCACCGCGCAGCAGAGGCTGACGGTACTCCAGACTCACGGACGCATCGCTCTGCGGATCCGGCAGGAAGGAGTAATCGTTGTACGCCTCTTGCAGACTGAGCGAGAGCGAGCCGCCGGTCGTGAGCGCTTGGCGCAGCCCTTGCGTCGCGCGGAAAGTGCGCGTAGTGGTCGTGCCGAAGGAACTGAAGAAGCCTCCCGCCGGTTGCTCGGCGTAACTCCAGGTCAGATCCGCGAAGACGGTCGGATCGTAGGCGCCCTCGGCGATGCCGATGCCCGCCCGCTCGACCAGTGCACGCAGCCGTGCCTGCTGCAGGCTGGAGCCGTGCTCGTGCCCGAGCCGGATCGCGTCCTCGAGCCGCAGCGGAAACCCGACCGATCCGGCCGGTGTGGCGGGTTCTTGCGCCGCGAAGCTGCCCGCGAGGGCCAAGACCAAGGAGAGGACGGGCATCGTGCAGCGCCTACGGGCGAAGAGCCCGTGTGCATGGTGCCATTGCCGGGAGCGGTCTTCCAGCCTCCACCCAGCCAGGGTTGGGCGATCGCTCAGCGTCCACTCAACCAGGGCGCACCGGGCCAGGCATGCGCCGCACGCGCCTGCGTCAAGGGGTAGGGATCTCCGCCGAGCACCCACAACCAGGGTGCGAGCGCCGCGCGCGCCTCCGCTCCACCCGACCAACTGAGTTCCGAGACCCGGGCGGCCAGGGCGGCCGGCACGGGCTGCGTATCGGCCAGCGCGCAGCGCCGCACGAACTCCTGCCAGAGTTCTTCCGCACTCGCCGAGGTCCAAGTCTGAATGCGCAGCGCAGCCGGTGCCGCGGGTTTGCCCGGACCCGCAGAGCGCCAACTGGCGGCTGCGCGCAGCAATCGATCGCGCTGCACGGCGAGATCGGCAGTGGCGAGCGTCGCTTCGTCCGGAAGCCCAGGCGCGGGCGGCTCCGGTTCGAGCTCTTGAATCTCGGGCTCAGCGCGCGGCAGAATGAAACCGATCGGCGGCGGATCGCTGCGGAACCACGGCAGCATGCGCACGAGCGCCACTACCGGCGCCACGCCGATCACGATCACCAACAACGTCGCGGCGACGCGGGCGAACGCGGAACGCTCCAGCGTGCGCCATACGGTCCACGGGCGCGCGAGCCGCGTGCGCACGGCATCGGCGAATTCGGACCCCACGGCGGGATCTGGGCAGGAATCGCGCAATTCTTCCGCGAGCAGGATGAGTTCGCGCGCCTCCGCTTCTGCGATGCCCTCGGCATCGGCGGATTGCGGCAGCCTCTCGGGAAAGAGGGTCATTCGGGGCCCTCCTCCAAAGCGGCAAGACGATCACGCAATCGGCGCAGCGCGTAGAACACGCGCGACTTCACCGTTCCTACCGGCACGCCGAGGATCTCCGCAACTTCCTTGTAAGGAAGCTTTTGCAGCACGGCGAGTTCGAGCAACTCGCGGGCGTCGTGGTCGAGTTCGGCGAGGGCAGCGCGCACCTGGCTCGCACGATCGCTGGCCTCGGCGACCTGATGCGGTCCGGGCCGTGCGTCGCTCCACTCCGGCTGGTCCTCGACCCGCCGCAGCTTCCGCGCGCGCCGCGTGTGGTCAATCCACAGATTGCGGGCGATGCGCAGGAGGTAAGCGCTCATCTGGCCGGTGGGCCGGTAGCGGTCGAGGCTCTGAAGCACGCGCACGAAGACGCTCTGGGCGAGGTCGTCCGCGGTGGCTGCCTCGGCTCCCTGGCGCAGGAAGTAGCCCTTCAATCGAGGGGCCATCTCGCGCACCAGCAAGTCGAAGGCGTCCGGATCCCCGTGCTGGCATCGTGCCAGGAGGTCGCCGTGGTCGCTCTCGCCCGATTCCATGGGGTCAACGCGACTCCCGAGGGGGCGGTTCAGCTCGATCCACGGAAAATGCGGCCTGCAACAGCTCGGCGCGCGCCGCTTCCAGCCAAGCCGCGGCGCGCGGTCCGAGCGCTCGCCAGGCCAGCTCGCGCTCCTCCGGCTGAGCGCCGGGGCGAATGCTCAGTTCGAGACGATCCGCGGGCCACCAAGCCGCGAGCCGATCGGCCCACTCGATCACGGTGACGGTCTCGCGCGTGAAGCGCGCGGCGAGTCCTTCCTCGAGCAGGGATTCCATCCTGGCTTCGAAGTAGGCGTCGAGGTGCAGAATCGGCAAGCGACCGGCGTACTCGCAGCAGAGCAAATAGGACGGCGAACGCAGCGCTTCGGTCACGCCGAGTCCGACGCCGAGACCGGCGGCGAAGGCGGTCTTGCCCGCGCCGAGTTCTCCGATCAGGCCGAGGCACAGGCCGGGCGTCGCGCGCGCGCCGAGCAGGCGCCCGCATGCGCGGGTCTGTTCCGGAGAGTCACTCCTCAATCTCAGACCTCCGGCTATGTATTCCACGCGTGCTCCCAACCTTTACCGGGCATAGGCGTGGTGCGTCCATCGAGGGTGCAACGCAATCCCCGACGCGCACGGATGCGGCCGATCACGCTCAGGCCGCAGCGACGCAGCAAGCGATCCTGCAGCGCACGCTCGGCCTGCTCGGGGGCGAGGCAGACCAGGAGTTCGTAGTCCTCGCCTTCACCGACCGCGCTCCGCAGCGCACGCACGCCGCGCGGGAGTTCGTCGGCGAGCGGCAACCGATCCAACTCCAGCTCAGCCCCTTTGCCGCTGCGTTCGAGCAAGCGCGGGAGATCGCGCGCGAGGCCGTCGGACAAATCCATCATCGCGTGCGCGCGATAGCGCTCGGCGAGACGCTGGCCCTCGGCAAGTCGCGGCTCCGGTCGCAGATGGCGGCCGCTGCGCACCGCTCCGCCGAGCTTGCCAGTCACGCACAGCAGATCGCCGGCGCGGGCTCCGCCGCGACCAGGCGTGCCTCCGCGCGCTTCGAGACCGAGCAGTGAACAACTGAGCACCAGCGCGCGCGCGCGACTCAGATCTCCGCCCACCACCGGGAGCTCGAAGCTGCGCGCTTCGAGCAGAAAGGCGCGCACGAGCTGCTGGAGGAATGCGAAGGAGGTTCGGCTCGGTGCCGCGATGGTCCAGGACGCCGCCCAAGGTTCTGCACCGGCGGCGGCAAGATCCGAGAGCGCGCGGCGCAGCAACTTGACGGCGAGTTGCTCGGGCGTTGCCTCGCGCCGCGCGTGCACACCGAGTGCAAGTTGATCCGTGGTCCACAGGAGGGCACGCCCCTGCGGCGGTGCGAGACGCGCACAATCGTCGCCGGGACCCTCGCGCCCCTTCCCTCCGCGCCACGCGGAGCGGAACATGGCGTGCAGGGCTTCCTCGCCCCCTCCCTTGGCACGCACTCCCCGCTCCGACGAATCTGCTGCGACCGCGGCCGCGCTGCGCTCCATGCGCTGGCGCGAAGCGCTCATCGTCCTGATCGCGTCCGCAGCCATCGTGTGGATCATTCTAGGCACGGTGCGCTCCGAGCTGCACCGCGCGCGCATGCGCTTCGCCGAGGACACGCTCGCGCACCTGGCAGGACAAGTGGCGCTCGCCATGCAGCGGGCGGTTGCGAGCGGTGAAGACCCGCACGACTGGGAATTCCCGCTCTACGGCCCCGGAGAGCCGGCAAGCGCGACGGGCGGTACGCCGCTGGCGCGGCATCTACCCGCCGGATCCTGGATTCCGCTCGATCCGTGGGGCCGCGGCTACCGCGTGCTGCTCACGGGAGAATCCTCACATCCCTACCCGCTATTGGTCTGTGGTGGTCCCGAGGACCGCTTTGATCCCGCGCAGCCGGATCCGCGTTGGTGTGAACCGATTCTCTGGCCCGACGCGCCGCGCTGAGGCTCAGGCCAGCACCAGCCTCGCGAGGCACGCGAAGTCGCGCGCAGCGCGCAGCACGGCGCAGGCGTGTGCGCCGGAAGCACGCGCCTGGCGCACTTGCTCCGGCTCCGTGATGCCACCGATCGCGATCACCGGCGAGCCGAGTGCAACCACGCGTGTGAGCGCGCCGAGGCCGCGCGGCGCGAGCCACGCGCGCTTCTCGGGTGTGGACCACAGCGGTCCGAAAAGCAGGAAATCGGCACCGTCGAAGAGTGCGGCGCGCGCCTCCTCCTCATCGTGCACGGAGGCGCCGAGTCGCAGCGTGGGATGCTCGCGCCGCAACGATGCGACGCCGGGGCCGCGGACACCCGCGATCACCGCCTGCGCGCCGGACGCCGCCGCGAGATCGCCGCGCGCGTGCACTGCGCGCCAAACTGCGGCGATGGACGGCGCGGACCAGGCGCGGGCGAGCTCGTCCAGCGCGCCGAGAGGGCGACGCAAGGTCAGAGCCGCAGCACCAGCCTGCAACATGGCGGCGGCCGAATCCGCCAGTGTGGGAGCGGCCTCGTCCGAGAGCACACACCACAAGCCGCCAGGGATCTGCGTCACGCCGCGTCGTGGAAGCGCACGCCGACGCCTAGATCGAGCGCAATCTCGGTGAGATCGTCCCGCTGCAAAGGCCGGCGCAGGAGCAGCACGTCGGGCGCGGGGCGCTCAGCGCCGGCCTGCTGGACTTGAGGATGAACTGCGAAGCGATCAAGGATCTCAGAGAGTTCGCAGTGCAAGCGTCCGTCGGCGTGCACCGTGACGAGGCCACTCTTGCGCGCCCAGGATTCCATCGAGTACGCGACGTTCTGCGGTACCGGCGTGCGCGCGTGCTGACGCAGGATGACGAGGATTTCGTCGAGCGTCATGCCTTGCCCGAGCGCGCGGTGAAGCGCGCCGGGCGTGATGCGGTAGCGGTAGAGCGTGTCCTTCTGTTCGCGTTCGCAGAAGCGGTCGAGTTCGTAAATCAATTCGTGGCTGAACTCGTCCGGAAACAGCACCACTTCGAAGTCCGGATTCACGACCAGATGGCCGGAGGAGCGCAAGGAACGGCCCGGCAGCATGTCGAGCAGTTCGGCCCCGAGCGGAGTCAGGCGCAAGGCGATCGCGCGGCCGCTCGCGTCGTAACCCATGTCCACGACGCCGAGCAGATAGAGATACTTGCGGATCCACAGGAACAGGTTCCAGGCGAGGCTCTGGAGATCTGCGGAGGCGCGCACCGGGAAGGAGGAGGAATCGCGCGCGTGCGCGCCGAGGTCCGGCAAGGTCGCGAGGTAGTGATTACGCGCGACGAAGGGCAGGAACATCGCGTCGTACCAGCGCCCGGGCTCGAGTCGCTTCAGCCAGCGCAACACGGTGCGGCGTAGCGGCATCTGGTGCGCAAGATCGCCGGGCAGGCGACGGTCCTCTGCGAGCCAGTCGAGCATCAAGCGCTGTTTGTCGAGCAGCGACTTGCGCAGGAAGGACTGGCCATGTGGGGTGAGTCGGAAGGAGCGCTCGCCGGTCCGATCAATCATTCCGCATTCGAGCGCAAAACGGTATTCGAGCTCGAGAATCTCGAGACGTCTGAATTCGCGGCCTGGATTCGGTAGCAGACTTTCGGCGATGCGCTTGCCGGTGCTCTTGAAGATGGTGCCGCGTACGGTGAAGCGCACGGTGTCGCCCTCGACAAAGGAGGCGAAGCGCGAGAAGTTCGAGACGAAGTCGGTGCCGATCGATGCGACGTGCACCGGCTGCGGCGGGCTCTCGTCCGCCAGTCGGCGTAGGTGCGCGAGCACCGTTTCGTGGAAGAACACGATCGCCTCACTGCGCTGGCGCAGACCGAAGGGTTCGAAGTCCAGCTCGCTGAGAGTGCCGAGGGAGGCGGACTCGAGCGCAGCACCGATTTCCTCAGCTCCCAGTCCTACGCCCATCTTGGGAATCCATTCCAGAGGCACGACTCCGCCATGGCGGATGACCGCCTCGTGCAGAAACTCACGCAGCGGAGCGCTCAAGCCTTGCATGCGTGCACGCAAGGCACCTTCGCCCGCGAGCATCAGATACATCCGCCGCGCCTGCTCGCCCGCGAGGCCATTGCCCGAACGCTGGCGCATGCGGTGCTCCAGCCAACCGTTGAGGGTCAGCGCCGCGCCGGGACCGCGCGCGCCGGAACTTTCCTCGCCGACCGCCTCGGCGATCTCCTCCGGCACGCCCCAAGTCGGACCCGGATCGCCGGTCCCGGCCGAAGCCGTGCGCCGCGCCGACGGAATCTCCGCGAGCAGACCGAGCGCGACGAGGTCGGCGAGCAAGGCGCGCAAGGGCGCGCCTGCAATCCCGTGCGATTCGGCATCGCGGCGCAAGCGCTCGAAGCCGAGCGCGCGGCCAGCGTCGGCGAGCAGGAGTCGAAACAGCGAAGCCTGTGCACCGGTGAGATCGGCGACGCGCGTACTGACCGCACCGGCTTCGCGCATGCGCGCGCGGAGCGCCATCACCATCTCCGGCCGGCGCGGCGGCGGATCACCCCCGATCCAGCGATCGTGCAGGTCAATCAGCTCGCTGTCGGAGCGCGTGGCGAGCGTGCGCGAAAGAGTGAGATTCACCATCGGCTCAACTCGCCCTCTGGCCAGCGGCCACGGCCTCAGCCGGCAGAATCGCGTAGCGGTAGCCCTGTTCGGTGAGGAACCGCTGCCGGTTCTCGGCGTAGTCCTGGTCGAGCGTGGCCTCGGAGACCAAGGAGTAGAAGGATGCGACGCGGCCGTCACGCTTGGGCCGCAAAATCCGTCCGAGCCGCTGCGCTTCTTCCTGGCGCGAGCCGAAGGTGCCGCTGACCTGAATGGCGACGTTCGCGTCTGGTAGATCAATCGCGAAGTTGCCGACCTTGCTCACCAGCAGTATCGGGACATCACCACTGCGGAAGGCGTCGTAGAGGGCTTGACGCTCGCCGTTGGGCATGCGCCCGTGGATCAGCGGCACGCCAAGTGCCGCGCGCAACTCCTCGAGCTGGGCGAGATACTGTCCGATGATCAGAATGCGCTCGCCGGCGTGGTTCTCGAGCAGACGTTGCAGCACCGGCAGCTTGTCGGGGTTCTCTGCGGCCATCCGCGCCTGCTGACGCCGCGGGGCCGCCAGATAACGCACGCGCAGTTCCTCGTCGAGGGGCACGCGTACCTCGGTGCAGCGCACCGTCGCGATGTAGCCGCGCCGCTCGAGATCCTTCCAGGGCGCGTCGTAGCGCTTCGGTCCGATCAGGCAGAAGACTTCGTCCTCCTTGCCGTCTTCGCGCACCAGGGTCGCGGTTAGGCCGAGGCGACGACGTGCTTGGATCTCCGCCGTCGCGCGGAACACCGGCGCTGGCAGGAGATGCACCTCGTCGTAGATGATCAATCCCCATTCGCCGCGCGAAAAGAGGTCAAAGTGAACGAATTCACCGTCCTTGCTGCGCCGGTAAGTGAGGATCTGATACGTGGTGAGCGTGACCGGACGGATCTGCTTGACCTCGCCGGAGTACTCACCGATCTGCTCCTCCCCCAGCTCGGTCTTGTCGAGCAGTTCGTCGCGCCATTGGCGCAAGGCCACCGTGTTGGGTGCCAGGATCAGGGTGTGCGCCCCCACTGCCTGCATCGCGGCCATGCCGACCACCGTCTTCCCGGCACCGCAGGGCAGCACGATCACGCCGTTGCCGCCGAGCGCGGATCCGGAACGATGAAAGGATTCGACGGCGGCATTCTGATACGGGCGCAGCCCGAACTCGCCCCCGCGCAGCGTGCTGGCGCGCAGGCGCACCTCGAGCGGCGCACCTTCGACGTAGCCGGCCGCGTCCTGCACCGGAAATCCGAGTCGGATCAGCCGATGCTTGACGGCACCGCGCCGCCCACGCTCCAGCCAAGCCTTGCCGGCGCGCACATCCACTCGCTCGATGTGCCCGGCCAGCTCCGGATCGTGGAGCAGCTCCTGCAACACCTTCGGTTCGCGGCATTCCAAGCGCAGGCGATCACCCTCGGCAAGGAGGTGGAAGAGACCACAGCGCTCGAACCAAGCTCGCAACTCGACCGCGAAGTTCGACGGCACACCGTAGCGAGCATGCTGCTCCAAGAACTCCATGACCCCGGCCGCGCTGAGTCCGGTGGAGGCCGCGTTCCAAACCGAAACGGGGGTGATCCGGTAGGTGTGAAGGTATTCCGGGGACTTCACCAGCTCCGCGAAAGGCAGCAGGCCGTCGCGCATCGCCTCGAAGGCCGCGTGCGCCGTCTCCAGGACGATCGTCAGATCGCTCTGCAGGATGAGGGGACGGTCTTCCAGGCTCAAGGGACGTCCGGGAACGCGGGGTGGTGATCGCGCCATTCGAGGCCGTCCCACCGTGTCGAGAATCTTTCGATTCTAGACGAAACTCGGCGCGCCTCCAAGCCGGTCAGGCCAGCGAGCAGCAGCCCCAATCGCGGACTGCGGGATCCTGGTGTGGAACAGATCCAGCCGGCAAGGGGCGCGAGCGCGCGAGCGGCCATCGGCAGGGCACTCAGTGGAGTGCCGAGCGCAGCGTCGCCAAGGCCGAGCTCCTCCGCCACTTCGAGGACACCTGCGAGGCCGGGCGTCTCCGCGAAGTGTTGGCGCAGCTCCGCCACGCTTCTGGCGCTGAGGTCGGTCCAGCGCAAACCACGGTCCTCGAGCAAGGCGGTCTGCCGGCCGAAGCCGGAGCCGCGGCAGGCACGGCAGGGCGCGGGTAATGCCGGGTGGGAACTCTCGACGCCCGCGCCACGACAGATGGAGCAACGCAATGCTGAGCGTGTGGCATCGAGATCTTCGGGCCGCAAGCCAGCGAGACGTGCGGCGTCGGTGCGTGCGAAGTGCTCGCGGAGCGGCGCCTCGAGTCCGAGAGCGCGACCGAGCGAGAGCTTCGCGTCGGCGCGAGCGGGCGAGCACCAAGCCTCGAGCTCGAAGCTGAGTGGGAAGGATTGGGGTGTCGGCACTCCGGCACTCGATTTCGCCGGCGCACGGGAAGCGGCGGCATGCCCTTCCGCATCGGTGAACCAATACGCCGTTTGCGTGTCCGGCTTCTGCATCGCCCTCGCGAGCCGACGCGCGAGCGGAGTTGGCAGGCCGGCGAGCGGTTGATCGAAGAGCAGCACCGCGCCCGGCAGTGGGAAGCACAGCCAGCCGACGAGGCGCGCAAGCCGAGCTTCGAGCGGCGTGAGTGAGGACCAAGCGCTGCCGAAGGGACGCGCGAGCAGCGAGCTGCCGGCGAGCAAGGTGCGTCCGCGCGCCACGGCACCCAAGTCCGGAGCGTGCTTGGAAAGATGGGAAAGAAAGTCGTCGAGCCGGCGCTCGCCAAGCTGCTCCAGGTTCCAACCGCCGAGGTGCGCTACGGTTCCGAGTCCCGCCTTGCCGCACTCGCGGCAGACTCCGGGACGATAGCTCCAGGCCACGCGCGCGAGGGCGTCGGGTGCATGCGCACAGAGCGCTTCCGCGCCGAGTGCGCGCCGATGATGCTCGAGATCGCGCAAGCGGCCCGCCGCGTCCGCTGCCTGCGCAGGGTCGAAACGGTCGAGCCAGACCGCATCCCCGACCCGCAACTCCATGGCCCCCCCCCGCTCGGCTGCGAGCGGCGCACCGTCGCGCAAGAAGCGCCGGAAACCCGCCGCACGCAACCACGCGGCGTGTTCGGGACGCGCGAGCAACGCCGTGGGCAATGGTGCGCTGAAGACTCGCTCTCCCGTCGGCTCGTTGCGCACGGCCTCCTCGAGATCCAGCCAAGGTCCGGCTCCCGCACACGCCACGCAGCGCGCGACCCCACGGCGGCGTAGCTCCGGCAGCAGGCCCGTCCAACCGAGCACCGCGCCGAGGGGCGCGCGCGGCTCCGGATCCACCGGCCACGCGACTGGCACCGAGCGCTCCTCTTGCAGGACGCCGGAATCTGGCTCGCTCGCGCTGTCGTGCAGCAATGGGGAACGAATCGCGAGCTCGCGGCGCAATGCTGCTTCCAAGGCGGCGCGGCCCTCCCCTGCGAAACCGCCGGCGAGCGCGCGCGAGCGAGGGACCATCGGAAGCGCGGGAGGCGCCGGCGCTCCACCGACGGCGCGAGCGCGCCACCAAGTGGCCGTCGGCGTGTCAAGTGCGTCCCAGTCGGAGGGAGGTCCGGCGTGTAACAGTGCGCCTCCGCGCGCGCCGGCTCCGGGACCGAGTTCGAGCAAGCAATCGGCTTGGCGCAGGAAGACCTCGTGATGCTCGACCACCCAGAAGCTGTGACCGCGGCCGGCGAGCGCGTGCAGCAGATCAGAAACCTTCTGCGCCTCGGGGTGCGGCAGACCCAGACAGGGCTCGTCGAGCAGAAAGAGTCGCGGCGCGAGGCTGCGCGCTCGGCCGAGCGCGCGTGCGAGCGCGATGCGACTGCGCTCCCCGAGCGAGAGATGGCGCCCGCGTTCGCCGAAACTGCGTGGCCCCAGTCCGAGAGCGACCAGATGTTGCACCAACAAAGGCAAGGTGCGTTCGCTCGGAAGCCGCTTTGCCAGGGTTTCGAGCGGCAGCGAAAGCCAGTCGCGCAGCGAGCGACCGCGCCAGCGCAAGTCGAGCAAATCTTCGCGCAGGCCGAGCGCGCCGCAGGCCGCGCAGGCAAGCCCCTCCGGATCGGCTCCGCTGCCTTGGCAGGCTGCGCAGGCCCCGGCACCCGGACGCGCGACGAAGTCGGATGGCGCGAGTCCGCGCATGCGCGCCTCCTCCCCGTCGGCGAAGAGCGTCCGCAGTTCCGTCCAGGCTCCGGAGAGCGTGGCCACGGTAGAAATCGGCGCGTGGCGCAGCGCGCGTTCGAGCAGCACACCGACGCCGCCCTCAGGCAAGACGCCTTCGAAGCTCGTGCCGGAGCGCAGCCGCGGCACCAACTCTTCCTCGAACAGAGTGCTCTTGCCGCAACCGCTCGGACCGCAGACCGCCACCACGCGCCCGAGCGGCAGCGCGAGTTCCGGGATGCGGAGATGGCGCGCGCGGAGTTCGCGAAAGCGCAGTTGCGCCGGCGCTTCCCCCCCCCTCGGTGGTCGCGCCGCAGGCAGAGGCTCGGGCGGCAGCGCACTGCGCTCGCCTTCTCCCACCAACTGGCCGCCGTGCGGCCCTCCGCCCGGCCCGAGCAAGATCCAACCATGCGCAGCCTCGAGAAACTCGCGCGCGGGATCGGCGGTCAAGACGGTGTTGCCACCGGCAGCGAGTTCCTGCAGCATGGCGGCGAGCGCAAGCCGCTCGCGGCCGTGCAAGCCCATGCCCGGCTCGTCGAGCAGCACCGTCTGACCGCTACGCACGAGCGCGAGCCAGGACACGAGTTCGATGCGCCGTGCCTCGCCGAGCGAAAGACTACCGAGCGTGCGCTCCGCCGCCAGATGCCCGATGCCGGCGCGCGCGAGCAACTCCAAGCGACGCGCCGCGGTTCCACCGAGCTTGGAACACCACGGCAGCCATTCCTCGAGCGGGGCGCTCAGCCATTCCGTCCCACTGCGACCGAGCAACCAGCGCGTACGCTGCGCGGCGGAGGACTCACTCTCCTCGTTGGTGGCGCGCGCGGTGCCGCAGGCGGGACAGCTCCCGTCGGCAGCGAGCCGGTGTTGCGCCCCCGCGGCTTCGACGCGCGCCTCGCCGCCCAGGGCGCGCGCCTGCTGCAAAGCTTCGATCAAACGCTCGCGTTGCGTTTCGCTCCAGCGCAGCCGATCGAGCAGGAGGAAGGCTCCGTCCGGGAGCCGCTCCGGCGCCTCTTCCAAGCGCGCGAGCACTTCGCCCTCGCTGAGGCGCACGCGCGTCCATCCGCTGCGCAGCAACTCTTCACTCTTCGCGCCAGCGGCGGCACCGAACACGTGAACGGCCTCGCCTTCCTTCCAACGCGCGAGCTCTGCGCAGACGGCGCGCGGCTGCCACGGAGGCCAGTGCGCGCCGCACTGGATGCAGAGATGTTCGCCCCGCAACTCCCACGCGCGTGCAAGCAGAGTCCCAAGTTTCCACGCCGCTCCGATCGCGACGGCGCGTCGTCCGCGCGGAACCTCTCCGGCGCTGGCAATCACCGGAGTAAGGCCCTCCACGACGTCGGCAACCTGCGGCAACCAGGACTCGTCTCCGCTCGGCAGTGCGCGCGGATCCTCGAGCGCGCGGAAGCGCCGGCGCGCGACCGGTTCGAGCACGCCGAAGAGCAGCGCGCTCTTGCCAGCACCGCTCGGTCCGTGCACCGCGGTCCAAGCGCCGAGCGGCAAGTCCAGATCGAGCCCGCGCAGATTGCCCGCGCGCACCCCGCGGAGCCGCAACAGCGCCGCTGCGTGCGCGCGCTGCGCCTTCACGGCGTCCGTTCTCCGAGATCGGGATAGGAGGAGTCGCGGCCCTCGCGCAGAATCGCGCGCAGCGCTTCGGCCAGAACCGGCGGCCCTGCGAGCAGATTGCCGCCGTGCAACCAGTCCCCGCCTGGGACGATGGTGTCCACCAAGCCACCCGCCTCGGTGACCAGCAGTCCGCCGGCCGCGACGTCCCAGGGCGAGAGGTGGAGTTCCCAGAAGGCGTCGAGGCGACCCGCTGCGACGTAAGCGAGGTCGCTGGCCGCCGAACCCATGCGCCGGATGCCGCGCTGCTGGAGGAACATGCGCTGGAAGTTCTCGAGGTTGTTGTCGCGCAGGAAGTGGCGCCGATACGGGAATCCGGTGGCGAACAGGGCGTCGCGCGGTGCGCTGGTCGTAGAGACGCGCAACGGCCTCCCATCGAGCGTGGCTCCCCCCCCCTCGACCGCGACGAAGGTCTCGCCGAGCCGTGGCAGGTGCACCACCGCCACTTGCGGTCGTCCGCGCACCACCCGCGCCATGCTCACCGCAACCATCGGTAAACGATGAACGAAATTCACGGTGCCGTCGAGCGGATCGAGGTACCAGATGCCTGCGGCATCGGCTGCACCCGCGGCGCCGGACTCCTCCGCCAGCACCGCATCCCCCGGAAATTCGCGGCGGATCCCCTCGAGCAGGAATGCCTCACTCGCGAGATCGGCGGAGGTGACGAGATCCCGCTCCGCAGACTTCACCGCGACGTCCGCCTTGGCGAGACGCTCCCACCAGGAGTTGAGAATGCGTCCGGCACCGCGCGCCAGTTGCTCGGCGACCGCGGCGAGCTCGCGGCGCTCGTTCAACCCGCAGGCGGCCATCGTTTGAGCAGCGTGCCCAGGAGTTCCTCCTGGAAGGTGCGGAAGCGCGCGTTGTTGGTGCGCGCAGTGCCGTCACGTTCGTAGTTCACCACGATCGAGAACACCAGCACCTGTCCGTCGGGGGCGTGGAGATAACCGCAGAGGCTCGAAGCCCCGGCAATCCAACCGGTCTTGTAACGCACCCGCGCCGGTTGAAAGCGCGCGTCGGCAAAGAAGGCTCGATTGCGACCCTCTGCTCCACCCACCACCAAGGAATCGAAGAAGATGGGACCCGCGGCAGTTGCGCGCGCGCTGGCCATCGTGCGCAGCAGGTCGCAGATCGCCGCCGGACTGGCGCGATTCACCGGCCGATCGGAGGCGCGCGCGAGCCCGCTCCCATCGGCTTGCTCCAGAGTGGCGAGATCCACGCCCGCCGCTTCCAGCACGCTGCGCACGGCTGCGATGCCAGCCTCGGTGCTGCCGACCCCGCCCTTCGCACGTCCAAGACTCTTGAGCAAGGTCTCGGCGAGAAAGTTGTCGCTCTCCTTGTTGCAGGCGATCACCGCCTCGCGCAGCGACCAGACGGAATCGTGAACGTAGAGGACAGCGCCCGGCGGCGCAGCCTCGCCCTCGCGCGGAGGGCGAACGGTTCCGCCTGGAAGTCCGCGGCGCGCCAAGCCTTCCTCGAGCCAGCACAGGGCGAGTCGTTGCGGATCTGCATCGGCCAAGCGCAGCGGAAGCTTGCCTCCGCCAGAACCATTCACCACGATGCGATCACGCGAGGCGAGCCAGAAGGCCGACCAGGCATCCTTGCGCTCGGCGTCGCGGTGGTCGAAACGGAAGGCCGCGTTCACGCTGGGCGCGACGCGCAACCGTCCGTCCTGTTCGCGGATCTCCACGCAACCACCTTCGAGCGCGAAGCCACTGACCGGCGCACAGTATTCCTGCTGCCACTGGTCGGTCGGCCACAGCGGATGAACCGGCGGTCCGACGAAGCAGCGTGCGTCGAGCACCACCTCGTCGAGGGCCGTCTTCCCCACTGCGCGCAGGGTGGCGACCACCGCGTCGAGGAACTCTTCTTGCGTCGCGCGCTCGCCAAGGGTGCGCAGTGAAGGGTCGCCGCTGGCGAGAATCCACAGGCGGCTGCCATCGAGCAGCACCCGCGTACGCCACCGATGCTCTGGGCCGAGTTCGAGCAACGCGGCCGCCGTGGTGAACACCTTCATGTTGGAGGCGATCACGAAAGCTTCCTCGCCACGGCGATCGAAGATGCGCTTGCCCTCCAGGGTTTCGATGCGCACGGCCGGAACCACGTCGAGGTCCGCCGCGAGCGGAGCCACCACGGCACGCAGTGCTGCCACCAGCGCAGCGGCTTCGGGCGCCTCGACCGGTTGCGGCGGGGCTGATTGCGCCACGCCGCCGCCGCAGAGCAGCGCCACGCAGGCGAACAACGCGCAGCCGTGTCCGATCATCGCAGGCGAACGCCTTCCACCGCGATTGCCCACGCGCAAGTCGCGAACACGCGCGCGATCTGCGTCATCTTGGCCACCTCGATGGTCTCCGGCACGTCACCCGGCTTGTGATAGACCGGATTGTCGTCGATGTGTCCCTCGAAGAAGAACAGTGCCGGCACGCCCTTGGCGTGGAAGGAGTACTGATCGCTACGCGCGTAGAGATCGCGCCCGTCCTTGAAGTCGATCTTGATCTTGACCTTGCTGCGTTTGGCCTGATCCGCGACGAAATCTTCCCACTTCTTCTGACTCCAGGTGCCGCCGACGTTGAACTCTTTCGGATCGGTGCGCGCGATCTGGTCCATGTTGAGCATCGCCACCGTGCGCTCGTGCGCGTAGAGCGGATTCTCGCAGTAGGCGGCCGATCCGAGCAGGCCGAGCTCCTCCGCACTGAACCACAGGAACAGAATGTCGATGTCCGGCCGCACGCCGACGAAGGCGGCCGCCACTTCGAGCAGCGCGGTGCTACCCGAAGCGTTGTCGTCGGCGCCCGGGAAGGCTTGCACCCCGGCCTCGCCGTACTCCTGCTGCACACCGAGTCCGACGTGGTCGAGGTGCGCGCCAAGCACCATCACCTCGCGTTCGCCCTCCGGCGCGGAACTCGTGCCGCGGATGCGCGCCGCCAAGTTGTAGGTCTGTGAGGAAGCCACTTCGAAGCCGGCGGCGATGGTGACCGTACCCTTGCTCTTGAGCAGACTCGACTTCTTCTTCTTCTCGATGCCGCTCTGATACGCCGCCAGATCCTCGCCGAACAGCGCTGCCGCGGCTTGGCGTGAAACGCTCATCACCGGAATCGGCGCGTACTCGAAGCGGCCCTCGACCGCGCCGACGCCGCCGCCGCGGCCGCTCGGCAGCATCACCGCGGAGAGGAAGGCGCGGCTCTCGTCCGCCTCCACGCCGAGGTCGGGCACGAAGACGAAGCCGATCGCACCGGCGTCCGCCGCCTCGCGGACCTTGCGCTTGAGTTGCGCGTCCACGATCGGATTCGCACCCTCGAAGCGCTTCTGCTTGGCGTCATCGGCCCACGGCTCACGCGTGAAGGCGAACACGATCTTGCCGCGCACGTCCTTCTCCTTGTAGTCGCTCCACTTCTCGTCCTTGGACTGCAGACCGAAGCCCGCGAACACCGCCTCACCGCTGACGCGTCGCTTCTGCGAGCCGAGCATCGGCACGAAACCACTGCCGAGCACCGGGAGGTCCTCCGCGCGCGCGCCCTCCCAACTGAAGGCGCAGTCGCTCTCTTTGGGCCGCACGCAGTCGAGGCTGTAGGGCAAGCGATAGCTGCCGTCCGGACCGAGGGCTTCGAGTCCGAGTGCCTTGAGCTGATCGCTGACGAAATCGGCCGCGCGATCGAAGCCCGGCGTGAAAGTGCCGCGTCCTTGCATGGACGGTCCAGCGAGCACGTCGAGCGTGGTCTGCACCGATTTCTCGGTGATGACGTCGAGCATCTGGTCGAGGCTCTTGCCGGCCGCCGGCTCTTGCTGCCAAGCGCGCGCCGTCGGGACGAGCAGCGCCGTGGCGGCGAGCAGGAGCATCGGAAGGCCTCGCCTCAGGCCGAGTAACCGCGGGGATGAGATCTTTGCCAAGACACGGCAGTCTGCACGATTTCCCCGATCTCTTCAAAGGCTGGGGTCCAAGCCAGCTCCCGGCGCGCCCGGTCGGCGTCGGAGACGAGCACGGCCGGATCGCCCGGCCGCCGTTCCCCGACGCGATGCGGAACCGGTCGTCCGCAAGCCTGTTCCACCGCAGCGAGCACTTGGAGCACGGACTGACCGCGCCCGGTGCCGAGATTCCAGGCACCGGAAGCGCCCCCGCCCCTCAACCGGTCGAGCGCCGCCAGGTGCGCCACCGCCAGATCGTGGACGTGCACGTAATCGCGGATGCAGGTGCCGTCCGGGGTGGGCCAGTCGTCGCCGTAGATCTGAAGCTCCGGTCCCTGACCGAGCGCGGCGCGAATCGCGCGCGGGATCAGGTGCTCCTCCGGCTCGTGATGTTCGCCGTGACTGCCGTCGGCCTCGGCGCCGGCGGCGTTGAAGTAACGCAGCGCCGCATAGCCGCCTTGACCCGCCGCGGCGCGGTCGGCGAGCAGGCGCTCGGCGGCCTGCTTGGTGGCCCCGTAGGGATTCACCGGCGCGCAGGGAAGGCCTTCGTGCAGACGTTCGGCGGTGGGTTGACCGTACACCGCACAAGTGCTCGAAAAGACGAAAGGCACGCCGGGCAAGCGCTCGCACAAGTGCAGCACTGGCAACAGGTTTTGCCGCCAGTAGTGGAGCGGCGCGCGCACGCTCTGGCCGACGGCGGCGCGGGCGGCGAAATGGATCACTCCATCAACCGCACCGCAGACGCGGAGCGCGGCATCGAGAGCGCGTGCATCGCAGAGATCGGTCTCGAGGCAATCCCCGTCCCAGGCCTCGCGGTGGCCGGTCGAGAGATCGTCCATCACCACGATGGAGTGCCCGAGGGCTCGCAGATGGCGCGCCGTGGCGCTGCCGATGTAGCCGCAACCGCCCGTGACGAGAATGCGCATGAGGAGGGATTATCGCGGGGCGGCGCGCGTCTTCCACCACTCGGACCAGGCCGCGCGCATGTGCTGGCGCTCCTCCAGATCCGGATCGGTCGGCCCTGGCAGAGTGGTGCCCGTCAAGTGCGCGAGCGCACGCAAGGCCACGCGGAACTGCGCACGGTCCTCGGGTTCGAGCGCGGCGAGTAGCAAGGGAAGATCGGCTTCGACTCCGCTGGCGCCGAGCAGCGTGATCGCGGCCGAGCGCGCGGCGGGGCGCGGATCCCCAGTCATGCCGCGAGCGCAGGAGGCGACGTAAGTCTGCTCGGCGACCGAGAAGCGCGCGTGTAGTTGCTCGAGGGCCTCGGCGACCACGCGCTCGTCTGGATCCGTGAGCGCGCGCCCGAACACCGAGATCTCTTCCGGAAAGCGGCGCAGGCTGAGGAAGCGCACGGCCGCACAGCGCAGCTCGGGATCGGTGTGAAAACGGAGCACGGCACTGGCGTCCTCCACGCTCGCGATCTCGCCGAGCTCGAAGGCGCGTAGGCGCGCGAGTGCGGCGTCCTCGCGCACGCCCAACTGCATGCCGACGAGCGCGGCTTCGATCGCACGCGTGGCGCGCGCGCGGTCACCGCCACGCTCCCACAACCAGGAAGCACGCTCCCACCACGCCGGTGCAGCCGCGCCCGCGCCGGGATCGGCGGCGGCGCGCTCCATGAACTCTGCCGCCGCCAGCCAATCACCGGATTCTTCGAGGTATTCCGCGCTGCGGCGCCAAGCACGCAGCCGCGAAGTCGGATCGGCGTCCACGTCGGTGAGCAGTGCGAGCGCAGCCTCGCGCTCGCCGGCCTGCGCGAAATCGTCGGCGAGCGCGAAGCGGAGTTCGAGGTCTTCCGGCTGCGCCGCGAATAGGGTGCGCCGCGTCGCCAGCACGGTCGCGAAGTCGCCGTTCGCGAGCGCCAAGCGCAGCCGACGCTCGTGGAGCAGGTGATCCGCTCGGTCGGGATGATCCCGCTCCCAGCGTTCCAGGCTGAGCAGCGCCGCCTCCCAGTCGCCACGCGCTTCCGCCGCATCGGCCCGCGCGAGCCAGTAGCCCTCGGAACTCAGGGGACCGGGTTCTCCGGCCGCGCGCGCGTGAGAGTCCCAGGTCGCGCAGGAGATCGGCAGCAAACAGCCGAGAAGACTCAGCCGCGCAAGCACGCGAGCATCTCCCAGAAATGAGGAAAGGATTTCGCGACGCAGGCGGGATCGTCGGGCTCCAGGCCGGGCTGCAGCAGAGCGGCGATGCCGACCGCCATGGCAGTGCGGTGATCGCCGTCCGTCACGAGCACGCGAGCACGCGGCGGTGCCGGATGGCCTGGACGCGCGCCGCCCGGGCGCGGCCGGATCTGGAGAGAATCCTCGCTCACGAGCACTTCGGCGCCACATGCCTCGGCGAGCCGCGTCATGGCGAGCACGCGATCCGATTCCTTGATTCGCAGCCGCGCCAGACCGGTGAAGCGCCCGCCGTGCGGCAGATGCGCGGCGAGAACGGCGAGGGCGGGACCGGAATCGGGGGAAGCATCGAGGTCCACCTGCAGTTCCCGCGTGCGCGCCGAAGGTCCGGGCATCAGCTCGACACCGTGTTCCCCTGGCAACCAAGTCAGCCAGTCCTCGGTGCGAAGAGCGCGCAGCAAGGTGGCATCGGCGTGACGCGAGGTCCAGGGTCGCGCGACGTGAACGCTGCGCCTCAGGAGGATGCAAGCCACCGCGAAGAACACTGCCGCGCTCGGATCGGCCATGACGCGGAAGCGCACGCGTTCGCCGAAACCCGCTGCCTGTTCCCAGAGACAACCTGCGTTCTGTTCCAGCAGCACGCGACTGCCGCGTGCCTGACGCATCATCTCGGCGGTGAGATCGAGGTAGCCGCGCGAGCCAATCGCTCCCGCGAGTGACCAAGTGACGGCGCCGTCGCCGGCAGCCATCCAGAGGGCAGAGAGCGTCTGGCTGCTGCGCAGCGCTCCGACCTCCACACGGCGCTCACCGAAGCCGCCGGCACCGCGCACTTCGATCCAAGCACCGGCGGCATCCTGACCTTGCGAGATCTCCGCGCCGAGTTCCCTGAGCAACTCGACGAGTTCCACGTGCGGACGCGCGGCGAGCGCCGGCGCGAGCCGGAAGCGGCGCGGCGTGGAGCCGGCACCGGCCACCGCCATGAGGAAACGCAGCGTGGAAGCGCCCTCGCCAACTGGAATCGCCTCAGCCGAGGAGGCGCGCAGGCGCTGCGGAACCTCTCCGCGCAGGCACAACACAGCCTCCTCAGTCCCAGGTGATCCCTCCCAGCGCGATTCCACCCCGAGCGCGCCGAGTGCGGCGAGCAGATCGGCCGAATCGCGGCATCCGGAGAGCCCCTGCACGCGGCCTTCGTCGGTGGCGAGCGAGGCCAGCACGAGCGCGCGCTGCGACGCAGATTTGCAGCCGGGAAGCCCGATCACCTGGGGAGCCGTCCGCATCCCGTCATCCTAGCGCGCGGCCTAAAATGCAGTCATGAGCTCCTCCTGCCCGAGCGTTCAGACGCCCAGCGTCGGCTTCAGTGGCGGCCTGCAGATTCCCGGATGGCAACTCGCCTACCGTGGCAAGGTTCGCGACGTCTATCACCACGCCGATCACCCCGGCAAGGCGCTGATGGTCGCCAGTGACCGCTTGAGCGCCTTCGACGTCGTGATGAAGGAAACCGTGCCGGATCGCGGTCGCATCCTCACCCACATCACCGAGCACTGGCTGCGCGCCGTCGAGGCGTGGATGCCTGCGGCGCGCATCAGCGTATGCGTGGAGGAGATCCCCGATCTGCCGGAGGAATTCCACGCCACGCTGCGCGGCCGCAGCACTTGGACGCGCCTGGCCGAGCGCCTCAACGTCGAGGTGGTGCTCCGTGGCTGGCTCGCAGGCAGCGGCTGGCGCGAGTACGAGGCCACCGGCCGTTTGTGGGAGCACGCGCTACCCGCCGGACTCAAGAATGCTTCCCGCTTGCCCGAAGTGCTGCATACTCCCACCACCAAGGCCGAGAAGGATGAACCGGTGGTCTGGAAACAGGCGGAATCCTTGATCGGATCAGCGGAGGAAGCGACGCGCGTGCATGCGCTTGGTCTGCGCCTGTTCCGCCAAGCGGCCACGCAGTGCGAAGCCAAGGGAGTGGTGCTGGCCGACACCAAGTTCGAGTTCGGCCGCGTCGAGGGCGAGCTGGTGCTGATTGACGAGGTGCTCACTCCGGACTCCTCGCGTTACTGGCCTGCCGAGTTGGTGGTCGCCGGCGCGGAGCCGCCGTCCTGGGACAAGGAAATCGTGCGTAGCTACTTGCGCAGCCTCAAGGAGTGGAACCGCAAGCCGCCGCCGCCGCCGATTCCGGCCGAGGTCATCGCCAAGACGCGCGCCCGCTACCTGGAGATTTGCAAAATCCTCACGGGAAGCCTGCCGGAAGGCGTCAGCGCCTGAGCGGAGTCAGCTCAGACGCGCGCGCCGCGCCAGGGCGACTTCGAGCAGCGCGAGGTCGGCGGGTGTGACTCCGGCGAGACGTCCGGCGGCTCCAAGCGTCGCGGGACGTACGCCGAGCAAGCTTTGACGAGCCTCGATCCGCAATCCGCGGACACTCTCGTATTCGAAGGCGTCGGGAATCGGCGCCTGCTCGCGCTCGGAGGCACGCTCCACCCAAGCGCTCTGACGCCGGGCGTAGCCTTCGTATTGCAGATCGCACTCAAGGGTCTCCGCGTCGCCGGGCGTGAGTGCGATCGCGTCGAGCTCCGGTGCCAGCGCACGCAGGGAGGCAATCGAGCCACCCGGCATGCGCAGGCGATCGAGCAGCGTGCGCCGCTTGCCTGCGGTGCCATCGTCCGCGGGATCGCGACGCGCGCTCAGAAACTTGCGCGCCGCTTCCAAGCGCTGACGGCGGGCGGCGAGCACCGCGTCCCGCTGCGGGCTGGAGAGGCCGAACTCCTGCGCGCGCGGGGTCAGACGCAGGTCGGCATTGTCGGCGCGCAGCAACAGGCGGTGCTCGGCGCGCGAGGTGAACATGCGATAGGGCTCGGTCGGATCGCAAGTGACGAGATCGTCCACCAACACGCCGACGTAGCCCTCGTGCCGCCCGAGCACGAACTCGCGAGCGTCCCCGCGCGCGCGCAGCGCAGCATTCACTCCGGCCACCAAGCCTTGTGCGGCAGCCTCCTCGTAGCCACTGGTGCCGCAGATCTGACCAGCCAGGAACAGGCCTGGCCACTCACGTGCTTCCAGGGTGCGACGCAGAGCACGCGGCGCCACGTGGGTGTACTCCACCGCGTAGCCGTACTGGACGATGCGCGCGCGCTCCATTCCCACGCAGGTGCGCACGAACTCCTCCTGCACCGCTGCCGGCAGTGACGTGCTGATGCCGTTGGCGTAGAGCAGGGGCGAATCCCAGCCCTCCGGTTCCAGAAAAATCGTGTGCTGCTCCTTCTCGGCGAAGCGCACGACCTTGTCCTCCAAGGAAGGGCAGTAGCGCGGTCCGACGCCCTCGATGCGCCCGGCGTACATCGGGGCTTCGTGCAGATGCGCGCGCACGATCGCGTGGGTCGCCGCCGTGGTGCGCGTCAACCAGCAGGAAATCTGTGGGCGTGTCAGCGCCGAAGTGAGGAAGGAAAAAGGGGTGGGGAGGGCATCCCCGGGCTGCTCCTCGAGCGCGGCGTAGTCCACCGAATCCGCCGCCAGTCGCGGTGGTGTGCCCGTCTTCAGGCGCGAGGTGGGAAGTCCGAGCGCGCGCAGTGCGGCTCCGAGCGGCGCCGCTCCCGCTTCACCCACGCGCCCGCCCGCGCGCTGCTCCAAGCCGGTGTGAAGCACGCCCTCGAGAAAGGTGCCGGTGGTCAGCACCACCGCGCGCGCGCTCAGTGCGGAACCGTCGGCGAGTCGCACGCCCGCGATCGCGCCGTCCGCGTCCCGCAGAAAATCCACGGCCTCGCCGCTCACGATTTCCAGGCCCGATTGTTCGGCACACAAAGCCTGCGCGCCGACCTCGTAGGCAGAGCGATCGCACTGCGCGCGCGGACTGCGCACGGCGCGACCTTTGCTGGTGTTCAGCATGCGGAACTGGATGCCGGCCGCATCAGTGATGCGTCCCATCCAGCCGCCGAGCGCGTCCACCTCGCGTGCCAATTGCCCCTTGCCGATGCCACCGATCGCCGGATTGCAGGACATCCGGCCGACCGCGTCCGCGCGCAGCGTCAGCAAGGCGGTGGCGGCGCCCATGCGCGCAGCGGCGGCGGCGGCCTCGAGACCGGCATGGCCGCCCCCCACCACCACGACGTCGAAACCAGGCGCACTCATGAATCGGCACGGCGAGGAAGTCGTGACCTCGCGAGCCCGGTATTCTAAGACGAGTGATGCTCGGTCTGACCCTGGCGCTGGCCTGCTCCGCCGCGCCGCCGCAGAACGGCGGCGGTTCCGTGGAGTCCTGGCTGGCCGATCTCGAGCGACGCACGGCCGCGCGTCGGGCGCACGCGGCGGAAGTTTGGTCCGCCGAAGGGCCGGCTTGGCTCGCGGGCGACAGCGCAAGGCTCAACACCCTGCTCGAAGCGGCGCCCGAGTTGCAGGGACCAGTGCTCAACACTCTCGAAAAGGCCGTCGCCGAGCACAAGGCCGAAGGCTCCTACTCAGCGTTGCTGCAGCTCCTCGGCATGGTGATGGATCCCGCGGGCGCCGAGCGCGTGTACGCCTTGATCGAAGCGCTGCCTGCGGATGACCGGCCACTCGCGGCACGTTCCGCGATCGCACGCGGCTCGCCGGCGCACTGGCCACGCGCGCGCGCCCTGGTGGCCGGTCCGCCCGGAGCGCTGCGGCAAGCCGCCATCCAAGCACTGCTCCTGCAAGTGCCCGAGGAAGAATGCACCGCGCTCGCCGCGGGCCTTGCGCCCGAACAGGGCGAAGTGGAAGCCCTCGGCTCGACGCTGCTCCAGCTCGGAAAACGCGCCCTGCTAAGCAACTTCGTGCTGCCGGCCTCGGTCTATGCCACGAGCTCGACCAGCCTGCAGCGCGATCTTGCCCGCTTCCTCCTCATGCGCCCGCTCGACGCCGCGCAGAACTTCCTGGTGGAGCGCGCCCTCGATCCGGCGCGTGCACGCCAGGAGCGCGCACACTTCCTCGCTGCGTTCGAGGCCGGCGCGAAACAATTTCGCTGGCGCGACGGCGAACGCGCGATGGAGCAGTACCTCGACGGCGCGCCGCGCTCGGAAGCCAGCGAGGACATCGCGTGGACGATGATGCGCTTGGGCTCACGCAGTGCCAAGGCCTTCCTGCTCGCCGAGGTCGAACGCGAGGTGCGCGAGAATCCTGAGTCCTTCCGCGCGCAGCTCGCACTCGCGCGCCGCCAAGTGGACGTCGGCGACCACTCCGACGCCTTCAAGAACTACAAGAAGACCTTCGAGTCGCTGCAAGGCACCGCCTTCGCGCGCTCGATCAGCAGCGACGACTACGTGTGGGCAGCGCGCGCTGCCGCCGGCTCGCGGCGCTCCAAGGAGGCCGGTCAGTGGCTGGAGGACTCCGGTTTGAACCCGGTGGAACTGGCGATCTACAAGGATCAGCCGGAATTCTCCTCCTTCCTCGACAAACAGCCCTTCAAACGGCTCTTCGGGCTGTAGTCGATCCGCCCTTGCCGCCGATAGGCGAGCAGGCGACAATCTTCCGCCCTTGCCGTCGGCAAGTCGCTTCGTACCGTGCACAAGGCCGCCCCGCTCCAGGCTGAGAAGACCCTTCTCGGCCCCTGCCATTGGAAGATCACCCTCCGCGTGCCCAGCGCGCGGATCGCCGAGGAATTCGACCACGCCTTCCGGCGCGCTGCTGCGGGCCTGAAGGTGCCGGGCTTCCGCCCGGGCAAGGTTCCGGCCGCCATGGCGCGCCAGATGCTCGGCGAATCCGCGCTCGAACACGCGCGCGAACATCTCTTCGAGCACGTCGTCAGCGACGCGATTCGCGCCGCCGGTCTGCACAACGAAGTGCTGCGCGTGCTGAACTTCGACCCCTCCAAGGTGGAGGTGGACGAACAGAAGGATCTGGACCTCGAGTTCGAGGTCGAGACGCTGCCGATGGTGAACTTGCCCGCTTGGGAAGCGATTCAGATCGAGCGCCAGGACGCGCGCGCCACTGCGGAGCAGATCGAGGAAGGCATGCGCTCCCTGGGCGGCAACCATCCGCGCTTCGATCCGGCCGAAGGCGCCAGCGTCGGCGACGAGCATCTCGCGGTCGCCGATCTGATCTACGCCCTCGACGGCGTGAACGGCCCGGAGGCCAAGGATCTCAAAGTCGGACCCGGCGCGCCGCTCTACGGCAGCGACGTCGAGGCCTGGGACGCAGCGGTGCGCGGGCGCAAGGCCGGCGACAGCTTCAGCGTCGAAGTGGACTTCCACGAGGGCTTCTCCGAAGCCGCCTGGGTCGGCAAACGCGGCACCGCCACGGTGAGCGTGAAGAGTGTGGTCACTCCGCGCGCCGCCACCCCCGCCGAGCTCGCGACCGAGCTGGGACTCGCGAATGAGGAAGAGTTGCGCGAGCGTCTCGGCGTGCAGATCGGTCGCGAGAATGCGCGCCGCGAGCGCGAGCGCCTTGCGCACGAGATCCTCGACAAGGTGCTGGAGCTCCAACCCTTCGAGCTCCCTGCACGCATGATCGACGAGGAATCCGAGGCGGCGATCGCCCGACGCGTCGAGCAAATGAAGCAGCAGGGCGCCAGCGAGGAGCAGGCCGCGCAAGCCGCGGACGAAAACCGCTCCGCCATGCGCGAATCCGCCGAGCGTCGCCTCAAGCACTGGTTCGTGATCCGCAAGGTCGCGCAGACCGAGAAGGTACGCGTCAGCGAGAACGAACTCGACGGTGCCGTGCGTGCGCTGGCTCTGCGCCAGAACGTGGACCCGGCCGAACTGCGCAAGTGGTTCAAGGAAGAGGGCCGCATGGATCAGCTCCGCGCCGACATCCTTCAGGAGAAGGTGCGAGCCCACTTGGTGGACCGCGTCGTCCGCCAACCCGAGGCCGCGCCTCTCACCTGAAGGCTTGAGCCGCCCCCTTCCGGGGGCTAGAAGAACACCCCGCGATGAGCGACCTCCACCTGCCGCCCCAAGGATTTTCCATTCCCTACGTGATCGAGAAAACCGGTCGCGGGGAGCGGGTCTACGACCTCTACAGCCGTCTGCTCGAGGATCGCATCGTCTTCCTCGGCACGGGCATTGACGACATGGTCGCCAACGTGGTGGTGGCACAGTTGTTGTTCCTGGCCAAGCAGAACAAGTCTCAGGACATCCAGATGTACATCAACTCGCCGGGCGGCAGCGTCACGGCGGGTCTCGCGATTTACGACACCATGCAGTACATCGACTGCGACGTCGCGACCTACTGCATCGGCCAGTGTGCCTCGATGGGCGCGGTGCTGCTCGCCGGCGGTGCCAAGGGCAAACGCTACATCCTTCCCAATTCGCGGGTGATGATTCACCAGCCCTGGGGCGGCACGCAGGGCACTGCCTCCGACATGGAGATCCAGGTGCGCGAGATCCTGCAACTCAAGGTCCGCCTCAACGAGATCCTGGCTCAGCACAGCGGCCAGACCGTGAAAGCGGTCGAGAAGGCCACCGACCGCGACAACTTCCTCTCCGCCAAGGAGTCGAAGGATTTCGGCCTGGTGGACGAGATCATCGGCGCGGTGCCGGCCTGAGCGCCTGACGTCGCCGGAAGCGGCCCTCATCGGTTACAATGAGGGCCGGATGGCGCGAGGACCGGACCGAGGCGAGATTGAGCGCTGCACTTTCTGCGAGAAGGTGCGCGGCCAAGTGGATTCGCTGATCGCGGGACCGCCCGGGATCTACATCTGCAACGAGTGCATCGAGATCTGCAACTCGATCTTGCACGAGGAAGATCGGCGGCTGCGCACTTCCAAGCCCACCAAGGGCGAGAAGAGCACCGAGCCCGCCACCGGCATTCCGACGCCGCGCGAGATCGTGGAGAGCCTCGACGAGTACGTTTACGGCCAAAGCCACGCTAAGCGCGTGCTCGCGCTGGCGGTGCATCAGCACTACAAGCGCCTCGACGCGGGGCGGCGCCTGCAGGCGGCCACCGACGAACCCTGGGCCGGCGTCGAACTCGAGAAGTCCAACGTGTTGCTGGTGGGGCCGACCGGCTCGGGCAAGACCCTGCTCGCGCGCACGCTCGCTCGGATGCTCGACGTGCCCTTCGCGATGGCCGACGCCACCACTCTCACCGAGGCGGGCTACGTCGGTGAAGACGTCGAGAACATTCTGCTCAAACTCTTGCAGGCCTGCGACTTCGAGGTCGCCAAGGCGCAGCGCGGCATCGTTTACATCGACGAGATCGACAAGATCGCGCGCACCACGCAGAACGTTTCGATCACGCGCGACGTCAGCGGCGAAGGCGTGCAGCAGGCGCTGCTGAAAATCCTCGAGGGCACCGTCGCCAACGTGCCGCCGCAGGGCGGGCGCAAGCATCCCGAGCAATCCTGCATCCAACTCGACACCAGCGGAATCCTGTTCCTCTGCGGTGGCACCTTCACCGGCATCGAAGACATCATCGGCCGCCGCATCGGGCAGGCACGCATCGGTTTCCAGGCCGGTTCCGCCGACATCGCCGATGCCGAGCGCGACCTCGACGAGCGCGACCGCCTGCTCGGCGAATTGGATACCAAGGATTTGATCGAGTTCGGCTTGATTCCCGAGTTCGTGGGACGCCTACCGATCCACGCCACCGTGCGTGGACTCGGACCCGACGACCTGGTGCACATCCTGAGCGAGCCCAAGAACGCTCTGGTGAAACAATTCCAGGCGTTCTTTGCGATGGATGGTCACGAGCTGAATTTCACCGAGGAGGCCTTGCGCACCATCGCCGAGCGGGCCTTCGCCTGCGGCACCGGGGTGCGCGCGCTGCGCTCGATCCTCGAGGACGTGCTGCGCGACCTGATGTTCCAGCTCCCGGAGTACGGCACGCCCGCGCGCCGCTTCGTGATCACGGGCGAAATGGTGAAGCTCGGTAGCGCTCGCGTACTGCTCGAAGGCGGCGAAGAAAAGCGCCGGGAGCGGGCCTAGGAGCGGGCATGGCCTTCCTGGCCGCCCTGCTCCCCCCGCTCGCCCTCGCCCTCGCGCAGCAGGCGGGCGATCCACCTTTCCGCTGCACGCTGCCGCTCGACTACGGCGCTTTCGTGCTGGTCGCCGGCCAGGAGCAGGCCTGGGAGTCCCTTCACGAGCGGGGCGGCGCTCGCTGCCTCGTGCAGCGCTTTCAGCTCGACGCGAGCGGCGCGCGTGCCGATTCGGTGTTGCAGAGCCTCCGCCAGCAGGCATGGGGCACCGCGTCTTTGCTGGTCGGCGAACTTTCCTTCACAGCTTGGGAGGGCGACTGGGGCGGTGTGCCGGAGACCGCCGGTCACACCGTGCGCTACCGACTCGAAGGCCGTGCGCTGGCGATGGTCGAGCGCGTGGCGGTGATCGGTGACCAACTGGTGCACTTCCTCTGGGAAGGGCCGGTGGAGAGCGTGGAGGTCGGACTCGCCGCGGCGGCGAGCTTCCGCGTTCCCGACGCATGGATCCCCCCCCCTCCGCCCGATCGCGACCTCCATCGCGGAGTGGCACCGAAGAGCGAAACGCTCCCACTGCCCTGGACGCTCGAGATCCAACTCGATTTCCTGAGCCGCCGGGAGCAAGGCGATCTCGAGGTCGGTGTGCGTGCGCATCCCGTCGCCTCCGGCAGCGAGCCTCCCACCACTCCGGAATGGGTGCTGCCGGCGGGCGCGGTGGATCTTGGGAGCGATCGCGATGGCTTCCGACGCTACCGCCTGAGCGGCTCCGGTGATCCCTTCCAACCGCTGCTCGGCTGGGGAATGCGCTACTCGGATCAAGGCGATCTCGCCGCCCTCGACACCGATCGTTGGCTCGCCGTTCCACGCATGCCTCCCGGCAATTGGGGACGGCCGGGCTGGCTGCTCGAAGCGCTCCATCCGGGACACCAGAGCCTGCTCGGTCCCGCAGGCTGGACGCAAACCACCGAGCTCGGGGATCAGGGAGCGCGCACGCGCATCGGACCGGTGCCGGCCGGGCGTTGCTGGCCCTTCTTCCTGAGCGGACGCTTCCAGAAGCGTCAAACCGTCGGAGTGAACTGGCATCTGCGGCTCGATGCCAAGGCCATCGTCGCGGACGCCGCCGTCGCCACCTTGCACAAGCTGATGGACGCAGCGAATGCGTGGCTCGGCGTCGCGGAGGTCCCGCAGTGGACGGTGGTTTCCTTCCCAGGTCTCGGCGATCGCGCGTTGCCACAGATCTTCGTGCTCGACGAGCAGCGCGAATGGTTCCAGAAACCCGCCGACGGCCGCCTCGGTTCCTGGAATCGGCGAGCCTGGCTCGCGCGCCTCGTCGCGAGTAGCCGTTTCGGTGCGCAGTTGCACGGTTCCGGTAGCGCGGCACCGGTGCTCGAGAACGCGCTCTCGGAGTGGGCGGCGGCGCGGTTGCTCGACGCGGCCGGCTTCACCGCAGAAGCGAAGGAGTTACGCGCGGCCTGGGACGAAGCTGAGCTCGCGGCCGGAGCGCTGCCGCGTCCGCTCTCGCAGATGCCGGCGGAGGAAGTGCTCGCCAGCGCGCGCCTGCTCAGCGCGGGAGCGCGTTTCTGGACCGCGCTCGAGCAGACGGTGGGCCGCGAGACACTGGATCGCACGCTGCGTGCCTTCCTCGCCGCGGGCGTGCCGTGGACCACCCAGCAGCTCGAGCGTGCGCTCGCCGGCGAGGATCCCGTGCGCGCCGAAACGCTGCGCGCCTTTTTCGACGCCCATCTCTACGGAATCCGCAAACCGTGATCGTCTACTACCACCGTGACTTCGACGGCATCGCTTCCGCCGCGATCCTCGCCGAAGCCCTCGAGGCCACCGGCCGCGAGAAGGGTGTCCGCTGGTCGGGCGTCAACTTCGACCGCACTCTCGACTGGGAGAGCTTCGGCGCGGGGCAACGTTTCGCGCTGGTGGACTTTCACTTTCATCCGCGCGCCGCGTACTGGTTCGATCACCACCCCACCACCTTCCTCGAGCCGGATCACGAGCAGGCGTACGTCGAGAGCGACACGCACAAGTTCGATCCGGAGGCACCCTCCTGCCCGCCGATCATCCTCGGCCACGCAGTGGATCGCTGGGGCTTCCAACCGCCCGCGCACTTCGCGGAGCTCGTGAAGTGGTCGAACATCATTGACGCGGCGCGCTTCGGCAGTGCCGAGCAAGCGCTGTTCGGGCGCGAGCCGGCGATCCGCATCATGCGTGCGCTGACTTGCGCACCCGACTACGCCTGGCACGACCGTCTGGTGCATCTGGTGCGCACGCGCACGCTGGTGCAGGTCGGCGCCGATTCCGACGTCGAGCGTTGCTACGACCGCTCCAGCCGCAACCGCGACCACGCGCTCGAGGCCTTTCCCTCCCACGTGCTCGAACGCACCGAGCACGCGTTGTTCGCCGATCTGCGCTCCAAGAAGATCCGCCGCGACCGTTTCGCGCCCTTCTATCTGCACCCGGAGCTGCACTACGCAGTGACGCTGTTGCCGACGCGCGCCGGGGTGCACATCACCGCCGCCAGTAACCCCTGGAACCGCCCGCCCGAGGACGGCATCCACCTCGGGGAAATGATGAAAGAATATAGCGGAGGCGGACACAAGGGGGTCGGCGGCTGCAATCCGCCCGACGACGCCACCGCGCTGTTGTGGGGTCACCAGATCTACCGCACGATCCGCGAACGCTCGGCCGCAGCGGCGCGCGGCTAGGAGACAGGATGACGGACGCCGTGCCCCACCTGCTGGATCTGCATCCGCGCGCGTGGCCGGAGGAGTTCGTGCGGCTCGGCGGCAAGGCTTTCCACGGTCGCAGCGCCGCGCAGTGGATCTTCCGCAAGCTCGCGCCGAACTGGGAAACGATGAGTGATCTTCCGGCCGGACTGCGCGCGCGCCTAGCTGCCGAACATCCCTTCCCGCGCGCGATGCTGCGCGAAACCAGCACCGCCGGCGACGGCGCGGTCAAGGTCCTGCTCGCGTTGCCGGACGGCGCCACCGTGGAAGCCGTCACCATGCCGGGCACGCGCGGCCTGACCGCCTGCCTCAGCACGCAGGTCGGCTGCCCGGTGCGTTGCGCCTTCTGCGCCAGTGGCCTCGAGGGACTCGAGCGCAACCTCACGAGCGGTGAGATCGTCGAGCAGGCGCTGTGGCTCGCGCGGGAAGCCGGGCCGATCGGCCGCGTCGTGATCATGGGTATGGGCGACGCCGGTCACAATCTGGAGGCCACGCTCTCCGCGATCGAAGCCCTGATTGACGAAGAGGGAATGAATCTTGCCGCGCGTCGGGTGACCCTGAGCACGGTGGGACCGAAAGGAGCGCTCGAGCGCATCGCCGCCTGGGGCCGCCAGGTGACCCTCGCGCTCTCCGTGCACGCCCCTGACGACGCGCTGCGCCACGAACTGGTGCCGGGTGTCCGCAAGCGCGGACTTGAGGAGACCCTGAGTGAAGCCGACGCGCTCTTCAGTGCCACCGGACGCGAGTACACCGTGGAGTACGTGCTGCTCGACGGCGTGAACGACGCCCCGGAACAGGCGCGCGCGCTCGGCACTCTGTTGCGGCGCCGTCGCTGCCACGTGAACCTGATTCCCTGGAACCCGGTCGCCGGGATGGGGTTCCAGCGACCTCCGCGCGAGCGCCAAGAAGCCTTCGCGGAAGCGCTGCGGGAGAGCGGCGTCTCGGTTACCTTGAGGCGGAGCCTCGGTAGGGAAACCGACGCCGCCTGCGGCCAGTTGCGCCGCCGCACTCTCCGCCCGGGTCCGGGACCGCTGACCGTTTGATGCTCCGCGTTCTGCTCGCTCTGCTCCTTGCGCTCTTCGCCGCTCCGGTACCGGACGGCGGCGACAACCCTTTTCTCGCCAAGCACCTCGCGGCGGCGCGCGCGGCGCTGGACGAAGGCAAGTGGGAGGACGCGCGCGCCAGCGTCGAGCGAGCGCTCGAACGCGACGATCGCCATCTCGGCGCACTGCGGTTGTGGTCGGAAGTCTGCGAGCGCATGGGCGACCTCGACTCCTCGGCCTACGCGCTGCACCAGTGGCTGGCGATCGGAGCAGTCGGCAAGAAGCCTGCCGCGCCCAGATCGGAGATCAAGCTCGTCGAGGAGAAGCTGGCGCTGCTCGACCTCACCGCCACCGAATTCCGAAAACTCACCGCCGAGTACGTCAAGGAGCTGCGCAAGCTCGAGAAGGATCACAGCGCACGTGGGCGATTCCATTCAGCGATCGCAATCCTGGAGGAGATCCTGCACGTGGTGCCGGGCGACGCGGAGACCGTGGCGCGGCTCGAGGAGATTCAGCGCACCGGTGGCGCCGACGTCGCTACGGAAGATCTCTTCGCCGGAGTGGATCCGCTCGAGGGTGCCGATCCGGAGTGGATTGCTGAGGAGGACCGCAAGCATTCTGAGTGGAAGGACGCGTGGGTCGAGGAGACGCCGAACTACCGCATCCGTACCAACGCCGGCTACTTGGTGCTGAAGACCGCCGGAATCGCGATGGAGCAGATGAACCAGGCCTACCGGCACTTCTTCCGTTACAAGCTCGACGGCGATCCAACCCCGCGCATTGACGTGCACATTTTCAAGACGCGCGACGAGTATCTCAAGCTTGGCAAGGGGCCGCCGGTCTCGTGGTCGGGCGGACATTTCACCGGCGATTCGGTCGAGACCTACGTGGAATCAAACGGTCGCGATCCGGTGCGCGGCGAGGACACCATCCGCGGTATGTTTCACACTTTGTTCCACGAAGCGGCGCACCAGTTCGTGTCGCTGACCGGCAATGGCGTGCCGGGTTGGCTCAACGAAGCCTATGCCTCCTTCTTCGAGGGCACCGTGATCCTCTCCAATGGTTCCGTGCGTTGGAACCAAGTCAACGCCGGACGGCTCTTCGACATTGCGCCACGGCTGGAACGCGGCTGGATGACCGGCCCGGAGGACGGCACCAAGGACGCCGACGGAGTGATGATGGGTTCTGAACGCGCGCCTTCCTTCCGCATGCTGGTCGAGGGCGAATACGCCTGGGGACCGCCGTGGTACGGACCGACCTGGGGCGTGGTCTATTTCCTCTACAACTGGCGCGATCCCGCCACCGGTCGCGCAGTGCTACGCGATCCGCTGCACGCCTACTACCAATCGCGGGCCGGCGACCGCTCCTCCAATCAACGCGCCGAGCACTTCGAGGAGATCGTGCTCTCCGGCAAGGACGCGCCCGCGCGCAGCATTGACGAACTCAACTTGATCTGGAAGGACTGGATCCTGGCGCTGCGCGATCAGCAACTCGGCAA
>CXWK01002029.1_pt1 | contig 63435 bp, 60 predicted proteins | sample 590851 | NCBI WGS metagenome assembly CXWK01 (sample SAMEA3498364, study PRJEB10139) | wastewater metagenome | biome: wastewater treatment plant; material: activated sludge | place: Denmark | collected 2014-08-01 | reverse complement strand
CCGAATTCTCGCCGACGTCAGCCTCGACTGCAATTCGGAGAGGCGTTTTTCAGCGTCCTGCTAAGCTGCTCCGTCGAGGCCGTGGAACGGGCCGTCCAGAATCCTGGGCGGCCCGTTGCGCAGCACGCGGACCGTATTCAGACGAGTTTTCGTGATCGTGGCGGGAGAGCATTCATCGGATATGCTTGAACAAAGGATCGGGAATTCCGGATGCTGCCGCACTTCGCGGGAGACACGGCAGGTCGCTGCTTCCCTCCACCAGCACCCATGCCCTCACGCCTCCGCCCGGTTCTCCTGATTCTCTCCGCCGCCGCACTCGCCGCTGCCGTGGAGGCGACGCCGTTGTTCAGTTCGGGGCCGCCGACCGCGATGGCTTCGAACCGGCCCTTCTTCGACAACTGCACGGTCTGCCACTACGGCACCGTCAATTCTTCGGACGCGATCCTCCGGCTGTCCGGCGTCCCGGCCGTCTACGTGCCCGGCACCACTTACACGCTTTCCGTCTCGTTGACTCAATCCACGGCCGCGCGTTGGGGTTTTGAAGTCGTCGCCCAAGGTCCTGACAGCAGGCAGGCAGGCGCCTTCACCCTCACCGATCCTTTCAACATGCAATTGGTGATGGGAACCGGACCGATGGAGTACGTGATGCACACTTCCGCGGGAACCCGCCAGGGTCTCGCGAACGGAAGCACCTGGAACATGGATTGGACCGCGCCCGCCGCCGGTTTCGGCAAAGTGATCATTTCCGCGAGCGGCAACGCAGCCAACAACGACCTCTACTTCACCGGCGACAAGCTCACCAACACCTGCATCTCCTCGGAGGAGGACGACGGCTCGGTTCCGATGGCTCTGGTCGCTGCGCAACCGGACACCATCTATGCGGCGCGCGGCTCAATCTGGAAAGTACCCGTGCGCGTCACCAACACGAGTTCCTCGGCGCAAACGCTTTACGTCGTGGCGAGGATTCGTTTCAACAACGGCCACCACTACCCGTCGTCCGGCTGGTTCTACGGTCCTGCGGCCTTGAACCTGGTTCCGCCCGGTGCCACCCGATCAGTGACGATGAGTCGGCCGATCCCGCTCGGCGCGCCGCTGATGAGCGCCAAGCTGGAGGTCTACGTCGGCTCGCCAACCTTCGGCGCGATGGATTCGGACAGCATTGTCTTCTCGATCCTCCCTTGACCGGTCGGTCGCCGGCCGGGCTGCGGCGTCTCGTTCGCGGATGGCCGGACGGCGCGCGTGGGTGCTGCTCGGCGTCCAGTTGCTGCTGCTGGCGCACATCGCCTGGTGGCTGTGGAACCGAAGCGCGCTGAGTCCACTCTCTCCGAGCGAAGGCATGTCCTTCGCCAAGGAAGGGGTCGTGAACACTGGCCTGGTGCTGTTCGCCGGCACCGCGCTGGCGACTCTGATCTTCGGGCGCTTCTTCTGCGGCTGGGCCTGTCACGTCGTGGCCCTGCAGGAGGTGAGCCGTTGGTTGTTGCTCAAGCTGAAGTTGCGGCCGGCGCCGCTGCGCTCGCGCACGCTGAAATGGGTGCCGATCGCGGCGTTCTGCTACATGTTCCTGCTGCCCTACGCGCTGCGTTGGTGGCAGGGCGTCGCGCAACCGCGCGTGAGCAAGGTCGAGTGGACGACCACGGCGTTCTGGGAAACCTTTCCCGGTTGGGGAGTCGGCATCGCGACCTTCGTGGTCTGCGGGTTCGGTTTGGTCTGGTTCCTCGGAGCCAAGGGATTCTGCCGCTACGCGTGTCCCTACGGCGCCCTCTTTGGGGCGATGGACGCGTTCGCACCGGGCCGCATCCGCGTCAGCGATGCCTGTGACGGCAGCAGCCAGTGTACGGCGACCTGCAACAGCGGCGTGCGCGTCCATCAGGAGATCCGCGAGTTCGGCATGGTGGTTGACCCAGCTTGCCTGAAGTGCCTGGACTGCGTCAGTACCTGTCCCACTGGGGCACTCAGTTTCGGCTTCGGAACTCCCGCCGCATTCGCCCAGCGCCGCGCTCCCGCGACTCCACGACCGCCCTCGCTGCCGTGGAGTGTGGACCTGCTGCTGCTGCTCGTCTTCGTCGCCAGTTTCTTCGTGCTGCGCGACCTCTATGGAATCATTCCCTTCTTGCTCGCCTTGGGCCTGGGCGTCGCGAGCGCGTGGGTGGCCTCGATGGTGGTCACCCTGTTTCGCTCCCGGCAGGCTCGCTTCTCGGCCTGGGTGCTCAAGCGTGACGGCAAGTTGCGGCGGCCGGGCGTGATCTTTCTGCTCCTGTGCTGCGGGTGGTTGGGAATACTCGTGCACGCCGGCGTAGTCCGTGCTCGCACGCTACCGCGCAATGCCGCCTTCGACGAGCTCCGCCCGTGGATGGAGGCGGTGCTGCTCGGCACCTACCCAGTGGACGGCGGCGCTCCGGAACCGTTCCGACAGATCGGGTCGCGGCTCGAGCGCCACGTCCTCTCGGCGCGCGCCGCGGGCTGGATCGAGGAGCCTCGCAATGGCTGGGCGATGGCGTGGGCGCGGCTCGCCCAGGATGACCGGCCAGGCTTCGAGGCCGAATTGGCCGCCTTGCTGGCCAAGCGGCCGAACTTCGGCGAGGTACTCATGCAGCGCGCTCTGGTGAGACGCTGGACGGGGGATCTCGTGGGCGCGAGAGCGGATTTTGCCGCCATTCCGTGGCACGATCTCAGGCGGCCGGAAGCCACGGCCTATCTGGATCTCGATGTCTAGATATACGAAGTCCAGAGGAATAGGTCTGGAAATGACACTAAGCCGGAAGCGGGGCGGCCCAGGGCGCGGACAGATAGGGCGCCGCAGGGGGAGGATCCTGGAGTAGTCTTCGATGGTGCCTCCAGGTGGCTGATTCGGGTTGTTCTGGCTGCTGATACACTGAGTTCGCAAACCTGGAATTCACAATCCACACACGAACGCGAAGACCGCACCATGCTCCAAGACCGTTTTCAGTACCTCGTTCCTGCGCTGCTGCTCGTCGGTGTTGCCGCCGCCGCCATTTCCACCCGCGCAGACGCCGGTCCGGTCGCTCCGACCGCCGGTCAGCCGGATCTGATCGTCGGAGACATCTTCGACTGGCAGAAGTACGGAACTTCGGGCGGGCTTTCCTCCTACGCCTTCGGCACGACTTCCTGCAACCTCGGCACCGAGGTGCTGACCTGGAGCGCGAATACCAACCTCCATCCCGTGATCGGTGCGACGATCTACCGCCTGAAAGACGGCGTCCTCGAGCAAGTGGGCTTGAGCTGGCTGAAGCACGGCTTCTCCACCCTCAACCAGAACCTCTGCGGCACCTGTCAGCCGACCAGCGGCAGCACGCTCGGCATCATGTGCTCCGATCCCTACACCGCGAGCCTGAACGGATCACAAGGTGGTCTCGGACCGCGCACCGACGTGAACGCCTACGACGGCTACTTCCCGTACCCGCCCTCGCTGAACTCCACGGGCGGCGTGCTCGGCGGACGCATCCAGGCCCCTAACGTGATGATTGATCCCGCGCTGAACGCGGGCGCGCGCTACTTCGTGGACGGCCAGTACGTGCACCCCGAGGACAGCGCGAAGATCGGCAACGGCGACAACAACGTGGCCTATCGCGAGATTAAATTCAACGCCGGCAGCGCCCCGTGGAGCCCGAGCTTCATCGGCTCGACCGCTCGTCAGAAGACCATCCTGGACGCTTGGAAGGCGGTGGATCCCACCGTCATGGTCTCCGAGATCAGCTTCCCGCAGGACGGCTCGATCTTCGTTGCCAGCAAGGCGATCCAGAATTCGTCGAACTCCTGGACCTACGTCTACGTCGTTTACAACCGCGACAGCGATCTCGGCGCCCGCGCACTCGGCGTGCCGCTCGCGGCCTCCGTCAACGTGACTGCCCGCACTTTCCACGACATCGCCTACCACAGTGGCGAAGCGGTCTATGGGACCGACTGGACCGAGGTGGACGGCCCGCTCGCCGGAAAGCCTCGCGTGCTCGGCTGGTTCACCGGAACCTGGGCGCAGGACCCGAACCACAATGCCGTGCGTTGGGGCTCCTCCTACACGATGACCTTCACCTGCGATCGTGCCCCCGGAACGGGCAAAGTCGCGGTGGCTTCCTTCAAGCCGAGCTCGCCCGCCTACCGACTGGCGGATGCCGTGACTCCGCAGTAAATCCTTCACAATCTCCGATGTCCCCTCGTCTCCGTCCCCTCCTCCTCCTCGCTTCTGCAGCCGCCCTCACCGCGGCGCTGGAAGCCACTCCGCTCTTCAGCTCGGGTCCGCCGGCGCAGGTGGCGTCGAACCGGCCCTACTATGCGAACTGCACGCAGTGTCACTCGGGCACCGTCAACGCATCGAGCGCGACGCTGAAGATCCTCGGGATTCCCTCCGTGTACACGCCGGGCGCGACTTACACGATTACGATGGATCTTGCGCTCAGCACCGGTAAACGCTGGGGCTTCGAACTGGCGGCGCAGAACAAGAACGGCCTGCAGGCGGGCAGCTTTACTGTCACGGACATCGTGAACACGCAGCTCCTGGTCGGCCCGGACGGAGTCGAGTACATGATGCACACCGACGCAGGCACCAACGCCGGCGGAACTCTCGGCAACACCTGGACCATGGACTGGACGGCACCCGCCGCTGGTTTCGGTAAGGTGGTCTTCGCCGCGAGCGGCAACGCAGCCAACAACAACTCCACCAACACAGGCGACAAGATCAGCAATGCCTGCGTCTCCTCGGAGGAGAACGACGGCTCGGTGCCCTTGGCCTTGGTGGCCGCGCAACCGGACACCATCTACCCCCAACAAGGCACGACTTGGCCGATTCGCGTGCGACTCAATAGCACGCACACCTCCACGCAGACGGTGTCCGTGGTCGCACGGATCAAGTTGCCCAATGGGAGTTACTACCCGTCTACCGGTTGGCTCTACGGTCCGTCCCCGGTGACACTAGCTGCTGGCGCCGCCGGCTCGGTCACCATCAACCTGCCACTGCCCACCGGCGCGCCGCTGGTGTCCGCGATCTTCGAAGTGCTGGTCGGGACCGCCGCGGCCGGAGCGATGGACAAGGACAGCTTTGAGTTCACCATCGTCCCTTGACGATCCCGGATCGGGGCCGCACTTCCCGGCGCTTCCGATCCTGAACCCGAACCCGCGCGCCGCGGCGGCTCGTCCCGCCGCGGCGCGTTCGGTTCCACGCTCGCGCATGGGCGGACGCCGGGCGCTGGTGCTGGTGCTCGTGCATCTGCTCCTCCTGGCCCACGTGGCCTGGTGGCTGTGGCAGCGTAAGGCCTTGACTCCGCTCGAGCCGAGCGAGAGCATGGCCTTCGCGAAGGAGGGCATCGTCAACGCCGGGCTGGTGCTCTTCGCTGGCGCGGCGCTCGCCACCCTGATCTTCGGTCGCTACTTCTGCGGCTGGGCATGTCATCTCGTCGCGCTGCAGGACGGCTGCCGTTGGCTGCTGCTCAAGCTCGGACTGCGTCCCGCGCCGCTGCGCTCGCGCCTGCTGAAGTGGGTGCCGATCGCCGCATTCGTTTACATGTTCCTGCTGCCTTATCTGCTGCGCTGGTACGAGGGCATCCCGCAGCCCGGCGTGAGCGGCTTCGAGTGGACGACGAGCGCCTTCTGGCAAACCTTTCCCGGTTGGGGAGTAGGCATCGCCACCTTTCTGGTCTGCGGATTCGCGTTGGTTTGGTTCCTGGGTTCGAAGGGCTTCTGCACCTATGCCTGTCCCTACGGCGCGCTTTTCGGTGCCGCCGATGCCTTCGCGCCGGGTCGCATTCGCGTCAGCGACGCCTGCGAGGGCTGCGGACACTGCACCGCGGTCTGCACCAGCAATGTGCGCGTGCACCAAGAGGTTCGCGAGTTCGGCATGGTGGTGGATCCGGGTTGCATGAAGTGCATGGATTGCGTCAGCGCCTGTCCGAACGATGCCCTGAGTTTCGGCTTCGGCGTTCCGGCAGCCTTCGCCAAGCGTCGCACGCCCGCCGCGCCGCGACCCACGCCTCTGCCGTGGAAACTCGACCTCGCACTCCTGCTGGCCTTCGCCGCGAGCTTCTTCGTGCTGCGCGATCTCTACGGAATCATTCCTCTGCTGCTCGCGATCGGGCTCGGCGTCGCCACCGCGTGGATGCTCTTCGTCCTGTGGACTCTGATCCGTGCTCCGCAGGCGCGCTTCTCGGCGTGGGTGCTGAAGCGGGAAGGAAAACTACGCGTCGCAGGCGTAGCTTTCTTGATCCTCTGTTTCGGCTGGGGAGGCGTGCTCGCGCACGCCGGGGTGCAACGCGCGCTGACATTGCCGCGCAACGCCGCGTTCGAGGAGTTGCGGCCGTGGATGGAGGCCGTGCTGGTCGGCAGTCAAGGGGCCGAGGCGGGGGCACCAGAAGCATTCCGCACGATCGGCATGCGGCTCGAGCAGAAGGTTGCCGCCACGCGCGCCGCCGCCTGGATCCCCGAAGCGCGCAACGCTTGGGCGATGGCTTGGGCGCGGCTTGCGCAGGGCGATCGCGCCGGTTTCGAGACCGAAATGGCCGAGGTCCTCCGACTGCATCCTGACTTCGGCGAGGTGCTCATGCAGCGCGGCCTCGTGCGTTACTGGTCAGGGGACGTGAGCGGCGCGCGCCGTGACTTCGAGGCGGTGCGCTGGCACGATCGGCGCCGCCCAGAAGCGGAATCCTTCCTCGCTGATCTCGACGCTCAGTCTTCCTGAGGCTTGGCGGCGTCGGTGTAGCCAAGCGCTGCGAGCGTATCTTCGTGCGCGAAGTCAATCTCGCGTTGGCGCGCGTCGTACACGTCGCGTCCAAGCAATTCTGCGAGCGCCTGCTTCATCACTTCGGGCAGACCTGCGGCGAGCAGATCGACGAGCTCGCGAGGATCGTCCTCGATGCGGAAGAGTGCGCTCGGGTTGGCAGCCTGCTTGCCGGTCCACAGGCCGAGCGCCTTCCAACCCGCGCTGCGCCAACTGATGCGCTGATTGTCGGCGGCGACGTGCGACCGTCCCGGCGCTCCCGCCCCTTCGGTGACGAGAAGCCGGCCGTGCATGCTCTCCGGAGGCAGGATTCCCGCGAGTGCGAGCAGGGTCGGCGCGACGTCCTCGAGCCCGGGCACGCCTTCTGCGCGCACACCCTGCGGCACACTCGCACCGGCCAGGATCATCGGCACGCGGATCGCTTCTTCGTAGAGGGTGTTGCCGTGGAGCACCGCGTCGTGCTCGCCGAAGTGTTCTCCGTGATCGGCGGTGAGCAACATCACGTAGGGGCGACCGCTCGCGTCGAGGCGCTCCTGCAACCGGAACAGCTCGCGGTCGAGGAACATCACGCGCTCGAGATAGGCAGCGTGGAAGTGGCGAATGGCGAGGCGCGCGGCCTCGCGCAGCGCGGGATCCTGAGCTTTCAGGTCGTGCTCGGCGCGCTGGATCTCCTCGTGTCCGAAGAGGCCCTGCTTCTTGCTCGCCGCGTACTTGGCGGCGATCGGCGGGAGCGCGGCCGTCAGGCGGCCGGCGAAGGGCGGCGGGGCGCCGTAGGGCTGGTGGGGATCGAAATAGTGAACGAAGAAGAAGAACGGGCGCTCCTGAGCATAAGCCTGCTCGAGGGCGGCGATCGCTTGATCGGTGGTGACGGTGCCGCGTGCCGCGCGTCCGCTGGTCCCGAGTGAACGCGGCGGACGTTGAGCCGCATGGAACTGGGTCTCGGAGAGCAGCCCATGGACCACGCGTGGGTCGAGCAACAGGCCGAGCCAGGAATTGCGCGCGTGCCAACTACTCGGCCCGTTGACCATGCTGATGCGCGCGACGGTGCTGTCGTCGTAGAGTTCGTAGCCGCGGTGGAATCCGAGCGCGCGCGAAAGCAGATCATTCGAAATCACTCCCATCGTGCGGTAACCCGCTTGATGGAAGCGCTCGGAGACCAGCGGCGCATGTTCCGTTCCCGGCAGCCGATCGCGGTTCCAGCGCACGGCGGTGTCCAGCGCATCGCGGCCGGTGAGCATCGCGGCGTGGCCGGGCACGGTCTGATTGCTCGAGGAGAGCGCGTAGTCCCACCAGGTTCCGCGCGCGCGTAAGGAGTCGAACCAGGGCAGTTCGTATCCCTCCGGCCGCGGACCGACCAGAGCGTCTGCGCGCAGGGTGTCCACCGAGATCAGCACGAGATCCGGTGCGCCGGCGGCGGCACTGAGCGGTTGCGCGGGCTCGGTGGGCAGAGTCGTCTCGACTTGCGCGGAGGCGCTGATGCCGAGTGCGAGCCGGTGATCGTGGTAGAAGGCGAAGCCGAGCGCAATCGGTGGAGCGAGCAGGCTGAGGACGACGAGTGCGCGCGTCGTCGGCGCAGGAAAACTCCAGCGGCGAGCCGCCATGGCGAGCAGCAGCGCGAGTCCGACACCCACGTAGTAGGCGGTTGCGCCGTCGAACCAGCCGGCGGCCGCAGGGAGAGGCACCAATCCGAGCGCAACTCCTTTCCACATCCATGCCGCCGTCGGGGCGAGGCGTGCGCGCAGCGCGGGCAGCATGCAGATCGGCAGGAGCAGGAGCGCGAGCAGGGCTGCCGCGAGCAGATTGCCGAGCGTCAGCGGCATGACGAGCGCCCACCACGGATAGTCGCCGACGAAGGAAGCCGCGTAAGCGGCCAGACTCGACCCGGCAAGCAATCCGGCGACGCGGGACAGCCAGAGGCGCAACATGCTCGTGTGCGGGAAAGGATAGAATCAGCCTGGATGAACGGCAAGGCGCGCAAGCATTGGCGAAGGGATTACCGCAAGCCGGATCACCGCGTCGAGAGTGTCGCGCTGAAGTTCGACCTGCGCGAGGATCACGCGTTGGTTTCCGGACGACTCGAGATTCGCCGCGAAGCACACGCGGATCCCGCGGCACCGCTGCGACTCGACGGAGAGGAGCTCGAACTCCTCAAACTCCGCGTGGACGGCGCAGAGGTGGCGCCAGAGCGCTGGAAGCTGCTCGCAGACGGAGGCTTGGAACTCGATCTGCAGGGCGCCGCGATCGCCGTAGTGGAGACCGAGGTGCGCATTCGGCCGCATGCGAACACCGCGCTCTCCGGCCTCTACGTGTCCGATGGCATGTTCTGCACGCAGTGCGAAGCCGAAGGCTTCCGCCGCATCAGTTTCTATCCGGACCGCCCGGACGTGATGGCGCGCTTCCGCGTGCGCGTGGAGGCCGAGCACAAGCGTTACCCGGTGCTGCTCTCGAACGGCAATCGCGTCGAGGACGGCGGACTCCCCGGCGGGCGGCATTACGCGGTGTTCGAGGATCCATTTCCGAAGCCGTCCTACCTGTTCGCGCTCGTCGCCGGCGATCTCCGCGATCTGCCCGAGCTTTACGTCACCGCTTCCGGTCGCACCGTGGACTTGCACTTGTGGAGTGCGCCAGAGGACCAGTCGCGCCTGGCCTGGGCGATGGAGTGTCTAAAGCGCGCGATGCGCTGGGACGAGCAGGTCTTCGGCCTCGAGTACGACCTCGAGGTCTTCCACGTCGTTGCCGCCCGTCAGTTCAACATGGGCGCGATGGAGAACAAGGGGCTCAACGTCTTCAACGCCTCGTATCTGCTGGCCTCCGCGGCCACTGCCTCCGACGAGGACCACGAACTCGTCGAGGGGGTGATCGGTCACGAATATTTTCACAATTGGACCGGCAATCGCGTCACTTGTCGCGATTGGTTTCAGCTTACGCTCAAGGAAGGCCTCACGATCTACCGCGACCAGCGCTTCTCGGGCGAGCTGCGCTCCGCGGCGGTCAAGCGCATCGAGGACGTGCGCCTGCTGCGCAGTCGGCAGTTCCCGGAGGACGCCGGGCCGCTCGCGCATCCGATTCGTCCGGAAGCCTACGAGGCGATGGACAACTTCTACACCGCGACCGTCTATCTGAAAGGCGGCGAGGTGGTGCGCATGTACGAAACTTTGCTCGGCAAGGAAGGATTTCGCCGCGGCATGGATCTCTACTTCGAGCGCCACGACGGCTGTGCCGTTAGCTGCGACGACTTCCGCGCGGCCATGGCCGATGCCAACCAGCGCGAGCTCGGCAGCTTCGAGCGTTGGTACGAGCAGTCGGGCACGCCTTTGCTCACTGCGGAAGGCAGCTACGACCCTTCGACGCAGAGCTACCTGCTGCGCCTCCGCCAGTCGCTGCCGACCGCCAGCGGCGCAAACACGCCACTCCCGATCCCGGTGGCTGCCGGCCTGCTCGCCGCCGACGGCCGCGAGCTTGCCGCGACGCGCACGCTTTTGCTCGAGAGCGCAGAGCAGGAGTTCCGTTTCGAGAAGATCGCGGAAGCGCCGGTGGCTTCGTTGCTTCGCAATTTCTCCGCGCCGGTGCGCCTGCGCTTCGAACAGAGCGACGCGGAACTCGCCACCCTGCTCGCGCACGACACCGACTCCTTCAACCGCTGGGAGGCAGGGCAGCGCCTCGCCACGCGGGCACTGCTCTCTGCCGCGAGAGCGCGTCTCGCGGGTCGTGATCCGGCGCCGCCTCAGCAGCTCCTCGGGGCTTGGCGTGCCTTGCTCGCCGACCCGGTGCTGGATCCATCCTTGGCCGCCTGGGCTCTGGTGCTGCCCGATGAGGAAGCACTGATCGGCGAGTGGGATCCGGCTGCCAGTGTGGACCCGCAGGCGTTGCACGCCGCCGTCCAACACTGTGAAGGATTTCTCGGCCGCGGATTGTCTGTGGAACTCCTGAAGCGAGTCCGCAGCTACCGTCGGGAGACTGCCTACGAGCCCACGCCGGAGCAGATCGGACCGCGCCGCTTGCGCAACCGTTGCCTTACACTGCTTGTCGCGAGTGCGCACGCCGAGGCGCGTCCGCTCTGCCTTGCGCAGTGGGAGTCCGCGGACAATCTCAGCGACGCCCAGACCGCCTTCTCCGGTCTGTTGCGCCAACCCTCGGCGGAGCGCGAGCGCGTGATCGCAGATGCGCGCCTGCGCTGGGGGAGTGAGCCCGCCACCCTCGACAAGTGGTTCGCGTTGCAAGCACATTCGGGTGCTGCGGACACCTTCGAACGCGTGCGCGCACTCTGCTCCGACCCGGAGTGGACGCCGCGCAGTCCCAACCGTGCGATGGCCTTGCTGCGCAACTTCGCGCGCAACTTCGGTGCCTTCCATCGCACGGACGGCGCCGGCTACGCCTTGCTCGCCGATCGCCTGCTCGAGATTGATCCGCTCAACCCGGGCCTCGCCGCGCGACTGGCGCAGCCACTCGCGGCCTGGCGCCGTTTCACCGAACCCTATGGCGGCGCGATGCGCGCTCAACTCGAACGCATCGCGCGCACACCCAGCCTGTCGCGCAATGCCAGCGAAATCGTGCGACTTGCCTTGGCCGACTTACAATCCGCCCATGCGGGGCCGCAGCGGCGCGCCACGCAGCCTGCAGGATGAAAGTTCTTCTCGTCGGATCGGGTGGACGCGAACACGCGCTCGCTTGGAAACTCGCCCAGTCCCCGCTGTGCGAAAAGCTCTGGATCGCACCCGGCAATCCAGGCACCGCCGCGCATGGTGAGAACGTTCCGATCGCTGCCGAAGACCTTCCGGAGCTGGTCCGTTTCGCAGTCGAGCACCAGGTCGAGCTCTGCGTGATCGGACCGGAAGGGCCGCTCGTCGCCGGTCTCGCCGACGCGCTCGGCGATCGCCAGATCCCGGTCTTCGGACCGCGCGCAGCGGCTGCGGAACTCGAGGGTAGCAAGGCTTGGTGCAAGGAGGTCTTGGTGCGCCATCGCGTGCCCACCGCAGCGCACCGCACTTTCGTGCATCTCGCGCAAGCCCTCTCCTACCTGGACGGTGGCGCGCGCTATCCCTGCGTGGTGAAGGCCAGCGGTCTCGCCGCCGGCAAGGGCGTGGTGATCTGCCGCGATCGGACGGAGGCACGTGATGCCGTGCGCGCGATGCTCGAGGGACGTCGCTTCGGCGCCGCTGGCGCCACGATCGTGATCGAAGAATTCCTCGACGGTCCGGAGGCGTCCGCTTTCTGCATCACCGACGGCCGCACCTTCGCGCCTTTCGAGTCTTGCATGGACCACAAGACGCTCCTCGACGGCGGAGCGGGACCGAACACGGGTGGCATGGGTGCCATCAGCCCGAACCCCGAGGTCAGCGAGCGCACTCGCGCACTGATCGAGAAGCACGTCTTCCTGCCGACCGTGCACGGCCTCAACCACGAGGGTCACCGATTCCAAGGCGTGCTCTTCGCCGGTCTCAAGCTCACCGCCGGTGGACCGAAGGTGCTGGAGTACAACGTGCGCTTCGGAGATCCGGAGTGTCAGGTGCTGATGATGCGCCTGCGTTCCGATCTGCTTCCCTATCTGCATGCTTGCGCCACTCACAGTTTGGAAAAGTTGGACGCGCCGGAATGGGATTCGCGGCCCGCTTGTTGCGTGGTGCTCGCCGCGCGCGGCTATCCGGAGACGCCGGAGAAGGGTGAGCGGATCGCAGGTTTGGACTCAGTCCAGACCTCGGACGAATTGCAAGTCTTCCACGCCGGCACGGCCATGCGTGAGGGCGCGCTCGTGACGCACGGAGGCCGTGTGCTCGCGGTGACTGCGCTGGGCGAAGATCTCGCCGACGCGCGCAACCGCGCCTACGCAGCCTGCGCGCAGATTTCCTTCCCAGGCATGCAGTTTCGCCGCGACATCGGCCTCTCTGCCTTGCGTGCCACCGAAACCACCGGAGCCGCCTGAGCCCGGAAATCGCCAGCATGCAGCCGGCCCAAGCGCTCAGGCAGTTCGAAAAGTTCCTGCGCGGTCGCACGCTACGCATGACGAGCCAGCGACGCGCGATTCTCGAGCTCGCTTGGGGGACGCACGAGCACTTCACCGCGGAGGAGATGTACGCCTGGGCGCGCACCCTAGATGCTTCCGTTTCACGCGCCACCGTCTATCGCACGCTCAGTTTGCTCGTGGACGGAGAGTTTCTTGCCACGCTGGATCGCGGGCACGGGCAGACGCTCTACGAGCACATCCTCGGACATCGTCACCACGATCACATGGTCTGCCTGCTATGCGGGCGAATCCTCGAGTTCCTCAGTGAGGAGATCGAGCGGCTGCAGGACGAGGTCGCGGCTCGGCACCAGTTCACGATCACGCAGCACACACTGCGACTCGAAGGCCGCTGCGCGCGCTGCAGTGCCGCATGCGCGGCTAGCGATTCCGCTCCGCCTTCCGAAGCCGCCGCCGATTGATCAGAGTCGCGCGACGATCTGATCCGCCAGCGCGCGCGCTTCTTCCGCGCGACCCCGCACCTTCAATTCGGCAGCATAGACGCGCAGCGTGGCGTAGTCGGGCGATCCCGGCACGATCATCACGGTGATGTTGTAGCTCAACTTGCCGCGGGCGTCGTCGAAGGTGATGCGGAAGGAACCGCGCGTCACTTCCAGATTCTCCACGTCGCTGCGCGCGTTCACGGTCGCCTCGGCGACGGAGAACAAACGCTCGGGCGTGACGTGCAGCAGGACCTCCGCGCGGTCTTTGGAGAAGTCGTCGTAAACCCAGACGCCGACGAGGCCCCCGAAGGCGCCGACCACCAAGGGAGCTGCACAGGAGGTGCCGAATAAGGCTGCGGCGAGGGCCGCGGGAAGGGCGAGACGCTGGGCGAAGGATTTCATGACCGGAACCTGAGGAGACTTGATCCTAGCCGCGAGTGGGGAGCAAGCTCAAGCGCGAACTCCACTCGCGGTGGGCGCGAGCAGGGAGCGGAAGAAGGCCTGCGTCTCGTTGCCGTCGCCCCAAGCTCCGGCTCCGCGGTCGGGAAGGTGCAGGCGCGAGACGGCGCGCTCCGGATGCGGCATGAAGCCGAGCACGCGAGCATCCGGCGAGATCAAGCCCGCGATCGCGCCTGCACTGCCGCTCGGGCAATGCGGGAAGTCGCCGCGCACTTCCCCCGCAGCGTCGCAGTAGCGTAGAGCCACCACCCCAGCAGCGAGCAGGCGCTCGGCGTCGGCCTCCCCGTGCGGAAGGACGATGCGGCCCTCGGCGTGCGCTGAGACGCCGGGAATGATGCTTCCGAGTGGCAGTAGGCGCGCCATCGGTTCCTCGACGCGCATTCTCGACCAGCGGCATTCGAAGTGTCGAGAAGCGTTCCAGGTCAGGGAGAGCGGCGGCAGTCCGTCCACGCCCGGCAACATGCCAGACTTCACGAGCACTTGGAAGCCGTTGCAGATGCCCAGGATGGAGCCTCCGCGCGCGTGGTGCTGGCGCAAGGACTCGCCGAGGTACTTCGAGAGCTCGAGGGCGAGCACTTTTCCAGCGCCGAGGTCATCGCCGTAAGTGAAGCCGCCCGGAATCGCGAAGAGATCGCACTCGCGCAGAGCCTGCGGTCGTGCGGCCAATTCGCGGACGTGGAGTTCCTGGACGCGGGCGCCCGCCTGCTCGAAGGCCCAGCGCAACTCGCGGTCGCAGTTGATGCCAGAAGCGAAGAGTTGCAGGACGCGCGGCTTCATGCTCCCACCTCCGCTGAGGTGGCACCCGGCACGCCTTGCGCAAACGCAAGGGCTTCCGCATCCAGTCGCGCCAGGATCCGCGTGCCGTCGCGCAGTTCGAGCACGGGCTCGGCGAGAACCTCGCCCACCGTGGCCCAAGCCAAGGTGCGGAAGCTGTGGGCGAAAGCCTCGATTCGCGCCGCCGGGACTTCGGCGAGGAAGCGCGTGGGGGACTCGCCGAAGAGGCGGGCGGTCGGCGACAGGCCCTCGTCTGCGATCGCGCGGCCGGCGTCGAGACGCGCACCCAAACCATCCGCGCCGATGACCATCTCCGCAGCGGCGGCAGCGAGCCCCCCCTCGGAGAGATCGTGGCAGGCGGTGATGAGACCGGCGCCGATCGCCTGATGCACCGCGGCGAAGAGTGCCGGGGCCCCGGCAAGATCCGGACGCGCAGGCGCGGAATCCGCGAGCCCGAGCAGATCCGAAGCCACCGCGCCGCCGCTCTCCGCGCGTGTACGTCCGATCTGCACCAGCAGATCACCCGCCCTCTGTAGCGGCGTACCCACCGTGCGCTCGCAATCGCCCACGTGTGCCAGCGCAGTGATCAGCAGCGTGGGGGGGATCGGTCGCTCGACGCCGCCGACGCGGTACTCGTTGTTGAGCGAATCCTTTCCACTGACGAAGGGCGTGCCGTAGGCGAGCGCAGCGTCGTGGCAGGCCTGCGCCGCCTGTACCAGGGTGCCGAAGCGATCCGGCTTGCGGCAGTCGCCCCAGCAGAAGTTGTCGAGGATCGCCGTGCGATGCGGATCGCCGCCAGCGGCGACGACGTTGCGAATGGCTTCATCAATGGCGCAGAGTGCGCCGACTTCGGAATCAAGCTCGGCAATCCGCGGCGCGATGCCGACCGCCAGCGCAATGCCCTCGGGGCGATCGAAGAGCGGCTTCATCACCACGCCGTCCCCTGAGCCGCGCCCCTCCGCGCCCTGATAGGGCTTGAGCACCGTCGCACCCTGCACCTCGTGATCGTAGGTGCGAACGATGCCCTCCTTGCTACGCACTTGCGGATGCGCGAGCACGCGTAGGAGCAGCGCCGCCGCGTCCGGTGCGGGCTCCGGCCAGCGTGTGGCGGGCAGCGCGCGGCGCACTGCCGTCGCCTCACGCTCGGGCTGCGGAACTCCGCTGTGAAGGAAAGCCAGGTCGAGATCCCCGATCACTGCACCATGCCAGCGCAGCAAGAGGCGTCCACTGTCGGTGAACTTGCCGAGCACGGTCCACTCGACCTCGTGCAGATCGCAGAGCGCCTGCAGCTCCGCGAGTTTGTGCTGCGGCACCGCCGCGACCATGCGCTCCTGCGCTTCGGAGATCCAGATCTCCCACGGCGCGAGACCTGCGTACTTGAGAGGGGCGCGCTCGAGATCCACCTCGGCGCCGCAGCCCTCGGCCATTTCGCCGACTGCGCTCGAAAAACCGCCGGCGCCGCAGTCGGTGAGCGCGTGGAAGCAGCCGCGATCGCGCGCGATCAGCAGCACGTCGAGGACGGTCTTCTCGGTGATCGGATCGCCGATCTGCACCGCGGCGGCATCCACCGTTTCGGATTCCTCGTGCAGGGCCTCGGAGGAGAAGGTCGCGCCGTGGATGCCGTCGCGGCCGGTGCGCCCGCCGAAGGCAACGATTGCATCGCCCGACTGCGCTGCCTTCTCCACTGCGCTGCGCGGAATCTCTCCCACCGAGCCGCAATACACCAGCGGGTTCGCGACGTAGCCCGGATGCCGGATCACGGTGCCCGCCACGGTCGGAATGCCCATGCGATTGCCGTAGTCGCGCACTCCGGCGATCACGCCTTCGAGCACGCGGTCGGGATGCATCGTGCCGGGCGGCAGCGGACCGGCCTCGTCGCCCTGCGGTCCGACGCAGAAGACATCGAGGTTCGCGAAGGGCCGCGCACCCAGTCCGGTGCCGAGCACGTCGCGGATCACGCCGCCGACGCCGGTGCCCGCGCCGCCGTAAGGATCCAGCGCGCTCGGATGGTTGTGCGTCTCGACCTTGATCGCGATGCCGATGTCCTCGGTCAGAGCCACCACGCCTGCGTTGTCCTTGAAGACGCTCCAGCACCAGTCGGGCTTGAGCCGCATGGTCGCGGCGAACACCGTCTCTTTGAGGAGATTGCGGTAGCGGCGCTCTTCGAGCAGCGCCCCGGACTCGTCACGCAGGGTGTAGTGCACCGGCCCGGTCAGGGTCTTGTGCTTGCAGTGCTCGCTCCACGTCTGCGCGAAAGTCTCGAGTTCGACGTCGGTGGGCGCTCGATCCTGCGCCTCGAAGTGCGCGCGGATCGCGCGCATTTCCTCCGCTGAAAGTGCGAGGCCCATGTCTGCTGAAAGCTTCAGCAACGCTGCATCATCGCGACCGACCAGCGGAATCTCGCGTCGCGTTGCCGCGCGTTGCGTCGGCTCGGCGTGACGTCGCACCGGCTCGTCGCCGAGTTGCACCTGTTCGATCACCGGGTTCGCGAGTGCGCGCGCGCCGGCCTCGAGCAACTGCTCGCGCGGTGCGGTCTCGGTGAGCCGGTACACGCGGTAGGACTCCACGCGCGAGCCCGGGGGCAGCGCGACGTCCACCAAGGTCAGTGCACGCTCGGTGGTGTGCGCCTCCGGATCGGTGACACCCGCCACGCGTCGCACCAACAAGGTGCGCTCGCCGCCCTCCTGCCGACCTTCGGGTGGGACGATGCGAATCGTCTCGGTCACCGCGTCGGCGAGCAGGCGGCGCGCGATGCGTTCGACGTCGGCGCGCTGCAATGCAGCGGGCAGCAAGTAGCCGCGCCCGCTGCGGACCTCGGGGGTGCGCAAACCGCGCGCTGCGAGTGCCGCGCGCGCGCCGTCGCCGACCGGATCAGCCCTTCCGGCTTCGAGTTCCAGTTCGACGCGCCAGGCGCTCGCGCTCATGCAGGGGAGGGGGGCCGGTGCCGCAGGGGACTTGCGGAAAACCGGCGCCGCCGTGCGGATATCCTAGGAACGGCGCGTTCGCGGCACCACCGCGGACGGTCCGTGACCCCCACGACGCCCCTGCTCATGGCCCGCAAGAAGCTTCCGCCTCCCGGTTCCGGTGCGCTGCCTTTCGAGAAGCCGATCGAGGACGTGCGCGTGCGCCTCCAGGAGCTGGAGGAGCTCGCTCAACGCACTTCCTACGACCTCACCGAGGAACTCGCGTTCTACCGCGACCGGCTGCGCCGACTCACGCGGGAGGTCTATGCCGGACTCACGCCGTGGAATCGCGTGCAGGTCGCCCGCCATCCCAATCGGCCGCTGACCTCGCACTACGTTGAGTCGCTCTTCACCGATTGGGTCGAGTTGCACGGCGACGGCGTCTATGGCGACGATCGGGCCATCGTTTGCGGCCTGGGCACGCTCGAGGGTCGGCGCGTGATGGTGGTGGGGCACCGCAAGGGCAAGGACACCAAGGATCGACTCTCCTGCAACTTCGGCTCGGCGCACCCCGAGGGCTACCGCAAGGCGTTGCGAAAAATGCAGCTCGCTGCGCGTCTCCGGCTGCCGATCGTCTGCTTCGTCAACACTCCTGGTGCCTACCCGGGCGTCGGTGCTGAGGAGCGCGGGCAAGCGCGCGCCATTGCGGAGATCATTCACGAGATGTTCGGCCTGCGCGTGCCGATCGTGGTGGTGGTGATCGGCGAGGGCGGTTCCGGAGGCGCGCTCGGCATCGCCATCGGCGACCGCATCGGCATGCTCGAGAATGCTTGGTACTCGGTGATTTCGCCGGAAGGCTGCGCCTCGATTCTCTGGCGCAGTGCCGAAGGCAAGGAGCGCGCCGCAGAAGCCCTCAAGCTGACTGCACCCGATCTCTTCCGCTTCGGCATCGTGGATCGCGTCATTCCGGAGCCGATCGGCGGTGCGCACGTGGATCCTCCCGAGGCGATCCGCGTGGTGGGGTTCCAAATCAGTCAGTGGCTGGAGCAACTGGCCAAGGTGCCGGTCGAGGAGCTCTTGGAGCGACGCTGGCTCAAGTTCCGCCGCGTGGCCTCTGCGGAGGACGCGGCGATCCGGGCGGCCCTCGAAGGCCCCGCGGCCCCTGTGGACGAGCGATTCCCGGCGGGGGACAGCCAAGACCGCCAACCCCCGCCGCAGAAGGAGCCCTAGGAGCCTGCTCTTGACCCAACAGCGCTCTGAACCACCCGTAGGCAGGAAGGAATCCATGGCATCTCCGGTGCTCCGACTGGTCACTCCTCAAGCTGAGACGGCGGTCCCCGTTTGGTCCGGCCTCACCGACGAGGAACTCTTCGAACTCACCTGCGAGGGCGAGCGCGAGGCCTTCCGCCTCCTCGTAGAACGATTTGAGACCCGTGCGGTCCACGTCGCCCGCGGCATCGTCGGCTCCTACGAGACCGCCCGCGAAGTCGCCCAAGAAGCCTTCCTCAAGGTTTACGCGGCGCGCGAGCGCTTCGATTCCAAGCGCTCCTTCGCGACCTGGTTCTATCGCATCCTCCGCAACCAAGCCGTGGATCGGCTGCGCCGCGCCTCCCCCGGGACTCCGGGCGGTTCGGTGGAGCTGGCTCCGGACTGGGACGCGGGTGGTGCCCCTCCCGAAGCGATTGCTTCGACCACGGAGCGCCAGGAGCTCGTCCGGCGCATCCTCGATGCCCTTCCGCATCAGTTCCGCGAGGTTCTGCTGCTGCGTGAAATGGAAGGGCTTTCCTGCGGCGAGATCGGTCAGCGCGTCGGCACCACGGCCGGCACTGTGCGTTGGCGTCTGCATCACGCCCGCAAACTTTTCCGAGACCAGTGGGAGCGCACCCTGGGCAAGGAAGAAGGAGCTGAAGCACTGTGATTTCCTGCCGCGACGCCGCTGAACTCATTCCCCTCCACGTGGGTGACGATCTTCCCGGGGAGGAAGCCGTCCGCATCGAGGAACACCTGGAGACCTGCGCACTCTGCAGCGCGGAGTACGCCTCCTTCGCCGGTGCCCGCGAGGCGCTGGTCAACCTCCGTGAAGAGATGCCCGCTCTTGGCAGCCTCTGGGCCGACGTCTCCCGCAGCATCGGAGCGAACGAGTCCACGCCGATGACGCATGCCGCCCTGGTCGGAGCGGGCCGCCCGCGCCGCCAGCCGCGTTGGGCAGCTTGGACCGGTTTGGCCGCGGCCGCAGCGCTCGCCGTCGCCTTCTTGCCGAGCTACTTCCAGCCGACAGTGGATCCGTCGGGCAGCGACGAAGCCTCCGATCAGGTGGCGGCGCAAGCGCCCTTGATCCAGCCGACCACGCAGGAGGAACTGAACAACTTCCTGCTCCGATCCGGCGTGCGCATCCTTCCGGTGCCGCCGGTCACGGGGGAGGAGCTTCTCCCGCTCACGACCCCTGCCGCCGCGCAACCTGCCGGCGCGCGACCGGTGGGCAAGAAAGAAGCGGCCAAGGTCTACTAGGGATTCCGTGCAGCGCCTGCTCCGCGTGGCGAGCTTCGGGCTGGCGCTCGGACTCAATGTTTCAGCATTCGGTGGGGCAGTGCAAAATCCCCCGCCTCCCCAGCTGGCACAGAGCTTTCTGCGGCTGCGCGAGTGGGACGGTGCTCTGCAGCAACTCACCAGCAGAACCAGTGCGCTCGGAAGTCTCGAACGCGAACTGAGCGGACTCTATCTTTCCCTAGTCCCGAGTCTGGTCGAAGTGCGCAGCAGCATTCTCGGCCCGGAGGGCGCGCGCGAGGTTTCTGCGGCCGGCGTGGTGCTGACCGCCGACGGCTTGGTCGTCGCTCCCGTATTCCTCTCGGCGGAAAGGGTCGATGAGAACGGGGTGCAGATGGCCGTGGAGGTGCGCCGTGGCGACGGTGAGCCATACACAGGCCGGATTCTCGCCACCAACGAGGACTACGGCCTCGCTTTGATTCGCGTGGACGGTTTGCGTGGCATGCAGCCGACGCTCTTTCCCGGCGAATGGTTGCCCGAGGGCGCGCCGGTGATCGCACTCGGCAATGCTTTCGGGCTTGATGCGACGATGAGCATCGGCCTGCTCACCGGACGCGCACGCTATGCCGGCAATGCGCGGCGGCTGCTGCAGATCAGCAATCCGGTGAACCCCGGTGACGGGGGTGGACTGCTGGCGAGCGCGCGGGGCGAAGTGGTCGGTATTCTGCTCACCGGCTTGCCGGAGCTGGCGGAAGCCGGCATCGACGTGGGCGTCGAGCGCGTGATGGGAGACACTCCTGCCGGACTCGGCGCAACCGATCGGGCGCGCGCGCTGCGCGCCGAGGGCATCGGCTTCGCCGTGCCGATCGAGATCGTCGCGAGCCTCTTCCCGGATCAGCTCGGCGGTCTCCTGAAGCGGAAGCGCGGTTTCGGCGTGGCAGTCACCAGTCGGCTACTCGTGACCGAATTGCCGGAGGGACCCGTGCGAAGGTGGGTGGTGAAAGTGCAAAGCGTGCTGCCGGACAGCGCCGCCGCCGCCGCCGGCGTGCTCGCGGGCGACATCCTGCTCGAGCTCGACGGCGCCCCGCTCGCCACCCTCGAGGACCTCGGCTTCGCGATGTTTCACGCTCCGGAACGCGCCGCACTGCTCGTCCTGCGCGCTGGCGCTCCCGAACGCCTGGTGATCGATTTCTCCGCGTGGACCGTGCCGCTGCCGGAGTTCGGCGCCGATCTGCCCGAGCGCGAGCCGAATCGCGACGTGGACGACTAGCCGTCGGCTAGCCGTTCGAGCTGGGCTGCAGGCGTTCGAGTTCGCGCAGCACGTCCACGGCTTGGGCCACCTGTTCGGCGCCCGGACCAAGATCGGTGCGCATCAAGAACTCGCGCATGTCGGCGGCGGACTCGGGAATCCTTCCCAATTCGTAGCGGACCATGCCGCGTGAATAATAGACGGCAGCGATGCGCTCGTCGAGCTGCAACATGCGCGTGTACTCGAGCTCCTCCTCGTTGAGCCGGCCCTGGCGCTTGTAGAGGCCCGCCAATACGCCGCGCACGGCGATCTCGCGCTGGATGTCGGAGAGCAGGCGGCGGCGTAACCGTTCCTCCTCGCCGACCGGAAGATCGGTGCGGAAACCGAGCGTGCGGTTCAGGAAGGCGCGCGATTCGGTGAGCAGTTCGAGCGCGCGACCGAGCGCAGCGAAGGCTTCGCCGTCCTCACCGCGTAGAGCGGCGATCTGCCCTTGCGATTCGAGGTACTGCAGGCTGTCGGGCGCCTCCTTGAGCGCGAGCTTGATATTGCGGTCGGAGTCGCGGAAGTGCGTGCGCGCGCGCGTTTCGCGCTCGTCGAGGTCGCGGCCGATCTTTTCGCGGGCCACCGGATCCGGATTCGGATTCTGCTGCAGCGAACGCCGCTCGCGCTCCACGTGAGCGAGCAGCAGACGTCCGTACACCAGGTGGTACTCGCCAAGCGAATAGTAGGCCTTGTGCCGCTCGGTCTCCATCTCGTCGAGGGCGGCTTCGAGATACTTACGCGCTTCGGCAACCTTCGGCAGCACGCCCTGCATCAGGATCGCGCGCCCGGCGAGCAGGTTCAGCATCGCGTCCTCCGGATCCATCGCGAGGCCGAGCCGTGCCTGCTGCTCGGCCTGGACGTAGCGGCCGACGTCGTAGTACTGGCTGCCGCGACGCATGAACTCGTCGCGAGCCGCGATCTCGTTCTCGTCGGGACCGGAGGCGCAGGAGGTCAGCGCTGCCAGCAGTCCGAGCAGAATCCAGAGGGAGGCGCGGGACATGGAACGGCTCATTCTCCCGGCCGAGGCGCAGGCCGTCAAACCGGCCGACGCTGGTAGGAAGGGAGGCTAGGAGGCCCGTTCCGGCTGGTCACGCGGCGCCGGGAGCGTCCCACAACCAGGACGCGCTGATCGGGCTCCAACTGGCCACGCCTTCGGGGAAGAACAGCGCCAATTCGCGCGCCGCACTCTCCACGGAATCGGAGCCGTGCAGCAGATTGAAGGACTTGGAGCAGCCGAAATCTCCGCGCAAGGTACCCGGTTCCGCTTCCAGCCCGAAAGTCTTGCCCATCAACTTGCGCACGACCGCCACCGCCTGCGGGCCGCGCACGGCCACGGCGACCAACGGCGAGGCTGTCATAAAGCCGACCAAACCGTCGTAGAAGCCCTTGCCATGGTGCTCGGCGTAGTGCCGGGCGGCCAGCTCCCGGCTCATGGTCATGAGTTTGAGGCCAACGAGCTGCAAGCCCTTCTCCTCGAAGCGGGACAGGATGCGGCCGACCAGGCCGCGCTGGAGGGCATCGGGTTTGCAGAGGACGAGGGTCGTTTCCATGGCGCTGACGCGATTCGGGGCAGAAAGGGTAGCCGAGCGGCCCAGGGCGGGGGAAATCAGGAATTCCGGTTGTCCCGCATGCGCCCGCATTCCTAGAATCTTTCGCGCTGGATTGTCCCTGCGCCCATCAAAATCGCTGGCAACGGCGCCAGAATGGGTCCGCCGGTCAGGCCATCCGCAGTTCTTTCTGATGCGACGGCCCCTAGTCATGAACCTCCCGGATCCGAGCGACGAGCAGCCGAAGAGTCCTTTGCGGTTGACCACGGTCGGCCTGGAGTTCGCTCTCGGCATTGTGCTGCTCGGCTGGCTCGGCTGGCTGGCGGATGGAGCGCTCGGCTGGCGCGAGACCTTTCCCGTGTTCCTGGTGAGCGGGGTTTTCCTCGGCTTCGGCTGGGGGATCTGGCGCCTAGTCCGGCACTTCGACAAGCGCGATCCGCCACGCTGAGCATGCGCTGGCTCCTCCTGATCTCTCTGCTCGCCCTGGTCGCGTTGCCCTTCTTTCCTACGGGTGATCGGACGGGGGTTGCTGCGGGCTGGAGTGTGGGCATGCTGCTCGAGGCGTTCAGCTTGCGCGCACGACTGCGCGCGCAGGCCCAGGGCGGCTCGATTCTGCCCGCCTTGGTCGGTGGCTTTCTCGTCCGCCTGTCTCTGCTCCTGGGCGGAACGGTGATCGGGGAGTTCACCTCGCTCTGGTCGGCCGTCGCTTTCTTGTTGGCCTGCGCCGCCGCGTTTCTCGTCGGCGAAGGCTTGGCCTTCGTCCAGATCGGCCGCTCCGGCGGCTTCTCCCGACGAAACACCCCGTCTTGAACCTCACCTCTCTCCTCGTCTCCCTTCAACAGCACGCCGCTCCCGCGGGCGAGGCGGAGGGGCATGGCGGTGCCGAGGTATTTAATCACTTGTTCGCGCACGTGGTGCCGCAGAACACTGGCATGTCGCTGTTCGGCATGCCGATCTACAACATCCAGATCGTCCAGCTGATCGCGGTAGGTCTCATCTTCGCGATGTTCCTGCGCGTTCCGGCGGCGATCCGCAGCGGCGGCGGCGGCGCGCTCACACGAACGGCCGCTGGCACCGTGTCCTGGCTGCGGGATACCGTTGTCTATCCCAATCTCGGTGCGGACGCGGGGCGTAAGTTCCTGCCGTATTTCTGCTCGCTGTTCTTCTTCATCTTGTTTATGAACCTGCTCGGCCTGGTGCCGAAGTCCAACACGCCGACCGCCAACGTTTGGGTCACAGCCTCCCTGGCCTGCGTGACTCTCGCGATGATGCTCATCGGTGGCATGATCGTGCAGGGACCGCTCGCGTTCTGGAAGAACCTGGTGCCGCACGGCGTTCAGCCCTGGCTCGCACCGCTGCTGTTCCTGCTCGAGGTGATGGGTCTCGTCATCAAGCCATTTGCGCTGACCATGCGACTCATGGGCAACATGACCGGCGGACACCTTGCCTTGCTGTCCTTTCTTGGCATGTTGTTCTACTTCGGCCAGGACTCCACCACCGTCGGACTCGGATTGAGCATCCCGATCGTCGGCCTTTCTGTTTTCATGATGCTCATCGAGGGCTTCGTCGCCCTCCTGCAGGCCTACGTGTTCACCATTTTGTCGGTGATTTTCGTGGGCATGTGCATGCACCCGCAACACTAGTCGTCACCAACCGAGATGTACGAAGTTCTTACTGAAACCGCTACCGCCGCCCTCGCCGAGGGTGGGACGGACTCCCTCGCCATCGCCGCCATCGGCGCTGGTCTCGCTGTGGTCGGAGCCGGCATCGGCATCGGCATGATCGGCGGTGCCGCCGGTCTCGGCATTGCACGCCAACCGGAAGCTGCCGGCGACATCAAGGGCAACGCTTTGCTGCTCGCAGTTCTGGTGGAAGGCGCGGCGATCATTGCGATCGTCGTGGCGCTGCTGTTCTGGCTCAAGCAAGCGGCTCCCGTAGCCGCTGCCTGAGCATTCGCGGGTGAAGTGGGCGCTCCTTCGCCGGAGCGCCCGGCAACCCGCGCTCGAAATCTTCCCCACGCAATCGCATGAACCCGACCCTTCTGCTGGCGGCCTCCGGAGGCAACACCCTCGACCAGATCTTCGATCCGGCGTTGTTCCCTTCCTTCATTTGGACGCTGATCATCTTCGGCGTCTCGGTGCCGCTGCTCTGGAAGATCGTCTTCAAGCCCATCGCGGCGTCGATGGAAGAGCGGGAGCTCAAGGTGCGCGAATCGGCCGCTGCGGCGGACCGTGCGCGCGCTGAGACCGAAGCGATGCGTACCTCCATCCAGCAGGAGTTGGAGAATGCGCGCCAGGAAGCCTCGCGCCAGCTCAGTGACGCCAAGCGTCGCGCTGCCGATCGTGAGCAGGAGATGATGGCGGCTGCCAAGGAAGAATCGGCGCGCGAACGCGAACGCGCGCGTGGCGAGATCGAACACGCCGTTCGGGGCGCACGCGAGCAACTGCGGCGCGATGCCGTGATCCTCGCGGTCGAGGTCGCCGAAAAAGTGATCGGCCGTGAATTCTCCGACGCCGATCAGAAGCGTCTGATCTCCGACTTCGAGAAGTCGGCAGCCAAGAACTAGTTCCCCGTGAGCGCCGCCCGCCGAGCCGGAACCGTCGCCCGACGCTATGCGCGGGCACTGTTCGCCGCAGCGCGCGATGCCAGCGCGCTCGATCAGGTCCGTGCCGATTGCAGCCTGCTCGAAGCGGTGCTCGCCGATCCGGGAGCGCTGGCGATGTTGAGCGACCCGCGCTTCGACGCGAAAGCCAAGCGCACCTTGCTCGAGAAATCCTTCGGCGAGATGCTCCACGCGTTGACCCGCTCGCTGCTCGGTGTGCTCGAACGGCGCCGACGCGTCGCCTTATTGACCGAGATCCCGCTCGCGTTTCGCGAGCTCGACGACGCCCACGCCGGGCGCGTACGCGGCGAAGTCGAGACCGCACAGCCGCTCGACGACGTGGCGCGCGCGCGCCTCGAGGGCGCGCTCTCGGCCCGCACCGGCCGTACGGTGCATCTCATCACTCGCACCGACCCGGCTCTGCTCGGCGGCGCGCGCGTGACCTTCGGCGGCACCCGCCTGGACGCCAGCGTCCGCGGCGCGCTCGACGCGCTGCAACGCCGCCTGCTCGAAGCCGACCTCCGCTAGAGAATCCCCGAACCAGACCCAGCCAAGATGGAACTGCAAGCATCCGAAGTCGCCTCGGTCCTCAAGAAGGAAATCGAAGGATTCCAGGTTGGCGCCAGCACCGAGCGCATCGGCACCGTGATCCAGGTCGGTGACGGCGTTGCGCGCGTCTACGGCCTCGACGAATGCATGATGTCCGAACTGGTCGAGTTTCAGGGCGGCGTGATGGGCATGGCGCTCAACCTCGAGGAGGACAACGTCGGCTGCGTGCTGCTCGGTGATGCCGCGAGCGTGAAGGAAGGTGACGTCGCCAAGAGCACCGGCCGCATCATCTCGGTGCCGACCGGTGACCCGCTGCTCGGCCGCGTGGTCAGTGCGCTCGGCCTGCCGCTCGACGGCAAGGGCCCGATCGCGACCACCGATGCCGACCTGCGCCCGATCGAACAGGACGCGCCGTCGGTGGTGGAGCGCGAACCGGTCAGTGAGCCGATGATGACCGGCATCAAGGCCATCGACGCAATGATCCCGGTCGGCCGCGGTCAGCGCGAACTGATGATCGGCGACCGCCAGACCGGCAAGACCGCGATCGCGATTGATGCGATCATCAACCAGAAGGGTACCGGCGGCGGCGATCCGAAGAACCCGAATCAGGTGATCTGCGTATACGTGGCCATCGGCCAGAAGCAGTCCACCGTCGTCGAAGTGGTGCGCAAGCTCGAGCAGAACGGCGCGATGCCGTACACGATCGTGGTCAGCGCGTCGGCTTCCGACGAAGCCGCGATGCAGTTCATCGCGCCCTATTCCGGCACCGCGATGGCCGAGCGCTATCGTGACGCCGGCCGCCACGTGCTGGTGATCTACGACGACCTCACCAAACAGGCCTACGCCTATCGCCAAGTCGGTCTGCTGTTGCGCCGTCCGCCCGGTCGCGAGGCCTACCCCGGCGACGTCTTCAACCTGCACAGCCGCCTGCTCGAACGCTCGGCCAAACTCTCGAAGAAGGCGCACGAGATCACGCCGAGCAAGTACTCGGCCGGGGGTGGCTCGATCACTTCGCTGCCCTTCATCGAGACCCAGGAAGGCGACGTCTCCGCGTACATCCCGACCAACGTGATCTCGATCACGGACGGCCAGATCTTCCTCGAAGCCAACTTGTTCTACGCCGGCGTGCGTCCGGCGGTGAACGTCGGCATCTCGGTGTCGCGCGTGGGTGGTTCTGCTCAAACGCCCGCGATGAAGAAGGTCGCCGGTGGCTTGCGCATCAACCTTGCGCAATACCGCGAACTCGAGGCCTTCGCGCAGTTCGGCTCCGACCTCGACAAGGCGACGCAGGACACGCTCAACCGCGGCGCCCGCCTGGTGGAGCTTCTCAAGCAGGGCCAGTACGAGCCGCTGCGCAACGCCGACCAGATCGTGCAGATCTTCGCAGGCACCAGCGGATTGCTCGACGACGTCGCGGTGCCCAAGATCCGCGAGTTCGCTGCCGGATTCTCCGACTACATGCGCGCCGAGCACGGCCCGCTGATGCAGGAGCTCGACGGCTGGAAGGCCAAGTGGAGCGATGAATCTGCGGCCGCCGTCAAAGGCGCCTGCGAGAAGTTCAAGAAGAGCTTCGTCGCCTAAAGGAGAAAGCAGTGGCCAACATCCGCGACCTGCGACAGCGCATCCGGAGCGTCGGGAACATCCAAAAGATCACCCGCGCGATGGAGATGGTTGCGACGACCAAGTTGCGCCGTTTCCAGGGTCGCACCGTGGCCGCGAAGCCTTATTCCGAACGCCTCGAGGAGCTGGTGCGCGCGCTCGGCGGCGGTTTGGCCGGCAATCCCGATGCGGCGGGGGAGTCCGCGCCGCTGTTTCGCCCCGGGAATCCGGACGCGCCGCAGGGCATTCTCCTGATCAGCTCCGACCGCGGGCTGTGCGGCGCCTACAACGCCAACGTCTGCCGTCTGCTCGAGGAGGAGGTCCGCGCGCGGGGCGGCAAGGTCAGCATCTACGTGATCGGTCGTAAGGGCATGTCCTACGCGAACCGGCGCAAGTTCCCGGTCGCCGCCTACTTCGACAAGCTCAATCCTGAGAAGATGGAATTCGGCACCGCCGCCGCCGTCAGCGGCGCTCTGGTGAAGGATTTCAAGGCTGGCAAGCTCGCGGGCCTCACGCTCATCTCGACGCGTTTCCTCTCGATGGTGAAGTACGTCCCGGAAGTCGCACCCTTCCTACCGATCGCGCCGCCCGCCGGTGCCCAGACCGCCAGCGAGCCGCTGCTCGAACCGAGCGGCGCCGCGCTGCTCGGCCGCCTGATTCCGCGCTACCTCGAGACGCGCGTTTTCCACGCGATCCTCGAGTCGGTCGCTTCCGAGTACGCCAGCCGCCGCTTTGCGATGAAGAACGCCACCAGCGCGGCGGGCGACATGAAGAAGGCCCTCACGCGCGACTACAACCGCGCGCGTCAGGCTCGCATCACCACCGAGATTCTCGAGATCGTCTCGGGCGCCGAAGCCCTCTGATCCCCGTACCCGCATCCCGTCCCACGCCCCAACGCCATGTCCAATAACGGCAGCATCAAGCAGATCTTCGGCCCGGTGGTTGACGTCGCCTTCGACGGCAATCTCCCCGCCATCAACGACGCGGTGACGATCGAACGCGCAGGCCAGGATTCCCTGGTTCTCGAGGTCTCGCAGCACCTCGGCGACGACATGGTGCGTTGCGTGGCGATGTCCTCCACGGACGGTCTGCGCCGCGGCATGCCCGCCATCGCGACCGGCGGACCGATCACCGTGCCGGTCGGCAGCGTGACCACTGGCCGCGTCTTCAACCTCCTCGGCCGTCCCCTCGACGTGAAGGTCAAGGGACCGCTCGCGGACTCCAAGCGTTGGCCGATCCACCGTCCGGCGCCGCGCTTCGACGAACAAGAAGCCGTCTCGGAAGTGTTCGAGACCGGCATCAAGGTCGTGGACCTGCTCTGCCCCTTCGCGAAAGGCGGAAAGATTGGCTTGTTCGGCGGTGCGGGTGTGGGCAAGACGGTGTTGATTCAGGAGCTGATCCGCATCACGGCGGTGGAGAAGGGCGGTTTCTCGGTGTTCTGCGGCGTCGGTGAACGCACGCGTGAGGGCACCGATCTGTGGATCGAAATGAACGAGGCTGAGTTCACCACGCCCGATGGCAAGAAGGCGAAGGTGATCGACAACGCCGTGTTGGTGTTCGGTCAGATGAACGAGCCCCCGGGTTCGCGTCTGCGCGTGGCGCTCTCCGGCCTGACGATGGCCGAGTACTTCCGCGACGAAGAAGGCAAAGACGTGTTGTTGTTCGTGGACAACATCTTCCGCTTCGTGCAGGCCGGTTCGGAAGTGTCCGCGCTGCTCGGACGCATCCCGTCGGCGGTGGGTTATCAGCCCACGCTCGGCTCGGAGATGGGCGCGCTGCAAGAGCGCATCACTTCGACCAAGAAGGGTTCGGTGACTTCGATGCAAGCGGTGTACGTGCCGGCCGACGATTTCACCGACCCGGCCCCGGTCGCGACTTTCGCGCACCTCGACTCGACGATCCTGCTCGACCGCGCGATCACCGAACTGGGCATCTACCCGGCGGTGCACCCGCTCAAGTCCACTTCGCGCATGCTCGACCCGCAGGTCGTCGGTGCCGAGCACTACCGCGTCGCCACCGAAGTGCAGCGCGTGCTGCAGCGCTACGCGGACCTCAAGGACATCATCGCGATTCTCGGCATGGAGGAACTCTCCAACGAGGACAAGCTGATCGTGCACCGCGCGCGTCGCCTCCAGCGCTTCCTGTCGCAGCCCTTCTTCGTGGCCGAGCAGTTCACCGGTTCGCCGGGTCGCTTCGTCCCGCGCGAAGAAACTGTGCGCTCCTTCCGCGAGATCCTCGAGGGCAAGCACGACGCGCTGCCCGAACAGGCTTTCTACATGGTGGGCGGCATCGACGAGGCGGTCGAGCGCGCCAAGAAACTGTAGAATTGGCGGGTTCCGCCCGATGAGCGCCAAAACCCTTACTCTCCGCATCGTCTCGCCCGAAGGTTCGGTCGTGGAGACGGAAGCGATGTCGGTGCGCGTGCCGGGCGAGGGCGGATCCTTCGGCGTGTTGCCGCGCCACTCGCCCTTGGTGGCCCTGACCGAGAGCGGCCTGCTGAGTGCCCGCACACCGGACGGTCGCACGCTCGAGTTCCTGATCCACGACGGTTTCGCCGAAGTGCGCGACGATGTGGTCACGGTGCTGACGCGCTCGGCCGAAGATCCGGCGGCGATCGACCTGGAACGCGCCGCAGAGGCGGCGACGCGCGCCCGCGATCACCTGCGCGCGGAAGCGTCCGACGTGGATCATGCTCGTGCCGTCGCCGCTCTGCGGCGCGCCCTCATGCGCGAAAAAGTCGCCCGCCGTCGCGTATGAGCGGGTCGCTCGCCGCCGCGTGGCGCAGCCACGGGTGCGGGGAGTTGCGCGCCGAGCACGCCGGCCGCGAAGTCACCCTGGCAGGATGGGTCGCCAATCGGCGCGGCCACGGCAACGTTCGTTTCGTGGATCTGCGCGATCGTTACGGCGTGATTCAACTCACCGCCGACGAAGCGGCGCCGCAGGGCATCCATGATGCGCTCCGCGACTTGCATCCGGAGGACGTCATCCAGGTGCGCGGCCTCGTGCGTCCGCGCGGCGCCGGGCTGGTGAACGCGGAACGCGCCACCGGCGAAGTCGAAGTGGTGCCCGCGGAGGTGCGTGTGCTCAACCGCGCGATTCGGATGCCCTTCGAGGTGCGCGACGACCTCGACGTGCCCGAGGATCTGCGCCTCAAGTTCCGTTACCTCGACCTGCGCCGACCCGTCATGCAGGAGAGGATGCTGCTGCGCACGCGCGCCAATCACGCGATTCGCGCCACGCTCGTGGCGGACGGCTTCGCCGAAATCGAAACACCCTTGTTGACGCGCTCCACACCGGAAGGCGCGCGCGACTACCTGGTGCCGAGTCGCAGCAAGCCGGGAGCCTGGTACGCACTCCCGCAGTCGCCCCAGCTCTTCAAACAGTTGTGCATGGTGGCGGGCCTCGACCGCTACTTCCAGATTGCGCGCTGCCTGCGCGATGAGGATCTGCGCGCGGATCGCCAGCCCGAGTTCACGCAACTCGATCTCGAGATGGCCTTCGTGGACGAGAACGACGTCCATCGCGTGGTGGAACGCGTGATGAACGCGATCTTCCGCGAAACGCGCGGCGAGGAGCTCGCACTCCCGCTGCCGCGTATGCGTTACGAGGAAGCCCTGCGCCGTTTCGCGAGCGACAAACCTGATCTGCGCAATCCGCTCGAAGTCTGCGATCTCGCGGCGGTGGCCCCCGCGCTCGGTTTCACGGTTTTCGACGGCGCGCTCGCGCGTAATGGCTGGGTGCGCGGCATCCGGCTGCCGGGCGGCGCCGCGCTCACACGCAAGCAGCTCGACGCGCTCGAGGGCGCGGCCAAAGACGCCGGAGCAGGCGGCTTGGCCTGGTGCAAGCTCGGCGAGGACGGCGCGCCCTCCGGACCTCTGTCGCGCTTCCTCAGCGGTGAGACCGGCGCGCGCTTCCTGGCCACCGCCGGAGCCGTCGCTGGCGACGTCCTCGCGGTGGTCGCCGACCTGCCGCTGCGCGCGCGCGGAGCGCTCGACGCGGTGCGACGCAAGGCCGGCGCTCTACTCGAACTCGTCTCGGGACCGGACCGCCTACTCTGGATCACGGAGTTTCCCTCCTTCGAGGAGACTGAGGAAGGGGAGTGGGTGCCCGCGCACCATCCCTTCACGGCTCCGGTGCCCGAGGACATCGAGCGCCTGCGCAAGGGCGAACACTCTGGCGTGCGCTCGCGTGCTTACGACCTGGTGTGGAACGGCGTCGAGCTCGGCTCGGGCTCGATCCGCATCCACGATCGCGAGCTGCAGGAGACCATGTTCCGCAGCCTCGGGCTGACGGACGAGCAAGCGCAGGCCAAGTTCGCCTTCCTGCTCGATGCCTTCCGCTACGGCGCTCCGCCGCACGGCGGTTTTGCGATCGGCCTCGATCGCCTCTACATGCTGCTCGCTGGCGCGGACTCCATCCGCGACGTGATCGCATTTCCGAAGACCGCGACCGCCTCCTGTCTGCTCACTGGCGCCCCTGGGCCGGTGGACGAGCGGCAACTCGCCGAACTCGGCGTCGCCACGCGCGGCGTCCCGACCTGACCGAATGGAAGAACCGAAACCCGCACCGACTGCCCCGTCCTCGGCGAACGCTGCTCCCAGCGCGCCGGCTCCGCGTCCGCAAACCGGAGGCTCCGGAAGTTCCGGCGGCTCCGGACCTCGTCCGCCGATGATGCGCGGACGTCGCGGCCCGCCGCCCGAGAAAGAGAAGTACCGCGTCAACCGGCGCATCCGCGCGCGCGAGGTCTTCGTGATCGGTCCGAACGGCGAACAGATCGGCGTGAAGGAGATCAATGAAGCGATTCTGATCGCCGAGCAAGCCGAACTCGACCTCGTCGAAGTTGCTCCGAACGTGAATCCGCCGGTCTGCAAGGTGCTGGACTACGGCAAGTTCAAGTACGAACTGAAGAAGAAGCAGAAGCACCGCACCAAGAACGCGAGCGCGGTGCTCAAGGAAGTACGCGTGCGACCGAAGATCGACGTGCACGACGTGGACATCAAGGTCCGGCGCGCGCGCGAGTGGCTCACGGCCGGCAACAAGGTGCAGGTCACCTGTGTGTTCCGCGGCCGCGAAATGGCCTACCAGGATCTCGGCCGCGCCGTGCTGATGCGGGTGGCACACATGCTGGAGGACGTCGCGCGCATCGAACGCAACCCGCAACTCGAAGGGCGGCGCATGAACCTCTTGCTCACGCGGCGGACCGCGGGAGGCCCCGGAGGCCTCGCGCGCCCGGGCGGGGGCGGCTCGGCGACGTCCGGAGCCGATCCGGAGCCCGATCCGGCTTGACCGGGCAGCGGGGGTGCGTTATCCTTCGCGGCTCGAATTTCTTCGAACTTGGCTTCAAGACACAGTCCCATAAACACAGGAGGGGAAACGTGCCCAAGCAGAAGACGAAAAAAGCCGTTGCCAAGCGCATGCGGCTGACCAAGAACGGCAAGGTGATCCGCGGCAATCAAATGACGCGCCACTTGCAAGCCTCCCGATCGGCCAAGCGCCGCAGGAAACTGCGTCGGAAGTCGGTCATCGCCCCGGGCATCGCCGCCAATTTGGCGATGCTGTTGGACCACTAGCACCTGGAGCCTGAACCATGTCCAGAGCACGCAACGTCGTCCCGCGCGTCCGTCGCCGCCGCCGCTTGATGAAGCGCGCGTCCGGTTACTGGGGCGCCCGTTCCCGCCTGCTGCGCACGGTCAAAGAGACCCTCATGCGCGCGGGTCGCTACGCCTACCGCGATCGCCGCGTCCGGAAGCGCGAGTTCCGCAGTTTGTGGATCCAGCGCATCAATGCGGCAGCCCGTTCGCACGGCCTGACCTACAGTCGGCTCATGCACGGTCTGAAGAAGGCTGGCATCGGTCTTGACCGCAAGGCGCTGTCCGAAATCGCCTTCAACGATTCGGCGGCCTTCGCCGAGGTCGTCTCCAAGGCCAACGCCGCGCTCGTCGCCTAGGGATTCCGGGCCGCCATGCTCGCGCGCTTGGAGGAACTCCGCGCCGAGGGCGAGGCGCGTGCGCAGGGCGCGGCCGACTTGGCCGCGCTCGAGCGCGTCGAGTCCGAATGGCTCGGCCGCAGTGGCCGGCTCACGACCCTGCTGCGCGAGGTCGGCAAGCTGTCGGCAGAGGAGCGGCCCGCGGTCGGGCGCACGGCGAACGAGGTCAAGCTCGCGATCACCGCGGCGCTGAGCGCGCGCCGCACCGAACTCGAGCAGGGGGCACTGCAGGCCGATCTCAGCGGTGCGGGACTGGATCCGACGCTGCCCGGCGCGCCTGCTCCGGCAGGTGCTGCACACCCGGTGCTCGCGGTGGCACGCCAGCTCGAGGATCTCTTCCTCTCCATGGGCTTCCTGATCGCGGACGGACCAGAGGTCGAGACGGAGGAGCGCAACTTCGACGCGCTCAACATTCCCGCCGATCACCCTGCGCGCGATGCGCAGGACACGATCTGGATCGAGGATCAGCCCGGCCGTCCGCGACTGTGTCTGCGCACGCATACCTCACCAGTTCAGGTGCGCGCGCTGCGCGAGCACGGACCGCCCCTGCGCGTGGTCGCGCCGGGTCGCGTTTTCCGGCAAGAGGCGCAGGACGCGACGCACGAGCACAGCTTTCATCAGATGGAAGGTTTGGTGGTGGATCGCGGTGTCGGCGTGCCGCACATGCTGCATGCCATGCACACCTTGATCGAAGGCGTCTTCGGCCGTCCACTCGAGACGCGACTGCGCCCGGGCTTCTTTCCCTTCGTCGAGCCCGGCTTCGAACTCGACGCGCGCTGTCCCTTCTGCCAGAGCGGTTGCCGCGTCTGCAAACAATCCACCTGGATCGAGCTGATGCCGGGAGGCTTGGTCCATCCACAGGTGCTGCGCGCCTGCGGAGTGGATCCGGACGTGTACTCCGGTTTCGCCTTCGGACTCGGACTCTCGCGCATCGCGATGCTGCGCTGGGGGATCGACGACATCCGTTGGATGATGAGCGGCGATCTGCGTTTCCTGGAACAGTTCCCGGCATGAAGATTTCGCTCGCCTGGATCGCCGACTTCGTGGACCTCGACGGCGTCACGCCGGAGCGGGTGGCGGAGCTGCTCTCGCTCCACACCGCCGAGGTCGAGGGCATCGAGTACCCCGGCGCGGCGATCGCCGACGTGGTGGTCGGAGTGGTGAAGGAATGCGGTCGACATCCGGGCGCCGACAAGCTGTCCGTGACCAAGGTCGCCTTCGGCGGACCGGAAGTGGTGGACGTGGTGTGCGGGGCTCCGAACGTGCGCGCCGGACTCAAGATCGCCTTTGCGCCCGTCGGCGCCACTTTGCCCGGGGGGCTGAAGATCAAGCAAGCCAAGCTGCGCGGCGCGCCCTCGGTGGGAATGATCTGCTCGGAGCGCGAACTCGAGCTCTCCGAGGAGCACGACGGCATCCTCGAGCTGCCCGACGACGCCCCGGTCGGCGCCTTGCTGGTGGACTACCTCGGACTGCGTGACGCAGTGCTGGAGCTCGACAACAAGTCGCTCACGCATCGTCCCGATTTGTGGGGACACTACGGTTTCGCTCGCGAACTCTCGGCCATCCTGCGCCGCCCGCTGCGTGCGCTCGACGCCGATTTCACCTGGCCGACGCCCGCCAGCAACTGGCGCATCCAGTTGCAGGACGCGGATTGCCCGCTCTACCTCGGCGTTTCGATCCGCTTGCCGGGTGGACCGCGGCCGAGCCCGCGCGCGATCCGCGCGCGCTTGCTGGCGGTAGGTGCGCGGCCGCGCAACGACGCGGTGGATCTCACCAACTACGTCCTGTTCGAGACCGGTCAGCCCTTGCACGCCTTCGATGCCGCGCACTTGCGTGGCGGAAAGGTCGTGGTCCGTGCCGCGCGCGCGGGCGAAGAACTGCACACGCTCGACGACGAGCATCGCCAGCTCGACGGCAGTGAGCTGGTGATCGCCGACGCCGAGCGCGCCGTGGCACTGGCCGGAGTCATCGGAGGCGAGGAGAGTGCGGTGAGCACCGGCAGCGAAGATCTGCTCCTGGAAGCCGCCGCCTTCCGCGCAGCACGCGTGCGTCGCACGGCACAGCGCTTCGCGCTCCGTACCGACGCCTCGAGCCGCTTCGAGAAAGCGCTCGATCCCCTCGGCGTCGAAGTGGCGGCACGCCGCTACTGCACGCTGTTGCGTCGTCTGCGTCCCGATGCGATCTTCGCCTCGGCTCCCGCGCGCGCCGGTGTGGCGCAAGCGCCCGCGCTGCGTGTCCGCTTCGCTCCGGCCGCGTGTGCGCAAGGTCTCGGAGTGGATCCCGGCGAGTCGGAGATGCGCGGTATCCTCGAGCGTCTCGGCTTCGGCGTCGAAGGACAAGACTCCGGTGCGTGGCAAGTGAGCGTGCCCTCGTGGCGCGCCACCAAGGACGTCTCCATTCAGGCGGATCTGATCGAGGAAGTCGGCCGTCTGCACGGCTACGACCGCATCACGCCCGCGCCGCTGAGCGCCCCGGTGGTTCCGCCGCGCGAGCGCCCCATGCGCCGACTCGAGAGAAGACTGATCACGCGCCTGATCGGCGCGCATCAAGCGCACGAGACCCAGGCTTACGCATTCCTCGAACGCCGCTGGTTGGAGCGCTTGCGCGGGAACGCGGCGCAACATTTGCGCATGCTCAATCCCGTGCAGGCCGATGCCGACCTGATCCGTCGCGATCCGATGGCGGCGCTGCTGCAGCAGGCGCACGACAACACGCGCGAGCGCGCGAACGGACGAATCTTCGAATCCGCACGCGGCTACGAGCCGCAGTCCGGAACTGAGCCGCGCGAACGTTGTTGGTTGGGATTGGTGGCTTGGCAGCGCCGACCGCTGCCGGATCAAGGACCTCAGAGCATCTTCGCGCAGGTGCGCGCCGTCGCCGAAGATCTGCTGCGTCAGGCTGGGATCAACACGGAGCTCGCGTCGACCGCCGGAAGTTCCAGCGAGCTCACGCCCTGGCTGCATCCGGCGCACTCGCTCGCTTGGACGCAGGGGGGCGCGCTGCTCGGCTGGAGTGGTCGTGTGGATCCACGCGTCGCCGCAGAACTCGACGGCGAGCGGGTCGCTTTCGGAGCGCTGCTGCTCGACTTGGCCGCGCTGGCGGAAGCGGCCGCGCGCTCGCCGGGGGTACGCTTCCGGAGTCCGGCGCGTATGCCAGCTGTCAAAGTGGACGTGGCTCTCGCGATGCCGAGCACGGTTTCCTTCCAAACCCTCGAAACGGCTTTGCGCGAGGCCGGTGGGCGTCTGCTCGAGCGCCTGGAGCTCTTCGACCTCTACGAGGGCGGCACGCTGGCTCCCGGCCAGCGCAGCCTCGCCTTCCACGCAGTGCTCCGTGCCGTCGACCGCACCCTGGAGGACCGCGACGAGCAGGGCTTTCTGGCGCGCGTGAAGGCCATAGCCGAGGCGCTCGGCGGGCAACTCCGAGCCTGAGCAAGGAAGATGGAGCGGCGCACCGGCGCGGGGTAAGTTTTAGGCTCGGGATCCCGAGCACGCCGGGTCTTGCGGCCATGGAGTTCTTCCGCCGAAACTTCGACAGCCTCTTCCTGGTCCTCCAGGTCTGGCTGGACGGACTCACGGTGATCGGCGGCTGCCTGCTCGGTCTCTGGGCCTTCCCGATCCTCTTCGGCCTACCGGCGGCACGGCTCGCGGACTACGCGCAGATCTTCGTGCTGATCACTGGCACGACCTTGCTGACCTATTGGTTCCTGGGTCTCTACCGCAGCCAGAAATCAGTCCTGAACGTGGAGGAGTATCGCCAACTCGCGAAGGCGACCGGACTCTCCTTCCTGCTCACCTGCACGCTGGTGTTCCTGCTGCGCGAGGCCGCCGACAAGTTCCAAAACATAGACCACTGGTTCTATCGCATGCTGCGGCCGGTGTACGAGATTCTCAAGCTGGAAGGCACGGAGGACTACTCGCGCGTGCTGCTGTTGGTGGTCTTTCTGGCCATCTTGCTGCTGGGCTTGGTGCAGCGCGCCGTCGCCTTCCGTTGGCTCTCCCATTTGCACGCGAAAGGCATCGGCAACATCAACGTGGCGGTGTTCGGCACCGGTCCGCTCGCGCGCCGCATCCAGCAGAAGCTCAAGCTCTTCCCGACCCTCGGCTACAACTTCATCGGCTTCCTCGAGCGCGATCCCGATCGCCGCAGCGACCGTGTCGGCGGCCACGCGGTGCTCGGCAACGACCGCGAGCTCGACCGCTTGCGTGACGAGCACTCGATCCATCTGATCATCGTCGCCAAGCCGGAGCTGGAGGAGGAAGAGCTGATCGCGTTGTGTCGGCGCTTCGAGGACTTCGGCATCCGTTATCAGGTGGTGCCGCGGCTCTACCACTTCTACAGCCGCCGCTTCTCGATGGAGACGCTCGACTCGGTGCCGCTGATCACGCCGCAGTCCATTCCGCTGCGACCGGTTTATTCATTCCTCAAGCGCGCGATGGACGTGCTGATCTCGGGTACGGTGCTGCTGCTCGCCCTCCCGCTGATGTTGGCGATTGCCGTGATCATCAAGCGCCAGTCACCCGGTCCGGTGCTTTTTCCTCAGTACCGCCGTGGCGCGCACAACACGACCTTCCAGATCTTCAAGTTCCGCACCATGTACACCGAGATGTGCGGCGACGCGATCACGCCGCAGAGCTCGCTCGATCCGCGTGTCACGCCCTTCGGCCGACTGTTGCGCCGCTCCTCGCTCGACGAACTGCCGCAATTGTGGAACGTTCTGCGTGGCGACATGTCGCTGGTCGGTCCGCGCCCGGAGATGCCCTTCATCGTCGAGGACTACGATGAGATGCAGCGCATGCGGCTGGACGTCAAGCCCGGCATCACCGGACTCTGGCAGGTCTCCGAGGCGCGCAAGGCGCCGATCCACGAGAACGTGGACTACGACCTCTACTACATCGAGAATCAGTCCGTGTTTCTCGACGTCACCATCTTCATCATGACGGTGGGGACGGTGCTCCGCCTGCGCAGCACCCACTGATGCACGACGCGCCTCAATCCGACGGAAGCGGCCGCGGTCCCGACCGCCGCCGACGTCCGACGCCGATCCTCTCGCGCTGGAGTTGGGGCGGTGGACGCCGCGGCATCGGCGGTCGGCGCACCGGCGAGAACGAGCGCGCCTTCGTGGACGTCTATCCGCCACGCGATGCCGCCCTCCTGGTCGCCTTTCTCTTCCTCAATCTGCTCGACGCGCACTTCACCTTGATCTACCTGCAGCGCGGGGGCGAAGAGGCCAATCCGGTCGCAGTCGGACTGCTCGGCCTCGGCATGGGTGCCTTCATCTTTCTGAAGGGGCTCGGCATCAGTGCCGGCGCGCTCTTCTTCTGCCTTTTGCGCAACTGGCGCAACGCCCGGCTCGGCGTGCTGCTGGTGTTGTTCTTCTATCAGATCCTCTTTGCCTACCACCTGCTGCTCTACACCAATCGCATCGGTGACGTCATGCCCTGAGTGGAGCGGCGCGCGTCCAGCGCAAGCCTGCGCTCACCGGCACCGTGCCGTGCAGACGATCCAGCACGACGTTCGCCGGCACGCGCGCCGCGAGGCGCTCGAGCAATTCGGGTAGGAAGGACGGCGGCGGACGCTCGCCGCGCCGCGCTACAGCCTCCGTCGCGTGCAATGATTCCCAGGAGAGGCGCAGTCCGTCCGCATCACGTACCGCCAGGAGGCGCACCGCTCCGCCCGGACCGAAGCGTTCGAGCAGCAAGCGACCGATGCCGAGCGCGGCGCGCACGAAGCGCGGATCGGCTTCGGCGGAGAGTTCTCCCTCGGGAAGCTCCGCCTCCACGCGGACGTCGTCGCGGCGAGCGTCCTGCAGCAACTCGGCCGCCATCGAGCGGAGGTCCAGGCGTTCGGCGCGCGGCGCGATGGGAGCGGAGGCAAGGTAGAGGCACTCGATCTGGCGCTCGAGCGAACGCGCTGATTCCAGCGCTGGACGGAGAAGTTCGGTACTGCCGTTGCTGGCGTGATGCTGCAGCAGTTGCAGGTAGCCGCCGAGACTCGAGAGCGGATCGCGAAGGCCTTCGACGAGTCCGGTCAGGAAGGCATCGCTGGCGCCGGGCTCGCGCGTAGGCGTCGCACCGCTCTCGCGCAGGCGTTGCAGCGCGAGTGCGATGCCGTCCGGGGTCCAGGGCTTGGGCAGCACCACGGTGCGCGGTGCTGCCATCAAAGGTTCACAGCCGACGACGCCGCGGTCGCCGCAGAGGGCGAGCAGCCATGGACGGGGTTCGCGTTGCAGACTGGCGAGCACCGTGCGCACTTCGGCCAGCGGAAGCGCGTCGAGATCCATCACCACACCGAGCAGCGCGGGATCGAGGCTCGCTTGCAGCCAACGCGTCAGCGCGAAGGTCTCTTGCTCGACGCGCGCGGCGGGGAGTTGGTGCGACAACCACGCCACCAAACCCGCGTCTTGGAGCAGGAGCAGCACCCTGGCGGGCTGCGTCGCGGCGGACGGCTCCATGCGCGACTGAGTCTAGTCTTTGCTCGGGGCAGATGCACGGACCGGTCGCTGAACCGTGTGTCTCAGAATCCACGGAATGGATTCCGCGAGGTGCGCGCAGTAGAGATCCGGTTCCTTGCCGAGTTCGGCGAGCTTCTGGCGCGAGGCGCGGCCCTTGCCGGTGCCGACCAGCACCGACGGCAGGCGACGCGCCGCGAAGGCCTGGAGGTCCCGCACGTCGTCGCCAACCCCAGCGCTGCGTTCCCAATCAATCTCGAAGTCCTCCGCGGCGCGATCGAGCAGACCGGCGAGGGGCTTGCGGCAACGGCAACGGCGACGTTCGGGCGGGACCCCCACACTCGGATGGTGCGGGCAGTGGTACCACGCATCCACGCGTGCGCCGAAAGCCGCGAGTTCCTCGTCCATGCGCTGCTGGATGCGCAGCACGTCGCCGGCGTCGAGCAGGCCGCGCGCGATGCCGCTCTGGTTCGAGACCACGATCAGCAGGATTCCGGCGCGTTGCACGGCGGCTAGCGCTTCGCCAACACCCGGCAGCAGACGAACGAGCGCCTCGTCGGCGAGGTAGGGGACCTCGTGGATGAGAGTGCCGTCGCGGTCCAAGAACAGCGCCGGGCGCGCTTCCACGCCCGGATTCTACTCGCGCCTCCCCGCTTGCTGGAGCCCACGCCGCGACCTAGGCTGATCCGCGATGAAATCCGAGCGCAAGAGGCGGAGCCTGCTCCTCGAGGAGCTGCGGCCCAAGGACAGCGGCGACCCGTGGATGGTCTTCAAGATCATGGGCGAGTTCGTCGAGGGTTTCGACGTGATGCGCGACGTCGGACCGGCGGTGTCGGTGTTCGGCAGCGCACGCACCCAACCGAACGACCCCTGGTACGCGATGGGCATTCGCGTCGGGGAGCAGCTCGCCAAGCGCGGCTATGCGGTGATCACCGGCGGCGGTCCGGGAGCGATGGAGGCTGCCAACCTCGGCGCTCAGCGCGCGGGCGGACTCTCGATCGGCCTCAACATTGAGTTGCCGATGGAGCAGGAGCCGAACCCGTACCAGGACATCGCGCTGCACTTTCGCTACTTCTTCGCGCGCAAGGTCTGCTTCGCCAAGTACGCCAATGGTTACGTGGTGCTGCCCGGTGGCTTCGGCACGCTCGACGAGTTCTTCGAAGCCTTGACGTTGATCCAAACGCGCAAGATGGAGAACTTCCCGGTCGTGCTGATGGGGAAAGAATTTTGGGGCGGACTGCTGACCTGGATTCAAGAGACGATGCTGGTGCGCGGCACCATCTCCGAAGGCGACCTCGACCTCTTCCACCTCACCGACGATCCGGTGGAAGCGGCGGTCATGATCCAGCGCGCACTCGAGGACGGCTCCCAAGCGCGTCCGGAGTGGCAGCAGGACCTGGCTGCAGCTCGCAAGCGTGCGGCGCGCATTCACGCGCCCAAGCGCATCGCGTCGCGCAAGGCTGCGCCCAAGCCGGACGCGGATGCCTGAACCCGCTTAGATCTCGTCCGGCTTCGCGCGGCCGAGAAACTCGTTGGTGTCGGTGCTGATGCGCACGTATTCACCGGCCTCGACGAAGGGCGGCACCTTGATCTCGATGCCGGTCTCGACCACTGCGCGCTTCTTGTCGCTGGTGACGGTGTCACCGCGCGCCGAGACGTCGGCCTCGGTGACTTTGAGCACTACCGAAGCGGGCAACTCCAGTGAGATCGGTGTGCCTTCGTGCAGGGTGATGGTGACCTTCTGGTTGTCGCGCACGTACTTCATCGCGTCGGCGGCGAGGTCCGCGCCGATGAAGTACTGCTCGAAGTTCTCAGAATCCATGAAGACGTGGCGTTCGCCTTCGAGGTAGGAGTAGGTCGCCGGACGACGCTCGAGGTAAGCCAACTCCAGGATCTCGTCCGAACCCATCCGCAACTGCTTCATGTTGCCGGATTGCAGGTTCTTGCAGCGGATCTGGTTGATCGCGCGCCAGTTGCCGGGTGCGATGTGTTCGAAATCGATGACCAAATAGAGCTCGCCTTCGAGGATCAGGACGTTGCCCTTGCGGGCCTGGTTGGCTTTGATGGTGGCCATGAGTGCGCATCCCGAAATCGGGCGCGACATTCTACTCGGCGGCGCGTGGGGTCCGCCAGCCGGAATTGCCGGATCAGTGCGTCCGGCGCAGCGGGCTGGACGGGATGCCGAGCTCGATCCGGTACTTGGTGACCGTGCGCCGCGCCACCCGCGTGCCGTCGCGGTCGCGCAGGATGCGCACGATTTCCTCGTCGGAGAGGGGATGCGCCGGGTCCTCGGCGGCGACGATCTCCTTGATCCGCTCCTGGATCGCGACGCGCGAACGCGTGCCGCCGCGCGCGGTGCGCTGTCCACCCGAGAAGAAGGACTTCAGGGTCAGAATTCCCTGGGGAGTCTGCGCGCTCTTGCCGCGGATCGCACGCGAGACGGTCGAGATGTGCACGTGGACTTCATCCGCCACCTCTTGCATGCGCAGCGCGATCAGGCGCTCCGGTCCCCAGCGCAGGAAGTCCTCCTGCCGCCGCGCCAGCACGCGCGCGATCTTGAGCAGGGTTTCACGGCGCTGCTGCACCGCGTCGAGGAACCAGCGCGCGCGCTCGATCTTGCGCAACAGGAATTCATGGAGTCGTTTGTCGTCCTTGGCGTGTTCGAGGATCTCGTGTGCCTTGCGCGTGAGGCGCACCTCGGGCAGCCCGTCGCGTACTAGCCGCACCTCGAAGTCGCCTACCTCGTTCTCCTCGATGACGACGTCCGGGAAGAGCGCCCGCACTTCGGAAGCGCCGGGACTGCGCAGCGGCCGCGATTCGAACAACGAAAGCAATTCGATCGCGTGACGCACCTCCTCGATGCCGACGCCTTCCGCCTTCGCAATCTGCGGCAAGCGGTTGGCGAGCAGTTCGTCGAAGTGCGCCTCGAGGATCTTGCGCGCCAGCGGATCGGCGTCGGGCAAGGCCTGCCACTGCAGCAGGAAGCATTCGCGCAGATGGTGCGCGCCCAACGCGGGGTGCACCAGACCGCGCAGTTCTCGCAGGGCGGCAGTCAGATCCGCGAGCGACACGCCGCTGAGTTCGGCCAACTCCTCCAGGCCCTCGGGGAGAAAGCCGCGCTCGTCGAGAAAAGCGAGGATCAGTTCGGCGTTGCGCACCAGTTCGGGATCCGCGTCGCGCATACGCAATTCGGCGAGCGCACCCTCAGCGGTTTCAACCTCCGGCGCGGGGAGGTCGAGCAGTGCGTCGCTGCCGTCCTCGCGGGAGCGGGCGGGCGGTCGCCAGGGTGCCGCCTCGAGCAGATTGTCGAGTCGCGCGAAGTCGTCGAAGTCTTCGGTTTCGGTGCCGTCGGCAACTTCGGTCACTGCCGGCTCACTCTCGCCTTCCTCTTCGCTGCCCTCGGTCGCGCTGGTCTCCAGAAAAGGGTTCTCTTGCAGCTCCGCTTCGATGCGATCGAGCAGCTCCGGCGTGGTGAGTTGCAGGATCTGCATGGCCTGAATCATCTGCGGCGACTGCTGCAGTCGCTGCTCGAGTTTCAGGTCCTGGGTATATTCCAGACGCATGCAGTCGAAGTGTAGCCTCCCATGGCTGCGCGGTACCCGAACATGAACGAACTTCACGATCCTGGCGCATTCCTCGGACTCGAGGGCGATGCTTGTGGCCCCGACGCGGTCGGCGTCGTCCTCCCGGTGCCTTACGAGGCCACTACCACCTACATGCGCGGCACCGCCAATGGCCCCGCCGCCATTCTCACCGCCAGCCGGCAGGTCGAATTTTGGGACGAATGGATGGAAGACGAGGCGGGCCGTTTTGGTGTGCGCACGGCACCGCCGGTGAGTTGCGAAGGGCCGCCGGAGGAGCTGGCGGTGCTGCTCGAGGAGCAGGTCGGAGATCTGCTCGACGAAGGCCGCATGCCGCTCGTCCTCGGCGGTGAACATTCGCTTTCGCTCGGCCCGATCCGTGCGGCGGCGCGCCGCTGCGAGGGGCTAGTGGTGTTGCACCTCGACGCGCACCCTGATCTTCGCAACGAATACGAAGGCACGCGCTACGGACACGGTTGCGTGATGCGCCGCGTGGTGGAGGAGGGCGTGCGCGTGCATGCTTTCGGGCTGCGCGCGATCTCGCCCGAGGAACGCGACTTCTATCGCGCCGGGGGACACGGCGGACTCGCGACCTACGTCGGTGCGCGCGAACTGCTCGCGCTCGATCCGCGCGCGCGTGTGCGACGTGTGCTCGAAAGTCTGCCGCCGGGTCCGGTCTGGCTGTCCTGGGACATTGACGGACTCGACTCTTCGGTGGTGCCGAGCACCGGCACTCCGGAGCCGGGGGGCGTGGATTGGTTCACTGCTTCGGAAGTGCTGCGCGAACTCGACGCCGCCGGCCGCCGCATCGTCGGCACCGAGTTGCTGGAACTGATGCCGCGCGAAGGTCATCACGCCAGCGACTTCGCCTGCGCCCGGCTCGCGCACCGCCTGCTGCTCACCGGGCTGCGCTCCACCGAACGCGTGGCACTTCGCGCGCCGGCGCGCCCGTCCCCGCTGCGACGCGCTTGAAGGACCTCGGCCTCCGCATCCTGTTGGTCGAGGACGAGCGCACCTTGGCCGTGCCGCTCAAGGAACTCCTGGAGGAGGAAGGCCACGAGGTGGTGCATCTTCCGGACGGCGCCGCTGCACTGGTTTGGCTGCAGGAAAAGCGTGCCGACCTCGTCGTCACCGACGTACGGCTGCCGGGCGCCGACGGCTTGCGCGTGCTCGCACGCGCGCGCACGCAGGATCCGCCCTGCGAGGTCTTGGTGATGACGGGGTACGCCTCGGTCGAGCAGGCGGTCGAAGCCATGCGGCTCGGCGCGGTGAGCTATTTGCAGAAGCCTTTCCCGGCCGAAGCGCTGCTGCGCCACGTCGCACGCGTTGCCGAGACTCGCGCCTTGCTCGAAGAACTACGCCGTCTGCGCGGCGCGCGTGACGAGGAACTGTTGCTCACCGGCGACAGCGCCGCCGTGCGTGCGGTCAATGAACGCGTGCTTGCAGCGGCGCGTGAGGCCGAGTCCACCGTCCTAGTGCAGGGCGAGAGCGGCACCGGCAAGGAGCGCGTCGCACGCGCCCTGCATCGGCTCGGCCCGCGCGCCGAGGCGCCATTTCTCGCGGTTGGATGCGGCGCGATTCCTTCCCAACTCCTGGAGGGCGAGCTCTTCGGCTACCGACGCGGCGCCTTCACTGGCGCCGACGTCGACCGTGACGGCCTCTGTGCGGAGGCCGGCACCGGCACCCTCTTCCTCGACGACGTCGGCGATCTGCCGTTGGAGGCGCAAGCAAAACTCCTGCGCCTCTTGCAAGAGCGCAGCTTCAAGCCGCTTGGCGCCAACAAGGAGCTGCCCTTCCGCGCGCGCGTCATCGCGGCGGCGCGCGGCAGCCTCGCTGCGCAGGTCGCGAGCGGCCAATTCCGAGAGGACCTCTACTACCGGCTCCACGTGGTGCCGCTCGAACTGCCGCCCTTGCGCGAGCGCACCGAGGACCTGCCTGCACTGCTCGCCGCCTTCCTCGCGCGTCATGATCCTGAGGGCCGCTACCGAGTACCGCCGGAGACGATGCGGCGCCTCGCGCTCCACGCTTGGCCGGGCAACGTCCGCGAGTTGGAGAACGCCACGGTGCGGGCGATCGCGCTCTCCGGACGCGCACGTGTGTTGAGCATTCATCATTTCCTGCCTGGCGTGGAGGCGGGCGGGGCGAGCGGTTTGACTCCGCTGCACGAAGCGGTGCGGCGCGCCGAGGCCGAGGCGATCCGCGCGGCGCTGGCCGAAACCGGTGGTCGTCGCATGGAAGCGGCGAAGCTGCTCGGCATCTCACGCAAAGTGCTGTGGCAGAAGATGAAGGATCTCGGCGTCGAGGACGAAACCCCGGAATGAAGGCTTCATCGGTGCCGCGCTTGGCCGCCTACACCCCAGGCGCGCCGCCCATGGTCTGCATCGCCACGCAGATCCATCTCTTCACTGATCTCCACCTCGATCCCGAGCGGCCGGAGGAGTGCGCGCGCTTCGGCGCTTCGCTCACCGCTCTGCGCGCGCAAGCGCGCGGGAAGGCTCTGATCGTGATGGGGGATCTCTTCGACGCCTACGCTGGGCCGGAGGACTGGGCACTGCCGCCCTTCGCGCGGCTGCATGTCGAACTGAGTGCACTCGCCGCCGCCGGCATGCGCGTGATCCTCCTGCGCGGCAACCGCGACGTACTCCTCGAAGCCAGCTCACCCCTGACCGAGACGCGCCTCGAAGTGCAGGATGCCGTGCTATGCCAACTTCCGGGGCGGCTGCCCGCCTTGGTGACGCACGGCGATGCCTTCTGCCTCGCCGACCGCCGCTATCAGTTCCTGCGGCGGAGCCTCCGCCGCCCCGGGCTGCGGCGCTTCCTGCTCGGGCGCAGCATCGGGTTCCGGCGTTGGCTGGCCGCCCGGCTCCGCGGAGTCAGCCGGGGGGAAGTCGCCCGCAAGCCCCTGGAGGCCCTCGACGTTCATCCGGACCCGATCCTTCAGGAGCTCCACGCGCACGTAGCCAGCCAGCTCGTCATCGGCCATCTGCACGTTCAGCGCAGCCAACGGCTGCCGGGAGAGCGCATTCTGCGCATCCTGCCGGCTTGGGATCCCGCCGCGCCGGCGTGGGATTTAGCTTCCGTCCTTGACGGGGGGATTTGAATCCCTAGAATTCTCCCCTTCATGTCCGGCGAGAAGGCTCCGCTGGCCGTTCCGGTCGTCACGCTCGACGGCTGGAGCGGTTCAGGCAAGAGCACTCTCGCGCGTGCGCTGGCCCGGCGTCTGGGCTGGACCTACCTCGACTCCGGGGCCTGGTATCGCGCGCTGGCCTGGGCCGTGCTCCGCGACGGAGGCGACCCGGCCGACGAACGCCAGGCGCTCGACACGCTCTTTCGGATCCGCCTCGACGCCGATGCGTCCGGCACGATTTCGGTGGATGATCGCGCGCTCGCTCTCGAGCTGCGCACACCAGTCCTCGATCGCGCCGTCTCGCAAGTCGCCGACCACGCCGCCGTGCGACTCGCGCTCAACCAGCGCATGCGCGAGCGAGCCCGCCGCTCCAGCGGCGGAGTAGTGGCCGACGGCCGCGACGCCGGATCCGTGATCTTTCCCGAGGCCCTTCTCAAGGTCTTCGTCTCTGCTTCCCTCGAAGAACGCGCCCGTCGGCGCGCCGAGCAGCGCGACGCCGACCTCGTTCTCGTCCACGCCGAACTCGCCGAGCGCGACCGGCGCGACGGGGCGCGGGGCGCCTCGGCACCGCGCGCCGCACTCGCGGAGCGCGTGCTGGACAACGAACAACTCACGGTGGAGGAGGCGGTCGGGTGCCTCTTCTCCTGGATCGAGGCCAAAGGTCTCACCCAGGACGCCCCACGCGGGCCGCACTCGCCTCCCGAAGAAACTCTTCCCTGATTTCCCCCTAACTTCCGCATGGTCTCCAAAGAAACCCTGCGTCGCTACGAACTCGACGATTCCGCCTTGGATGCGGAACTCGCCAAGATCCTCGGCAGCGGCCAACAGACTGATTACGACAACCTGATCGCAGAGCGCACCGGCGACGTGCCGCGCGACGCGATCGTTCCCGCCACCATCCTCAAGATTGACCTGGAGCGCCATCAGGTGCTCGTGGACATCGGCGGCAAGGCGGAGGCTCCGATCCCGCTCAACGAGTTCGAGGACGAGGAGCCCACGGTCGGTCAGAAGATCGAGGTCTTCTATCGCGGGGACGACCGCAACACCAACGTGCCGGTGGTCTCCAAGCGCGAGGCCGACCGCGAGCGTTCCTGGACCAAGGTGGTCGGCGTCTACGAAGTCGGCGACGTGATCGAGGGCGAGGTCAAGAAGATGATCAAGGGCGGTCTGCTGACCGCCGTGGACGGCGTGCTGGTGTTCATGCCGGCCAGCCAGATTGACATCCGCCGCGTGGCGTCGCCGACCGATTACATCGGTCGCACGATCCGCGCCAAGATCGTCAAGATTGACGAAGAGCGCAAGAACATCGTGGTCTCGCGCCGCCAGCTCCTCGAGGAGGAACGCGCCGAGAAGCGCGACGTGCTGTTGCGTGACCTGACCGAGAATCAGGTGCGCAAGGGCGAGGTCAAGAACATCGCCGACTTCGGCGCCTTCGTGGATCTCGGTGGCATTGACGGCCTGTTGCACGTGACCGATATGTCCTATGGACGCATCAAGCATCCGCGCGAGATGCTCAAGATCGGCGACGTCATCGAGGTGATGGTGATCGGCATCGACCGCGAGCGCAATCGCGTCGCGCTCTCGCTGAAAGCTCTCACCAAGGATCCGTGGGCCGAGATCGCGGAACGCTTCCCGACCGGCACGACCCACAAGGGTCGGATCGCGAACATCGTGTCCTACGGTCTGTTCGTGGAATTGGAGCCGGGCGTCGAGGGTCTGGTGCACGTCAGCGAGCTGTCGTGGACGCAGAAGAACCCCAACCCCGAGGGTCAGTTCGAGAAGGGCGACGAGATCGAGATCTTCGTCAAGGCGATTGACATGGAGAAGAAGGAAATGTCCCTCTCCGTGCGCGAGGTCGAAGGCAACCCGTGGGATCGCATCGCGGAGCACTACGCTCCCGGCACGGTCATCGAAGCCACGGTCAAGAACCTGGCTTCCTACGGCGCGTTCGTCGAGATCGAAGAGGGCATCGACGGCCTGCTCCACAACACCGACTTCCACTGGACGCGCAAGATTCAGCACCCGAGCGAGATCGTCAAGAAGGGCGACCGCATCCAGTGCGTGGTGCTCGCGGTGGACAAAGAGAAGCAGCGCATCTCTTTGGGCATGAAGCAACTCACCAAGAACCCGTGGGAGGACTACATCCCGGCGCACTACCACGTCGGCGACCTCCTCAACGGTTCGGTGACCAAGCACATCCCGGCCGGATGCTTCGTGAAGCTCGAGGAAGACCTCGAAGCTTTCATGCACTACTCCTCCTTGCCGCACGAGTGGCACGATGCTCCCTCTGAGCACTGCATCCCCGGCCTGCGCATCGAGGTGCGCGTGGTGCGTGTGGACTGCGGCGAGGAGCGCATCGGACTCAACTTCGTGCACGCCGAGTACCCCGAGAACGACGCGGTGCGCGTGGAGTGGACCGAGGCGAAGGCTGCCAAGGAGGCCCGCAAGGCCGCCCGTGCCGCAGCGAAAGCCGCAAAGGACGCGGAGAAGGGTGAAGAAGGAACGGATTCCTCCGAGGGAGAGGTGGATGGCGCCGATGCGGCTCCGGAAACCAACCCGGAAGAACCCGCTCCGGAGACGGCATCCTGAACGCGGTGCGGGGATGAGAGCAGCCGCTTTCCTCCTCGCGATCGCCCCGGTCGGCCTGGCCGTGGCGAGCCTCGTGCTCGCCACGGCTTGTGCATCGGAACCGGAAACGGCGGAGCCTTCGCCGTCGTCCGCGACCGCTGCCGTGCCCACACTTCCGGGCAGCGTCCCGGAGTTCGAGGCAGACCCGCTCGCGAGCGCACCAGAGGCAGCGAAGCCCGAGAGCCTCCCACAGGATCCCGCGGCGCCCGCCTTCTTCTTCTCCGAAGATCCGCTCGCCGGCGCGCCGATGGCCGCTGTGGACGGACCGCAGGCGACGATGGGCGCCATGCGCGAGGCAGCTCCACCCGCCGAAGCCGAATTCGACGCGGAGCTCGTGGAGCGCAACAGTGAACTCGCTCTCGCGGTGCTGCGCGCGCGCTTCCTCGCCGAGGAGATGGGGCGCACTTCCGAGGTCGTGATCCCGGAAGGTCCGTTCAGCTTCGGAGACTTGGTGCCGATCCGGTTCCGGTTGCGCAATCCGCTCGGCGAAACCGTCGAACTTTTGCCGCCTCCGCAAGGCCTCGCGTTGGTGCTCAGTTGGGAAGCAGAGCGTTGGCTGCCGATCGGCGGTCACGACGTGCTGCGCCGCACGCGTTGGTTCCGACTCGCCGATTACGTGCGACTGGAGGCGGACGAAACCTACGAGACGCGCACCGAGATCCCGCTCGAGCTCGACGGCGATCCCGGTGCACTCTGGCGCGTGCGCGTGGAGGCGCGGCTGCACTGCGCCGGCGCTCTGCTCGGCGAACGCCAGCTCCCCGTGCACCGCGTGGATTACCGCGATTCCGCTCTCTACGCCTTTCCTCCCGGATGGCAAGAACTGGCGCAGGATCCGCTCTCGGCGCTGAGCCAAGTGCTCGCCTCCGCCGACCGCGACGCCGACCGTCACGTGCTCATTGCCACCGCATTACTACGCGGTGAGGACCGCTACCGCGGACTCGAAAAGTTGCTCGACTGTTTGGAACGACCGCCCTCCGCGGGGCGCTCGATGACGGCGGTGACGGCCTTGCAGTGGTTGACGCGCCTCCCACTCGGCGATTTGCCGCAACCCTGGATTCGCTGGCGCCGCGAAGGCACCGTGGCAGCGACCCCGCGATGAGTCTGCTCGCCGCCCTCGATCGCCTCGCCTCCGAGATCGTCACGCGCCCCCAGCTCGAGACGATGCTGGCCATGGCCGCCAAGGAGCGGCGAAAGCTGCGGGTCAAGTTCGGCATTGATCCGACCTTCAAGGACGTGCATCTCGGTCACGCGGTGCCGATCCGCGTGCTGCGCCGCTTCCAGGAGCACGGACACTTACCGGTGCTGATTCTCGGCGACGCCACGGCGCGCCTCGGGGATCCGACCGGCCGCAACGATCAGCGGCCAGCTCTGAGTGTGGAGGAGGTCGAGGCGAACGCCGCAACTTATCTCGAACAGATCGGCCGCATCCTCGACCTCGACCCGCAGCGCTGCGAGGTGCGGCGCAACTCCGAGTGGTTCGGGAAGATGGATTTCTTCGATGGGTTGAAGCTCGCCGCGCAGGACACGCTCGCGCGCATGCTGGAGCGCGACGACTTCCAGAATCGCATGCGCGAGAATCTGCCACTGCACTTGCACGAAATGATGTACCCGCTGATGCAGGGCTGGGATTCGGTCGAAGTCCGCGCCGACGTCGAGCTCGGCGGCAACGACCAGTTGTTCAACCTGCACATGGGCCGGCAGTTGCAGGAGCGGGAAGGGCAGCGGCCGCAGGTCTGTCTGACCACCCCGCTGCTGCTCGGCACCGACGGGCGCAAGATGTCGAAGACCTACGGCAACCACGTGCCCTTGAGTGCCGACGCCGACGAAGTCTATGGCAAAGTGATGAGTCTTTCCGACGAGGGGATGCCGGAATGGTTCCGTCTCGCCACCGATCTGCCGCAGCCCGAGATCAGCTTGCGGTTGCAAGGCGCCCCGCGCGAGGCCAAGGATGCGCTTGCGCGCGCCGTGACGGCGCAACTCCACGGTACGGCCGCAGCGGAAGCCGCGTCTGCGGAGTTCGTACGCCGCTTCCGCGACGGCGGCATTCCGGAGGAAATTCAGGAAAAGGCGCTCCCCGCTGGCGAGCACGCGCTCGCCTGGGTGATCGCGCAGGCGATCGGAGGCTCATCCTCCGAGGCCCGACGCGCGATCCAGGGCGGGGGTGTGAAGGTGAACGGCGAGGTCATCGCCGATCCCAACGCGAAGCTCCGTCTCGATGTGGGGGCCGTGCCGCTTCTGCTGCAGGCCGGCAAGCGCCGTTTCGCGCGCGTACGCGCGGGCTGAAACGGTCAACGCGGAAGGACGGGCTCCGGGAAGGGAAGCAGCACCGGCGCCTTCGCTGGGTCCATCGGCGTCGAGCCGGCGTAGCCGAGGGCGCTCAGGGCGCGTTGTTGATCCTCGGTGAGAGCCGCGCAGAGGCGCAACGCGAGCGGAGAGTGCGCCATCTCCGTGGCGGCGCGTTCCGCAGCGAGGAAGGCCTCGCGATAGCCGCGGATCGCTTCGACATAGCGCGGATCCTCGGCGGGCAGCGGTCGCTGCTCGCGCGGATCGGCGACGCGGTCGAACACCAGATAAGGCTTGCCGGAGCGCGGGTCGTTCCACGGCAACAAGCGAATGCCGCCTGCCGCGGCGCGCTGTGTCTCGTCCACTTGCTCGGGAATCAGGTGGCGGATCACCGCGAATCGTTCGTCGCGCCAGGCCTCGCGGGCGTTCGGCGGACCGATGCGATCGCGATTGAACTCGAAGTAGATGCGGTGCAGGGAGGTGCGTCCGTCACCCTCGCCGTTCTCCACCAAGGGTCGCACGCTCGCGCCGCGCGCCTCCGACAGCGGGGGGAGGCCACACCAGTCGAGCAGCGAGGGTGCGACGTCGGTGATGCGCACCAGGTGCGGCACCCGTTGACCGCTCTGCCCGGCGCCGGGCACGCGCACGATCAGCGGGATGTGCAGCAACTCGGCGTGCAGCGTCGAGCGGTGCGCGATCGAGCCGTGTTCGAAGAACTCGTCCCCGTGATCGGAGGTCACGATTACGATGGTTTCGTCCTCCAACTCTTGGGCGGCGATCAGATCCAGGACTTCGCCGACGTGTCGGTCCACCCAGTGAATTTCGGCATCGTAGAGAGCCAGCGCGTGACTCAGATCGCGCTCGCCGATGAGGCGCTCGCCCCACGGGCGCTGTGGGCTCGGCCAGCTCATCACGCGCTCGCTGTCGAAGAACCAGTTTTCTCCGTGGTAGGTGCCCCGGTACTCCGGGTCGAAGCGCTGCGGGAGCGAGGGATCGCCGCGCTCCGGCAAGTAGTCGTAATGTGCGTCGAAATAGTGAAGGAAGAGAAGGAAGCGTTCGTCAGAGTGTTTGCCGAGGAACTCACGCGCGAAGGAGTTCACGCGCGCGCTCGTCATGTCGAAGTGCGAGAGCCGGTCGCGCATCTGCATCACCAATCCCGGAGCCATCGGAGGCTGGCCGGACGCGCGCCGCTTACGATCCTCGGCCTTCACCATCTCCTCGAACTCGGCCGGAGTGGTCATTCCGGAGCGGTATTCGTCGAAACCGCGCCCGAGTCCGTACTTGGGATCTAGGTAGGGGCCCGAATAGGCGCCGCCAGTCGCGTAACCATCGCTCTGGAATCGCTCGGCGAGCGTGCTACGCAATGGATCGATCATGAACACGTCGCTGTCCACTTGGTGCACACGGTCGTCGAGTCCGGTCATCAGCGCGACGTGTGCCGGCAAGGTCCACGAGCTGGTGGTCCAAGCGTCTTCGAAGGTGATGCCATCCGCCGCCAGGCGATCCAAATTGGGTGTCACTGAAGTCCCCGACGCAAACTCCGGACGATGTCCATAGGGACCCGTGCGGTCGGCGCGCAGGGAATCAATGCTGATCAGCACGACGTTGTATTTCCCGACCGGCTCCTTGCCGCAGGCGGGTAGGATCAGCGCGAGCGCGGCAACTACGTGCGCGAACTTCATGCGCTCAGTTTAGGGAGACTCGCTGCCGCGCGGCATCACCGCCCACGGCAAGCCGAGTTCAGGACGCTCCGCGTCGCCAGTGCGGATCACCAGGATGCCGCGCAGAGTCTCGGCCGGAGCCGCGGCCGTCCAGCGCAGCTTGAAACTGCGGCGCGCGGAGGGCTGTGCGTCCACCTCCGCGAGTTCCATGCCCTGCGGCAGACCGCTGATCTCGAGTTCGCGCACCACGCCACCGACCGCGCGTTGCTGCAGCTCCACCGTCGCTTCGACACGGCCGCGTGCGGGATCGAGAGTCACGCGCCGTGGCAGCGCAACGAGGTCGGGGCCGGCGACGCCGCGCACCGAGAATCGCACCGGCGGCGCGCCCGGTAAGGAAGTGAGCAGCCGGAAGTGACGTTGAAAACCGCCTTCGGGCAGTTCGGGGGGGGCCGTGATGCGGATCTCGTAGAGCGTGTTCTGCTCGTCAGCCGAAAGCCGTGCGCTCTGCAACTCCCAACCGTCCTCGGCGAAGTTGGCGTCGAGTTCGAACTGTTCGTCGTCGTGTCCCTGCACCAACACGCGTCCCTGAGCGCGTTGCCGCACGCCGATCTCGCCGAGATCCACGTCCCAAGGCTCGACGGCGAAGGGCGTCCAGACGTCCATGCGCCACTCCAGCACCAGCGCTTCGGCGTCCGCGAAGAGCACCGGCACGGCGCCGATCTTGCGCGAGACCGGCTCGCGATAGCGAGCCGTGTCCACCGTGAGCCTCAGCTCGGCGCTCTCCGCAGGGGCGAGGGTCACCGAAATTGGCAGGCCATCGCGCACCTTCAGCCGCCGACCGTCGGCGAGGATGAGCTCGGCATCGGCGCACTGGCAGCCGATCGGGCCAATGCGTTGGATCATCAGCGGCAGCGCGCTGCGGTTGCTGAGCCGCCACGCGGCGCTACGTTGCTCGCCGAACGGGACTGAGCCGAGGTCGAGGTTCGCCGGTTCGGCGAGCAGCGGATGCTCGCCGCCGACGCTCGGCTGGCGCGTGCATCCCGCGGCCACCGCGAGCGCTGGAAGGAGCAGCCAGAGCGGGATCCTCATCGTCGCTCATCTATCCTAGGCGCTTCCCTACGTCACGACCCGATGGCTCTTCCGCCCGTGAGTACTGCTTCGCTCTACGCGCGCGTCCAACGCGCCGATCCTGAGATCGCCGCTCTGCTGCACGCCGAATGGCGGCGGCAGGAGGAGGGCATCGAACTGATCGCGAGCGAGAACCAGGCCAGCGCCGCCGTGATCGAGGCGATGGGCTCCACGCTCACCAACAAGTACGCGGAGGGCTATCCGGGGCGGCGTTACTACGGCGGTTGCGAGCAAGTGGACCGCGTCGAGGAGATCGCGCGCGAACGACTCAAACAACTCTTCGGCGCCGAGGCTGCCAACGTGCAGCCCTCCAGCGGCTCACAGGCCAATCAAGCTGCGCTGCTGGCCTTGGTACCGCCGGGCGCGAGCGTGCTGGCGATGGATCTCAACCACGGCGGCCACCTCTCCCACGGTCATCCGAAGAACGCTTCCGGCATCTACTACCGATTCTCTCACTACGGAGTGCGCGCCGACACCGAGCGTCTCGACTACGACGCGCTGCGTGCGCAAGCTCTGGAACTCAAGCCGGCGCTGCTCCTGGCCGGAGCGAGTGCCTACGCGCGCATCCTGGACTTCGAACGCCTCGCGGCGATCGCGCGCGAAGCGGGTGCCAAGTTCATGGTGGACATGGCGCACATCGCCGGCCTCGTCGCAACGGGCCAGCATCCTTCGCCGGTGCCGCACGCCGACGTCGTGACGATGACCACGCACAAGACCCTGCGCGGTCCGCGCGGCGGCGCGATCGTGTGCAAGAAGGATTGGATCAAGGCCATCAACTCCGCAGTGTTTCCGGGAGTGCAGGGCGGTCCGCTGATGCACGTGATCGCCGCCAAGGCAATCGCCTTCGGCGAGGCGCTGCGTCCAGAGTTCGCGGAGTACCAGGCGCGCACGGTGCGCAATGCCGCCGCACTCGCCAAGGGACTGCAGAGTCGCGGCTACCGGCTGGTCTCCGGGGGCACCGACAACCACCTCATGTTGGTGGATCTGCGTCCGCCGGGACCGGGAATCACCGGCGCCGAGGCCGAGGACGCGCTCGGACGTGCGCACATCACCGTCAACAAGAACCTGATTCCCTTCGATCCGGAAACGCCAATGCGCGCCTCCGGCATTCGCATCGGCACTCCGGCCGTGACCGCGCGCGGTTTCGACCTTGCCGAGATGGAACAGCTCGCCGCGTGGATGGACTGTGTGCTGCGCGCACCGACCGATGCGCGCGTGACGGAGGAAGTCGGCACCGCCGTGCGCGAGCTGTGCGCGCGACGGCCGATCTACCCGGATTACCGCGCCTGAAGCGTCGCGAGCTTCGACTGCAAAGCGGCGTCCTTCTGCAGAACCTTGAGACGCATTTCCTCTCGGTAGGCGTCGAGCTTGGCGGCCATGCTGGCGTCGGCGACGCCGAGGATGCGCAGCGCGGTGAGCGCCGCATTCATCGGACCGCCGCCGCCGACCGCAACGCTTGCGACCGGAATGCCGCCGGGCATCTGCACGGTGGCGAGCAGCGCGTCCATCCCGCCGAGCGGCGGGTTGTCGAGCGGGATGCCGATCACCGGCAAGGTGCTGTGAGCCGCCACCACTCCGGCGAGGTGCGCGGCGCCGCCCGCGGCACAGAGCAGCACGCGAAAGCCTGCATCGCGCGCGCCGGAGGCGAAGGCGCAAGCCTCGGCAGGGGTGCGATGTGCCGAAAGCACACGCACCACCGGCTCCTCACCGAAGGCACGCAGGGTGGCGATGACCGGCTCGAGGCGCGGGAAATCGGAGTCGGAGCCCATCAGGAGGGCGATGCGGGAGACGGGGGTCTTCATGGGCGGGTACGGAGGGCGTGGCGCAGAAGTGCCTGGAAGTCCGCGGCGGCGCCGAGTTCGGCACGCGCCTGATCGGCCGCGCGTTGGGCGGCGGCGGGCGGTGCGCCGAGATCGGTCAGGACGCGCGCGAGATCGTCGGGACTACCCGCCGCTGCGGATGCGGTCTCCGCGACCGCTTCGGAGCCGGTCGCCCACTCGCGCAGTCGGTCGCGCAGCTCCACGACCAGTCGCTCTGCGGTCTTGCGACCGACGCCCTTGACCGAGGTCAGAAGCCGTACGTCGCCGTCCACGATCGCGCGCACCAAGGGCGCGGTGGGCAACGAAGACATCACTTCGAGGGCGCGCGCCGGGCCGACGCCACTGACTTGGATCAGCCGACGGAACAGGCGCCGCGGCAGTTCGCCGTCGAAGCCGTAGAGCGTGTGCGCGCTTTCATTGATGTTGAGGTGCACCAACAGCTTGACTTCCTCGCCGACGCGCAACCGTAGCGCCAGCGAGGCGGGCACGTGGAGCAGCCAGCCGACGCCACCGACCTCGAGCACCGCATGCGAAGTTCCCGTCGCCGCGATTCGCCCGCGCAGGAAGTCGTACACGGCCGCTTCGTTCGCCTACTCTTCGGTGGTGGCCGTTTCGGTGCTGAAGCCGGTCAGCTCGTCGCCGTCCTCGTCATCGTCCTCGGACTCGAGCTCGGCGACGTATTCCTCTTCCAGTTCATCGCCGCGGCCGGTGCGCAGGCGCAGGCCGTACTCGACGAGCTTCTCTTTGAGCTCGTTGAGGGAGGTGATGCCGAAGTTCGGCATCGAGAGCAAGTCCTCCTCCGTGTAGAGCAGGATGTCGCCGACGCGCTGCAGGCTGAGACGCTCCACCAGCACGCGATGGCAGCGCACCGAGAGGTTGAGGCCGCTGATCTGTAGCTCGAGCGCTTCGCGCTGTTCCTCGCTGAGTTCGCCGAGCCAAGCCAGCTCGCTCTCGAGGTCCACCGTGCGCCCGGCGTTGAAGTCTTCCGGAATCACGAAGGAACCGTCATCGCGGCGCATGCCGAGGCGCAGGCCGCGATTGGCGAGCAGACGCTTGATCTCGTTCAGCGAGGTCTCGCCGAAGTTCTTGAAGCCCATGAGGTCCATCTCGGTGTGCGACACGAGGTCGCCGAGCACGCGGATGTTCATGTTGGCGAGGCAGTTGCGCGCGCGCACCGAGAGCTCGAAGTCGGAGATCGGCGTGCGCAGAACCTTGCGCAGTTGATCTTCCTTCAGCTCGAGCGACTCGTCGTAGTACATGTCGAGCGAATCGTGCGCATCGGCGTAGTAAAGCCGGGCGCGCGGGTTGCTCGGATCGCGACGCAGGACCGCGGCATAGCAGCCGCAGGCGCGTTCGAACATGTTGCGGTCCTCGTAGTAGATGCCGAGGTTGATCAGCACCGTGAACGCCACCGGCGGCTGCGCCGCGAGCGTCTCGTACTCGGCGAGCGCGCGCTCGTCGTCTCCGTGGAGGTCGGCGCGGTAAGCGATGCGGAAGCGCGCCGCCACGTGCCCGGCGTCGCGCGCCAGGGCACTCTCGTAGGCGATCACCGCTTCAGCGTGCTTGCCGACGAGTTCCTTCAGGCGGCCCTGGAAGTAGAAGCGATCAGACTCGGAGAGCGGAGCGCTGGCGAGCAGCTTCTCCACGTCGTCCGTGCGTTGCGCGGCGAGCAGTGCGTGCAACTCGGCGGCAGCGGCCACGGCGTCCTGCGCTTTGCAGGCGCCCTTGAGCGCAGCGGCGGCCGCTGCGGCATCTCCGAGTTCCAGGTGCGCGGATCCACGTACGAAGGACCACAGAGGTCCTTGCTCGGTGGCGAGCGTCAGAGCGTCTCGGTAGCGGCCTTCCACCCACGAGGCGAGGGCGGCGACCACTTGGTTGCCGTTCTCACGCGCATTGCGCGAGGCTTCCTCGAACTTGGTGGCCGAGGCTGCGTTGCCCAGACAGTTCCGTCGCGCGGCGATCAAGCCGGCAGGTTCGGTCGGGGGAGCGCTGAAGAAAGAGACGACGGCGGCGGCCGGGGCCGCGGGTGCTTCCACTTGGGGCATGTTCGGTGCTCGCGGGGCGGGCCGGGAAACGGCTGAGCATTGTAGGGCCATCGCCGCTCCGGGGTCAACGGCTGCTGAGGTGGACGAATCCTGGAATCCGAGCACACCGCGCGGCACACTCCCCCGGATGGACTGCTTCCTCGTGGAGGGCGGCGAGCGGCTGGAGGGCACGATCGCAGCCGCCGGCTCGAAAAACGCCGCTCTGCCGATGCTTGCCGCCAGCCTGATGCTGGAAGGCGAGCTGCAACTCGGTGGCGTGCCGAAGCTGCAGGACGTCCGCACCATGGCCGAGCTGCTGCGCGCACTCGGTGTCGAGATCGAGATTGGAAACGAGCGCGGGGAGAGCGAGGAACGTGTTCTAGAAGCGGGAGGGGAGGGGTTCGCGGTGGAGCGCACCAGCGTGGAGGCTCCGGCAGGCGAATGCTGGCGCCTGCGCAGTCGCACCGAGGGCGAGACTGCTGCGCCTTACGAGATCGTGCGCCGCATGCGCGCCTCGATCTGCGTGCTCGGTCCGCTGCTCGCACGCCGAGGCCGCGCCAGCGTGCCGCTCCCGGGAGGCTGCGTCTTCGGTCCGCGCCCCGTGGATCTGCACGTGCGGGCGATGGAAGCGCTCGGAGCACGCATCACGCTGCGCGAGGGCGTGTTGGAAGCCGAAGCTCCGGCCGATGGATTGCGTGGCGCGTGCGTCGAATTGCGCTCGCCGAGCGGCAGCACGGTGCTCGGCACCGCGAACTTGCTCATGGCTGCCACGCTCGCGCGCGGCGAAACGCGAATCCGGTGCGCGGCCCGCGAGCCCGAACTCGTCGCGCTGGCCCAGTGGTTGCGTACCTGCGGGGCGCACATCGAAGGCGAGGGCAGTGACGAGATTCGCGTCGAGGGCGTCACGGAGTTGCATGCGCGCGCGGTGCGCGTGCCTCCCGATCGCATCGAGACCGGCACGCTCTTGATCGGTGCGGCGATCACGCGCGGCCGCGTGCGCGTCACGCACGCGCGACCGCAAGATCTCTCCGCACTCAGTGAGCGCCTCAAGGCGAGTGGCGTGCGCGTGCAGCACGACGCCGATTGGATCGAGGCCGATGCGCGCGGGGTCGCGCCTTGCGCCACGGAGGTGAGCACCGCCCCGCACCCCGGTTTCCCGACCGATTTGCAAGCGCAGTGGACGGCTTACGCCTGCACCCTTCCGGGCATCACGCGCGTGCGTGATGCGATCTATCCGGAACGCTTCATGCACGTGCCGGAACTGATGCGTCTCGGCGCGCGCATCGAGCGCGCGGGCGACACTGCGGAAGTGGCGGGCGGCGTCGCGCTCGCGGGCGCACCGGTGGTGGCGAGCGATCTGCGCGCATCCGCCGCTTTGGTGCTGGCGGGACTCGTCGCGGAGGGGCGCACTCTGGTGCGGCGCGTCTATCACCTCGACCGCGGCTACGAAGCTCTCGAGCGCAAACTCGGCGCGCTCGGCGCGCGCGTGGCGCGCGCCCCGGACGATCAGCGCCCCTGAGGCGGAGCGGCTTCCGCGGCTACAATGGCACCCCCGTTCGCGGGGCCGCGCGATGCTCGAACAACTCCAGAAGTCCTTCCAGAAGGTCGTTGACCGCTTCAAAGGCGGGCGACTGACCGAAGCCGACGTCCAAGAGGGCATGCGCGAAGTGCGGCGCGCGCTGCTCGAAGCGGACGTCAACATCCAGGTCGCGAGGGACTTCACGCAGAAGGTCGGCGAGCGCCTGCTCTCGGCCGACCGCCTCAAGACCGTGACCGGTGCGCAGCAGGTGATCGCTGCCTTCCACGCCGAACTCGTCGCGCTGATGCGTTCGGACGAGCCGGCACTGCCGAAGAACCCCGGGCACCCGATGGTGCTCTTGCTCGCGGGCCTGCAAGGCGCAGGCAAGACCACCACCGCCGCCAAGCTCGGACTCTGGATGCGCAAGCGCCAGAACCGCAAAGTGCTCCTCGCGGCTTGCGATCTGCAGCGTCCCGGCGCGGTGGATCAGTTGCGCCAGCTCGGCAAGCAACTCGATCTTCCGGTGCACGCCGAGGACCCCGCGCCGGGAGTAGATCCGGTCGGCGTCGCGCGCCGCGCACGCAAGCGCGCGCAGGAGGAGCACTTCGACGCCCTGATCGTGGACTCCGCCGGCCGTCTGCACGTGGACGGCGAACTGATGGACGAGATCGAGGCGGTTTCGCGCGAGGCGCGCCCGGACGCAACCTACCTCGTGCTCGACGCCATGACTGGCCAGGACGCCGTCGAGTCCGCGCGCGCTTTCGGCAGTCGACTGGCGCTGCACGGCTTGATCCTGACCAAGATGGACGGGGACGCCCGCGGGGGCGCCGCCCTTTCCGCGCGCCAGGTCACCGGCCGCCCGATCAGCTTCCTCGGCGTCGGCGAGAAGTCCGCCGACCTCGAGGAGTTCGACGCCGAGCGCGTCGCCAGCCGCATCCTCGACCTGGGTGACGTCGTCGGCCTGGTCGAAACCGCGCAGGAGGCCCTCGACGAGCAGACCGCCGCGGTGGACTACCAGCGGCTGATGTCGGGCAAACTGACCATGCAGGACCTGCTGGACCAGTTCAAAACCCTCCAGAAGATGGGCTCCCTCCGAAAAGTGATGGGAATGATGCCCGGGATGGGTAAAATGTCCGGCCTTTTGGAGCAGGTGGACGAAGGCCAGATCCGTCGCATGGAGGCGATCATTCTCTCCATGACCACGTCGGAGCGGCTGCATCCGGAGATCCTCGATGGCAACCGCCGCAAGCGCATCGCACGCGGCGCGGGCACCGAGGTCGCCGACGTCAACCGGCTCTACAAGTCGTTCCAGGAAATGCAGAAGCAGATGAAATCCATGCGCGGCCTCCTCACCGGGGGACGCTCGAAGAAACGCTTGCTCAAAGACCTTGAGCAACGCGGTCGTCTGCCCGGCCTTCCCGGTTTCCCCACGGCCTGATCCGCGAACTCCGCTAGCGCCCGCATCACCGTCTCCATGGCAGTCGCCCTCCGTCTCAAGCGTCTCGGCCGTCGCAACCGGCCCTTCTACCGCATCTGCGTGTTCCACGAACGCGACCGTCGCGACGGCGCGCCGATCGAGGAAATCGGTCACTACGACCCGATTGACCCGGCTCCCGGCAAGAAGTTCGACATCAATGAGGAGCGCGCGCGCTACTGGATCTCCGTCGGCGCGCAGCCGTCCGAGACCGTGGCCTCGCTGCTCAACGAGCGCGGCATCGAAGTGCCGTTCGCCAAGTCACGTTCCGCCCGACGTCGCGCCAAGGCCGCTGCCAAGGCCCCCGCGAACTAACGGCATCCATGTCCAAAGCTCGAGCCTCCGCGGAGGATCTCGGCGCCTTCGTGCACCGGATCGAGGCCAAGGCCTTCCAGGTCTCGGCCTACGCCGAAGGCACGAGCGCGCTCGAACGTCTGATGGCCTTCGTGCTGCAAGGAGAGCAAGGCTCCTTCGCAGTGGCCGAACGCAGCGTGCGCACCCTGCGCAGCGGTTTCGCGCACTGGAACGAAGTGCGCGTGGCGCGGCAGTTCGAAGTGCAAGATGCGCTCGCTGAGGCGCGCATCGGCGAAGCCTCGGCGCGCGCCTTGCTCGCCCAGGAATTTTTGCGTCGCGTTTTCGGACTGCAGAATCACCTCGAACTCGACTGGCTCTACGACGCCAGCACCGAGCGGCGGGGCAAGCTGCTGGTGGCACTCGGCATGGCGCCGGAGCACTCCGGTTTCGCACTCGACCTCGATGCGCTCGATCCCACCGAGTCCGACGGCGACAAAGTGCCGCTCACGCCCACCATCAAACGTCTGCTCGGACGCATGGGGTTGGTGGCGGCGAATCCCAAGGAAGCCGCAGTACGCGAACTGGTGGATCCGGTGATGGAAGGCAAGCAGCGCTACCCGGCCTATCTGAGCCTGTGTGCGATCGCTGCGCTTTTGCCGGTGTCGAAGCCCACCAAGTGCAAACGCACCGAGGCCTTGGTGGCGGCTTTCAAGGGGCGCGCCACGCTGGACGCGGAGTCCTTCGCCGCGCTGCTCGCCGAAGCGGGCTACACGCAACCGCTCGCCAATCCGGGCGAGAGCAAGAGCGCACCGCGCGCACGTGCGCCGCGCAAGAGCGCCAAGACCGCGAAGTAAGCGCGGTGGGTGCGCCGCTCGTGCTCGCGAGCGCCTCGCCCCGGCGGCAGGCTGCAGTGGCGGGGCTCGGGCTCGCCTGCGAAATCGTGCCGGCCGCCGACGACGGTCCGGCGCGGAGCAGTGATCCGGCCGAACGCGTGCTCGCGCACGCGCGGCACAAAGCGCGCGCAGTGGCTGCCCTACGCCCGGGCGCCTTCGTGCTTGCGGGCGACACGCTCGTCGTGCTCGACGGCGATTTCCTCCCGAAGCCTGCGGGACGCGCGGAGGCGGAGACCATGCTGCGCCGTCTCTCGGGACGCCGTCATGAAGTTTGGACCGCCACCCTCGTGCACGCGCCGGACGGCCGCGAGCAGGCCAGCGCCGATGCGGCGCGCGTGCGTTTCGCCGATTTGCCCGAGGCCGAACTCAAACGCTATCTCGCCGGAGAGGAGTGGCGGGACAAGGCGGGTGCCTACGGGATTCAGGGCTGGGCGGCGGCTTGGACGACCCTCGAGAGTGGCACGCTCGGCACCGTGGTCGGCTTCGACGGCGAGATCGTGCGCCGGATCCTGGCGGCCGCCGGAGCCTTGCGCTAGAATGCTCGGCCCGAATCCGGCCAGCACGCCGGCGAGAGTCATGAAGGAAGGCATCCACCCGAACTACGTTGACTGCCACGTGAAGTGTGGCTGCGGCGCCGAGTTCAACACGCGCGCCACGATCAAGCAGATCCACATCGAGATCTGCTCGGTCTGTCATCCGTTCTACACCGGAACGCAAAAGCTGATTGACAGCGCCGGCCGCGTGGACCGCTTCCAGAAGCGCTACGCGCGCAAGCCCTAGGCTGCGGCGCCGGGAGCGCGGCCGCTGATGGATCTCCAGGAGCTGCTGCGGCGCAGAGTCGGGGAATTCGAGGCGCGCAAGCGCGTCATCGAATCCGAGGTGGAGCAGCCTGGCCGCGCTGGCAAGCCCGGTTACGGCGAGCTGCTGCGCGAACTCGGGGCCATCGGCAAGGTGCTCGATCCCTGGGATCGTTGGGTCAAGGTGCGCCGCAGCCTGGCGGAGGCGCGGGAGATCATCGAGAGCGACGACACCGAGCTCGCGGCGCTCGCGGAGGAGGAAATGCCGGCGCTCGAACGCGAGGACGCAGCCCTCGAAGCCGGTTTGCTCGATCGTCTGCTCGAAGACGATCCCGATGCCAACCGTCCGGCGATCGTGGAGATCCGCGCCGGCACGGGAGGAGAAGAAGCAGCCCTCTTTGC
>CXWK01000478.1_pt1 | contig 63507 bp, 60 predicted proteins | sample 590851 | NCBI WGS metagenome assembly CXWK01 (sample SAMEA3498364, study PRJEB10139) | wastewater metagenome | biome: wastewater treatment plant; material: activated sludge | place: Denmark | collected 2014-08-01 | reverse complement strand
TCGGCGACTATCCCTTCAAACGCGGCTTCGGCGCCGTCGAGGTGCCGCTCTTTGATCTGATCGTCGCCCGCGATCTGTCGGGTGCGCCTAAGGCCGCCTATCACCGCTTCCGTGGCCGGGCGCGGAAAAACCCGCACATGCGCGCCCTGTTCCGCAAGTTCAAGGCTTGGCGTGGGATGTAGTTGCGCGCCTGTAAAGCCGGCTCACTGTTCAATCTCGTCAAACAGACCTGTCTTCACTTTTCCTTTTGTTCGAGTTAGTTTGGCGGTGTGGGCCCTTTCGGCCTCCTGCTCGTTTCGGTCGAGCGGGCGCAGAGACGGTCTTTCCATTTGTTGTTGAAGAATTTCCAACATGCGCTGCTTCATTTCCTGGGCGGATAGCTGACCCATCTTCCGCATGCTCCTTGTTTGGTGCCGGTGCTTTGGTAAGGCAAATGAATGTCGGGGGATGACTACCGGGTTGCTCCAGCCTCGCATCTTTCCCCAATTTTAGAATCAAGTCCATTTCCTTGTCACTTGCAAGGCGGACGTTGCGGAAAAGGGCCGACGCTTCGTTGCTATCGATAACAAACGAATGCGATGAGTATTTCTCTGCAAGGAGCCGGACGGTGCTGTCTCTGGTATTCTGAGACTTCAACTCTAATCGTCTTCCATAGTCGAGAGCTATTCGAAGGGCTCTTTGGCGCACGCCGATCTCCTCCGGGTCGATCCTCGCCATAATCGGCGCGAAAATTGCCTTGGTTACTTCGGATGCGGCATGCATGGCGGACGAGACAGATATCGGGCCCTGGTTCTCTGATATGATCTCATCGAACATTTTCTTGAACGTGTCGGCGGCTCGGCGTTCCAAAGTGTCTAAGGATTCACCGATGACTAGGCCGGAGTCGTACTGAAAATGATCGGGCTTGGTCATCTGAACATCAAGAGGGCCTAACTCTCCGAAGGGCGTAAAGACGATTTCGTTTGCTGCGATCGCAAGCAATGTGCCAGCACTCTTGCAGTAGCCTGAGACAAACAGGGTAAAGTGATCGTACTTGTCTTGGATGTACCGCGCTATTTTAAATGCAGCGTGCGGGTCTCCTCCGTAGGTTACAAGCAGCAAAACGGCTCTTGAACTATTCTTATTATTTTTGATCTCCTGCATAACGGTCAGGACGTTAGAGCGCACAATGTTGCCATTGTAGAAGAAGACGTCTGCATCGAAGCTTGAGCAAGCGGCTCGGACATCGTTGAGTTGATCGTCTGAAATCATTGCCTCTAAACCTTGAATAGACCTACTCCGCCGCTTGCTTGTCCCCGTACCCCAACTGCTCATTCAGCTTCTCGATCAGATCGGCAGCGGCTTCGGGAATGTTGGTGCCGGGGCCGAACACGGCCTTGGCGCCGGCGGAAAACAGCGCGTCGTAGTCATGCGGAGGGATGACGCCGCCGACGACGATCATGATGTCGCCGCGGCCTTCCTTGTCGAGCGCGGCCTTCAACTCCGGCACCAGCGTCAGGTGGCCCGCCGTCATCGATGAGACGCCGACCACGTGCACGTCGTTCTCGATCGCCTGACGCGCGGCTTCATCGGCCGTTGCAAACAGCGGTCCGATGTCGACGTCGAAGCCCAAGTCGGCGAAGGCCGAGGCGATCACTTTCTGCCCGCGGTCGTGTCCATCCTGGCCGAGCTTGGCGATCAGGATACGCGGACGCCGCCCGTCGTTCTTGTCGAAGGCTTCGACCAGGGTCTTGACGCGATCAACACTCGGGTTCATCGCCGCTTCCTTCTTGTAGACGCCGGAAATGGCGCGGATTTCAGCCTTGTGGCGGGTGAAGACCTTTTCGAGCGCATAAGAGATTTCGCCCACCGTCGCCATTTTGCGGGCAGCCTTGACGGCGAGGTCGAGCAGGTTGGCGTTGCCCTTCGCCCCTTCGGTCAGTGCCTCGAGTGCGGCCTGAACGTCGGCCTCGTTGCGTTCGGCGCGAAGCCGCGCAAGCTTGGCCAGCTGGGCTTCGCGCACCGCCTTGTTGTCGACCTTCAGGAAGTTGATGTCGCGGTCGCCCTTGATGCGGAACTTGTTGATGCCGGTGATCGTCTGGCGGCCTGAATCGATGCGCGCCTGGGTGCGGGCCGCCGCTTCCTCGATCCGCATTTTCGGGATTCCGGCGGCAATCGCTTTCGCCATGCCGCCTTGCTCCTCGATCTCCTTGATGTGCTCCAGAGCCTTCAATGCGAGATCGTAGGTGAGCCGTTCGACGTAGTGGCTGCCGCCCCACGGATCGATGGTGCGCGTCGTGCCGCTTTCCTGCTGCAGCAGAAGCTGGGTGTTGCGGGCAATGCGGGCCGAGAAGTCGGTCGGCAGTGCGATGGCTTCATCGAGACCGTTGGTGTGCAGCGATTGCGTGTGGCCCTGCGTCGCCGCCATCGCCTCCAGGCAGGTGCGCGTCGCGTTGTTGAAGATGTCCTGAGCGGTCAACGACCAGCCCGAGGTCTGCGAATGCGTGCGCAGTGACAGCGAGCGCGCGTCCTTGGGGTTGAACTCCTGTTTGATGAGCTTCGCCCATAACAGGCGCGCGGCGCGCATCTTGGCGATCTCCATGAAGTAGTTCATGCCGATCGCCCAGAAGAACGACAGTCTGGGAGCAAAGGCATCGACATCGAGCCCGGCGGCAACACCCGCGCGCACATATTCGATGCCGTCGGCAATCGTGTAGCCAAGCTCCAGGTCGGCCGTCGCGCCCGCTTCCTGCATGTGATAGCCGGAAATCGAGATCGAGTTGAACTTCGGCATGTTCGCGGATGTGTAGGCGAAAATGTCGGAGACGATGCGCATCGAGGGGGCGGGCGGGTAGATGTAGGTGTTGCGCACCATGAACTCTTTCAGAATGTCGTTCTGGATGGTGCCCGCGAGCTTTTCCGCCGGCACGCCCTGTTCCTCACCGGCGACGATGAAGAGGGCGAGAATCGGCAGCACCGCCCCGTTCATGGTCATCGATACGGTCATGTCCTGCAGCGGAATGCCGTCGAACAGCGTGCGCATGTCGTAGATCGAGTCGATGGCCACGCCCGCCATGCCAACATCGCCTTTGACGCGCGGATGATCGCTGTCATAGCCGCGATGGGTGGCGAGATCGAAGGCGATCGACAAGCCCTTCTGACCGGCGGCGATGTTGCGGCGGTAGAAGGCGTTGCTGTCTTCCGCCGTCGAGAACCCGGCGTACTGACGTATGGTCCAGGGCTGCAGCGCATACATCGCCGGATAGGGGCCACGGACGTAGGGCGCGATGCCGGGCAGCGTGTCGACGAAATCGAGCCCGGCGGTATCCGCGCCCGTGTAGACCGGCTTCACCGGGATGCCTTCCGGCGTCTCCCAGATTGGCGCGGCCGGCGGCGTGACAGCCTTGGCGGTGGAGGCGCCTTCGAGGGGGACTTTGGTGAAATCAGGAATAGACGACATTGGCGCGTTAACCCGGTTGCCGATCACGTTGTGTTCTCGTGGCCGTAGCTAGCACGGGCCGCGCCATTTGGCGATGCGACTTTCCTTATTGCGCCCGGAGACTGGCTTTTGGTTGGCGCAGCCGACTCCCCTCCGGGGAGCCGGCCGGCTGCGCCTGACTACCTCGCCCCTTGCGCAGTAGCACCGCGCCCGGCGGTCGGCTCGCGGAACGCGAGTCGCCGGCAATCAAAAGAGAAAGCCGGCGCAAAGGCCGGCTTCAAGTTTCAGGGAGGGAGGAAAGCGTGACGGGGACGTGGCGTGCGTGGTCAGTCGCGGGCGCCGCCTGCCAGAACGGTTAAGAGGGCGAGGCCGGGGATCGATATCAACAGACCTAACGTATAGGCGGCGAATTCGTTCCCGCTCTCGAAAGCCGGGGCGATGGCCTGGCCCAGTTCGGGGAATGCGGCGGCAAATACGGTGGCGACGGTCGTCAGCGCGATCGTGGTGCTGGTCAAAATGCCTGACATGTCCGTCTCTCCTCTTTGCTTCGGCAACCAGGCCGTGGTCACCGGGTCTGTCGTCATGAGGAGGAGAATGGTTCAAAGCCGCCCTTCGCGCTGTTCCGGACGTGACAGGGCATGGGGATCGCAGAGAGCGCAGGCTGGACAGGCGGGCCGCGACAGGGTCCTATGCGCCGCGGGCTGACGACCGCAGCGGGTCCGCAATGCAACGAGGCCATCCTTGACCAACGCCACTGCCGCGCACGCCGCCAAGAGTCCGCTCGCCTCGATGATCGCCATCGGCGTGCTGTTCTTCATCTTCGGCTTCGTCACCTGGCTCAACGGTCCGCTCATCACCTTCGTCAAACTGGCCTTCGATCTCGACGACGTGAACGCCTTCCTGATCCTGATGGTGTTCTATCTGTCGTATTTCTTCCTGGCGCTGCCGGCGTCGGCCATCCTGAGGCGCACGGGTATGAAGCGCGGCATGGCGATCGGCCTGTTCGTCATGGCTATCGGCGCTGTGCTGTTCGGCCAGTTCACGACCATGCGCACCTATCCTGGCGCGCTCACCGGGCTGTTCGTCATCGGCGCGGGACTGGCGTTGCTGCAGACGGCGGCCAATCCCTACATCTCGATCCTCGGGCCCATCGACAGCGCCGCGCAGCGCATCGCCTTCATGGGCATCTGCAACAAGTTCGCCGGCATCCTGGCGCCGATCGTGTTCGGCGCGCTGGTCCTGAATGGACTCGATGATTTCGAAGCCAAGGTGACGGCGGCGGCGAACCTGGACGCGCGCAATCATCTGCTCGATGCGTTCGCGGCTCAGGTCTATTGGCCGTATATGACCATGGCTGTGCTGCTGGCGTTACTCGCCCTTTGGATCATTCGATCCGAATTGCCGGACATCGTGCCCGAGCGCGCCAACGACGAGCACATGATCGGTCACAAGGAAGGGAGCATTTTCAGCTTTCCGCACCTGTGGCTCGGCGTGATTGCGCTGTTTCTCTACGTCGGCGTCGAAGTAATGGCGGGCGATGCCATCGGCGTCTACGGCCGCGGCTTCGGTCTGCCGCTCGATGCGACCCGGCTGTTCACGTCGTATACGCTTGCGGCAATGCTGCTCGGCTACATCGCCGGCTTATTTCTGATCCCCCGCTTTGTCAGTCAGGAGCGCTATCTGGCGATCTCGGCGGCGCTGGGTCTTGCGTTCTCGGCGGCGGCTTATCTGACGAGCGGCTACACGTCAGTCGGCTTCATTGCTGCGCTGGGTTTTGCCAATGCCATGATGTGGCCCGCGATCTTCCCGCTCGCCATCAAAGGCCTCGGACGGCACACCGAAGCTGGCTCCGCGCTGCTCATTATGGCGATCGCGGGCGGGGCCCTGCTGCCCTACGCCTTCGCGCATCTGAAAGACGTGATCGACTTCCAGCTTGCCTATCTGCTGATCGCTGGCGCGGGCTATCTCTACATTCTGAGCTACGGTCTCGCCGGTCATGCCGCAGGGCAGAAAACACTATGACCGGCCGCGCGCAAGCCTAAGCGTCAGACGGCATCGCGAACGACAGCACGTCCAGGATGAAATGGGCCACGATCAGCGGCCACAGCTTGCCGCTGCGGGCATAGTAGATCGCGAACATCAAGCCCATCGCGCCAATGGCGATGGCCGGGACCAAACCCTGATAGAGGTGATAGAGCCCGCGCAGACCCGTGCTGAGTGCAATAGCAAAGTAAGCGGGCCATTTTTCTTTGACGGCCGAGATCAAATAGCCGGTGACGAAGATTTCCTCGTATGCGGCATTGACGAGCGAGACGGCGAGGATGGTCCAGAGAGACAAATCCGCGGCCTGCTTCAAGGCCGGATTGGCAGCGGGTTCGGCCGCGTTGCCGTGCGCCAGCGCGTTGGTCAGCGCGAATATGGCGATGGTTCCGGCCGTGAGTGCGAAACCCATCAGCGTCTGTCCGGGCGCCGGCGCAAGTCCGATCGCGGACCTCGTCCATCCGCGCACTTTGAGAAACGGCAGCAGCAGTGCGAACAGCACGAGTTCGACGAGCGTCAGCGCCATCAAGGCGTCGTTGGTGAAGGGCGTATCGCTCGGCGGTGACGGGTTGACGAAGCCGTCGATTGCGCCCCAGACGAACAGGCCAAACGCGACAGTCAGGACAATTGCGATCTCGGCCGTCGGTGACAGGCGTTTGATGAAGTCCATCATGTGCCGCCCGCCCGCCGCTGCCGCTCGCTCAAGCGAGCTTGTCCTGAAGTCCCTTCAGCGTCGCAACTGCATCCGCTCCCGCGAACAGGAACTGATCGACGCCCGCGTCCTTCAGCGCCATTTCCTTGTCGCCGGGACGGCCGGCCATCAACACCGGCTTGGCGCCAGCAGCCTTGAGCGCCTTGGCCGTAGCCTCGGCGAGCGTGGCGTAGACGGCGTCCGACGAGCAGATGCAGGCGGCCTTGGCCCCTGAGGCTTTGAAGGCGGCCGCCGCGTCTTCCGCACTTTTGTAACCGTCGGAGATGAGCGTGGCGATGCCGCCCGCCGCCAGATAGTTCTTGATCCAAGTCGTGCGCACGTTGTGATCGGCGATCTCGCCCATGCTGGCGAGAAAGACCTGGTATCCGCCCTTGGCGTCGGCGGCGTCGCGCAACGCTTCGAACGCTTCACCCAGCCGGTGCGGCTTGAGCGGCGTCACTTCAATAGCCTTGGTGCGGGTTGCGGACGCGGCAGGCTCCGGCCAGGGATCAGCGTGGACGCCATCATCGCCCAGCAGCGGGAAGGCCGAGACACCGGTCAACTCTTGCTTGCCGGTGGCAATCGCCTTGGCACGCGCATCCGCCGTCTTGGCGATCATGCCCTGAACATAGCCGGTGGTGAGGCCGACCAGCATGCCGCCGCGCGCTTCGATGTCCTGGAACAGCTCCCAGCCCTTTTTCGCCATCTCGTCGGTCAGGTTTTCGACATACCACGATCCTCCGGCCGGATCGGCGACGCGGCCAAGGTTGCTCTCTTCCTGGCAGACGATCTGGATATTGCGGGCGACGCGGCGGGCGAATGCGTCGGGCTTGCCGAGCGCGAAGGTGAAGGGCAGCACGCAGATTGAATCTGCACCGCCAAGGGCGGCTCCGGTGCAGGCGATGGTGGTGCGCAGAATGTTGGTCCAGGGATCGCGCTTGGCCATCATCCGGTACGACGTTGGCGAGGCAAATCGCACCGAGGCGGCGGCTTCGCCCGCGCCGCAGGCATCCGCCACGCGCCAGACGAGACGGCGGGCCGCGCGCAATTTCGCTATTGTCGAAAACTCGTCAGCATCGGCGGCGAGCGCCACCGAAATCTTGGGAAGCGCATCCTTGGGTGCGATGCCGCCCTCCTCGCACGCCCTGAGATAAGCGACAAGCGTGGCGAGCATGCAGGCGAGCTCCTGCGCTTCGGATGCGCCGGCCACGTGATAGCCGACAGCGTCGGCGGTCAGTGCCGAAACGCGCGGCAGCTTCAATGTCATCTGCGTCAGCGCCACTGCGCGGGCGAGCGCGGTCTCAACCGGTTCGGACAGATAGCCCTGCAAGGCGAGCGTACCGAGCGGGTCGGCGCCGAACGAGCCGCAGCGCTTATCCTCGGGGATTCCCCTGCCAATCCAGACGGCATTAAGCGCCACGGCGGCGTCGAAGGTCTGTTCGAAGGAGACGAGCCCGATCGGGCAGACGTCGAGCATCACATCCTTCAAGGCGCGGTCGAGCGCCTCCTTGGTTGCCGGCAGGCCAGGGCCGCCGACGTGGAGCACGATGACGTTCACCCCGCCTTCCAGATCTTCCAGGATCGCGGAGTTGGCGGCCTCCGGGTCCTGCTCGATATGCATCGAGGCGATGTTCCAGCCGAGCCCGTCCCGCACCGGCTTGGTGCCCCGCGTATAGGGTGCGGCCCCAGGTACGCCGCCCTCCGCGCTGACGAGGGCGTTCTTGCGGGTGTAGAGCGGGTCGATGCGCAGGCCGTCGGACGACTTGGCGACCAGCCGCTTGTCGAAATCCGCTCCCTTCAACGCCTTGTCGACAAGAGCGCGCCACTGGTCGAACTTCGCGGCCGGAAAGTCGCTGGCGAGCGGGGTGGTCGAAGGCTTGGTGGTCATCGGGGCATCGTCCTGGCGGCAAGTGCCGTGGCAGCGCGAGCCTGTACGCCCAAAAAGGCGGCATGCGGGCCTGCTCGGCGGGTGATCCGCCTTCTATAGCCCGGCTGGCGCCATGGGGAAGGCTTAATGGCGCAAGAGGTGCAGAATGGGTTTTGGCCAATTGCCGCGCCGGGCCTGCCGGGGCCGGGTGCCGCCGAGGGCAACCAGGCGCGCGAAACCTCCGGTCGGTCATGCAACCGGGGTTTGCAAAGGTCACCGCCTCATGTCATCAGACTCCGGTCATTGGGGCGCGAGTCGCTGACCAGAGCGGCACCGGCGTGGCTCGGCCATGATCCGCACGTAAGCCCATGTCCTGAGGATCCTACAGCATGCCGGACAAATCGACCGATAGCACGTCTCACGGACCGCTGCCCGATCCGCGCGACTACGTCAGCGACGGAATGATCCTCATCGGCGCGTCGAAATCCGGCCGGGATATCGTGCCCGAGACCATCGAACTGGCGCTGGCCAACCGCCACGGTCTCGTCACGGGCGCGACCGGCACCGGCAAGACGGTGACGTTGCAGGTGCTGGCCGAGGGCTTTTCGGCCGCGGGCGTGCCGGTGTTTGCCGCCGACATCAAGGGCGACCTCTCGGGCATCGCCGCCACCGGCGACAAGAAACCGGTGCTCGTGCAGCGCGCCGAGGAAATTGGCCTGTCGCGCTACGGCAATACCAATTTCCCCGTTGCCTTCTGGGACATCTTCGGAGAGCAGGGCCACCCCGTGCGCGCCACCATCCAGGGCATGGGGCCGCTACTGCTGTCGCGGTTGATGGAACTCACCGAGCCGCAGGAAGGCGTGCTCAACATCGCCTTCCGCTGGGCTGAGGATCAGCGTGAAGACGGCGACAAGCATATGCAGATCATCGACCTTAAGGATCTGCGCGCCGTCATCGACGAAATGGGCCAGCGGGCCGGTGAACTGCGCTCCAAGTACGGCAACGTCGCGCCGCAGACGGTGGGCGTCATCCAGCGCCGCCTCCTGGTGCTCGAAGAGCAGGGCGCCGACCGGTTCTTCGGCGAGCCGGCGCTCGACATCCACGACTTCATCAAGCTCGCGCCCGACGGCCGCGGCATGGTCAACATTCTCTCGGCTGAAAAGCTGATGAACACGCCCCGGCTCTATTCGACGTTCCTCTTGTGGATGCTGTCGGAACTGTTCGAGCAGCTTCCCGAGGTGGGCGATCTCGACAAGCCCAAGCTCGTGTTCCTGTTCGACGAAGCTCACTTGCTGTTCAACGAAGCGCCCAAGGCGGTGCTCGACCAGATCGAGCGCGTCACCCGCCTCATCCGGTCCAAGGGCGTCGGCGTCTACTACGTCACGCAAAGCCCGGCCGACGTGCCGGATCGCGTCTCGGCACAGCTCGGCAACCGCATCCAGCACGCGCTGCGCGCCTTTACGCCCAAGGAGCAGAAGGCGATCCGCGCCGCGGCGACCACCTTCCGCGCCAATCCCAATCTCGATACCGAGCGCGTCATTCAGGAATTGAAGGTCGGCGAAGCGCTGGTGTCGTTTCTGCACAACAAGGGCGAACCCTCGATGGTGCAGCGGACGCTGATCCGCCCGCCGATGTCGCGCGTCGGCCCCCTGAAGGCGGATGAGCGCAAGGCGGTACTCGAGAAGGATGCCGAAAACCGCAAGAAATACAAAGATCTCGTGGATCGAGTCTCGGCATACGAGCGGCTGAACGAGAAGAATACGGCGGTCGGCCAGGTCAAAGACAAGCTGCGCAGCTTCGGAAATCTGTTTCGTTTCAACCGCGACTAGCGCTGGCGCCATTGAAGACGCAGAGAAAAATCATTAGTTTTGGCGGCGACTCGTGAGGCCACGAGGGGTTCGCGCCCGGGCCGCGATTGGTCCGGATAGACGTGCAAGGAGCACTCGCAATGGGTTTCCGCTTCCAAAAGCGCATCAGCGTCCTTCCCGGCGTCAAGGTCAACTTGTCGAAGACGCGCATTTCGACTTCGATCGGCGGTAAGGGCGCCGGCGTCAACATCGGTCCCGATGGCAAGCCGATGGTCACCGTCGGTATTCCGGGCACCGGCATGAGCTATCGCCAGCAGCTTGGCCCCATGCATCTGCTGGTCGCCGTCGTCGTGCTGGCGCTTCTGGCCGGTCTCGCCTACCTCATCGCCCCCGACATGGTGAAGGCGGCTTTGCACTGGTGGCAGCCCAAGTGGTTCTAAGGCCGTTGGCGCTTTAGCGGCGCCACCGCGCTCTCGCCCAAGTCCGCGCCTAGAGTTTCAATCGATGGCCCTTGATCGCAATCATGGGCCATCGGCTCGTTTGGCATCACACTTGGCAGCGTTGGGAGGCACCAGATGCACGTCAGAACCTTGGCGCCAGTGATGGCCGTAGCGATTTCTTGCCTTACCCCGGTCGCGGCTTCGGCAGCCGATGACGGCGTCGAAAAGGGCCAGGCGCTTCTTGAGGCGAACTGCGCCCGCTGCCACGCCATCGGGGCTGACGGCGCCAGCAGCCACGAAAAGGCCCCGCCGTTCCGCGAGGTCGTCACCCGCTATCCGCTCGAAGATTTGGAAGAGTCGCTGGCCGAGGGCATCATGTCCGGCCATCCCGACATGCCGGAGATTTCCTTTAAGACCGACGAGATTGCCGCCATTCTGGGCTATCTCGAACAGTTGAAGTCCAACCCCGCCCCGCCTGCGGCCAAGCCCGCGACAGAACCGGCAACGCCATCCCAGCCGTAAGGGCTGATCCTATCCGGCTAAGGGAGTCTCATTCCCGCAACAGCGGGTTGATACTTCTCGCTTTTCAGCCACAGCGTTGACACAGCGCCTGAAGCCCGGGGTAAAAGGGCTCTCTCAGGGTGGGATTGAGGGTAGCGTCTCTGCAATGCGTTGCAGTGTCCGTCAGATCATCGTCGCGTGTCTTGTGCTTGCAGGACTGTCTGCGTGCGCGCCGCGTCCGGGGCCCGAGGTGTTGACACCCTATGAGCCGGCGCCGCGCTATACCAACAAAGTCGAACTGCTGGTCGCCACCTCGCGCGGCCGCAACCAAGGTGACGACCTGCTCGTCTTCACCGCCGAGCGAGCGCACGAACTCAGCTACGCGTCTATGACCGTGTCGATTCCCAAATCGCACGTGCCGGGCAAGATCGAGTGGCCCGATACCGGCGGCCCCGATCCGCAAATGAATTTCATGACCACCGAGGGCGATATCTTCGAGACGCCTGAGTTCTTGAACCGCATCCGGGCGCGGGCCCGTGCCGGCGGGCATGAGGCCAACTCGGTGCTGGTCTTCATTCACGGCTACAACAACCGCTATCAGGAGTCGGTCTATCGCTTCGCGCAAATCGTGCACGACAGCGGCTATCAGGGCACGGCGGTGCTGTTCGCCTGGCCCTCGCGCGGCAAGGCCCCGCTCTATCTCGCCGACAGGGAATCTGCCGCCTACTCGCGCGATTATCTGGAAAAGGCGCTGCAGCAGATCGCGGCGCTCTCTGAGGTGCACGAGATCAACATCCTTGCCCATTCCATGGGCAATTGGCTCGCCATGGAAACGCTGAGGCAAGCGGCGATGAAGGGCCATCGCGACTTCAATGGCAAGCTCGGCAATGTCGTCCTCGCCTCACCCGATATCGACGTCAACGTGTTCCGCACCCAGCTCGATGTCATCGGGCCGTTGAGGAAGCCGATGACTATTCTGGTCTCTGAGGACGATAAGGCCTTGGCGATTGCCCGTGCCTTTGCCGGCGGTATCGACCGGGTGGGCGAAGTGGCGGCCGGCGATCCGCGCGCGATCAGAGGCGCGAAGCGCTATAATCTTCGCGTCGTCGATCTGACGGAACTGCCGGGCCAGAGCAATTCCAACCACATCAAATTCGCTGAATCGGATGCCGTCCTTCACGCCATCGGCCGCGGGCTTGCAGGCGAGGCCAAGGCCAAGCCCGGCGTGTTCGATGCGGTCGTCGATGCCGGAACGAGTATCTTGAAGGTGCCGGCCGCGGTCGTCGGCGTTCCCGTCGAATAGTCGTCGCGAGGCGCCGGCGCTAATGCGGATTTTTACGTTTGCGGCGGGCATCGAGTTCGCTGAGCGTATAGCGGTAAGCCGTCTCCGCCAATTCGCTATGCCGGCGCCAGTCGAGCGCGCCCATGTCGAGCGGTGTGGGTGGCGTCAGCAGCCAGTCGGAGGGCCGCAACTGCTTTTCAAAGTGACTGCGATTGGCCATCAGCGAGCGCACCAGCACCGTTCCCGCGGATGGCGCCGCCGGCAATTCGCTCTTCTGGAACGGATTGAGCGAGCGCAGGATCAGGCTGCGCCGCTCGGGCAAACGCGCATAGTCGACGCTGAAGCGCTCGCCTGATGGCGGCGAGAAGTTGACGACGATGTTTGGCCCGCTCTTCAGCGCATGCATGATGTCGACCGGCACGTTCGACACCACCGAGCCGTCGACCAGCATCCGGCCGTCACCGGTATAGAACGGCGGCAAGAGCGCCGGGATCGCGGCACTGGCGCGGATCGCCTCCCAGACCAGGCCCGCGCGATGCACCTCGACGCGATAGTCTGAGAGATCGGCGGAAACGGCGAAGTACGGCTTCCACATGTCCTCTATGCGCGTGTTGCCGTACTCAGCCATCAGATGGCGGTCGAAATGGGTGTGATCGAGCAGGCTGTAGCGCGGCAGCGTATAGCGCGCCATCGCCTTGCCCTCGATGAACATGCGATGCACACCGCTGTCGATCTCGTCAGGCTCCAGGTCCTGCGCAAAAGCCGCCACCATCGCCGCGCCGCCCGAAGCGCCGCCGAAAAAATCCATCGGCTCGGACCGTTCGCGGCAGGCTTTGTAGACGCCGATGTGCGCCGCGCAGTAGGCGCCGCCGCCGCACGCGACGAAGCCCTGCGCCTCGCCGCGCAGAAATCGCCATAGCCGGGCCGTGTCTTCCGCCGAGCCCAGGGCCGCATGATGGTGCATCTGCGCCGGGCGCTGCGCCAGCCAGTGGCGCGTGCCCTGCAACGCATGGCGGTGCGGGTGGACCAGCACCAGCCGCCGTGTCGCCGGCAGATGCAGTTCGAACGCGCGCTTCTCGAGCGGGTTCAGTCCGACCGCGCTGCCGACGGGCGATCCCTCCGTTGCGGCGATGAGCAGAAGTTCATCGGCCTGATGCAGCGCCTTTTCGCTCCAGCCGTCGAGGTCGGGTCCGGTGAGAAAGACGATGGTGTCGTGTGTGCGTTCGAGCGCATTGAGGGCGCGCGTTGCCGCAAGCGAATTGAGATCGGCCGCGCCGATCGCATCGCCGACCGTTTCGGCCGACAGGATCAAGGTTGAATCGCGGCGCCGCGCCTCTTCGGCAAATGCGGTCAGGAATGCCGGTGGGATCGGATTGGGGCCGGCTGCAACGGCGGCGATGGTCCGCGGCCGCGGCCGTCCGGCGTTCTGGGGCATGACGGCTGCCGCGCGCCGCGTCTCACGCGCGAGCCGGCGGGCCAGTGCGGCGGTAATCGCGCCGGGAATGGCCGGATTGAAGCGGGCGATGTCGTCGAAATCGGCGCGGGTCAGGCGCAGGACCACGCTGTCGCGGATGGCGCGCACGGTTGCCGTACGCGCGCCGCCGGCGAAGAAGGCGATTTCTCCGATTGGCGCTCCGGCGCCGATTTCGGCGACCGGATCGGCCCGGTCCGCGACGCTCACCGAAAATCGCCCAGATACGACGACGTAGAGCGCATCGGCCTCATCGCCTTCGCTGACGATGACGTCGCCACGCGCAACGGTCAGCGGCAGCAGGCGGGATTCGAGCAGCGCGATATCGTCGGCGGAGAGGCCGGCAAATGTTTCGACGAAGCTCAGATCAGGGACGGCAGATGACATTTGGGCGCCCGCGCCTGCGTTTATCGAAACGCATAGCACGGAGCGCCCAGGTGGTGTCAGGCACGAATGCGGAAACGGTTGACGGCTTCCGCTATTGACACGTCAGCCGGCGAGGCGTTCGACGTGCTCCCAGTTCACCAGATTGTCGAACCAGGCTTCGATGTATTTCTGCCGGGCGTTGCGATAATCGATGTAGTAGCTGTGCTCCCACACGTCGCAGCCTAGAATGGGCTTCGATCCGTGCATCAGCGGATTTTCGCCGTTGGGCGTCTTTTGCACCTCAAGCTTGCCGTCCTTGACGGCGAGCCAGGCCCAGCCGGAGCCGAACTGCGTCATGCCGGCACTGACGAAATCGGCGCGGACCTTGTCATAGCCGCCGTAGCCGTCGACGAGCTTTTCGATCGACCCCGGCAATTTCTTGCCGCCGCCGCCCTTTTTCATCCACTGCCAGAAGTGCAGATGGTTCCAATGCTGGCCGGCGTTGTTGATGAGGCCGGCATTCTTTTCCGCATAGGCGTTGCGGCAGATGTCTTCCAGGCTTTGGCCTTCGAACTTCGAGCCGGCAAGCAGCTTGTTGCCGTTGTCGACGTAGGCCTGATGATGCTTGTCGTGATGAAACTGCAAGGTTTCGGCCGACATGAAGGGGGCCAGCGCGTCATAGGCATAGGGAAGTTCGGGGAGCTTCAGCGTCATGAAAAGTGTCTCACTCTGTGTTGGGAGAAGGCGGCAGGGTAGCGGTGGTGCTTGCCGGACACAAGCGCGCCTTCACTGGCGCGTTGATAGGGCATCAGGCCGCCGCTCGCGGTTAACGCGCGCGCGCCCGTTCAGGATCCCAATCGAAGCGAATTTTCTTCTGCGATGACCGGGCAGGCCGATGATTGGTGGTTTTCGCGGTCCGCCGGGGTGCCGGGTTCGCGTCACTAGGACCTGTTGATGACCACGCCCCATCCCCACATCACGGTGGCGCAGCGCCGGAAACCGGCAGGCCAGGACGTTCAGCGGGTAGTCATCGCCTTATGCTAATGTGCCGGGATGCGCGCGGTGGCAGAGGATCTGGGCTGCGGCTCAGGCCGCCAGCGGCGCGAGGGAGTACGAGAACGTCATGGCTAAGCCATTGAAATATCTGTTTGCTCTTGGCTTGCCGCTCGCTGCCGCCGGCCTTGGCGTGCTGTGGATGATGAACCCGCTCGCCCCCGGCAAAGCCAAGCTGACCTATGACACCGCCATTGTCGCCAAGGGCATGATCCGCAAGGTGGTTTCGACCTCGGGCCCGGTCCGGGCACTGGTCACGGTCTCGGTCGGCTCCCAGCTCTCGGGCCTCATTGAAAAGCTTAATGTCGATTATAATAGCGAAGTGAAGGAAGGCGATATCCTCGCCAAGATCGATGACCGGACGTTCGCCTCGCGCGTCGCACAAGCCAAGGCCGATCTGCTCGCAGCCAAGGCGGGTCTCGTCAACCAGGAAGCAGCGCTGAAGAAGGCCGAAGCGGTCCGCGAACAGGCGGAGCGCAACCTGTCGCGGCAGAAGACGCTGCAGCAGAAGGGGTTCGCGGCCACCGCCACGCTTGACAACGCGACCCGCGATATCGAGGTCGCCAAGGCCGAAGCCGCGGTCGCGCTGGCGCAGATCGAAACCGCGAAAGCCCAGATCGCGCAGCGCGAGGCTGCCTTGCGGCAGGCCGAGATCGATCTCGACCGGACGAAAATCATCGCCCCCATCAACGGCACCGTCATTTCGCGCACCGCCGATGTCGGGCAGACGGTCGCTGCGAGCTTGCAGGCGCCCGAACTTTTCAAAATCGCCCAGGACTTGCGGCGCATCAGCGTCGAAGCTCAGGTCAACGAGGCTGATGTCGGACAGGTGGCCGAGGGCAATCCCGTCACCTTCACGGTCGATGCCTATCCCGATCGCACATTCCAGGGCAAGGTCACCCAGGTCCGGCTCGCTGCAACTGAGTTGCAGAACGTGGTGACCTATACCGTGATCATCGAAGCGTCGAACGACGACCGCCGGCTTTTTCCAGGCATGACCGCCAACGTACAGATCGAAGTGGCGCAAAAGGATAATGCGCTCCGCGTGCCCAACGACGCCTTGCGCTTCAAGGTCAAGGGCGAGGCCGAAGCCCAGGGCACGTCTCCGCAGGCGCGTATGGAGCGCACGATCTCGCGGCTCAAGAACGACCTGATGCTGACGGACGATCAGGAGAAGCTTCTGCGCGAGGAGTTGCAGAAGGTATCCGCAAGCCGCAGCAACGGCGCAACGGGCGGCGCCAATACGCCCGACCCGGATCCGTCCGCGGCGCGCCAGCGCACGCAGGCGACGATCGAGCAGACGCTCGTTGCGACACTCAGCGAAGAACAAAAGCCGCTGTTCGAAAAGTGGAAGCGGGGCCGTGAAACGACCAAAGCCGGCTCGGTCTACGTGATGGACGATTCCGGCACGCCCGAGCGCCGCTTTGTCCGTCTTGGCATTTCCGACGACCAGTTCACTGAAATCGTGGGCGGCCAGTTGGCCGAAGGAGAGCGGGTCGTCGTGCGCGCCCGCGAAGCGCAGAAATGAGCCGGCCTGCCGCGATCGAAAGTCTCCGCGACGCGCCTTCACCGGCGGCGGCGGATTTGGCCGTCACAGCAAAGCCGGTGGCAAACCGGACCTTGATCCGCGCCGAAAACGTCACCAAGATCTATCAGATGGGCGAGCAGACGTTGCGCGCGCTCGATGACGTCTCGGTGTCCATCGATGAAGGCGATTTCGTCGCCATCATGGGCGCATCGGGCTCCGGCAAGTCGACCATGATGAATTTGATCGGCGGCCTCGACCGGCCGACGTCGGGAGAACTCTATATCGACGGCCGTGCGATCTCGGAGATGGATTCCGATGAGCTTGCCGAATTGAGAAACAGCCGCATCGGCTTCGTGTTCCAGCAGTTCAACCTGCTGCCGCGGACGTCGGCGCTACGCCAGGTGATGCTGCCGCTGCTCTATGCCCATCCGCGGCCCGCCAACTCCGAAGAGCTTGCCAAGACGCGGCTCGAGCAGGTTGGCCTTGGCGGCCGGCTGGATCACCATCCGCGCCAGCTTTCCGGCGGACAGCAGCAGCGCGTCGCCATTGCCCGGGCGCTCGTCAACAATCCCAAGATCCTGCTTGCCGACGAACCGACCGGTGCGCTCGACACCAAGACGTCGAATGAGATCATGGAACTGTTCTCCGATCTCAACCGTCAGGGGATCACCGTCATCGTCGTCACGCACGAGCCCGACATCGCCGAATTCGCGCGCCGCCGCCTCACCTTCCGTGACGGCAAGATCGTCGACGACGTGATCAACGAAGTCCACCGCCGGGCAAGCGGAGAGCGCACATGATGTTTCTCGACAGCTTCCGTATCGCCTGGACCGCGCTGCGTTCCAACCTGCTCCGCTCGATCCTGACGACGCTCGGCATCATCATTGGCGTCGCGTCGGTCATCATTCTGGTTGCGGTGGGTTCTGGCGCCCGTAGCGAAGTCGAAAAGCAGATCGCGTCACTCGGTTCGAACATGCTGGTGGTGTTTTCAGGATCGAGCCGGGTGATGGGCCGGGCGGCGGGCGCGGGAACCGAACTGCCTCTGTCGGAAGCCGATCTTGCCGCCATGCGCGACAAGGTCGAGGGCGTGACCGCAATCTCCGGCCAGTTGAACGGGTCTGGCCCCGTGGTTAACGGCAATACCAATTGGACGACAACGCTGAGCGGTGTGCACCAGGATTTCGCAACCGTGAGAGATTGGCCGATCGTGAGTGGGCGGGACTTCACCGTCCAGGATGTCCGCGCTTCGGCCAAGGTGGCAATTCTCGGCCAATCGGTGGTGAAGCAGCTGTTTGCAGGGGAAGATCCGGTCGGCGCCACCATACGCATCAAGAATGCGCCATTTTTGGTGATTGGCGTTCTTGCCGTGAAAGGACCTTCCAGTTTTGGGCGAGACCAGGACGATCTGGTATTGATGCCGGTGACCACGGCGCGTCAACAAATCGTAGGCAAAAGTCAAGTTCAGGCCGATCAGGTCGGTCAAATATATATCAAGTTCACGCCGGGCACGGATCTCGCCGTGGCCCAGGAAGATATTGAAACGATGATGCGTCAGCGGCGCCGGATTCAACCTGGCGGCGAGGACAATTTTAACGTGCGCAATCTCGCCGAGTTCATGAAAGCGAGAACCGAAGTATTGAGCACGATGACATACTTGCTCGGTGCCACGTCGATCATTTCGTTGATCGTCGGCGGTATTGGCATCATGAATATCATGCTCGTTTCCGTGACGGAGCGAACGCGGGAAATAGGCCTCAGAATGGCCGTTGGCGGCCGCAAATCCGATATTATGCGGCAATTCCTGGTTGAAGCCGTCACCTTATGCTTGATCGGAGGTCTATTGGGCACCATCCTGGGCGTGGGATCGGCCGCGATCGTGGCAAATGCGGCGCAATGGCCGGTACTGATATCGCCGGGCATTATCGTTTTGGCGATGACAGCCGCCGCCGCGACAGGCATTGTTTTTGGATACTTTCCCGCGCGCCGTGCCGCAGGTCTTAATCCTATTGACGCCTTGCGCAGCGAATAAGCGGCGTCTAAGAGAATTCACCCCGGTTTAACGACGATGCCACAAATCGCTGGTCGATTGGCATTTGCAATGTGCATTCAGCTCATTCTCACGTTAGATAAACCGCGAGAGATCAGCATAGTGCTCAACTGAATCAGCCATTTCGAGGTAGGTAGGCGTGAAGCGAAAGGCAAAAACAATGGCGGCAATCAACGTCGATAGGATGTCGCTCAAGGAACTCGTCGATCTTGAAGGAAAGGTGCAGCGCGCCATCGCCGCAGCGCGGGACCGCGAGCGCAGCGATTTGAAGAAGAAGATGGCGGAACTCGCTCAGACTCACGGTTTCTCGGTCGCCGAATTGTTCGGCAATGGCCGCGCCGGCCGCGGCGGCAAGATGAAGTCCATCGGTGTTGCCAAGTATGCCAACCCCGACAACCGCTCCGATACGTGGACCGGCCGGGGCCGCAAGCCCAACTGGGTGATTGAGCGGTTGAAGAAGGGCGCCAAGCTGTCGGACTTCGAGATCTAGGTCTCAGTCCCCAACAAGCTGTTCACGTGCGAGTCTGACGACGCCCGCCAACGTAATTTGGCGGGCGTTCTACTTTGCCGGGTTGGCAAAATCGTCGATTTTGTTGGCGCCGGCCCGCTTGCGCTTGCGAAGCGCTGAGGGAGTATCTCCAAGCCAGACCCGCGCCGCGCGAGAAAATGCACTGAGCTCCGAATAGCCGAGCAGAAAGGCAATCGCGGTCAGCGACAAGTTGGTGTTGAGCAGGTAGTGGCGCGCAAGGCGCATGCGCGTATCTTCCATCACGGCCTTGAACGTCGTGCCCTCGGCGGCGAGGTTGCGCTGGAGCGTTCTGACCGTGACGCCGAGTTCCGCGCAGGCGCGTGCCTCGCTCGCCGCGCCACGCTGCAAAGCGCCGGCGATATAATTGGCGACCGTGGACGAGTATGTGCTGTCGAATTTGGTGAGGCCGAGCAGCTGGCTGCCGTAGTCTTGCGCCGAAGAGAAAAGTTCCGGGTTGGCGGCGGGTAGCGGCTTGGAGAGTGAAGCTAGGTCGAAGCCGATGCGAACTTGAGGTTGGCGGAAGTTCGGCATGATGCCGAATATTCTGCGAAACTCCTTGCGATCGGCCGGCTCGACGCGCCCGAGGTCCACTCGGATGGGTGTGCAGGCTTCGCCGAGCAGCTGGCGGGCACGGATGGCGACAAGCGCCACCTGCCCGTCGAAGAACTGCGTGTGATCGCCGACAGGGTTGGAGCAGCTGAAACTCAGCCAGCCCGCCTCCTCATCTTCCGAATATTCGATGGTAAATCCGTCGGTGACGAGTCCAAGAAAGCGTGAGAACGCGTGGAACGCATCCCGCAACGTACGCGAATTGAAGATGATGTGATGAAAAACACCGGCCGGCCGTGGCGGCAACGCTTCCACGAAGTGCAAGCCGAACGCCTCGTCGCCGCATTCCTTGGCGAGCACGTCCAAGAGCCGCGCGAAGGCAACACAGGAAATGCTGCCCTCGGGCGTCCTGTCGGTCTGAAGATCGATGTCGTGCTGGAGTTGCTGTGCGGCGATATCGAGATTGCGCGTGGATGCAAAATTATGAAGGGCCAGAAGATAGCTCGCGGAAATCATCGGCCGGGTGGACGTCATGGTGCGCGCATCATCTCTCAAAACGTGGGCTCGAAAGCCTAGGGCACGTAAGCCCTGTGCAATGATCGAAAAATAATCGGTTGACCGTGCGTTTCACTGATCAAGCAAATGTCGCAGACCGTCAAGCGATGGTGATGAGAAGGACCTATGATGGATCATAGAGATCGCTTGGAGAGTCCTCATCCCTTGGACTGCAGCGATCCGGCGAGGGCGGGATGGTGCGGCGCTAGCCTATCTTCCGCCCTCTATTCATTTTTTCAGCGCGCGAGAGGTTGGGTGCAGGTGCGAATTCGTGCATCCTCGCGGACCGTGCATTGTCAGAATGTCATGATTTGACGGCGCCTGCTTATTTTTCGTCCGGACAGATTTACCTCGAATATTCGATCGATCGAAAAACGGCGAAAGGCTAGCGCCGGAACCGCAGTCGAGCCGCATAGAGATTAAATTCAACCCATTTTGGGAAGGCCGTGCACCCGGCCGTGCTGGCAAAAATCGGGCGGTCAGCGCATAGGCTTTGCGCGATCCGCGACGCGTCGTCCGTCAGTGTTTTGATCAGTGTTTTGAGTGTCGCGTCCCGCGCGTTGGCGGGACGCGCCGGGCGGTCGCGATAATCGCTACGGCGATGGTCAGCGGCCATATGGGCCGCCGTGCCGCTAACCGCGTTGCGTGGTTCAGCCGGGCCCTGGCACTCACCTCTTGACACTGCTAACAGGGGCGACCATAACCTGCCCCAGGACGCCTGAGGGGCAGCTCTTGACTTGCGGTCTCTCAGCGCCTGAGCGCCGGCACGGTCCCATCCGGGATTGTCCGCTGGGCAAAAAATTCTAGAAAACACAAATGTTATCATGAGGTTGACCCCATGAAGTTCCGTCCTCTCCATGACCGCGTCGTCGTCAAGCGGCTCGAGGAAGACACCAAGACTGCCGGCGGCATCATCATCCCCGATACCGCCAAGGAAAAGCCCCAGCAGGGCAAGATCGTCGCCGTCGGCCCTGGCGGCCGCGATGAAACCGGCAAGGTCACCCCGCTCGACGTCAAGGCCGGCGACACGGTTCTGTTCGGCAAGTGGTCGGGCACCGAAGTGAAGATCGACGGCGAAGACCTCCTCATCATGAAGGAGAGCGACATCCTCGGCGTGATCGAAGGCAACGCCAAGGCCAAGGCCGCCTGATCGTTTCCCGTTCCCTCCCCCAGTCATCCATAGAGCTTAGGAGTTGCTTCACATGGCAGCTAAAGACGTCAAGTTTTCACAGGACGCGCGCGAGAAGATGCTGCGCGGCGTCGACATCCTTGCCAACGCGGTCAAGGTCACGCTCGGTCCCAAGGGCCGTAACGTCGTCATCGAAAAGTCGTTCGGCGCTCCCCGCATCACCAAGGACGGCGTGACCGTCGCCAAGGAGATCGAGCTCGAGGACCGGTTCGAGAACATGGGCGCGCAGATGCTGCGCGAAGTCGCCTCCAAGACGGCCGACCTCGCCGGCGACGGCACAACCACCGCCACCGTTCTGGCCCAGGCCATCGTCCGTGAAGGCGCCAAGTCCGTTGCCGCCGGCTCCAACCCGATGGATCTGAAGCGCGGCATCGACATCGCAGTTGCCACCGTCGTCAAGCACCTTGAAGAAAACCACAAGAAGGTGACGAAGGATCAGATCGCCCAGGTCGGCACCATCTCGGCCAACGGCGACGAAGTGGTCGGCAATAAGATCGCCGAAGCCATGGAGAAAGTCGGTTCGGAAGGCGTCATCACCGTCGAAGAATCCAAGACCATGGATTTCGAACTCGATGTCGTCGAAGGCATGCAGTTCGACCGCGGCTACCTCTCTCCCTATTTCATCACCAACGCCGACAAGATGATTGCGGAACTGGAAAGCCCCTACATCCTCATCCACGAGAAGAAGCTGTCGGGTCTCCAGGCCATGCTGCCGGTTCTCGAAGCCGTGGTGCAGTCGGGCAAGCCGCTGCTCATCATCGCTGAAGACGTCGAAGGCGAAGCACTTGCCACCCTGGTCGTCAACAAGCTGCGTGGTGGCCTCAAGGTCGCTGCCGTCAAGGCGCCGGGCTTCGGCGATCGCCGCAAGGCCATGCTCGAAGATATCGCCATCCTGACAGGCGGCACGGTCATCTCTGAAGATCTCGGCATCAAGCTCGAGACGGTGACTCTCAACATGCTCGGCCGCGCCAAGAAGGTCTCGATCGACAAGGAAAACACCACCATCGTCGACGGCGTCGGCAAGAAGTCCGAGATCGAAGCCCGCGTGAAGCAGATCAAGGCGCAGATCGAGGAGACGAGCTCGGACTACGACCGTGAGAAGCTGCAGGAGCGTCTGGCCAAGCTCGCTGGCGGCGTGGCCGTCATCAAGGTCGGCGGCGCGACTGAAGTCGAAGTCAAGGAACGCAAGGATCGCGTCGACGACGCACTCCACGCAACCCGCGCAGCCGTCGAAGAAGGCATCGTTCCTGGCGGCGGCGTGGCATTGCTGCGTGCCTCCAAGGCTCTGGAAGCCTTGAAGCCCGAGAACGACGACCAGAAGGTCGGCATCGCCATCGGACGCAAGGCGCTGCAGTCTCCGGCCCGTCAGATCGCCGCCAACGCCGGTGAAGACGGTTCGGTCATCGTCGGCAAGATCCTGGAGAACGCCAAGTACTCCTACGGCTACAACGCCCAGACGCACGAATACGGCGACATGTACCAGCAGGGCGTCATCGACCCGCGCAAGGTCGTGCGCTGCGCTCTGCAGGACGCGGCATCCGTTGCCGGCCTTCTCATCACCACCGAAGCGATGATCGCTGACGTGCCGAAGAAGGAAGGCCACAGCCACGGCCCGGCCGGCGGCGGCATGGGCGGCATGGGCGGCATGGACTTCTAAGAAGCGGCCAGGCCGCCCATCACTTAGCTGGCGAACCACGGGCAAGCCCGGGTTCGCTTGGCGGCATGGGCGGCATGGACGGCATGGACTTCTAAAGTGGAGGCGTGCGACTCCCCTGCGGGGAGCCGGCCGCACGCCTCAAAACACAAACTCACGCCTTCCGGCTGTGCTCCGCAGAGCCGGTTGGAAGGCGCAAATCGAAAATACGCCGCCGCAGGTGCCTGCGGCGGCGTTTTGTTTGTCTGCCCATATGGGCCGGATGACGCGCTTATTCGATCACAAACTTGTTCTCGTAGGGCAACTGGCCGAGCTGCCAGAGCGGCTTGTCGTTGGCGTCGAATTTGCTGTCGTTGCCGCCTTCCGTGTAGAGCGCGGCCCAGTAGCTGGCGCCGGCCTTGAGTTCGGTGTCGAACGTCAGCTTCACATCGCGATGGTCACCGGTCTTCAAGGCGACGTGGGCGATGGGCTCGCCGGTCGGTTTGCCATCCGCGCCGCTTGCCAGAATGGCGGCGTAACCGTCCTTGGGCATGTAGGCATAGGCGAGCTTGATGGTTTTGCCGTCGGCCTTCTGGTTGAAGACCGTCACCGAAGGTTCGGTCTGAGCGGCGGGCGATTGCGCGGCGCCGGCTTCGGGGTTCTGCACCGCGTAGGCGGGAAGCGCAGCCGCTGATGCGGCGAGCGCGAAAGCGGCGGTCGTAAACACATTGCGACGGGTCGTCATGGGGCACCTCCTTTGCTTCTGTTGAGGCGGGAGACGTTCCCGGCACGTGGCCAAAATCGGCCGTCATGCGCCACGCATCGTGGGCATCGCGGCGTGCCGTTGTCTCCCGCCGGTGCACTTGAACTGGGTACGCCAGCGCGCCTTTCAACGGTGCGCGCGATGAACTCTCAACGACGGATGTTCACGACTGTGCGAGGCCTTGTGTGTGCCGCACGCGCGAATTTGTGACCGCACGTTCCGCTGAGCGCTAGAATCAAGCGGACGCCGCCCGATCAGCCGCGCCGCAGCACGGCATAGACCGAATATCCGCTCGGCATCTCTTCGAAGTGCAGCTTCAAATTGTTCTGATCCGCGCAGCCCCTAAGCACGGCTTCGAGGTCGCTTCTGGGCGTCACGTTATAGTGCGCCAAAAAGGACCGGAACGCGCTACGCGGCAGCGACGGCACTTTTTCCATGCGGCCGAAATCGACGATGTGCAGAGCGCCGCCGGGCTTCAACTGCTTCACAGAGCCGTCGATCGCCGCCGGCCAGTCAGGGATCATCGACAGTGCGTAGGAAATGAAGATGCGGTCGGCGCCATCGATGCCGAACAGGGCGGAGAGATCGTAGCTCGTCGCGTCACCCTCGGCGAGCTTGCAGCGGCCGGCAATGCCACGACGCGAAATCGCGGCACCCGCCGTCGTCAGCATCTCGCGCGAGATGTCGAAGCCGTAGAGCTTGGCCGTCGGGTAGGTCTTGGCCGTCCTCAGCAGGTTCCAGCCTGTCCCGCAGGCCACTTCGACCACGCTGCCGCCGTCCGGCACCTTGAGTTCGCCGATCAGACGCCGCCGCCAGGCCAGATAGTGCGTGCGCGTGGCGTCATAGATGTGGCGTTGAAACCGGTATTGCCGGTTCATCAGTTCGGCGGAGGATGGCGTTGCCATGGCGCTAGTCCGCCTTCACGTAGAGATGGAAGCCGCCATAGATGGCCGAGCGATCCTTGGCGTGGATCGCAGCCGACGTTGCCGCGTCGTAGGTCCATTGATCGAGGATCGCGGCATCGGCACGGCCGGGCAGGATCGTCACTTCACCGGCCGTGCGGAAGATGACCCGTGCACCCGGCCGGGCCGTGCGCGTGATCTCATGCCACAGCGCGTTGAGTGTACCATCGTCCATCCAGTCCTGCGCATCGAGCAGCACGAAGCGGTCCAGGCTTTGTGCGGGCTCGCGCTTCAGGAAGTGGATCATGTTCTCCTTGAGGACATCGACCCGGTCCGCTCGCGAACGGATGGTCGCGAAGCTGTCCTTTTCCAGATAGATGGGACACGGTCCGTCGCCGCTCGGCGCATAGCGGCGGGCAAAGGCCTGCCAGGCGAAATAGTTGTCGTTGAGGTCGAAGGCGGTGGCGAGCCGCTCGCAGCGTTCTCGCAGCACATCCGCCATCGGCCGGCGGCCGTCGTCGCACAAGGCATCGTACTGCGCCGGCGGAATGCCAAGGCCGAACAACGACGCGCGCTGCGACGTGGCCCAGCGGACAATGCGCGTGTCGAACAGGGGGCTAAGTTCGGCCTCGAAGATCCGCGCCTGCTCCTCGCGGCTGCGCGCCGTCATGATCTTCTTGGGGTCGCCACCCAGCATCCGGGCGGCCAAGTGACCCATGCCAATGAAGCTGCCAAGCAGCCCATAACGATAGAAATTGCGGGAGAAGCGGGCGATGCGGCGGCGCCCTGTCAACTCGCGTCCTTCCCAATAGGCGCGCGTTTCAGCGTTGAGGTGCGGGGCGATGAGTTCATCGTAGAGCCGCGCATTGCGCCAGTCGGCGGCGCCGCCGAAAAAGCGGAAAAACGTGGTGTGATTTGGCAGGTGCATGGCTGCCGCAAGCTTCAATTTCACGAGCGCGACGTGGGCCGCGTTGAGATCGACAGCGATGACGCGCGCCGGATTGGCTGTCAGGTAGCTCAGTGCGTTGCAGCCGCCCGACGCAATCGTCATGATGCGATGGTGCGGCTCGATCCGAAGCGCTTCCATGTCCGCGCGCGGGTCTTCCCAGATCTGCGGGTAGACCATGGAGCGGAATGCGAACGCGAATGCCCGGTCAAGAATTCCGGGCCGCTTGTCACGTGCATTCTGATAGACGGCTTCGCGCAGCAAATCGGCGCTGGAGCGTTGAAACGTGTCGGCGCTGAGCGTCACGGCGTGGCCTCCTGTTGAAAATCTGACGGGACGGACGTCGTGCGACCCGAACCGGGCCGAATCCTTTCCCGGTCATGCGGCGTGCCCCAATGGCTCGAGCGCCGGGCGCTTTAGCAGCCGCGCTCGCTGACGCACGACATCCTGCCAGTGGATGATCTCGAATGTGCCATCGGCGCGCTCGCCGATCGCGGTGCAGCTCTCGACCCAGTCGCCGCAGTTCAGATAGTGGATGCCATCGACATTGCGGCTGTTGGCATGATGAATGTGGCCACAAATCAGGCCATCCGCGCCGCGCCGGCGCGCTTCACCGGCCAAGGCCTCTTCGAATTCGCCGATGAAATTGACAGCCGTCTTCACCTTGAGCTTCAGGTAGCTCGACAGCGACCAGTAGCCGAAGCCGAGCATCCGGCGGGCAACGTTCAATGGCGTGTTGAGGGCGAGCGCGACCTCGTAGGACCGGTCGCCGAGGAATGCCAGCCAGCGCGCATAGCGCACGACGACATCGAATTCGTCACCGTGAAGAACGACATATCGCTTGCCGTCAGCGGTCTCGTGCATGGCGTCTCGGCGGATTTCGATGCCGCCGAAGTTCATTCCGCAGTATTCCCGCAGTCCATCGTCATGATTTCCGGGAATGAATACGACGCGCGCGCCCTTACGGGCCTTGCGCAGCAGCTTTTGCAGCACGTCGTTATGAGATTGCGGCCAATGCGGTCCGCGCCGCACCTTCCAGAAGTCGACGATGTCGCCGACGAGATAATATGTCTCGGCTTCGACGGTGCGCAGGAATTCGAGAAGAGCTGCAGCCTGTGACGAGCGGGTGCCTAGATGCACGTCCGAGATGAAGACGGTGCGGTAAGCGTGGGTGCCCGACATGCGCGTCATACTCCGCCAGTTGCGTTGCGCGGCCTGTTGCGGGTTTCTCAACGGATTCACATTGCAGGCGTGTGACAGCGGCTGCGGCATTCCCGTCTTAGGGCTGACTTGCGTCAGGGCGGACACAGGAGTTGATCGGCTCCGGGCGGATTGAACCTTGGCGGCGGTCAGCTCATCGCTATATCGTTAACCGACGGGGCTTGGTTCGGAGGGTGAACGCAAGGAGGCGATCGACATGAATGCAGTCGAGATTCAGTCTGAGGCCCGCAAGCTCTACGCCGCGCACGGTGTGAAGGCGCTCGCCGAGGCAGCGCAAAAGGCCCGCGAACTCGAAGTTGCAGGCGACAAGGAGCAGGCCAGCGATTGGAAGCGGATCGAGGCGGCTCTTCAGCAGATGCGCGGACCTCACGTCAGCTGAAGCTGCAACAGCTCAAAATTATGAAAGCGTGGCACCGGACATCCGTTGCCACGCTTTTTGTTTGCTTTTGTCGAATGAAGGCGATGACGCCGCGTCTGCCGGCGCTACTGCTGGATGCGGCTGAAGATGCGTTCCCACAGGAACAGCACAGCCGTATCCATGATGCCGACGATCAAGAACGCGAAGGCGATGGTATGCACCGAGGTGTCGGGCAGCCCCAGTTCCGTTCCCGACAGCGCGACAATGATCGCAGCAAAAAGACTGAGCAGGGCGAGGGAGGCAAATGCGATCTGGACAAATCTCAACGAGCGGGCGCGCTCGCGGTCAACGTGGTCCATGGAAATCCTCAACGCGGTACAAGCTGATCCCAGCCCGATCTTCTTAATTGGAGAAGATGGCATCGTGAAGCGATTTTTAAGAAAAGCTTAACCTAGTTTCGCGAGTGCACGAAGTTTGCTCTGCTGCACTGCGGGATCGCTCGGAAAACCGGCAGCAATCCACCACTCCTCAAAAGCTTTGACGATTTTGCCGACATCCGGACCGGCAGGCACGCCAAGCGCCAGCACGTCTGCGCCGCGCACCGGCAGCACCGGAACCGTCCAGCTTTGAGGCAGCTCAAGCCTGGTGCGGCGATTGCTGTCTCTTGGATCGGCCCCGGCGCGGGCCCACGCGACAAGACCAGCGCTCGCCCATCGATCCGCACCGATCCGGTAGAGCGCTTCCTTGGCGCTGGCCAGCGGTGTCGCCGGATCGAAGGCGGCGTTCGGGCTGTTGGCGGCGCTGAGGCGCGAGGCTTCTTCGTTCGACAGCCGCAGCCGCTGCGCTAGGGATTGCGCTGCGGCCGCGCCGCCGCTGGCGCCGCTCAGCGCGAGTGCCGCAAGGCGCGCTATCAAGTCCGCCGGGCGTGCCAGTTCCTGCTCGATCGCGCACAGCCGCGCAAACGCCGGAGCATCACCATCCCGGCCGAGAACTTCTGTCAGGATGCTCGTGCTCTGCATCGTCGCCGTTACGGCGGCGGCGCCGGGGGCGGCCAGCAGCTTCAGCATTTCCGCGCCGATGCGCTCGCCCGACAGCGAGCCGATGCCGGCCTTGAGCGCGCCTGAAGCTGAAAGCCCGGCCGCGTCGAGCGGGCCTTCGCCGTAGGCGGCCGAGAAACGGAAGAAGCGCAGGATGCGCAGGTAATCCTCGCGAATTCGATCCTCGGCGTTGCCGATGAAGCGCACGCGCCGCGCTTTCAGATCGTCAAGGCCGCCGGTCGGATCGTAGAGTGATCCGTCGGGCAGGGCGTAGATGGCGTTGATCGTGAAGTCGCGCCGTTCCGCATCCTCAGCCCAATCGGTGGTGAAGGCGACGACGGCGCGGCGGCCATCGGTCTCGATATCGCGGCGCAGTGTCGTCACTTCGAACGGGTGACCGGCGGCCACAATCGTGACCGTGCCGTGATCGATACCGGTCGGATGGGCGTGCATCCCGGCCGCCTTGGCAAGACGCATCACCTCGCCGGGCAGCACCGGCGTTGCCAGATCGATATCGGTCACCGGATGGCCTATCAGCGTATTGCGCACCGAGCCGCCGACCACGCGCACCTCGCGCCCCGCATCGTCGAACAGCGCAAAGACCGCTCTCAGCGGCTTGGCATTGAGCCACGCGGCGTCTGCGAGCGGCCTTGGGCCGCGGCTGTGGTCATTGCGCGCCATGGCGGGATTGCTGGCTCTTCCCCTAGTTCTTGTTTCCTGCGGGCGGTGCGGTACCCGCATCCCCTGCGCCGCCCATGCTGTGGCCCGGTTGGATTCGACCGTCCTTGAACACGGGCGGGACATAGACTTCGCTGGGATCGTTGTGCGAGCGCGAGGCGATGAGCGCCATCGTGGTCAGCATCAATATGGCGCCGGCAATGAACAGGCGCATCAGCGGCCCGCCCGAGAGCACGGTCCACAGCCCGGGCCATTCCCGCGTCTTATAGGCGATCCACGCGACGTAGCCGAGTGTCGGCAGCAGAAAGACGAACAGGTTTTCGATCAGAATGCGGATCATGCGCTGAACAGTCTCCGGTGCAGGGCCTTGAGGATGCCTGCGGTCGCGCCCCAGATATAGCGCTGTTCGTAGGGCATGGCATAAAAAGACCGTTCTGCCCCGCGCCATTGGAAGCTGTCGATGCGGTGGTTGGCGTCGTCCATCAGAAACGTCAGGGGTACCTCGAAGACGTCGGCGACTTCGGCAGGGTCGGGAGCAAGGTCGAAGCCGGTTGTCACAAGGCCGACGACGGGCGTGACGATGTAGCCGGTGCCGGTGCGATAGGGCTCGACGTATCCGAGCGGATCGACGAAGTGCGGGGCAAGGCCGACCTCTTCGCGCGTTTCACGCAGCGCGGCGGCGCAGGCATCGGCGTCGGTCGCCTCGATCTTGCCGCCGGGAAAAGCGACTTGGCCAGCGTGCGCCGCGCTTGGCCCCTGTCCCATCTCGCCCGTGCGCAAGGTCAGCAGCACGGTGAGCGGTGAACGAGCGATGATGGGGATCAGCACGGCGGCGGGTTTCAACTCGCGCGGTTCACGCTGTGGCATGCCGGGGTTCAAGTCGTAGTCGCTGGGAGACATCGCTGCCGTCTCGACGGCCGCAGGCGTCCGCAACAGCCGGGCCGCCGCCAGCTTGCGCAGGCCCTCTTCGGCGCCGGGCGCGTCGAGCGTTTTGAGAGGAAATACCGTCATTCCCGATGCTTAACCGAATTTTTTCCGCTGCCGGAAGATGTTTCAAGCCGTCTGAACGTGCGCTGAATCATTATAAGGTCATAGTCTATCGCAACTTATGGGCCGATTCGCCGCCCTGACCCGGAGGTCCTAGTGCCGGTTGCCGCCGCCCGAAGTGCCCTGAGACGCGCCTTGAAGCGCCCGTTTGTGCTTGCCGCGCTCATCAGCCTTGTGCTTGGCGCCGGATTGACGGCGGGGCCTGCGCGGGCGCTATCGACCGCGGATTTCCTGGCCTCGCTGAGCGAGAGCGAGATCTCGAATTTCCAGCAGTGGCGGCAGGCCCGCCGGGCGTTCGAGCAGCAACTCGATGAATACTGGGAAGCCGTCGACGCCAAGCGCGCCGCGCGCAAAAAGAAGCGGACCTTGAAGATCGTCTACTCAACCGACGATTATGTCATGTCGCTGCCGCCCACCTACAAGGGGCCGAAGCTCGGCAAGGATCTCGCCGCCAAGTACGAGAAGTTCCTCGACCAGCAGATGAAGTCGCAGCCCACGCCGCCCAAGGACATGCCGACGGTGGCCGACTATCTGGCGGCGGCCAAGAGGGTCTACAATTTCGAGCCCGAGCGCCTCTCTGAAAAAGAGTTCAAGCGCCGCTATGCCGCCGAGGCGCAGGCCCTGGGCCTTGCCAAGGATCAGGTTGTGCGCGTCTACGCGCTGGAGACGGGCGGCATCGGCACCTACGACATGCAGGCCGGCATCCATCCCATCAAGAAGACGGGCCGGCCGATCTCGAGCGCGCTGGGTTATGCTCAGCTGCTCGACGCCAATTCGGTCAACGAACTGACCCAGCACGGCGACATTTTCCTCGGCCGTCTGGCCGAGAAGGCGCGCAATCCCAATCTGCCGGCCGCACGCCGCGCGGCGTTGAAGGCCAAGATCGCGTCGGTCAAAAAGATGTACGCCAACGTCAAGAAGGTGCCGTTCGAGTGGGAACGGCATCAGGCCTACGCCAAGACTGAAGCCGGCATGGGTGTGCATGCGCTCAACATCGACGCCGATGTCGGTCCGATGATGCAGGCGATGAAGCTCAAGGGTCTGAAAGACACGGCGATCAAATACGGACGCGGCAATCTCTCGGGCGCCGAGCTCGAGTTGATGAACCTGTCGGGCCCGGTCACGGGGTTGGAAATGATGCAGCCCGCCGGACAGAAGGCGCCGGTCACGAACTTCTTCGCCCGCCGCGCCTACTACGTGAACAAGATGGTGATCGGCCTGACCGGCGAGCAATTGCTCGTCGAGCTTGACCGGCGCATGAATGAATCGATGAAGACCGCGGGCTCGCAGGAGTTCGCCGCCGCCTTCGATGCCGTTATGGCCGAGCGTTGAGACCCGTTCGCGCTTAGCCTCGGCCAGGCAGGATGGCCAGCGCCACCAGCATCAGCACGATGGCAGGACCGGTCTTCACCAGCGCGCCCAGCGGTTCGATCCACAATTCAGGCGTCAGCACCGCCGCGCCCAGCATGTAGGCCAGCGACAGGGCGATGCCGGCCCAAAGCCCGGCCTTGCAGGTCTTTCGAATGGCGATGGCGATGCCGACGGACATGTCGGCGAGGCTCGATACGATGGTCGCTGCGTCCGCCATCGGTTGTGAGAAGCCGTGGCTCTCCAGGATCGCGCTGGCCGCTTGGAACGAGGCGAAAAGGGCAATCGCGCCGGAAACGATCCAGAACACCACGAGCGACGCGATGATGATCGCCTTCAACAGATACATGCGGGCGAACCAGATGTCCTGCACGCCGGCCGTGGCCTTTCGGATCGCCGTGTCGCGCGCCGCCGGTTCGATGCCTGTTGCCGTAGTCCACGCCGAAGGATCGCCGGTCACGCCCCGGCGCATTTCGGCAAGGGCTGTCGAGCGGACCGGGGGCATCCAGCCCAGGAAGGCGGCGGCGTCGGCGAGCGCAGCGCCTGCCGCCATCATCCATGCGGGCATTCGAAACCAGGGGCTCGGGCCGCCGAGGCGCCGGCGCAGCGCCGCCGTGACATCGCCGGCGGATGAAGGGACGCGCTCCATCACGTCCCACTTCGCCCGCCAGATTGTCTCTCCGTTGCGCCAGCGCCGGGCGACGGTGGAAACCGTGCGTGTCACGTCATCGATCGAAGTGACGGCGAAGGGGCGCGACGCCTCGGTCTGAGGCAGATCCACGGGCAGGGCGGCGATGGCGCGCAACAATGCGCTGCCGCCGAAGGGTGTGGACGCGATGACGAAGCCGGGGCGCAGGATGACGTGCGGGATGCTTGAGGCTTCGATCAAACCTTCGGCCCGCCGCTTGGTGGTGCTGAAGGCCGTCGCGTCACTTGCGGCACTGCCCGGCACGGATAGATGGATCAGGAGCACGGGCCGGACTTGAGCCTTGATTGCGTCAATCAGCCGTTCGATGAAGCCGACATGAATATCCTCAGCCGTGCCGTTGGCGCCGTCCTGCAAGACGCCGAGGCAATTGATGACGATATCGGCCCGCGCATCACTCAGCATGCGGGCGAGACCTTGCGCATCGAGCCCGGCAAGCGAATGCCGGATCGCGGACGATCCGAATGCATTGCGTTGGGCTTGCGTGAAGTGGCGGGCGAAAGCTGCAACGTTCCAATCATCGCCGGTCAGATGTTCAACAATCGCCTGGCCGATCAGGCCCGATGCGCCGAGCACGGCTATGGTGGGCGGGCCGTCTGCCATGGCTAGCTCCAATCGGGTTTGGCGATCATCAGCCAGACGATGGCGAGTACCGCGCCAAAGCCCGGAAAGCCGAACGCGAACCACCAGCGGAACAATCGATGATAGGTCTCAGGCAGCGGTGCGCCCTTCGCCGCCGCTGCGGTCGCAAGGTCGCGCATCCGCATCTGCATCCACACGACCGGCAACCAGAACAGCCCGGCAACCACGTAAAGTGCGAGTGATGCCGCTACCCAGAACGTCGAGAGCGAGACGCTGATCTCGGAGAGGAGAAGGTATCCGGTCACCGGTTGGGCAAGGATCGCGGTTGCCGTGAAAATCTTGTCGGCGAGGACCACCAGCCCCGACGTGCGGGCGATGAACGCAACGTCGCCGCTGCGATGCGCCATCAGCATGAAAAACGCGATGCCGCTGCCGGTGCCGAGGATCACGGCGGCGCCGGTGATGTGCAGATATTTGAGGATGAGGTACGTCACCCGGCCGGGCTCCGAAAGGCTTTTCAGCCTTCCATCACACCGGCCGTGCCGCTTGTAAAGCCGCTATCGAAGCGTTCGGCTGCACAGGGCGGCTACGCATCTTCGGTCGAAAGCGCGGGATAGTCGATATAGCCCTTGGGCCCGGAAGCGTAGAACGTCGCCAGATCGGGCGCATTGAGCGGCGCCGATTTTACGAACCGAACCGGCAGATCGGGATTGGCGATAAAAAGTTGGCCGAAGGCGACGGCGTCGGCATCGCCCTTGGCAATGGCGGCTTCCGCCGTTTCTTTCGTGAATTTCTCGTTGGCTATGAATACGCCACCGAAGTCGCGTTTGAGCTCAGGACCGAGGCTGCCGGCGCCCTGATATTCGCGCGCGCACAGGAAAGCGATTTTGCGCTTGCCCATCTCGCGCGCCACATAGCCGAAGGTGCCGCGCGGGTTGGCATCGCCCATGGTGTGGGCATCGCCGCGCGGAGCAAGATGCAGTCCCACGCGGGCCGCTCCCCACACGCCGATGCAGGCATCGACGACTTCGAGCATCAAGCGCGCCCGGTTTTCGACTGAGCCGCCGTAGGCATCGGTGCGCGTGTTGGTGGACGATTGCAGGAACTGATCGAGCAGGTAGCCGTTGGCGCCATGCACCTCGACGCCGTCGAAACCGGCGCGCTTGGCGTTTTCAGCGCCCTTGCGATAGGCGGCGACGATACCGGGAATTTCACTGAGTTCCAGGGCTCGCGGCACCACGTAATTGACTTTCGGTCTGACGAGGCTGACGTGTCCTTCAGGCGCAATCGCGCTCGGGGCTACCGGCAGCGCGCCGCCCAGATACGAGGGATGTGAGACGCGGCCGACGTGCCAGAGCTGCAGCAGAATTGTGCCGCCCGTCTGATGCACGGCATCGGTGATCGTCTTCCATCCGGCGACTTGCGCGTCAGACCAGATGCCCGGCGTGTCGGGATAGCCGACCCCCATGGGATCGACGGACGTCGCTTCCGACAGGATCAGGCCAGCCCCCGCGCGCTGCGCATAGTAATCGCGCATCAGCTCATTGGGCACACGGCCTTCGCTCGCCCGGCAGCGCGTCAGCGGCGCCAGGACGACTCGGTTCTTGAGCATGAAAGCGCCGGCCTTGAGCGGCTCGAACAATGTCGGCATGGGTACTCCAGTTGAAGCTGAGGTTTGCGGGACCGCACCAGAAAACGCACCCGAAAAGGTGGGCGCGTCCGGCTCATCCGTCAACTGGAGCCAACTGACACAGGTGCATACCTGTGGCGAGACTCACGGCCACTTCACCACCGGTGGCATGGAGGAGAGAATGCTGTCGACGTTGCCGCCGGTCTTGAGGCCAAACATCGTGCCGCGATCATAAAGCAAGTTGTACTCGACGTAACGGCCGCGGCGGATCAACTGTTCCTCACGCTGTGCTTCGGTGTAAGGCATCTGATAGTTGCCGCGCACCAGCATCGGATAGACGCTCAGAAACGCGCGGCCCACGTCCTGGGTGAAGGCGAAGGCCGCGTCCCATCCGCCGTCTTCCTGCGATGGCGTCAGGTAGTCGTAGAAAATGCCGCCGATGCCGCGCATTTCCTTGCGGTGGGGCAGATAGAAATATTCGTCGCACCACTCCTTGTAGCGCTTGTAGTCGGCAATCTTGTGCGGTTCGCACGCTTTGTACATGGCGATGTGGAAGGCGGCCGTGTCGGCATCCTCTTGGCGGCGGCGCTTGTCGAGCACCGGGGTCAGGTCGGCGCCGCCGCCGAACCACCACTTGTTCGTCACCACCATGCGCGTGTTCATGTGCACGGCGGGCACGTTGGGGTTCTTCATGTGCGCGATGAGCGAAATACCCGACGCCCAGAAGTTCGGATTTTCTTCGGCCCCGGGGATCTGCTTGCGGAATTCGGGCGCGAACTCGCCATGGACGGTCGAGGTGTGAACGCCGACCTTCTCGAACACGCGGCCGTGCATCATGCTCATGACGCCGCCGCCGCCTTTGGCGCCGGTATGATCGGTGCGCTCCCACGGCGTGCGGACAAATGTCGACGGCGCCTCGCCGCCATGCGGCGCCGAAGCGGGCAGTCCCGCCTCGAGCTTCTCGAATGCGCCGCAGATGTCGTCGCGCAGCTTTTCAAACCAGGCGCGCGCGCCCATCTTATATTGGTCGAGCTTCGTCTCCGCGGCCGCCATTCAATTGTTCCTTGCTTTCCCAGTCTTCATTTGGTCAGAAATGACCCTTACCCGTTCCGGGCTTCTCTGATCAATACTATGGCTTAGACCCCCTTGGATCGTGAACCGAAGGGCTGCAAAAGCGTTTTGCGGGATGTTTCGCTCGATGTTGGGCCGCATTTTTTCCTGGTTCGAAGGACGCATCGACCCGTTCGCTGCGGCCGATACCGCGCGCCCGCCGGAAACGCTGGGTGCCTTCTACGCCCACTTCGTCAAGCCGGTCTGGCCCGCGTTTGCGGCTCTTCTCGTGGTCGGGTTTTTCGGCTCGATCACCGAGGTCATGCTGTTTGCCTTCATCGGCAAGCTGGTCGACCTGATGCGCGAAGCCGCCTCGCCGGCTGATTTCTTCGCCAGCAACCAGACGATCCTCGTTGCCATGGCGGCGCTGGCGCTCGTCGGCCGCCCGTTGATCTTCCTGTTGCATGATCTGATCAAGAGCCAGGTGCTGGCGACCACCTTCACCAACCGGGTGCGCTGGCAGACGCACACCTACGTGCTGCGCCAGTCGATGGGATTTTTCCAGAACGACTTTGCCGGGCGCGTCGCCAACAAGATCGTGCAGACCTCGGCGGCGCTGCGCGAAAGCGTGGTGCAGCTGATCGATGCGGTGTGGTACGCGACGGTGCAGTTCGGCGGCGCGCTGGTGCTGTTTGCCGCCTCCGACGTCCGCCTCGTCGTTCCGCTGCTGATCTGGCTCGCGGCCTATGCGTTCGCACTTTATGTTTTCGTGCCGCGCATCAAGAAGCGCTCGACCGACGCGTCGGAAGCCCGTTCCATGCTCGTCGGGCGTATCGTCGACAGCTACACCAACATTCTGACGGTCAAGCTCTTCGCCCATACCGATCGCGAGGATGCCTATGCCCGCGTCGCCTTCCGCAATCAGATGGAGAAGTGGCAGGCGTCGCTGCGCTTGATCACCACCATGGAGCTGGCGCTGTCGCTCTTGAACGGCGTGATGATGACGTCGGTGGCGGCGCTCGCCTTGTGGCTGTGGAGCAAGGGCGAAATCACCGCCGGTGCGATCGCCGTCGTCATTGCCCTCGTGGTGCGCATCGACACGATGTCCGGCTGGGTGATGTGGACCATCTCCGGCATCTTCGAGAACATCGGTGTGGTGCATGAGGGCATGGAGACCATCTCCAGGCCGCTGACAGTGGTCGATACGGCGGACGCCAGGCCGCTCGCGGTATCGAAGGGTGAAATCCTGTTCGACGGGATCGGCTTCCACTATGGCGCCGGCCGCAGCGCCGGCGTCGATGCGCCCGAGCGCGTCATCGATCATTTGACGCTCAAGATCGCTCCCGGCGAGCGCGTCGGCCTCGTCGGCCGCTCAGGCGCCGGCAAGTCGACGCTCGTCAATCTGCTGCTGCGCTTCTATGATCTTGAAGGCGGCCGCATTCTGATCGACGGGCAGGATATCGCTTCCGTCACGCAGGATAGTCTGCGTGCGCAGATCGGCGTCGTCACGCAGGATACGTCGCTGCTGCACCGCTCGGTGCGCGACAACATCCGCTACGGCAAACCCGACGCCGATGATGGCGCCGTGATCGCCGCAGCACGTCAGGCGGAGGCGCATCGCTTCATCCTCGGCCTTGAGGATCTCAAGGGCCGCAAGGCCTATGACGCCCACGTCGGCGAGCGCGGCGTGAAGCTCTCAGGCGGCCAGCGCCAGCGCATCGCCATCGCCCGCGTGCTGTTGAAAAACGCGCCGATCCTCGTTCTCGACGAGGCGACGAGCGCACTCGACAGCGAGGTGGAGGCCGCCATCCAGGAGAGCCTCAACACGCTGATGCGCGGCAAAACGGTGATTGCCATCGCCCACCGCCTGTCGACGATTGCCGCCATGGACCGGCTGGTGATCATGGACGAGGGCCGCATCGTCGAGGAAGGCAGCCACGCCGATCTGATCAAGCGCGGCGGCATCTATGCCGATCTTTGGTCGCGTCAATCGGGCGGTTTCCTCGCGCGCGAAGCGGCGGAATAGCCCGCAGGATGTTTGGAAGTTTTCAAATCTGGAACGATTAAAAGCAGTTCTGCAACACGTCGCGCGAAGCACGCGGTACGGCCTGTTTTTATTGTTGACTCACGCGGTACAGAAAATCATCATCCCGGCACGGTGACGCTGCCTTTCGGGCACGCACCATTCGTTCAACTGATGGCGGGGCCTTGAACCCCGTTGATTGGGGATTATCCGTGCCGCTCCAGTTTTCGCCGCGCATTCGCGCGTCCGGCGCACCGCGCCCGTGCAAGATCCACACGTTCACCTCCGGCCTCAAGGCGAGCATCTCGCTCGCCGCGCTCCTGCTGCTCGCCTCCAGTGCGAGCGCTCAGGAACAGCAGGTTCCCTCAGCCGCACCGGATGCCGCGACATCGGTTGAGAACGGCGGTTCGGCTGTGCTTCCCGAAATCTCGGTCGAGTCTCCGCCTTAGCCGCCCCCGTCTTCGACCCCCGCGAAACCAAAGCCAAAGCCGCAAGCGGCCTCGATTTCCGACGACGAGCCGGCGCGGCCGCGACAGCCGAAGCGCAAGATCAAGGTGGCAAAGCCTGTCGAGACGCCCGCGCCCACCCCCGCGCCGGCCGCGTCCGAGCCGATTGCCGCCGAGGTCGAGGGCGATATGAGCGTGTCGGCCGCAGCGGGGTCAGGCGAAGACAGCGTTGCCGCCGCCCGCGGCGGACCTTCTCAAATCGACGGTTACGTCGCCAAGGCAACGACGACGGCGACGAAGACCGCAACGCCGATCAAGAACGTGCCGCAGTCGATTTCGATCACGACCAAGGAGCAGGCCGCCGATCAGGGCAGCAAAAGCCTCGGCCAGGCGCTGACCTACGTGCCGGGCGTGACGGTTGCCCAGGGCGAAGGCCATCGCGATCAGTTGACCATCCGTGGCCAGGCGACGACATCCGACTTCTACGTCGACGGCGTGCGCGACGATATCGAATACTACCGCGATCTCTACAACGTCGAGGCGATCGAGGTCGTCAAGGGCCCCAACGCCATGATCTTCGGCCGTGGCGGCTCGGGCGGCGTCGTCAACCGCGCGACCAAGCAGGCGGACGGCACCACGGTCCGCGAAGGCACCATCACCTACGGCATGTACGATACCAAGCGCATCACGGCGGACGCGGGCGGGGCGCTGACGAGTTCGGCGGCCTTCCGCATCAACGCCATGTACGAGGATGCGGAGAGTTTCCGCGATCACTTCGAGCTTGAGCGCTTCGGCATCAACCCGACCATGGGCTTCAGGCTGTCGGACGACACCAAGCTGCTCGTCAGCTACGAATATTATCGCGACGACCGCACCGTCGACCGCGGCGTGCCTTCGCGTGACGGGGCGCCGCTCGAGGGTGTGCGCCGCACGTTCTTCGGCAATCCCGACAGCAGCAATTCGGATTACGAAGGCCACCGGGCGAGCGCCATTCTCGAGCATCGCTTCGACGATAACTTCAAGGTGCGCAGCGCCACCGTATTCGCAGACGGCGACAAGGCCTATCAGAACTCGTTCGCCAACACCTCGGTCGCGGACGACGGCACGCTGAGATTGAGCGGCTACAGCGACACGATGGAACGGTTGAGCGTCCTGAACCAGACCGACTGGACCTATCGCTTCGCCATCTCGCCTCAGATGCGCTCGACCATCCTGTTCGGCACCGAACTGGCGCATCAGGACAACCGGAACTTCCGCGACAACGCCCGCTTCGATACACCCGATGGGCCTGGCTCGAAGACCGTTTCCATCGCCGATCCAACCATCACCTCGCCCGTCTTCTTCAACAACCCGAACCGGCGGCGCGACGCGACGCTTCAGTCCGCCGGCGCCTACGTGCAGAACCAGCTCGAAGTGTCCCGCTACCTGGAACTGTTGGGCGGCATCCGCTTCGATCACTACGACGTCGACTTCAACGACGACCTCGTCGATGGCAGCGCGTATGAACGGCGCGACGATGTCTGGTCGCCGCGGGCGGGCGCTGTTTTCAAGCCGTCGGAAACTTTGTCGTTCTACTTGAGCTACTCCAAGGCCTACGTGCCGAGCGTCGCCGATCAGCTGAACTTCCTGAGCATCGGCTCCGGCGCCAATCGCTTGAGCGGCGCGGATTTGAAGCCCGAGGAGTTTTTGAACCGCGAACTCGGCTTCAAGTGGGAAGTGACGCCTAGATTGTTCTTCACCGGCGCGCTGTTCCAGCTCGACCGCGACAACACGGCAACCGTGATCGGTTCGGGCGGTGTCGAACAGATCGGTTCAACGCGCACGCGGGGTGGCGAATTGGGCCTCACCGGATACCTGACCGATCACTGGCAGGTGTCGGCGGGCTTTGGCCACCAGATTGCGATCATCACCGGCGGCGCGGCCGATACGATCGGCAATGAGGTCGCCTCCGTGCCCCACAACACGGTTTCAATCTGGAACAAGTATCAGGTGACGGAGATGTTCGCCGCCGGTCTCGGCGTGGTCCACAAGACCGGCTTCTTTGCCAGCGCCGACAACCGGGTCGAGATCGACGGCTACACCCGCCTCGATGCGGCGCTCTATCTGACGCTCGATGAGACGTGGAGCGCGCAGCTCAACGCCGAGAACATCCTGAACGAGGACTACTTCGTCTCCGCGCATAACAACAATAACATTATGCCGGGTGCCCCCACCTCGGTGTTCCTGACGGTCGGCGCGAAATTCTAGAGCAGGGTCGCGTGTGCCGGCCTCATCTCGCCATCGCGTCATGGCCGCGTCACGCGTGGCCATCCGGCCGGTGAGGTCCGTAACTGAAATTCCGAGGTCCTCGCGATGCGAGGGCAGGTACGGCCCTCTGCCACTCTGTCGACCCCAATCGCCAGGCGGGGGCCGTACCGCTATTCTGGAAATCCGCCGGTCTGGCGCAGCGCCTCGCCCAGTACCAGCGCGGCGGCGACCGCGATGTTGAGCGAGCGCATGTGCGGTGCCATGGGGATGCGCAGGCGCGCGTCCGCGCGGTCATGGACCTCTTGCGGAACGCCCGCGCTTTCGCGGCCCAGCAGCAGCGTGTCGCCGGCCTCAAACGTGAAGCCGGTATGGTTCAGATTGGCATGCGACGAAAGTAGAACGAGCCTGCCGGGCAGCGCGCGGCGCGCCTCCAGATATGTCGCGAAACTCTCATGCCGTTCTAGCTTTACGTGGTCGAGATAGTCGAGACCGGCGCGTCTCAGGTTGCGGTCGGTCATGTCGAAGCCCGCCGGACCAATCACGTCCACCGGCACGTCAAGGCACGCAGCGAGCCTCAGGATTGTACCTGTGTTCTGGGGAATATCGGGTTGATAGAGCGCCAGCCTCATGGCACACGTCATCCCGGTCTTCTGCCGGGTGAGTCCAGCCCCATCGATGCGCCAAATTGCCCCTTACCTAGGGCTCAGTGCCATCTTGAGGGGGCGGGGAAACACTGTCAGAAGCAGTCTAAGAATACCGGAAAGCCTGAGTGGGGCGGATTTTCGGGCATTTGTTCTGGCGCGGTGCGCCACGATGGTTGCCCGGCGTCGGCAATGCTCCAGTCGGCTTCTCCTCGTCGACCTCGGAGGCAATCGTGACAACTGACGTTGAAGAGCCAACCCGCCGGGATTTCTTGGTGGTCGCCGGCAACGCATTCGCGGCCATCGGTGCTGCGTCGCTGATCTGGCCGTTCGTCCAGCAGATGAACCCGGACGCCGGCGCCAAGGCGCTGGCCTCCACCGAGGTTGATCTCGCCCCCGTCAAGGACGGTCAGGCGATCACCGTCATGTGGCGCGGCAAGCCGGTCTTCATCCGCAGCCGCACGGCTGAGGATATGGCCGAGGCCGAAAAGGTGCCGCCGGCCGATCTGCCCGATGGCGATGCCCGCAACGCCGCGCTTCCCGGTGCTCCGGCAACCGACGCCAACCGCGTCAAGAAGGGTCACGAAAAGTGGCTGGTCATGGTCGGCATCTGCACCCACCTGGGCTGCATCCCCAAGGGCCAGAGCATGACCGACGTGAAGGGCGACTACGGCGGCTGGTTCTGCCCCTGCCACGGTTCGCACTACGACACCTCCGGCCGCATCCGTAAGGGCCCGGCGCCGCGCAATCTGGACGTGCCGCCTTATGAGTTCGTGTCCGACACCAAGATCAAGATCGGCTGAGGAGCTTGAAACGAATGAGTGGTCATACCTCGAGCTATGAGCCGACCTCGCGCTGGGGCAAGTGGTGGGATGAGCGCCTGCCGGTCCCGCGCATGATGCATAATCAGTTCGTGGCCTTTCCGACGCCGCGCAACCTGAACTATCTGTGGACCTTCGGCGGCATCCTGTTTCTGTGCCTTGCGACCCAGATCGTCACCGGCATCGTGCTCGCCATGCACTATCAGGCCGGCGACCCGCAGGCCTTCAACTCGATCGAACACATCCGCCGCGACGTGAACTTCGGCTGGCTGATCCGAAACATCCACATGGTCGGATCGTCGATGTTCTTCCTCGCCGTCTACATCCACATCTTCCGCGGTTTCTACTACGGCTCCTACAAGGCGCCGCGCGAAGTGCTGTGGATCCTGGGCGTCATCATCCTCTTGGCGATGATGGCCACCGCCTTCCTCGGCTACACGCTGCCCTGGGGCCAGATGAGCTTCTGGGCCGTCACCGTCATCACCAACCTGTTCTCGGCATTCGACACTCTCATTCCTGGTCTCGGCACCGCGATCGTCGAATGGCTGTGGGGCGGCTACTCGGTCTCCACCGTAACGCTCAACCGCTTCTTCTCGCTCCACTACCTGTTGCCGTTCGTGCTGACGGGCATCGTCATCCTGCACGTCTGGGCGCTGCATGTGGCGGGCCAGAACAATCCGACCGGGCTGGATCTCAAGGAGCCCTCGGACGCCGTGCCGATGCATCCTTATGCGACGTCGAAGGACTTCTTCGGCATGTTCGCATTCCTCATCGTCTTCGCCTGGTTCGTGTTCTTCGTGCCCGACTACCTCGGCCACCCCGATAACTACATCGAGGCCAACCCGCTGGTGACGCCGCCGCACATCGTGCCGGAATGGTACTTCCTGCCGTTCTACGCGATCCTGCGCGCCTTCACCGGTTCGTTCCTCGGCATTCCGCTCGGCGGCGCCGCCAAGCTCCTGGGCGTACTCGCGATGTTCGGCTCGGTCATCGTCATGGCTTTCGCGCCCTGGCTCGACACCAGCCGCGTGCGCTCGTGCAAGTACCGGCCGATCATGAAGTGGGTGTTCTGGGGCTTCGTCTTCACCTGCCTTGCGCTCGGCTATCTGGGCGCCAAGCCGGCCGAAGGCATCTACGTCACCATGGCGCAGATCTTCACCGTGCTTTACTTCGCCTACTTCCTGATCGCGATGCCGGTGCTGGGCTTGAAGGAAACGCCCAAGACCATGCCGCGTTCGATCACCGAGGCCGTTCTCGGCCCCGATGCAGCCGCCAAGCACTGAGGGGAGAGACAGATGACACCGGCTTTCAAAAGCTCGCTCCTCGCGGTCGCCGCCAGCGCCGTCATGGCCCTGACGGCGGTTCCGGCCGCCAACGCTGCCGAAGGCGGTGGCGGTCATGCACCCGAGATCGCCCACCTGCAGTGGTCGTTCTCTGGCTTCCGCGGCACCTACGACAAGGCGCAGCTGCAGCGCGGCTTCCAGGTCTACAAGGACGTTTGCGCCAACTGCCACGGTCTCAATCGACTTGCTTTCCGCAACCTTGCGGAACCAGGCGGCCCGGAATTCCCGGAAGAGGCTGTGAAAAAGCTCGCCGCCGAGTGGCCGAACCAGATCACCGACGGGCCCGACGATAATGGCAAGATGTTCGAACGTCCGGCCAAGCTGTCGGACGTCATGCGCGGTCCCTACAAGAACGAGAAGGAAGCCCGCGCGGCCCAGAACGGCGCCTATCCGCCGGATCTGACGCTCATCACCAAGGCCCGCGGCGTCTCGCGCGATCCTGCTTGGTATATCCATCCGTTCCTGATGCTGGGCGACATCGTCGGCGCCTATCAGGAAGGCGGCGCGGATTACCTGTTCGCGCTGCTGACCGGCTATCACGAGCCGCCGGCCGACGCCAAGATCAGCGACGGCATGTATTATAACGTCGCCTTCCCGGGCCATCAGATCGGCATGCCGTCGCCGCTTGTTGAGGGCGCGGTCACCTATCAGGACGGCACCAAGCCGACGGTCGAAAATTACGCCAAGGACGTCTCAGCCTTCCTGTCGTGGACGGCGGACCCCTCGCTCAATCAGAGGAAGCGCATCGGCTGGCAGGTGATGCTATACCTGTTCGTCACCACGCTGCTGCTCTACTTCGCCAAGAAGCGGATCTGGTCGAAGATCAAGCATTGAGAGATCGCGCCTTCCGGCCGGCTCCCCGCAGGGGAGCCGGAAGGCGCCAAAAAAGAAAGGCCCCTCTTGCGAGGGGCCTTTTTTTTGTGAGCAACGCCCTCTCCCCTTGGGGAGAGGGCTGGGGTGAGGGGGCTGTTACGCGCGAGAGGGCGGTTGCGCTTGTGGCGACAGTCCGCCCCCTCATCCGCCCCTTCGGGGCACCTTCTCCCCAAGGGGAGAAGGACGTGCACCCTCTCCCCTTGGGGAGAGGGCTGGGATGAGGGGGCTGTCACATGTCTTGAAGCATGACAGCACTCTCATCCGGTCCTTTGGACCACCCTGGATCAAGTCCGGGGCAGGCTCTTCTCACCAAGGGGCGAACGAAACTTGCGCGGTCACCCGCGCCGCGCCTTGTCGATTGTGGCGACATCGATCTTGGTCATGCCCATCATGGCTTCGAACGCGCGTTTGGCTTCATCACCGCCCGCGGCCATTGCCTCGGTCAGCGTGCGCGGCGTGATCTGCCAGGAAACGCCCCACTTGTCCTTGCACCAGCCGCACGCGCTCTCTTTCCCGCCGTTGCCGACGATGGCGTTCCAGTAGCGGTCGGTCTCCTGCTGATCTTCGGTGGAAATCTGGAACGAAAACGCTTCCGTTTGTTTGAACGCAGGCCCGCCGTTGAGGCCGAGGCAGGGAATGCCGGCGACTGTGAAATCGACCGTCAGAACATCGCCCTTCTTGCCGGAGGGATAGTCGCTCGGAGCGCGATGGATGCCGGTGAGCTCACTATCGGGAAAGAGCCCGGTATAGAACCGCGCGGCGGCTTCCGCGTCCTTGTCGTACCAGATGCAGATCGTGTTCTTGGCCATTGTGTCGTGTCCTCTCACGCCAGCGGCCAGGGCCTGCGCCGCCCTCGGCCGGATACTACGGACTGCGGCTATAAGAGCCTCAACGCCCGCGGTTGTCGCGGGGTTCCTCATGCGGATGCGCGGGCCTCCGGCAGCCGGCAAAAAAGGCCCCGTTTCCGGGGCCTTTTCAGATTTCGATTCATTTGCCGGTCGTGAGACGGGAGCCTTACTTCGACAGTGCTTCCAGATTGGCGACAACGGGCTGCAGCACCGGGTTCAGGATGGCGCCGACGCCCGGAATGCCGACCGCCTTTTCGACCGCCGCGGTCAGGCCCGGCAGCATGCCGCCGACGAGCGTTGAAATCGGCTTGCGGGCTTCNNGCTCGCCCGACAGGGCGGCAGCCGCAAGCTTCAGGCCGTCGATCTGCTTGCCGGCATCTTCGATTGCCGGAAGAGCCGCCTTGGCGGTCGCTTCGTCTGTTACGGTGCCAAGCGTGGAGGTCAGAGCGCTGAGCGCCTTGGTCGCAATGCCGGTCAGGTCAGCTGCCGCAGGCGCCGTGACGGCGGGAGCGGTCACAGCCGGGGCTTCCGGCGCCGCGGCGCGTTCGGCTTCGCGGTTGCAGCCATAGCTCGACAGCAGATAGAGCGCGGCGAGGCCCAGCACCAGCGGCAGCAGGAACTTGCCCATGCCGCCGCCACTCGACGGCGCGGCGTGCGCTACCGGGGCCGCCGGCTTCATATTGCCAGCGATCGAGTCGAGCACGCCCGTGCCCTGCAGCAGGTTGGAGAAGCCGGCCGGCATCGCCGCGGCGATGTTGTCCTTCTGCCCGTTCAGCAGATTGACGAGGCCGCCCGCATCGAGACCGCTCGCCTTCTGAGTCTGCGCCAGCTGGCCCATGACGACCGGTGCCAGCATGCCGAGTAGCGAACCCGACTGGTTGCTATCGATGCCTGCGAATTTACCGACGGCATTGGTGATGGCGCTGGTCGAGGAACCGCCGAGCAGCGAGGAGAGCATGTTGGTGCCGCCACTGACGAGGTTCTGCTGGCCTGCGCCGCCCAGCATGCCGGCGAAATTACCCAGGATGCCGGGGTCGGTCTTGGCGAGAATGTTGGAAAGGGCCGAGCCGCCTCCGCTGCGAGAGGCTGCGCCGGTCAGCGCGGCGAGAATGGCGGGAATGGCCGCGGAGATGGCCTTTCCGGCCAGCCCCTGGTTCATGCCAAGGCTGCCGGCGATCTTGTTGATGATCGCGGGCGCCAGGAACGACATGATGGTGGAAACGAGATTCATGGGGGGGAGCCTTTCATTGAGAACTCAAAACTCGGCCGTCTTGCGGGGTGGCCTAAGCCTCAGGCTCGCAAGGCGTAACGCCGCTGCAACATAGTCTGAGCCCCGCCGATTTCACCGGGCATGGGTGAAAGACAGTATTCTGAAGAGCGTGGGAATGGCATGGCGGTTGTGAGGCAGAGCAAGCCGTCAATGACCACACAGCGCCGCATTGTCAGCATTTCCGCTGTCACATCCGCGCGTTGCAGGAATTGTGAAATCGCGCAACAAGGGGCGAGGGACGGCTGTTCATTGGGGGAATTGGCGTGCGCTCAGTGCTGGGAATTGTCGGCGGCAGCGGCTTTTACAATCTGCCGGGCCTGGAAAAGGCCGAATGGCGGCACCTGACAAGCCCCTGGGGGGAGCCGTCGGATCAGATCCTGTTTGCCGAACTCGATGGTTTGCCCGTGCGGTTTCTGCCCCGTCATGGCCGCGATCACAAGACACCGCCAACCGACATCAACTACCGCGCCAATATCGATTGCCTGAAACGCGCGGGCGTCACCGATCTGGTCTCGATTTCGGCCTGCGGCTCGTTGAAGAAGCGCTATGAGCCGGGCCACTTCGTCCTGCCCGATCAGTTCATCGACCGCACCTTCGCGCGCGAAAAAAGCTTTTTCGGCACGGGCTGCGTCGCTCATGTGTCAGTCGCCGATCCGGTGAGCCCCTTGCTCGTCAAGGCCATCGACAAGGCCTTGAAGGCCGAAGACATCGAGCATCACAACGGCGGCACGTATCTCGTCATGGAAGGTCCGCAGTTCTCGACCAGGGCCGAAAGCAATCTCTACCGTTCGTGGGATTGCGACGTCATCGGCATGACCAACATGCCGGAAGCCAAACTCGCGCGCGAAGCCGAGATCTGCTACGCCACCGTCGCCATGGTGACCGACTACGACTGCTGGCACGAGGATCATGCCGAGGTCGACATCACCTCCATCATCGCGGTCATGAAGCACAACAACGAGAAAGCGCAGCGTTTGGTCCGCCGCCTCGCCAAGGATTTCCCGCGCGAGCATCCCCCTTGCCCCAACGGCTCGGATCGCGCGCTGGATGTCGCCATCATCACCCCGCCCGAAGGGCGCGATCCTGAACTTCTCAAAAAGCTCGATGCGGTGGCCGGCCGCGTGCTTGGTTCGAAACCGGCCTGAGGATCGCGTTCAGCCGTTACCGGCACGGCCGGCCTTTGATGGCGACGGACCAGACGTCACCGGTCTTGGTATACTTGATGTCCTTGTCGGCAGCCTTCGCCCACTTGGCCCAGGCTGCGCCGTATTCGGCCTCCGTGGTGTCGACGAACGTTTTGATCGCCATCACCATCGCCACGCCTTTGGTGCCGCCTTCGCCGGCGCCACCGTGATAGTGGCCGACGATGCACTGGCGTCCACCCTCGCGCCTCAGGGAATGCGAACCGGTGTCCTGCGCGTTCACCGCTGCCGGTACGGCCACCAACAGCGCCAGCGCCGCACCACTCACGCAAAGCTGTCTCACGGTCATAGCTCCCCCCTTGTCCCTGTCGCGGAACCGCAAATCACATGGCAAAGCTAACGGGGAGCCGGGGGCGGGGCAATCGTCTCTCTGCCGATAGTCGATGGAGCGTGTCCCGCACAACAAAACACCGGCCGTTGGGGCCGGTGTCGCAGAGTCATCGATCATCGAGCGGCGCCGAACGCCGCTCGGGCTTCAGCCGCCAAAGCCGATCAGTATTTTCATCTTCACCAGTTCCGGGAAGAACGTCGACAGGCCCTGGCCCAGGAACCACAGGATGGCTGTCAAAAGGATCAGCGCCGGAATTGCCGCCACCACCGCCTTCAGGAAGAAGGCCATCAGGTGGAAAAACGGTACGTCGATGCGCCTGACGGTCGCTGGATAAGGCATGTCGGCGATGTCCGGCTGCACCGCCGGGTCGGCATAGACCTGCGGGTTCGCGCCAGGCTCGGGCGCCGCCGACAGGTAAGGCGCCGCGACGGAGGGGGCCGGGGCGGCCGCACGCTCGCGCTGGGCGCGTTCCTTGGCTTGGCGCTCGGCCATCTGGCGGTCCCGGGCCTCGCGCTCCTTGGCCTCCCGTTCGCGCGCCTCGCGTTCGCGGGCCTCCTTTTCGCGCCTGAAGGTGCGCGGCAAGTCATCGTGGTCGTCGCCGATCTGCGAAAAGGTAGGTTCTGACATGGCCATTGGACCTTGCGACATCGTCGGAATTTCCCTCGTGCAACGGCCTGACGACGCGAATCAAATCGCCAAGTCACCGTTCCTGCTATTTCTATCTTGCCGGGAAGGTTATTGCTATTTTGCGCCGCGATTTTGACGAGGGGGACCCATGAAAAGTCTTGAAAAGCTGATCCGGACCATCCCCGACTATCCCAAGCCCGGCATCATGTTCCGCGATGTCACGACTCTGCTGGCCGATGCCAAGGGCTTGAGAAAGACCATCAAATCCATGGCCGAGCCGTTCGAGGACAAGAAAATCCACGCCGTTGCGGGCATCGAGGCGCGCGGCTTCATCCTGGGCGGTGCGATTGCCGACCGGCTCGAATGTGGCTTCATTCCGATCAGGAAGAAGGGCAAGCTGCCCTTCAAGACCATCGGCCAGGACTACACGCTCGAGTATGGCGTCGATACGATCGAGATCCACGCCGACGCGATCAAGCACGGCGAACGCATTCTGATCGTCGACGACCTGATCGCCACCGGCGGCACGGCGGAGGCCGCCGTCAAACTCATCGCCCGCACCGGCGGAGATGTGGCAGGCGCAACCTTCATCATCGATCTGCCCGAGCTTGGCGGCATGAAGCTGTTGAAGAGTCTCGATGTCTCGTGCCACGCGCTCGTCGCCTTCGAAGGGCACTGACGTGGCAAAGGCGCTGCCGCCCGAACGGATGCCCCGCGCGCTCGCCGCCATCACCGCCTGGCGCACGGCGCCCGATGCTCCCGTTTCCTGTCCCGTCTGCGGCGCGTTAGGCTTGACGGTCATCGACCAGTCGGCACGGCCCTACGCGGAATGGTATCAGTTGAGCTGCACGGCCTGCGGCCTACAGGACATGGTCAACATTCCGCTCGGTCCGCCGGTCGCGGGGGGATTGGATTGAACTGCGCATGAAAATCAACGGCAAAGCTACACGCACGATCTGGGTTGATGAGCCTCTGGGCGCCGTCGCCATTCTCGATCAGACGCGGCTGCCGCATAAAATCGAGACCGTGCTGCTGAAAACCGAGGACGACGCGGCCTACGCGATCTCGGCGATGCTGGTGCGCGGCGCGCCGCTGATTGGCGCCACGGCCGCGTATGGTATCGCGCTCGCCATGCGCAAGACCACCACGGACGCCGCGCTCGACGCGGCGATCGCCAATCTCGCGGCGCAGCGGCCCACAGCCGTCAATCTGCGCTGGGCGCTGGACGAGATGCGCAAAACGCTACTCCCTCTAACCCCCGATGTGCGCCTTGCCGCGGCCTATGCCCGCGCCGCTGAGATCGCCGGCGACGATGTGCAGACCTGCCGCCGCATTGGCCTCACCGGGTTGCCGCTGATCGAAGCTATCGCCAAGCGCAAGGGCGGCGCGGCGGTCAACATCCTCACCCACTGTAACGCCGGTTGGCTCGCCTGCGTCGACTGGGGCACGGCGACGTCACCGATCTATCACGCCCACGCCGCCGGCATCGCGCTCCACGTCTTCGTCGACGAAACGCGCCCCCGCAATCAGGGCGCGTCGCTCACCGCATTCGAGCTCCAGCAGCAAGGCGTGCCGGCAACACTCATCACCGACAACGCCGGCGGACACTATATGCAGAAGGGCGAGATCGATCTCATCATCGTCGGTACGGATCGCGTGGCGTCGAATGGCGATGTAGCCAACAAGATCGGCACATATCTGAAGGCGCTGGCCGCACATGACAACGGCGTGCCGTTCTATGTGGCGCTGCCCTATTCGACCATCGATTGGACGCTTGCGAGCGGGGAAGCGATCCCGATCGAAGAGCGCTCGCCCGAGGAGGTGCTGACCGTCGCCGGCCGTCTGGCCAACGGAAAAGTCGCAAGCGTTGCCATTGCCGCGCAAGGCACGAAGGCGCGCAATCCTGCTTTCGACGTGACGCCCGCGCGTCTCGTCACCGGTTTCGTCACCGAGCGTGGGATCTGCGCCGCTTCGCACGACGGCCTGCTGTCACTTTATCCGGAGCATCGCAGCGGAGGCTATGCGGTGGCATGACGGAGCACCTGAACGAGGCAGCGGCGCGCAAAGCGGTTCTCGATACGGCCCTCGCCATGAGCCGGCGCGGGCTCTCGCCGGGACGCTCCGGCAATGTCTCGTGCCGTTTTTCCCACGCGACGCACGGCGCCGGAATGTTGATCACGCCGACCGGCAAGGCCTATGAGCAGACATCCCCCGGTGACATCGTGTTCGTGGCGGATGATGGCCGCGCCCCGCCGGGGCAATTGAAGCCGTCGAGTGAATGGCACTTCCATCTATCGGCTTACCAGGCGCGCCCCGACCGGCACGCGCTGGTCCATACCCATTCGATGTACGCCACGGTGCTCGCCTCGGCGCACAAGCCGATCCCGGCGTTCCACTATATGGTGGCGCTCGCGGGCGGAAACGACATCCCCTGCGTGCCGTACGCGGCCTTCGGCACGGAAGTCCTGGCCCGGCATGTCGCTCAGGGATTGAAAGACCGCGATGCCTGTCTGATGGCCAATCATGGCGCCGTCGCTCTGGGCACATCGTTGGAGCGCGCCCTTGAACTGGCATTCGAGATCGAAGTGCTGGCCGAACAGTACGTCAAGCTTCTGACTCTCGGCCCGGGCGCCGTGCACATTCTCGACGACGGCGAAATGCGCCGCATGGTGGAGCGGTTCAAAGTTTACGGACAGAACGCGCAGTCCTGATCGCCGCAGGCGCCGGCAGTGCGGCCCTCCGCCGGCAAATGCGGCGAATAATGTGGGTTGCCATTGCGGTTCCGCGGCATCGCAACGCGCTCTAGAGGTCGGGCCGTTCCGATGTCTGGACGAAGTGGCGGGTGACATGATCCCGGTGGTAGGGCACTGTGGCACATGATTTCAGATGCGCCCGCGCGATCGGGCCCGGCCGGAAGACGAAGCGCCAGAGCTCGTCATCGGCATCTTCGTAGATGAGACCTCGGTCGATCAGACGATCGAGCATGGTCTGGCCCAGAAAATCCTGCAAGCTCGCGTTGAGTTCGATGAGGCCGGCCCTGTAGCGCCTGTAGGCGATATCGACCGCGACAATCGCCCGGCATTCATCAATAGAGATTTCCAACAGCGCGCCGCAATCGTGGTTGCAGGGCCTGCCGGCCGCGACTTCGTTCGCCGCGGCTGGCAGCGCGTCCGTCCATGACCGCAGGATCTCGAATTCGTTGATGCGCATCCACGTCGCATACGATTTCAAGTGCACGGCGGTTTGCCGGGCCGGTTCGATGATGCGGTTGTCGCGAAAACTGAGGCTGAAGAAGTCGCAGCGGCCGTTCGGCAGGTGGAACGGGACGGTCAGGCCGTTCCTGCAGCCCAGTTCTCCACAGGCACCGAAGACATGGCGCGAACGCTTGTCCCAATCGCTCTCCCGCATCATGTCTGACCACATGAACGGACGCGTGCGGTTCTTCAACGACAGGATGACAGGATCACTCTCGATGAACTTCTCGGCCAGGTAAACGCGCGGCATCGCCGAGGGAAGTTCAAGGAAGGGAATTTCGTGCTCGCCATTGGGCATGAAGTGGGCGAACACGATGTTCTGGAAACCTTCGCGCTGCATTTCTCCGCGATACGTGGCGAACACGTCATCCGCCGTCCTGCATTCCGAAAGGGCGGCGACGTACTCGTCAAGCGTGTTCGGACCCATTGCAGCCTCCGACCGGTCTTACGCTCCGTGCTTCGGTCCGGGTGCAGAAAACAAGCCAAGCCAAACCAAACATCCCGGCGCTCGCGAGGCCGGCGGTGCCACACGATGCGCCCCCGTCGTCCCCCGGTTGGGTGTTGAATGATCTGCTGCGACCCCGATCGCCTCTCTACCTTCGATGAGACGGCGGAAAACGCCATTCGATTCCTGTCCATGGCGGATGGTTTTGCGCGCCGGTGTGGAGGGCAAAGCACAATAACCTCGCAGGATCGGGAAAAATTTCCCGGACCGGCCGGGCAGGCGCGGAAACGAAATGTTTTCCCTATGCGTAAAACGGGACGCGAGACCTAGGTCTCGCTGCCGCCGCCGCCGTTGCGAAAATAGGGCTCGACCTTGCCCTTGAGCTTGAGCGTCATCGGGTTGCCGCGGCGGTCCTTGGCGTTGCCAGCGGCGACGCGGATCCAGCCCTCACTGACGCAGTATTCCTCGACGTTGGTCTTTTCGGCACCGTTGAAGCGGATGCCGACATCGCGCGCCAGAACCTCGGCGTCATGATAGGGGCTGTTCGGATCAATGGCGAGACGGTCTGGAGGTGTGGTGCTCATATCCTGCGCCGATCATTGGGGACGAACGAGACGGCGCCGTTGTGGCGGCAATTTCCGGCCGGGGCAAGATCCATCATGCCGCTGGCTGGCCGTTCATGGCGCCGCCAGCACCAGCGGGGCGCCCTCGGCAAGCCCCTTGGGCGAGGCCTCGATGGTCAAGACCTTGCCGGATTTGGAATCCTGAAATCGGACGGCGAGACGTGGCGCCGCCTTGAGCGTGCCGAGCAGATTATCATCGAGCGCGGCCACGGCCCTGCAGCCGTCAGGATCGCAGCTTGCCAGCTGCAACGCCACCGCGCCTGCCGCATCGCTGGTTGCGGCCGCCTTGCCGTCTTTGCCGGCCGGTTTGGCCGTGCCGGCCTTCGACTGCGCGGTCTTGACCTCGGCGGACCAGGTATCGGCGGATCCGGCCGCAACGGCCTCGGTAATCAACACGACGCCGAAGGGAATGGAAATGCTGAGCGGGGTAATCGCTTCCAGAAACGCCGTGCCTCCCGCGCGCTTGATCGACAGTTGCAGCACACGGCGGCCGTTGCCATCGGCGAGCGTCTGGCGCAACTGACAGCCGGCCGCGCCTTCGTCCTTGCGCGCGCACTCGAGCACCCAGTCTCCGAAGGTGATGCGTTCGGCCGAGGCGAGCGGCGAAGTGACGGCCATCTCGAGCAGAATCACGGCGGTACTGCGTACGAGGATCGGGCTGAGCCAATCTTCCATTGGGCTTGCCGTGCGGCCGCGCACCGCCGCGCCTCCTTTACTACCAGCCGAAAGACACGCCGACGGCACCGGCTGTATCATCGCGCGAGTTGATGGCAATGCCGCCGCTGACGACGATGCCCGCATCCGGCACCCAATGCAACTTCAACGCATATCCCTGTTCGCCGCCATAGGCGCCGCCGGCCATGCCAAGCGAAAACGTCTTGCCCGGAACGATCGGGATGTTGGACATGGCAAGCGCCATGGCGACACCGGCATCGAGATCGCTCAGATGTGCTTCGTGGCGGTCGAGCCGGGCCGAGGTATCGACGATCATCGACTGCAGCGCCGGAGCGAGACGGTCGGCGGTGATGGTGCCGGGAGCGATCTTGCTGTTCGACACGGCTCCGTCTGCAATATTTTCATTGCCGACCGCGTTTGCGGCAAGTTTAGCGCGGGTCACCGCGCCATCGGCAATCGCGGCGGTTCTGACGGCGCCGGCAGCGAGTTTGGCGGACGTCACGGCACCGTCCTGCAGATTGCGGGTTCCAACGGCATTCGCCGCCAGTTTGCTGCTGGTGACCGCTCCATCCTCGATATTGATCGTGCCGACGGCGTTGGCCGCCAGCTTGGCGCGCGTCACCGCGCCATCGGCGAGGTCGGCGGTGGCGACGCTGCCGTCGGCGATCTTGGAGCCGTCGACGGAATTGGCGGCGAGCTTGGCCGCCGTGATCGCGCCATCGGCAACCTTGGCGGTTGTCACCGCGCCATCGGCGAGGTCGGCGGTGGCGACGCTGCCGTCGGCGATCTTGGAGCCATCGACGGAATTGGCGGCGAGCTTGGCCGACGTGATCGCGCCATCGGCAACCTTGGCGGTTGTCACCACGCCATCGGCGAGGTCGGCGGTGGCGACGCTGCCATCGGCGATCTTGGAGCCGTCGACGGAATTGGCGGCGAGATGCGCATTGGTGACAGCGAGATTGGCGATCTTGGCCGAGGTGACCGCGCCATCGGCCAGATCCGCCGAGGACACGGTGCCATCGAGAATTTTCGCGCTCGTGACGGCGTCATTCTGGATGTTGGCCGTGCCGACGGCCCCGTTCGCCAGATCGGCGCTCGTTACCGTGCCGTCCTGAATGTTTGCGCTCGTCACCGTCCCCGTGGCGATATCGGCGCCGGTGATCGTGCCGTTCTGAATTTGCGTCGTGGTGATGGTGTTGTTGGCGATCTTCGCGCCGGTGATGGTGGCATTGGCGATATCGGCGTTGGCAATCGTGCCATCGAGAATGTTTGCGCTCGTCACCGTCCCCGTGGCGATATCGGCGCCGGTGATGGTGCCGTTCTGAATTTGCGTCGTGGTGATGGCGTTATTGGCGATGTTCGCCGTGGTGATGGTGTTATTGGCGATTTTCGCGCCGGTGATGGTGGCGTTGGCGATATCGGCGCCGGTGATCGTACCGTTCAGGATTTGCGTCGTGGTGATGGCATTGTTGGCGATGTTCGTCGTGGTGATGGTGTTATTGGCGATCTTCGCGCCGGTGATGGTGGCGTTGGCGATGTCGGCGTTGGCAATCGTGCCATCGAGAATGTTTGAACTGGTCACGGTTCCCGTGGCGATATCGGCGCCGGTGATCGTGCCGTTCTGAATTTGCGTCGTGGTGATTGTGCCGTTGGCGATATTGGTCCCGGTGATCGTCGCGTTGGCGATGTTCGATCCGGTAATCGTCGCGGCGGCGATATCGGCGTTGGTGATGGTGGCGTTCTGAATCTGGGTCGATGTGATCGTGCCGGTGGCGATGTTGGCTCCGGTGATCGTTCCGTTGGCGATGTTGGCGCTGGTGATCGTGGCACCCGCGATGTCGGCGCCGGTGATCGTCGCATTCAGGATATCGGCGGAGGTGATCGTCGCATCCTGGATCTGCGTCGAGGTAATCGTTCCGTTGGCGATATTGGCCCCGGTGATCGTGGTGTTCGCAATATCGGCGCCGGTGATCGTGCCGTTCAAGATCATCGCGCCGGTGACGCCGCTGGCATTGATCGTACCTGTACCGCAGGGCGGTGTCGCGCAGCCCGAAATCGTCACCTGGGCGCTGGCGGGCAGGGCCGTGCCGAGCACGCCAAGCGCGAACGCGGCCGCCACAATCGCGTCGCCCCGTCGCTCGCTCTTGCGGGCTGGTCGGTTGGTCCCCACGGTCGCCGTATCATCCTCGCGCAGAAACGCTGCACGTTGATGAGCATACGTTGATTCGCGGCCTTCGTTTGCGAAGCGTTAACGAAACAGTTGCGCCGAATCGATCAGCGAAGCGCTTTCAAGCCCGGTGGTTTCCGGGGTGACTCGCGGCCGGTCAGGAGTCGCGGGAAGAAATTCCTGGCGCGGCCGCGAACCGGCGCAGCGGAGAACCAGGCGGCAACGCGCCACGTCATTTAGGCGAGGCGCTCAGTTGGCGAAGCGGAAGTGCATCACGTCGCCGTCGGCGACGACGTATTCCTTGCCTTCGAGCCGCATCTTGCCCGCTTCCTTGGCGCCGCCTTCGCCGTTCAACGCCGCGTAGTCGTCATAGGCGATCGTTTCGGCGCGGATAAAGCCCTTTTCGAAGTCGGTGTGGATGACGCCCGCGGCCGCCGGGGCCTTGGTGCCGCGCGTAATCGTCCAGGCCCGCGCTTCCTTGGGGCCCACGGTGAAGTAGGTGACGAGGTCGAGCAGCGAATAGCCGGCGCGGATCAGGCGGTTGAGACCCGGCTCGCTGAGGCCCATTTCGGCGAGGAAGGCGTCGCGGTCTTCCGGCGCAAGGCCGGCGAATTCGCTCTCGATCTTCGCCGAGATGACAACCATCGCCGCGCCTTCGGCCTTGGCGCGCTCTTCGACCGTCTTGGAAAAAGCATTTCCGTTGGCCGCCGAGGCTTCGTCGACGTTGCAGACGTAGAGCACAGGCTTCGAGGTCAGAAGCTGCAGCGCGCGCCAGGCCGGCATTTCTTCCGGCGTGATGTTGGCAAGCCGCGCCGGCTTGCCGTCGCGCAGCAACACCAGCGCCTTTTCCAGAAGCGCGTATTGCGCCTTGGCGTCCTTGTCGCCGGTTTTAGCCCGCTTCTCGATCTGGCTGGCGCGCTTTTCGACGCTTTCCAGATCGGCCAGCATCAGCTCGGTCTCGACCGTGTCGGCGTCCGCAATCGGATCGATGCGGTTTTCGACGTGGGTAATGTCGCCGTCCTCGAAGCAGCGCAGCACGTAGGCGACCGCATCGACCTCGCGGATGTGGGATAGGAACTTGTTGCCGAGCCCTTCGCCCTTGGAGGCGCCGCGCACGAGGCCGGCGATATCGACGAACGTCAGCCGGGTCGGGATGATTTCCTTCGAACCCGCAATTTTGGCGAGCGTGTCGAGCCGGGGATCAGGCACGCCGACTTCGCCGACGTTGGGCTCGATGGTGCAGAAGGGATAGTTGGCCGCTTCGGCCGCCGCCGTCTGCGTCAACGCGTTGAAGAGGGTCGACTTGCCGACGTTCGGCAACCCGACGATGCCCATTTTGAAGCCCATGTGGGGATATGTCCTTGAGTGATCAGCGGCTGAGCTACAACGCCTGCGCCTGCCGATCAATGGGCAGGAGGCCGCGCCCCGGGAGAGAAGCGATTTCAAAGTTCTGGCCGGCTGCCACTTGATTGGGGCGGCTTGGCCCCTAAGTGCGGTAGGCAACCTCCTTTCCAATCAGTTGCATGCTTCAAGGACGATCAACGCGATGGCGTCAAATCGGTTAAGGCTAAGTGCCATGCTGGCGGCGGCCGCCGTCCTTGCCTTTGCGCCCGGTCCTGCATTCGGGCCCGGCCGCGCCATGGCTCAGGGCGCAACGGCAGCGGCGTTCCTCGGCGTGTTCATCGAGAACGACAACGCGGCCTTTGAGCCGACAAGCGATGCCGAGCGCGCCCGTGCGGCGAAAGTCGAAGAGCAGTTCAAGAGCCTTTTGGAAGCGTCCGGCGACTATAAGTTCGTCCCGGTCACGGCCGCGATGCGAAGCCGGATTGCCGCCGGCCAGGCGGTGGGGCGCTGCGCCGGGTGCGAGCTGAGCTATGGCCGGGAGCTCGGCGTTTCGCGCGTCGCATGGATCGAGGTGCAGAAAATCTCCAACCTCATTTTGAACATGAACGTCTACGTTACGGATGTCGCCAGCGGCAAAAGTGTTGTCGTGCACAGCGTCGACATCCGCGGCAACACCGATGAAAGCTGGTCGCGCAGCCTTACCTATCTGGTCAAGAACTACGTGCTCTCGAACGCGGGCGCAGGCGGCTGATCGCAAGAGGGGCGGCGCCGGGTGCCTAGCACGGCCCGTTCTTGAGTTTGCTGACGCCCGCGCCCTGGCGCGCGCAGTCGTTGCCGTAGGTCTTGCCGTCGCAGCCGCACACGGGCGCGTAGATCATCGGGCAGATCTGCGGTTTGCGCGCGCACCGGCCCGGCCGGTCGGCGGCGCCGCACTGGGCACGGACGGGAAAATCGCAAAAGAGCCCCTTGGCGCATTGCAGCCCGCGTCCGCCGCAGACTTGTCCGGCACGCTGGCGCGCCTCGGCACTGCCGGCCAGCACTACTGCGAGAACGATTGCCGCCACTGCAATTGCAGTTTGTGAACTCACTGTCTGACGCATTGTTCTGTAACCTTTCAGGTCGATCGCCGTTTCCGAATTACGCATGGAGCAGGGGGCTGTGAAATTGGTTGGGCGGCATCATGACGGCCGGCCACGAACCCCATTAAGCGCCGCCGCCAATTCGTCGTAGGCGGCATTGATCCGCTTCATCGCCTCCTCCTTGGCGGCGCGATCCTCCGGATTGGCGGATGCCCATAGATCGGGATGAACGCGGCCAGCCATCCGATTTCGCGCTTTCTTGATCTCGGCGCCCGTATAGCGGTGGCCGACGCCGAGAACTTCGTGAGGCGTCAGTCCGTCGAGCGAATGCCGCCCCCTTGCCGATTGCGTTTTGGAGGCGGCAATAAGCCCGCGGGGCGATCGCAGGAGGCGTTCCAGCCTGTCGCCACAGTCGTCGAGAATATCGAGGCTGGTCCAATCATGGAGCAAATTGGCAATGAGCGCGTGTATGAGCGGCAGCGCCAGAAAGGCCAGCAGAAAGGTCCATACCTCCTGCGAAAACTGGTCGGGGGTCATCCGGGCGAAAGGTGTCCCGAGACGGTTGGGTGAAAGGGCGATCGGGACGTAGCGGACAGCGGCAACGCACAACGTAGCCGTCGCAACGGCCCTGATGCTCGCTGCCCATCGAAACAGGGGACTGTTCCCGAGCCGCCAGACAGATTCGATACGCCTGATGCGCTGCAGGATTTTCTCCGCGGCCGCCGCTTCGCCCCGTTCGATGTGTTTGACCCCGACGAGAAGCAGCGCACGGCAGCGTTCAAGCAATCGGTTCTGAGCCCTGACATGCTTGGCCTTCTGCCGTGCGACCACGTAGTAGACCAGCACGTAACTGGACAACCATGTGATCAAGAACAGATTGTCGATTATCCTTTGATTCACGGTGCCCCGCGTCCGCGATCAACGACATTTTCACGCGCTCATCTCCGGCGCTCACTTCACGTGCTTCGCCAGCGCGAACGTCGAATAGCGCGACGGGCTCGGCAGATTGGTCTTGTCCGACATCGCCATGTTCAGCGCTTCGCCGATGTTGGTGCCGGGATCGAAGTCGCGCACGGCGATGACGATGAAGGGCCGCTGCCAGCTGGTGTCGGCCGTTTCGCAATCGGTGCAGGGATCGAGATAGCGGCCAAGGTTCAAGGTCCACACCGGCGTCGCGCTATCGACCGACGGGCTCACCCACTCCGCGATCCGCTTGGCGCGCAGCCCGCCGCGCTGGACCTCTCGTTCCAGTTCGCCTTCCTGGCTCGCAAGGCCAACCGCGATGAGCTGCCGCGCCGAGCCCAAGCCTTCGCGCAGTTGCGGGGCCAGCACTTCGTTCTCGATATCCTCGGCGGTGAGCCGCTGATCGCCGCGTTCCAGTTCCGTGGTCGAGCCCTTGATCCAGCCGTAGTCCTTGGTCAGCACCACGACGTCGAACATGGCGCGGCGGCCGGCGCTGTCGGTGCCCTCGATGGGAAACACCAGCGTGCGCTCGTTCCATTTCTTGACCGCGACCGTTCTGAGCCCGGTCTTGTCCTTGAACTGCGAGAGCACGGCATCCTTGATGACGAAGCCGGCGACGGTCGCGGTGAAGAGAAGTGCGAGCGCGCCGATCCAGGCTTCCTGGCGGGCGCCGAACAGCCGCGTCAGCCATCCGCCGCGCGTATATGCGCGCTCGGCGTCGGCCACGATGCCGTTGCGGCCTTCGGTCTTGGATCTGTACGACATGTTGCGCCCCGGACGTGGTCAGCTATTGCGACGATTGACGTGATCAATGGACGTGATCAATGGACGTGATCGATTGCGGTCGTGCGCGGCGGCCAAGAGGAGGGCCGGGCCCCGCACAAGGCCTCCGCATAGAGACCTTATTCGTCCGTTTTGCGGGCAGAGAGCCATTTTTTCAAGTTCTCGGCCAGCGCCGACTGCCGCTTGCCGGTCCGCTCACCCGCCGGATGCCGGGGAGAAGCGGATTTCGCTGGCTTTTCCTCGCCATCCCGCGCGGCGGATTTGTCCGCTTTGGGCGGCGGGTCGCCCTCATCCCTGGAGGTCTTGCGGGCGACTTCGCTCAGGAACCGGGCATCGTCGCCGCGCGCCAGATGGGGGGCGGCATCCGCGACCGCCTCGAGCAGGTCGTTCAGCCAGGCACGCTCCGACTTGGCGAAGTCGCCGAGCACGTAATGCACCACCGCATCCTTGGAGCCGGGATGGCCGATGCCGAGCCGCACCCGCGGGTAGTCGTTGCCGATATGCGCGCTGATCGAGCGCAGGCCGTTGTGACCAGCGTTGCCGCCGCCCACTTTCACTTTCACCTTGCCCGGCACGAGGTCGAGCTCGTCATGAAACACGTAGACGCCGCCCGGCTCGATTTTCAAAAACCGCATGGCCTCGCCAACGGCGCGGCCGCTTTCGTTCATGAAGGTCAGAGGCTTTAGCAGCAGCACCTTTTCGCCGCCGAGGCTGCCTTCGCTCACGCTGCCCTGAAACTTCTTGCGCCACGGCCCGAAGCCGTGCGCCGCGGCAATGCGTTCGATCGCGAGGAAACCGATGTTGTGGCGGTTGTTCTCGTAAGTGTCGCCGGGATTGCCGAGGCCAACGAACAGCTTCATTTTTGCCTGCGCCTTCCGACACGCCTGCGGCGAGCCGGCCGGAAGGCGGGGAACTGGGAGTAGGGAATAGAGAGTGGGGAATAGAGAGCGGGAAGCAGGAAGGAGCACTTCCAACTCCCAATTCCCAATTCCCTACTCCCTCACTGCACTTGTCTACTTTTTGCCAGCGGGCTTGGCGGGAGCAGCACCCTTGCCGGCGGCTGCGGCAGGCGCACCCTTGCCGGCAGCGGCGGCCGGAGCCCCCTTGCCTGCGGCGGCAGCGGGCGCACCCTTGCCGGCAGCAGCGGCGGGGGCGGCGGCAGCACCAGCGGCAGGCGCGGCACCGGCTTCGGTGGCAGCGGCTTCCTCGGTATCGCCCTTCAGAGCGCCAGCAATGGTCGCAACCGTGAAGTCGCGGCTCTTGATGACCGGCGACACACCCTCAGGCAGCTTGATCGCCGAGATGTGGATCGAGCGGCCGATTTCGAGCCCCGTGAGATCGGCTTCGAAGAACTGAGGGATCTTGTTGTAGGGTGCGTACACCTCGACCTCGTGGCGCACGATGTTCAACACACCGCCGCGCTTGATGCCGGGTGACGCCTGATCGTTGATGAAGCGCACCGGGATTTCGACGCGGACGATGCCGTCCTTGCCGACGCGCTGGAAATCGACGTGAACCGGCGTGTCCCTGACCGGGTCGAGCTGAACGTCGCGGGCCAGAACGATGTGCTTTTTGCCGTCGAGGTCGAGTTCGAACGCGGTGGACGTGAAGTGGCCCTTCAACAGCTGCTTCCACAGCATGTTGTATTCGAGCGCGATGGTGAGGGGCGTCTGGTTGTCGCCGTAAATGACGGCGGGCACATTTCCTTCGCGGCGTGCTTGGCGTGCGGCCCCCTTGCCGGCACGCGGGCGCGCCGAAGCCTTGAGCGCAACGAGCTCAGACATGGCATGACTCCGTGTGTTAAGGCCTTGACCGACCATCGGAAAAGGCCAAAAGCCGCGAACCGGCCTCCAAGGGTGCCGGGCGGCGTCTCATGGGTTGTCCGTGAGATGGGCGGCTTATAGCCGGGAACGGGGCAGGGGGCAAGGGTGGGGGGGGTGCGTCAGGACCGCAACGAGTGCGCTTTGCCAACAGCTAAAGGCAGCCGAACAATAATCGGTGCTTGCCGTTCTGCCCCTGTGTTTCGGTAGTAGTCCATGTGCGCGTGGTCGATTCGAGGCTTCAATGACAGGGCAGGCGCCAAGCTCATTAGTTTATGTTACGCTTTTTCTTACGTGTTGTGCCGGAATTGCCGAATTGAGCTGGTGGGCAGCGTGTGTAGGCGCCGGCGCTCTTGCACTCATTTCTCTAGTTGGCAGGCAGCTGATAAGCGAAAATGGCGCGGCCTACCGCTTGGACACTTCAGATGCCTCGCTTGCGATATCAAGCTTGATTAGTGCCTCGGCGGCTGGCTCTGCTGCATTCGTGTTAGGCCGAGCCAGCGCATGGCTGTGGGGCTTCTAGCTCAATTGAGCCAAGGATTTTTCAAAAGCACTCGCACCCTATTGAGGTGACCTTCGGGGGATGGCTCTATACTTTCATAGTATACCAATGCTAGCCGAAGGTTTCTTTCTGCAATAGAGCGCGCGCCGGCTATATCGTCGCGACCTAAGTGCGCAGTGCCCAGCCTCTCATAAGCTTGAGCGATGGTTAGGTTTGGATTGTCCCCCAGTGAGGGCGCATCACGTCGCAACTCTTCCGCGGATCGCTGTACACGACTGACGTCAACATCCCTCTGTAGTCGCGTGAAGCAACGTTCGGCTTCTGCAAAAGCCACAATTGCGGTGGGGATTGTGTCGAGTCTTGATCTCACGTTTCCCAGTAATTCGGCGCACTCGGCCAATGCTGCATACCAATCTGGGTCGCTTCTTGACCTCAACAATTTGCATGCCTCCTCTAGATCGTCTCGCGACTTGTTCAGGAACTGTATTTTTTCGCCTTTGCGCGCGCTTGCATCGAGGCTTCGATTGTAGTTCGCCTTTCCGATGCCGTACAAAGCTCGCGCGAGTTGGAATGTTTCGCCTCGACCTTCGTGATGCTTTGACGCTCGTCGCCAGAATTTGATCGCTCCTTCGTGGTGGCGAGCAATTTCTGCTTGTTCAGCACCTAAAATGAGCGCGCGAACGTCCAGTGGGTCGAGGTCCGCGGCTTGAGCGTAATGTCGCATCGCGTGGTCTCGATGTTGGACGGCATCGGCTTGTGAAATGACGTTTGCATTGTCAGCTTCCGCAATAAGCGCGTGACGACGCCCGTATGCATAATGTAGTGTCGCTCTTTGATAATCCCATGAAGATTTTGCTGCTGCTATGAGGCCGGCAATGCGGTCCACCTCCGGTTGCTTGGCCTCTAGCTGGGCAATGGCGAATTCAGGGCTCTGCATTACCCGAGCGATCACTCGGTCTCGATCTTCGATTAGAGACTTGTTGCGGATGCGCTTGATGTAGGCTTCTAGCCTTTTTGGGAGATTTCGTTCTGCGAAATAGAGCGCTTTATAAATACCAAAAAGGCCGGTAACGACGGTCGCAGCGAGACCAAGTGCACGAAATGCAAGTTCAAAAACCGGTTCATTTGCAGAGTAGTGAGCAATGACAAGTTCGATAGCTTTTTCGATTTGGCCTCGTGGTCCAGGGCCAAACCAACCTTGTGCCGTTCCGAATGCGATCCACACAATGAAGGCAAGCAAGAAAATCACAATAGACAATTTCTGGGTGAATGATCGCAACAACATCCCCCGTACTCCCTGTAGATACTCAACCGACCCTCGTTAACTATGATCTGAGCATTCGTCCTTGTACAGCGTCTCGAAGCGAATTTGTGTGGCCGCCAATCTTTCGCGTGGACCTGACACAAGGTAGTACTCGTCACGCTTTCGGCATTGCGGCACTCACTGTGGAGTGGCGGCCCGTCCGCACCCACTGACGTCACCCCGGCGAAGGCCGGGGTCCGTTCAAGCCGGAGCACCGCGCAATCTCAAGCATGCACGGATCCCCGCCTTCGCGGGGATGACGGAATTTGCGGTTGAATGCCCACTTCCCCTCTCCCCATTCCTGCACTTCAATAGGGAGAGGGTGCCCCGAAGGGGCGGGTGAGGGGCGGCCGCTTGTTCGAAACTCTTTGCCGCCCCTCACCCCCGCCCGCTCTTTTGTTTGCGCGCTCCGACTTCCCTGCGGGGAGCCGGCCGGAGCGCGCGGGGATCGCATCAGCGGCAAACGCACCTGTTCGAGGTGAGACCCGCGCCCGGCGGCCGGCTCCCGGTCAACGCGCGTGGGGTTGGCGGGGCGGCCACGCGCATCCGAGAGAGCGAGTCGCCGGGCGCAACAAAAATGAGAAAAAAACTTATCCCCGCCCGCTCTTTTGTTTGGCGCAAC
>CXWK01098661.1_pt1 | contig 63542 bp, 34 predicted proteins | sample 590851 | NCBI WGS metagenome assembly CXWK01 (sample SAMEA3498364, study PRJEB10139) | wastewater metagenome | biome: wastewater treatment plant; material: activated sludge | place: Denmark | collected 2014-08-01 | reverse complement strand
GGTCATCGTCAAGATTAAATTCCAAAACCCCTATCTGCGCATGCAGGTAGGGGTTTTGTCTTTGTTCCCGATTTTCCCCTGTAGGAGCGAGCAAGCTCGCGATAAACCCGAGAGCGCAACGGGGTATCAGGCAGTCAGCCTTATCGTTAACGACCATCGTCGAAACGCCGCCCTGAGCATGCTCGCGCCTACACAACTTAAAGAAAATGACACGAAAGCGATCACTCCGCTTTGGTATGGTGCAGCTCGTTTTTTTAGCGGCCCGTTTTCAAACCAGGGATCGGTGTTTTTTTCCAAAGAGTTGCCACAGAAATGCCTCAGCCGATTCCGATCAAAGACCACGAAAAAGAGACGCGACTGGTCAACAAGCGACTGATGGCCTGCGCCTTGTTAGTCGGCGCCATTACCTGTGCTCTGGTGGTGCGCCTGTACGTCCTGCAGGTGGTGGAATTCGAGTATCACTCCACGATTTCCGAAAACAACCGTGTGCATGTGCTGCCGATCACGCCTACCCGTGGCTTGATCTATGACCGCAATGGCGTGGTCCTGGCGGACAACCGACCCAGCTACAACCTGACCATCACTCGCGAACGTGCGTCCGATGTCAACCAAGAACTGGACGAAGTGGTCAACCTGCTGCACCTGCCGGCTGAAGACCGCACGTTGTTCGACAAGGCGATGAAACAGGCGCGGCACCCGTTTGTGCCGGTGACCCTGTTCTATGAACTGAGCGAGGAGCAGATCGCGGTGTTGGCGGTCAATGAGTTCCGCTTGCCGGGCATCGATGTCGAGCCGCAGTTCGTGCGTCATTATCCGTTGGGCGAACACTTCGCGCATTCGGTCGGCTATGTCGGACGGATCAACGAGAAAGAGTCCAAGGTGCTGGATACGGTCGAGTATCGAGGTACCCAATCCATCGGCAAGACCGGGATCGAAAGATTCTACGAGTCGCAACTGCACGGTCATGTCGGTTACGAGGAAGTCGAAACCAATGCCCAGGGCCGCGTGTTGCGCGTACTCAAGCACACGGACCCGGTGCCCGGCGAAAACATCGTCCTGAGCCTGGACGTCAAGCTGCAGGAGGCCGCCGAGCACGCCTTGGGCGATCGTCGTGGCTCGGTGGTCGCGCTTGATCCGTCGACCGGTGAAGTGCTGGCCATGGTCAGCAACCCGAGTTTCGATCCCAACCTGTTCGTCACCGGCATCAGCTCCAGAGAATATTCGACGCTACGCGATTCCATTGACCGACCGCTGTTCAACCGAGTGCTGCGCGGGCTCTACGCGCCGGGCTCGACCATCAAGCCCGAAGTCGCGATTGCCGGGCTCGACGCCGGCATCGTCACGCCGCAGACCCGAGTCTTCGATCCGGGGTATTACCAACTCCCGGACTTCGATCACAAGTACCGCAACTGGAACCACAGCGGCGACGGTTGGGTGGACATGGACGCGGCGATCATGCGTTCCAACGACACCTACTTCTACGACCTCGCGCACAAGCTGGGCATCGATCGGCTGCATGACTACATGGCCATGTTCGGCCTCGGGGAAAAGGTCTCGCTGGACATGTTCGAAGAGTCTCCCGGCTTGATGCCGTCCCAGGCCTGGAAGCGCGCCACGCGTCGTCAGCCATGGTTCCCTGGTGAAACCGTGATCCTTGGCATCGGCCAAGGCTACATGCAGGTCACGCCGCTGCAACTGGCCCAGGCCACGGCGCTGATCGCCAACAAAGGCGTGTGGAACCGTCCGCACCTGGCCAGGACCGTGGACGGTGTCGCGCCCGTAGACGAGCATCCGATGCCGAACATCCTGCTCAAGGACCCGCGCGACTGGGAGCAGGTCAACCACGGCATGCAGATGGTCATGCACGATGCCCGCGGGATCGCCCGCGCGTCGGCAGCGGGGGCGCAATACCGTATTGCCGGCAAGAGTGGTACCGCGCAAGTGGTGGCGATCAAGCAGGGCGAGCGTTATAACCGCGAGAAAACCCGCGAGCGCAACCGCGACAATGCCCTGTTCGTCGGTTTCGCCCCGGCCGAACATCCGCAAATCGTGATTTCGGTGATGATCGAAAACGGCGAGGCCGGCGGTCGTGTCGCCGGCCCTGTTGTGCGGCAGATCATGGACGCCTGGCTACTTGATCAGGACGGTCATCTCAAGCCGCAATACGCAGTGCCGAGCAAGGTACCGGGCGATCCTCACGTCTGAATCCTGCGTTCGGCATGGATGATCCCATGCCACCATGCCTTCAAGATCGATCCTTTGTCAGGCCCTGTGTCGCGTTCTCTAATGTCGGAAAGCTGAGTGATCCAGGTCACGCTCCTCTGTAGGAGCGAGCCTGCTCGCGATGGACTTCCAGACAACGCGCACATCCAGGCAGGGCGCGGTATCGTTCACGTCCATCGCGAGCAAGCTTGCTCCTGCAATGGATTGCGTCCAGACCTGTAATCAGGTCGGCTGTCTTACGGCCGGCTCACTGGTGCAGGATGAACGTCGCCAGGCTGTGCAGATTCTCCGGGCTTAACTGCGCAAAAGGTGGCATCGGGATATCCCCCCATTTGCCGCTACCGCCGTGCGCAATGCTGGACGTAACCTTGGCTAGTGCCTGCGGGTCGTTGGCGTATTTGGCAGCCACATCTTTATAAGCCGGGCCGACGACCTTGTGATCGATCGCATGGCAGGACAGGCACGCGTTGTTCTGCAGCAAGGCCGTGGCGTCGACTTTTGCCACAGGGGCTGGCGTGGGTTGGCCCGCCGACGGATTCGAGGCGGCTTGCACATCGGCATCGCTCGCCTTTGCACTGCCGTACGTGGCCGCCAGGTAGGCGCCGATAATGGTCACGTCCTGATCGCTGATCGGCGCACCGTACACGTGTTGCATCTTGCCCGCTTCTGCCGTCCACTGCGCCAGGCTCATGCCCGGAGGCTGGAAGCTGATGTAATCGGCAGAATGGCAGGTGGAGCATTTCTGCTGGGCCAATGGGTAGCCGGGCAGCGCACTGGGTTTGAACGCAGCCGTTTCGGGCGGCAAGGTGATCGACAGTGGCGCTGCGCTGGCCATGCCAGCCAGGAAAATTTGCGCCGCGCACAGCCAGCGGGTCATGAATTTCATGGATTTCATGCAGCCCTCCTCAAGCGACGGTCACGTGGCTGGTTTCGATGACGTGGCGGCGGTAACCGGCAGGGTTCCAGTCGGCTTGCAGCGGTTGCGTCTCGCCCGCGCTGTTGCTGGCTCGTACCATCAACTGCGTGGCGCCCTTGCTGGTGAAGGTGATTGCCAGCGTCCACTCGCGGAAAGAGAAACGGCCAAGGTCCTGCCCGAGGGTGGCTTCACGCCAGACTTTTCCGCCGTCGATGGATATTTCCACCTTGTTGACCCCGGCACCGCCATCGAACGCAATGCCCTTGAGCACCACGCTTTTATTCAACGGCAACACATCGCCCTGCTTAACGCTGGTGATGAAGCTGCGCACCGGTAGCTTGGAGATCGGCCGGGTTTGCGTCGGCGTGGTGCCGGGGGCGATGCAGAAACAATCGTTATCCGGGACTCGATAACCTTTAGCCATGAAGAAGCCGTCGTAAACATGGTCGAGCACTTCGATCTCGCTCAGGTGCTTGACCCAGTACGTGCCGAAATAGCCGGGCACTACCAAACGTATCGGGTAACCGTTGAGGAAGGGCAGGTCGGTGCCGTTCATCGACCAGGCGATCATGGGTTCACCGTCCATGGCATGGCTGATGTCCAGTGCCTTGATGAACTCCGGCGTGCTTGGCAACACAGGCTTGTCGAGGCCGCGGAACGTCACTTGCCTGGCATCGTTTTTCACTCCGGCCTTTTTCAATACGGCCTTGAGCGGCACCCCTATCCAGCGTGCATTGCCCATCGAACCATTGCCCAACTGAGCACCAAATACGCGCGGCATCGAGAAACCTCGGCTGTTCCCCGAGCACTGATTGACGGCCACCACTTCTACCGGCTGCGCCAGAGCCTTGAGCTCTGCCAGGGACAGTGACAGCGGAGTGTCGACCGCACCCTTGACGGTCAGACGGTACGTATCCGGATCGATGCTGGTGGGGAAATTGGCCAGGTGATAACGCACGAAAAACGCGTCATTGGGCGTGATCGGCCCTTCGTTGAAGACTGCGAAAGGCGTCTCCAGGTGCGGTGGGCGAGTGGTCACCAGGGTCAACGGCCGTTTTTGCGGGTATTGCACCAGCGGCCGTGGACCCGCCGCGAAGGTCACTTCTTCGGCGGTTTCGCCGGTTGCCCTGGCGAAGCTGGCCAAGGGCGAGGCGGCCAAAGCCAGGGTGAAGGCATCGCGTAGAACGCGCCGTCGGGAAAGCTTGCTGTTATCGACAAAACTGAACTTCATTCTGCGCTCTCTCTGATTGTTTTTTTGAGATGCAACCGAGAGCCCCCATCAGGGCTCAGAGGTATCGGGCTAGACGTGTCGCGTCACTGTTCGATGAGCAAACCAGTATCGTCACGCGCAGGTTGTCTGCTTCTCATTGGGCGTCAGGGAGTTAGCAATCGATGACAGTTTGGCAGCGCTGAGTCTTTCGGTGTCTGCTCCATGGCTATCGCGGGCAAGCCCGCTCCCACAGTGACCGAGTTGAGTCATAAACTTGGGAGCGACGCGAGCCTGTGGGAGTTGGATTGCCAGCGAAGAACGATGCCCCGATCCACCTGCCGGAACACAAGCGCCATGCGGCACTTGCCATCGCCCTTACGTTAACGTAAAGATTGCTCCAGGGCGCCGACGTATGAAGGCGCAAGGGCGGACGACCCGGAGCGCTTGATGACGCTAATAAAAACAAACTCCCCCAAACTTCACCGCGAAGCCCGGCTGGCCCGGGAAAAACTGCATCTGGAAGGCGAAGTCCCGAACGGCGTCCTGCGCGCGGAAATCGATGCTTCCTGGCGGCGCAGCCTCAGCCATGGCGTGCATTTCAATGCCAAGCATGAGCTGGCGCTGGAATCGAGTGCCAGCGTCGACGTATTGCTGGCGAGCAATCGCCTGTTGATCGATGCAGCGTTACCGGCGATCGATTACCTGGCCGAACGCCAAGGCAAGGAAGGGCTGATCATCCTCGCCAACTCCGACGCCACCATCCTTGCCGTCGAAGGTCGCGCCGACCGCCTCAAGGGCAGTGGCCTGCAAGACATCACCCTCGGCGCCTGCTGGAGCGAAGCCGCGCGTGGCACCAACGCCTTGGGCACGGCACTGGTCGAAGCCCGACCAACCCTGATCGATTGCGGCGAACATTACCTGGATCGCCTCAGTGACTTTTCCTGCACGTCGGTGCCGATCCATTGCCCCCAGGGCGACATCCTCGGCGTCCTCGACCTGACCCGCGAAGGCCCGCTGGGCCGCGCCCATGACAGCACCGCGCTGCTGGCCATGGCCGTCAGCCAGATCGAGAGCCGCGTCTTCAACGCAAGCTATCCGGACGAAATCGTCCTGGCGTTCCACAGTCGCCGGCAGTACCTCGAGTCGCCATGGCAGGGCCTGCTGGCGGTAAGCCTGGGTGGGCAGATCCTTGCGGTCAGCGCACAGGCCTGTCAGTTGTTGCATGCCGAACGTTCAGTGCTGGTCGGTCGGCGCTGCGAAGAGTTTCTTGGCGTCGATGGCCTGCAATTGCTGGCACGTCTGCACCAGGGCGGCGTCGGCAGCCTGCAGACCGCCAAAGGCGAATTCTTCTACAAAACCCTGCGCGCGCCGCAACGTTCGATCAACGTCGGTAACCCGCCACGCAGCGTCGCCAAAACCGCCAAGGCGCAACCGGACCTGGAAGCCCTGGCCGGCAGCAATGCCCGCTATGCCCGTGCCCTGCGCATGGCCCGACAAGGCCTGGCCAACCAGTTGCCGGTATTGCTCCTGGGGGAAACCGGCACCGGCAAGGAAGTCATTGCCCGCGCCCTGCACATGGCCGGTAGCCGCTGCGACAAACCCTTCGTCGCGGTCAACTGCGCGGCGATCCCCGAAGGCCTGATCGAGTCGGAACTGTTCGGCTACCGCGAGGGCGCGTTCACCGGATCGCGCCGCGGCGGCATGGTCGGACGACTGCAACAGGCTCACGGCGGCACCTTGTTCCTCGATGAAATCGGCGACATGCCGCTGGCCTTGCAGGCCCGCCTGCTGCGCGTACTGCAGGACCGCAAGGTCGCGCCACTGGGCGCCGGCGAAGAGCAGGACATCGACGTCGCGCTGATCTGCGCGACCCACCGCGACCTCAAGCGCCTGGTGCAGGACAAGCACTTTCGGGAGGACCTGTTCTACCGGGTCAACGGCATCAGCGTGATGCTCCCGGCGTTGCGCGAGCGCGAGGATTTCAGTGCGCTGGTCGGCCGACTGCTGGCCAGGCTCGATGCGCCGAACGTAGTCCTGCACGACGACTTGAACCGCTTGCTCGAGGGTTATCACTGGCCGGGCAACATCCGCCAGCTGGAGATGGTCCTGCGTACCGCGCTGGCCATGCGCGAACCGGGGGAGACCGTGCTCACCCTCGATCACTTGCCCGACAGCATGCTCGACGATCTCAACGCCGGCGAACGACCCCAGGCGGGCAGTATCCGGGAAAACCAACTGGAGATGATCCGCCAGTCCCTGGACAGCCACCAGGGCAACGTCTCGGCCGCTGCCGACGCCCTGGGCATCAGCCGCGCGACTTTGTATCGCAAGCTCAAGCAGCTGCGCCCGTGATGCAGCGCCTGATCGTGCGGCTGATCGACAGCCAGAACCCCGAGGCCCTGCAAGCCGCATTACGCTGGCTATACAGCTTTGTGCGCCCGCACCGTCTGGCGATTGCCGGGCTGCTGGGGCTGTCGGTTTGTGCCTCGGCGTTGGTGCTGGTGCAGCCGTGGCTGACCAAGTTGCTGATCGACGATGGCCTGCTGGCGCGCAATTTCCCGATGCTGGTGTTGATCGCCGGGTTGATGATCGTCGCGGGATTGCTGGGTACGGCGTTGTCGGGGATCAATCGTTACCTGCACACGCGCTTGTCCGGGCGCATGCTGTTCGCCCTGCGCGATGACCTGTATCGGCATTTGCAGACCCTGTCACCGAGCTTCTACGGCCAGCGGCGCATCGGTGACCTGATGTCGCGTCTCGATGGCGACGTGGCGGAGATCCAGCGCTTTGCCGTGGATTCATTATTCTCGGCGGTGTCCAGCGTGATCGGCCTGGTGGTGGCCGTGGCCATGCTGCTGACGCTGTCGTGGAAACTGTCGCTGCTGGCGCTGGTGCTGATTCCCCTCGACGTGCTGTGGCTGCGCTGGATGCGGCGCAAGGTCGAGCGCGATGTGCGGCAGTTGCGTGAGCGCTCGGCGGACATGTCCTCGTTCATGGTCGAGACGCTGCCGGTGATGAAGTTCATCCAGTCTGCCGGCCAGCAACAGCGCGAGGCGCGACGACTGGAGAGCCTGGGCCAGGGCTACATGAGCCAGTTGCTGCGCCTGCAGGTCACCGAGTTTTTCACCCAGGCCGTGCCGGGCACGCTGACCTCGCTGTCGCGCGCCTGTGCGTTCCTGATTGGCGGGTATTGGGTCGTGCAGGGCACTTGGCAATTGGGCGCATTGATCGCGTTTTCCACTTACCTGGGCATGGCCGTCGGGCCGGTCCAGAGTCTGCTGGGGCTTTATGTGGCGATTCAGCGCATGACCGTCAGCCTCGGGCGGGTGATGGAGTTGCGCGGCGAGGAAGCCACCGTACTCACCCCCGAAACACCGAAAACGATGCCGGGTTCTGGCGAGCTGCGCTTCGATGACGTGCACTTCAGTCATCCCGGTCGCCCGACCACCCTGCGAGGCATTGAGGCGCGGATTCCCTACGGTTTGAAAGTCGCCCTGAGCGGCGGCTCCGGGGTTGGCAAATCGACCCTGATCGATCTGCTGCAACGCCACCACGACCCGCAGTCCGGGCGGGTGCTGCTGGGGGACGTGGATGTGCGCGAACTCGACCTGTTCGAGTTGCGCCGGCGCATTGCCGTGGTCAGCCAGGACATCGTGCTGTTTCGCGGCAGCCTGGCCGACAACCTGGCCTACGCCGTGCCCGACGCCAGCCGTGAAGCGATCGCCGACGTCGCGCGGCTGGCGCAACTCGACAGCCTGATCGCGACCTTGCCCGAAGGCCTCGACAGTCCGTTGGGGGAGCGCGGCCAGCAGTTGTCCGGTGGGCAGAAACAACGCATTGCCATTGCCCGCGCCCTGTTGCAGGACCCACTGATCCTGGTGCTCGACGAAGCTACCTCGGCGGTGGACGAAGCCACCGAGCGCGAAGTGATCGAAGCCATCGACCGCCTGTTTGCCGGGCGCACGCGCATCCTGATCAGCCATCGTCCCTCGACCCTGGCCGATGCCGATTTGCGCTTTGAATTGCTCGACGGCGTACTGGTGTCGAAAACGCTGTTGCATGAGGCCTGAGCCTTATGAATCCTGAGCTGCGCATTGGTGTGGTGGACAGCGGTCACTCGACCGCGCAACGGGTGCAGGTCGTCGCCGGGCGGCGTTTTTCCCTGGTGGAAGACGGGCTGAGCGAAAGCGACTTGCGTGATGATCCGTTGGGCCATGGCAGCGCTGTGATCGAAGCCATCGGCCGGCGTGCACCCTCGGCACTGTTTTGCGTGGCGCAAGTATTCGACCGACGCGGGGTGACCAGCGCCTTGCAGATCGCCACGGCCATCGACTGGCTGGTGGCGCAGGACGTGCGCTTGATCAATCTGAGCCTGGGTTTGCGCCAGGATCGCAACCTGTTGCGGGCTGCTTGCGCATTGGCGGTGGGCCAGGGCGTATTGCTGTGCGCGTCCAGCCCGGCCCAGGGTGAAGGGGTGTTTCCGGCGAATTATCCACAGGTGCTGCGGGTGACCGGCGATGCGCGCTGCGCCGAACTCGAATGGTCATGGCTCGACAGTGCCCAGGCGGATTTCGGCGCGGTCGTGCACGGTACTTATCCGGGGCAGTCCGGCGCCAGTCTCGGTTGCGCGGCGTTGAGCGGGCACATTGCGGCATTCCTGGTGGCGAATCCCGACGCCAGCAATGAACAGGTCGTCGAATATCTGCGCCACAACGCCCGTTACCGTGGCCCTGAACGGCGTATCGGGCCATGACCGCGATCGTCATCCTGGGCGCCGGGCCCGCGGGCGCGGCAGTAACACTGGGGCTGCGACGACTGGGGTATGCCGTTACGCTGGTCAGCGAATGGCGGCGTTTTTCCGCCCTTGAAGGTGTTTCCCAGCGGGTGCTGGAGGCGTTGCGCGGCGCCGGACTGCAACAGGCGCTGGCGCAGGCGACGTTGCCCTCTCAACGGCAGGTGAACTGGAACGGCCAGCAGCTCGCGCAGAACGTCGAGTTCCTGCTCGACCGTCCGACCTTTGACTGCGGCCTGCGCGAAGCCTTGCGCCTGGCCGGTGTTGAGCTGATCGAGGGTCGGGTGTTGGCGGTCCAGGCAGTCGCCAGTGGTCATCGAATCGAGATTGACAGTGGCCAGGCAGTGATTGCGGACTTTCTGGTGGAAGCCCGTGGCCGCCAGGCGCCCGCCCTGGGCAAAGGCTTGCGCGGGCCGGAGACGGTCAGCCTGCTCAATCGCTGGCAGGGCACGCCGGGCAACACCGCCAGCGCCGTGGAAAGCCTTGAGGATGGCTGGGCATGGATGGCGCGGCGGGCCGACGGCCAGTGTTATTGGCAATGGACGGTGGATGTGGCCAGCGCCGCTCTGCCGGGCAAGGCACAACTGCTCGAGTACTGTCGACAGCGGCGCCAGGCATCGTCGCTCGCCCAGGCGTTTTTCGCTGCCGACCCCGAGGTTGATTTGCAGTTGCATGCCCGCAGCAGCACGGCGATTCTCAGCCCGCAGGTGTGCGGCGACAATTGGATTCGGGTCGGTGATGCGGCGATGGCGGTCGACCCGTTGTCGGGCAACGGCATCTTCCAATCCCTGTCCTCTGCGTTGCAGGCGCCGACGGTGATCAACACCTTGTTGCGCAAACCCGAACGAGCGGCGCTGGCCCGGCGTTTTCATCAACAGCGGGTGGAGCAGCTGTTTCTCCGGTTTGCGCGGATAGGTCGGGATTTTTATGCCGATGAACAGCGTTGGGTCGATCAGCCGTTCTGGCAGGCGCGGCGGCACTGGCCGGATGCCGAGGTGGCCCATGCCGAGGCGGATTTCAATGCACTGCGGATCGAGCGGGCGCCGGTGCTGCGTAACGGGTTTGTCGATGAGGCCGAGGTGGTGATCACGGCGGATCAACCGTTGGGGATCTGGCATGTGCAGGGGGTGGAGTTGGCGCCGTTGGTGCGGCAGTTGCGGACCGAGCCTGCCGAACAAGCGCTGGCTGGATTGACTGTAGAGCAGGGGAGGATGGTCAGGAGTTGGTTGTTGGCTCAGGGTTTCAAACCAGCGCACTGATCGTTCCCACGCTCTGCGTGGGAATGCCGCCAGGGACGCTCCGCGTTCCGCTTCTGGAGGTGACGCAGAGCGTCACAGGATGCATTCCTTTGCTGCGCGTGGGAACGATCAGTGGGTCAGAGCTTGATCAACACCGACTTCAACTCGGTGTAATGCTCGATCGCCGCATACCCCATCTCTCGCCCCACCCCCGACATCTTGTAGCCACCAAAGGGCAGCGCCGGGTCCAGGGCGCTGTGGCAGTTGACCCACACTGAACCGGACTTGATCCGTGGGATCATCCGGTGCACCGCCGCCAGGTCATTGGACCAGATGCTCGCGCCCAACCCATAAGGGCTGTCATTGGCCATGCGCAGGGCATCGGCTTCGTCATCGAAGGGAATCGCCACCAGTACCGGGCCGAAGATTTCCTCCTGCACCAGCGAATGCTTTTGATCGACGTCGACGATCACCGTCGGCTTGACGAAAAAGCCCGGCCCGAACTGCTCGCCACCGCAGGCGATGGTCGCGCCGCTTTCACGGCCCTTTTCTATGTAGCCGTAGACCCGCGCCTGTTGCCGTGCCGAGATCAACGGCCCCATTTCCACGCTCGGGTCCAGGCCGTTACCCAGTTTCATGGCGTTGGCGATATCGCTGATGTCCGCCACCACATTGTCAAAATGCTTGCGCTGCACATACAGACGCGAGCCTGCGCAGCAGACCTGGCCCTGGTTGAAGAAGATCGCGCTGGCGGCACCGGCTGCGGCGGTTTTCAGGTCGGCATCGGCCATCACGACCGTTGGCGACTTGCCGCCCAGCTCCAGGGTCACCCGGGTCATGGAATCCATGGCGATCTTGCCGATCTGCTTGCCCACGGCGGTGGAGCCGGTGAAGGTCAGCTTGTCCACCAACGGGTTGTGAGTCAGCGCGGAGCCTGCGGTGATGCCGGTGCCGGTGACCACGTTGAACACGCCCTCGGGGTAACCCGCCTCGAGCACAAGCTCGGCGAGCTTCAGCGCGGTGAGCGGGGTTTCGTCGGCGGGTTTGAGCACCACGGTGCAGCCGGTGGCCAGGGCCGGGCCGAGTTTCCAGCAGGCCAGCAACAGCGGGAAGTTCCAGGCGACGATGGCGCCGACCACGCCCACCGCTTCGCGGCGGATGAAACTGTGGAACTGGTCGTTGGGCATCAGCGGCGCCGACACGTCGACCGTGGAGCCTTCGATCTTGGTCGCCCAACCGGCCATGTAGCGCAGGAAATCGATGGCCAACTGCACGTCCATCACATGCGCCACCACCGCGCTTTTGCCGTTGTTCAGGCATTCCAGCTGCGCCAGGAGCTCGGCATCGCGCTGCATCAGGTCGGCCAGTTTCCACAACAGATTCTGCCTCTCCCGTGGGCGAGTGCGGGTCCAGGCCGAATCATCGAACGCCTGGCGGGCGGCGAGGACGGCGCGGTCGACGTCTTCCGGTGTGGCCCGTGGCACTACACACAGCACTTCGCCGGTGGCGGGGTTGTGCAGGGGCATGGTCTGGCCGTCGGCGGCCTCGACCCAGTCGCCACCGATGAGCATGCGCGGGGCGCGCTGGATAAATGCCGAAGTGGCGGGAAGCAGGTTGGGAAGCGACATGATGAAACCTCGTCTTGTTCGTGTGGCGAGGTCTTTCGCAATGGCTGTGCCAGTTGTGTTTATTTGGGTGAAACATCGATTTGGTGGGGCTTGCGGGTTATTGACCAATGAAAAGGAGGTGAGCTGACGTCGCAAATTGCGACGCAGTGAGACATGCGAAGATCAAAAGATCGCAGCCTGCGGCAGCTCCTACAGGTGTATGCCGATTCCCGTGTAGGAGCTGCCGCAGGCTGCGATCTTTTGATCTTGATCCTATGCTTGTCTCAGAGTGCAACAGATGTCGCGATATTAGACGCGGGACGTCAGGTTTAGCAGTCGTCAATCACCCTGTATTTAACCTAAGCAATTGATAAAAAACACGATTCACAAGCTGGCACGCTCCGTGTATTGCTCATCGCAGACGTTTCTCCTGCCACCGTCAGCGGCTTGCCGCCGGCGGCAGAAACCCAAAAAACGATAAGCCACAAAAATAAGAAAGCACCGTGCGAGGTTCGACGTTGATGAAGAGAAAACTCCGTTCAGGCATGAGCGCCAGTCTGCTGGCCATCGCAGCTTGCGTGGCCCTGCATTCGCCTCACAGCCTGGCAGCCCGCGACGCCCAGACCATCCTCAAGGAAACCTGTCAGGGCTGTCATACCCCCGAAGCCGATAACGCCCTGAGCCGCATCAGCCACCAGCGCAAGACGCCGGAAGGCTGGCTGATGAGCATTGCGCGCATGCAGACCATGCACGGTTTGCAGATCAGCGATGAAGATCGTCGCACCCTGGTCAAGTACCTGGCCGACACCCAAGGCCTGGCTCCGAGCGAGACCGACGGCGTGCGTTATGCCTTGGAGCGTCGGCTCAACACGGTCGAGCAGTTCGACGACCAGACCAGCCAGATGTGCGGCCGCTGCCACTCCGGTGCGCGGGTGGCCCTGCAACGGCGTCCGGCCCAGGAGTGGGAACGCCTGGTGAACTTCCACCTTGGCCAATGGCCGTCCCTGGAGTACCAGGCACTGTCGCGCGACCGCGACTGGTTCGACCTGGCGCGCAAAGAGATGGTGCCGCTGCTGGCCAAGCGTTATCCGCTGGACAACCCGGCCTGGAAAAAATGGCAAAGCGCCGCACCAAAAGCCGAAGCACTGGTGGGTGACTGGAGCTTCAGCGGTCACTTGCCGGGCAAAGGCGAACTGGCCGGCGTGATGGGCGTGACCGCCGATGGCAGTGATACCTTCAAGGTCAGCGTCAAAGGCCAATACGCCGACGGCACGCCGTTCAACGGTGACGGCAGCGCGATTCTCTATACCGGCTACGAATGGCGCGGCAACGTCAGCATCGACGGCGTGACCATGCGCCAGGTGTTCGCCGTCCAGGGCAACGCCATGCAGGGCCGGATGTTCGAGGCCGAGCACGACGAGCGCGGCCTGGATTTCGTCGCGGCCAAGCAGGGTTCCCAGCGTTTGCTGGCGGTGCAGCCGGGCTATGTGAAGGCCGGCAGCGAAAGCGAAGTCACCCTGATCGGCAGCGGCCTGGACGGCAAGCCGAACTTCGGCAAAGGCGTGGAAGTGCTCGAAGTCATCGAGCAGAGCCCGCAGCGGATCAAGGTCAAGCTCAAGGCCGCCGCCAATGCGCAACCGGGGCTGCGCGCGGTCACCGTTGGTACGCTCATGGGCCCGAGCCTGTCGGTCTACAGCAAGATCGACCAGGTCAAGGTGGTGCCCGAGTTCTCAGTGGCGCGGATCGGCGACGGCGGTGGTTCGACGCCGAAAGTCCAGGGCCGTTTCGACGCCGAAGCCTGGGGCAAGGGCGCCGATGGCAAGCCGTATCGCATCGGCGTATTCCCGGCGCAGTGGAAGGTCGAAGCCTTCGACGACCGCGCCAGGGAAGACGAAGACGTCAAGTTCGCCGGCACCATGCAGGCCGACACCGGTGTGTTCACCCCGGGCGATGCCGGGCCGAACCCGGCCCGCAAGATGTCCACCAACAATGCCGGCAACCTCAAGGTGATCGCCGCCGTCGACGACGCAGGGACCTCCCTGACCGGCGAAGGCCACATGATCGTGACCGTGCAACGCTGGAACAATCCACCCATTCCATGAGTGGTGCTGATCGACAGCGATTCAGACACTTTTCGGAATGACCGCACGCCCCGCCACGCGGGGTCTGCACAGGAGGTTTGCAATGGGCGCTATCTTGAATCTGGTCGAACGTAACCTGCACGAAGTGCAGGTCGATGCCGACCGCATGCTGTTTCACATCCCCAGCAGTTCGCTGTTCGCCAGCGATGAACTGACGGGCACCATCATCGATACCCTGCGCGGTCCGGGTTGTACTTCGGACGACCTGATCCAGCGTCTTGCCGCGCGTTTCAATGGCGAGGAGATCACCGAGACCCTGCGTGAGCTGATGGCCCTGGAACTGGTCAGCGACGGCTCGCCACTGACGCCGGACATCGCCACCAAACGGGTCGAGCGCACGGCGATCAATACCGTGGTACTCAACGTCAACACCGGCTGCAACCTGAGCTGCACCTACTGCTACAAGGAAGACCTCGACAAGCCGTCGGCCGGCAAGAAAATGGACGTCGAGACCGCCATCGCCTCGGTGGAAATGCTGCTGCGCGAATCGCCGGATGAAGAGCGTTTCACGGTGGTTTTCTTTGGCGGCGAGCCATTGAGCAATCGCAAGCTGATCGAGTACATGGTCGATTACTGTGAAAAGCGTTTTCGCGAAGCCGGCAAGTTCGTCGAGTTCGTCATGACCACCAACGCCACGCTGCTCACCGAAGAGACCGTGGACTATCTCAATGCCCACCGCTTTGGCTTGTCAGTGAGCATCGACGGGCCGAAAACCGTGCACGACCGCAACCGCATCACCGTGGGCGGGCAGGGCACCTACGACGTGGTGCGGCGCAAGGCCGAGATGCTGCTGTCGCGCTATAACAGCCGTCCGGTGGGCGCGCGGGTGACCTTGACCACCGGTGTTACCGACGTCGAAACCATCTGGGATCACCTGTTCAACGAACTGGGGTTTTCTGAAGTCGGGTTTGCCCCGGTGACGTCGGGCGATATCAGCAGCTTCAACCTCACCAGCGACGAGCTGATCGAAGTCTTCGCCAGCATGAAACGCCTCGGTCGACGTTATCTGGAAGCGGCACTGGAGCACCGCAACATCGGTTTCTCCAACCTGCACCAGCTGATCACCGACATCCACGAAGGCCACAAGAAAGCCCTGCCATGCGGCGCGGGCCTGAAGATGCTGGCGGTGGATCACAAGGGCGAACTGAACCTGTGCCACCGTTTTACCGGTTCGAGCCTGCCAACCTTCGGCAACGTGCACAGCGGTGTGAAACAGGTGGAACTGAACGACTTCCTATCCCAGCGCCTGGACCGCACCAACACCGGCTGCGAAGACTGCCAGATCCGCAACCTGTGCTCCGGCGGCTGCTACCACGAGAGCTACGCCCGCTACGGCGATCCGACGCACCCGACCTATCACTACTGCGAACTGATGCGTGACTGGGTCGACTTCGGCATCGAGGTCTACACCCGGATCATGGCCAATAACCCTGCGTTCATCAGCAGCTACATCACTCCGCGCAAGGCTCACTGATATGAAACATCTCAAGGCAATCAATAACAAAGCGTTGAAGCTGGATCAGGCCGCGGATGAAAACCGCATTGAAGAAGTGGTGGCGATGAGCTCCGTGGCGGGCTGTGCGTCGACCACCGACCCGGGCTGGGAAATCGATGCGTTTGGCGGTGTGTCGTCGCTCTGCCAGCCGATGGAAGCCGACCTGTATGGCTGTTCCGACCCGTGCTGGTGGCCGGCCCAGGTGCCGGACATGATGAGCACCTACCCGGACTGGAACAAGGATGCCCAGGCGTCCAACGAAAACTGGCGCAACCTCGGCACTGTCTTCCCGAAAGACAAGTGATCAGATAATAAGAAGGATTCCAGCATGCACAGCATCAACGCCTGCGGCCTGGCCGCTTTCGCCCTCCTGAGCACCTGCGCGCTCAGTGTCCTGGCCGATGAAAACACCGCATTGCAAGACGGTCACGAGTACATGGTGACCACCAACTACCCGAACAACCTGCACCTGATCGACCTGGCCACCGACACCTTGTACAAGACCTGCAAGATGCCGGACGCCTTCGGTCCCGGCACCGTGCAGCTGTCGCCTGATCGCAAGACCGCCTATGTGCTGAACAATCACTATGCGGATGTCTATGGCGTCGAGCTGGACAGCTGCAAGCAGGTGTTCCACGCCAGCATCACCCAGAAACCCGGGGAGAAAGCCAAATCTATGTTTGCCTTCACCGTCAGCCATGACGGCAAGGAGCTGTACACCATCGCCAACCCGACGCTGATGATGAACGATCGCTACGAAGTGCAGCAGCCCCGGCTCGACGTGTACAAGACTGACGCCGGCATGGACGCCAAGCCTGTGCGCAGTTTCCCTGCGCCGCGCCAGCTCACCATCATGCAGAGCGGTGACGACGGCACGCTGTACGTCGCCGGGGCGGATGTCTACAAGGTCAATGTGCAAACCGGCAAGTTCGACGTGTTGATCCCCAGCCGTCACTGGAAACGCCCGAACTACAGTGCGCCCGACGTGCTCTACGTGTGGAACCAGCAAACCTACCGGCATGATTTCTCGCTGCTCTACACCGCGGCGAAATTCAAGGACAAGAAGCAGGACCCGGCCACCGCCGAATACCTGTACGGCCTGTTCAGTGTCGACCTGAAGACCGGCAAGACCGAAACCACCGACTTCGGGCCCCTGACGGAAATCTACTTCAGCGGCATGCGCTCGCCGAAGGATCCGAACCTGATGTTTGGCGTGCTCAACCGCTTGGCCAAGTACGACATCAAGGAAAAGAAGATGCTCCAGGCGGCGACGCTTGATCACTCCTACTACTGCATTTCCTTCAACAAGGAAGGCAGCAAGATCTATCTGGCCGGGACGTTCAACGATGTGGCGATCTTCGATGCCGACAGCTTGAAGCAGGTGGGCAAGATCAAGTTGCCGGGTGGGGATATGGCGATCACCACGGCGCAGATTTTTGTGCGGTAATTGCCGACGCCTTCGCGAGCAGGCTCGCTCCCACAGTTGACCGAGTTCTTTCAGTAGGAACGCGATCAAAATGTGNNGAGCCTGCTCGCGAAGAGGCCTTCAGCTTCACCATAAGTTCAAACCCCCGGCACCGGACACCCCAAATCCCCCTCCTGGCACTTCAGGTAGGTCTTGAACGTCTCCACCCGCGCCTTGGTCGATTCGGTCACGCAATTGCTGTAGATCAGCGGATAAACACTCCCACCCTCCACCCCGGAAGCCGAAAACTTGCACTCGGCATCGCGAAACGCAATCCACGAACGTTGTGCGCCCACCAGCAGCTTCTTGCTGTCGGGGTTACCCTTCAAACGTGTGGTGATCTGCTGGTAAAGCGCATTCAACTCCTTGTCAGCCGAGGCATGCTGCTGCGCTGCACACTGGTTCATCGTGGCCTGGTCGCTGGCGTTATCGCAGTCCAGGGCCTGGGCCAGGGGAGTGAACAGCAAAGGTGTGAGTGCCAGAAGAAAGCGTGAGTACATGCAGGAGGCTCGCTGTGACAGGGGAATTTGCGCCAGTGTAGCGATGCAAAGACGACGATTTCGACAACTGACAGCGGATGGATACAACTTTCGGGCTGGACTTGTGGTCTTAGAGGCCTACTGTTGTTCATTACAGGAGGTGACGTATGAAACCAGTACCCAATAGTTTTGAACGCAAAATCATGCTCAAGTCGCCCCGCGCCCATGTATGGCGTGCCTTGGTCGATGCCGAGGCGTTCGGTCAATGGTTTGGCGTTGCGCTCGAAGGCAGGCGGTTCATCGCCGGCGAGTGGACGCAGGGGCAGGTTACGTATCCCGGTTATGAACATGTGTTGTGGAACGTGCTGGTCGAGCGGGTCGAGCCCCAGCAATTGTTTTCCTTTCGCTGGCACCCCTACGCGGTCAATCCCAGGATCGACTACTCCCAGGAGCCCACCACGCTGGTCAAATTCGAACTGCAGGATTATGAAGACGGCACCTTGCTCAAGGTGTCCGAATCAGGTTTCGCTCACATTCCCGACGTACGCCAGAAGGAGGCGTATTACATGGACAGCCGTGGCTGGGAAGAGCAATTGAGCCGACTCGAACAATTCCTCGCCGAAAACGCCAAGGCCCGCGAGCGTGGGAGTGAGTGATGGCAGTACAGCTATAGCGAATGTCTTACACGCGGTTACAACTATGTCGTCTGTTACATATTGGATCCGATGCGTATTCTAGCCCCATCCACTGAGGTACAGGGAGTGCTCTCAGGATCATGGATGATCGGCCATTGGCAGGGAATGCTGACGACAGGGAGTTGTAATGGTCTTGGAAGAACCCGCTTCGGCGGGTTTTTTTATGGGCGTCAGAAAAACCTGGCTGCTCGAACCGCAGTTCTCGCAGCCAGGATTTCCTTGTCAGCCGAGTTTCGCCGCCGCCCGCTCGGTGATTTGCGCTCGCAGTTTCAATGACCCGGCGGCCCGTTGGCGAGCTTGCGCCAGTACGCGCGCGGGCGCCGTTTGCGGGCTACCCGCCTGGAATGGCGGCGCAGGGGCATATTCCAGCTGCAGCTGCACCAGCTCGGCAGTGTCCTGATCGAACAGCTCTGCCGCCAGGGTCAGGGCAAAATCAATGCCTGCGGTTATTCCCCCGCCGGTCAGCAGATTACCGTCGCGCACCACCCGATCCGCCACCGCAATCGCTCCCAGTGGCGCCAGCAACTCGTGATACGCCCAGTGGGTGGTGGCGCGCTTGCCCTTGAGCAGCCCCGCCGCACCGAGCACCAGCGCCCCGGTGCAAACCGACGTCACATACCGTGCGTTGGCGGCCTGGGCCTTGATGAACGCCAGGGTTGGCTCATCCTCCATCAACGGCCCGACCCCGCTGCCACCGGGTACGCAAATCACATCCAGCGCCGGGCAGTCGTCAAAGGTAACGGTCGGTTTGAGCATCAGTCCGGTGCTGGCGGTGATGGGCATCAGGTCCTTCCAGATCAGATGCACCTTCACATCCGGTAGAGACGCCAGAACGTCGTACGGGCCAGTAAGGTCGAGTTGCTGCACCTGTGGAAACAACAGAAAACCGATCTGCAAGGTCATGGTGTATTTCTCCTGAAGTGGGTGGACGCCTTTACTGTAGGGGGCTAGGATTTGGCGTATCCGCCAATCACCCCACGAATTACGCCAGCATGTCGAAAACCGTTCATGTGCTCGCCTTCGCCAATGTGCAAGTGCTTGATGTCACCGGGCCGTTGCAGGTGTTCGCGTCCGCCAATGACATCGCCCGCCAGCAAGGCTCACCGCCCCCTTATGCGCCGACGGTGATAACCGGTGGCGGCGGGGCGGTAATGTCGTCGGCGGGCCTGGCGTTGCTGGCCGAGCCTTTACCCGAGCAGGGCAGCGACACCTTGATCATCGCCGGCGGCTGGGGCGTCTATGCGGCGGCACAAGACCCTTCACTGGTCAGTTGGGTACGCGAACACGCGGCAAAGTGCCGGCGAGTGGCATCGGTGTGCACCGGGGCGTTTTTGCTGGCGGCCAGCGGCTGGCTCGATGGCCGGCGCGTGGTCACCCACTGGACCCGTTGCGAACAGTTGGCGCAACAACACCCACGCCTGCAGGTCGAGCCCAATCCGATCTTTATCAATGACGGCCCGGTCTGGACCTCGGCCGGCGTCACCGCCGGTATCGACCTGGCGTTGGCGATGGTCGAAGCCGACCTTGGCCGGACCATGGCCCTGGACGTCGCCCGGCAATTGGTGGTGTTCCTGAAACGCCCTGGCGGCCAATCGCAATTCAGCGTGACCTTGTCTTTGCAGAAAGAAGGCAATCGTTTCGACGAACTTCATGCCTGGATCAGCGAAAACCTCAGCAAGGACCTGGGCATTCCAACCTTGGCCAACCAGGCCGGCATGAGCGAACGCAGCTTCGTGCGCCACTACCGCGCCGACACCGGCCAAACCCCGGCCCGGGCCATCGAACAGATCCGCGTCGAAACCGCACGACGCCTGCTCAGCGATACCGGCGTGCCCATCAAGCGGGTGGCCGTGCAATGCGGATTCGGCAGCGAAGAAACCCTGCGCCGCAGTTTTCTGCGGGCCATCGGGGTGACTCCGCAGGCTTATCGCGAGCGGTTTTCGGTCAGTGCCGCAGCAGATCCAGTAGTGCCTTGAGTGTCAGCTTGATCACTCATTCGTTTCCGCTATCTGGTTGAAATACTTGGTCCGATCCGGTGTAAACATCACGACCATTTTCGTGCGTGAACAGGTCAGCACGCGCTCTTCGCCCAGATCCACATCCAGATCTTCCCCGCGCAAGCCCTGCCATTGGGCGAGGTATTTGAGGGAGCCGTATTTCTCCAGCTTCTTCAGGCTGCGATTGACGCCACCTTTCCAGCCCAGCACTGGCAGTTCGCCGGCCAGGCATTGCTGGGCGAGGTCGGGGAAGCGGGCAGCGCGCTGGCGGCCGACTTCCCAGCATTTGATCAGGCCCTTGTCGTGGGCTTCCCACAGTTCGTTTCGGTTCAGGCCGGTTCGAAGGGGGAGGTCGATGCTGCGGTGGATGCGTTGGGACATTCTTTTTCCTTGAATTCGGGTTTTGTTGGACAGCTCCGCTGTGCCCGTTGATTGGGGATGTTAGGTGGGGTTGTAGCGCCTGGCAACAAGGTATTTCCGGGTGTTTTGTTTAAAAAATGTCGGACGCCGGCCTACACAAAACCGTTGCCGGACGTCGGATCTGTAGGAGCCAGGCTTGCCGGCGAAAGCAATTTCAAGGACGCCTTTACCGGCATGTCTGGCTACTACAGGTAGTATTCAAGGCTGCCAAAAACCCTTCTCGCCGCTGAGCTTGCGATCCAGAAAACACGCCGCGCTGATCAACGCCAGGTGCGTCAGGGCCTGTGGCGTGTTGCCCATGTGCCGTCCCCGGCTGTCGAATTCTTCGGCGTACAGTCCCAGCGGGTTGGCGTAGCGCAACAGTTGCTCGAACTCCAGATGGGCCTTTTCCACGTGGCCGGCCCGGGCCAGGCATTCGACGTACCAGAATGAACAGGCGGCGAATGCGCCTTCGGTGCCGGGCAGGCCGTCGATGTGTTGATCGTCATTGTGGTAGCGGTAGACCATGCCGTCGCGCACCAGGTTTTTCTCGATGGCCTCAAGGGTCGCGAGCCAGCGCGGGTCCTTGGCGCTGACGAAACGCACCAGCGGCATCAGCAGCATCGCGCCGTCGAGACCGGTGCCGCCGATGTGCTGCACGAAGTGCCCGCGTTCGTCGTTCCAGAAGTTTTTCCAGATGTCTGTGTAGATATCCTGGCGTGTCTGGTCCCAGCGGGCGAATGGCGCGGGCAACGAGCGTTTCGAGGCGAGACGGATCGCCCGGTCCAAGGCGACCCAGCACATCAGTCGCGAGTGCAGGAAGTGGTGCTGTTCGCCGCGCATTTCCCAGATGCCGACGTCCTCCTGCTGCCAGGTTTCGCACACTTGATCGACGACTTCCACGGTGTGCTTCCAGCCTTCGTGGGAAATGGCTTCGCCGTATTTGTTGACCAGGTACACCGCGTCCAGCAGTTCGCCGAAGATATCCAGCTGGACCTGCGCATACGCCAGGTTGCCGATGCGCACGGGAGTGGCGCCGCCGTGGCCGGACAGGTGCGAGAGTTCGATTTCCGGCAGTTCCTGTCGGCCGTCGATGCCATACAGGATATTGAGTTTCATCGGTTTGCCGCGACAGTCGCTGACCCGCCCGCGCAACCAGCGCATATAGGCGTTGGCCTCTTCGGTGAAGCCCAGGCGCATGAAGGCATAGACGGTGAAGGATGCGTCGCGGATCCAGGTGTAGCGGTAATCCCAGTTGCGTTCTCCGCCGAGGGTTTCAGGTAGGCCAAAGGTCGCCGCGGCGAGGATCGCGCCGTGTTTGCGCGAGGTCAAAAGCTTCATCGCCAGGGCCGAGCGGTTGACCATTTCCCGCCAGCGGCCACGGTAGTTGGACAGGCCGATCCAGTCGCGCCAGAACTTCAGCGTGCGTTCCAGGCATAGCGTTGTCGCCCCTTCCTTGAAGCGCGGATCGTCAACGGCACCCAGCAGGAACTCCGCGGTCTGGTCCTGCTTGAGGGTGAAATCGGCGACGGCTGCCTGCCCGTCAATGCGCAATGGCTGATCCGCCGCCAGGCGCAGGGACGGCTGGTCGGTGGCTTCGAAGATTACGTCCTGTTGATCCAGGCGGGCGAGGGTGTGGGCTCGCGCGTAGTCGTGGCGCACGGCGCAGTGCAGGTGAAACGTCGCTTGGCCGCTGACCACCCGAACCCGACGCATCAGCAGTGGCAGGTTGTCTTCGGTGTCGCCGATCGGCAACAGGTCGGTGATTTCCACTACGGCTTGATCACTGAGCCAGCGGGTTTGCAGCACGTTGGTATCGGGCAGGTAGATTTGCTCGCGGCGAGCATCCGGCAAGTCCGGGGACAGCTGGAAAATACCGGCCTCGGGCGTGTCCAGCAGCGAACAGAAAATAGATGGGCTGTCGAATTCCGGCCAGCAGAAAAAATCCACGCTGCCCTTGTCATTGACCAGCGCGGCGCTGCGCATGTCGCCGATGATGCCGTGGGCGTCGATGGGGCTTTGTCGTTCGGGGTGATGGTCGGGCATTGGCGCGGGGCTCCGGGTTACATCGAGGACCTTAATAGCTGACTGGTTTGAGCGGTGGAGAGTTCATTAGTCTGGAGCAGTGAGGTGGCTTTGCCGGCCCCTTCGCGAGCAAGCCCGCTCCCACAATGGACGGTGTGCACAGGTCAAATGTGGGAGCGAGCCTGCTCGCGAAGGGGGCTTCACATTCAACCAACAATTCGGCTCTTTCCCAGCTACCAGCCTTGTGGCAACTTGCAGGCCCTAATCGAGGCTGGCCCCCATGGCAAACCCCTACCGCGAACTGTTCAATGCCTCCGGCGCCCGAGCTTTCGTGCTGGCCGGGATGATCGCGCGCATGCCGATTTCCATGACCGGCATCGGCCTGATCACCATGCTGTCGCAGTTGCAGGGCGGCTATGGCCTGGCCGGGGCGGTGGCGGCGACCTTTGCCCTGGCCACGGCATTTTGTGCGCCGCAGGTGTCGCGGCTGGTGGATCGGTTCGGCCAGCGCCGGATCCTGCCGGTATCGGCGCTGATCGGGGGCGGCGCATTGTTGCTGGTATTGCTCTGCACCCGTTTGCAGGCGCCGAACTGGACGTTGTTTGTGTTCGCCGCGATCGCCGGCTGCATGCCGAGCATGTCGGCGATGGTCCGGGCGCGTTGGACCGAGTTGTATCGCGGCCAGCCGCAACTGCAAACGGCCTATGCCCTGGAGTCGGTGCTGGACGAAGTCTGCTTTATCGTCGGGCCACCGCTGTCGGTGGGGTTATGCGTGGTGGCGTTCCCCGAGGCCGGGCCGTTGGCGGCCTTGCTGATGCTGGCGATCGGGGTTACGGCTTTCGTGTTGCAACGCAGCACCGAGCCGCCAGTGCATGCCCATGAGGAACACCATAAAGGCTCGATCATCCGCTCCCGCGAGATTCAGTGGTTGATGCTACTGATGGTTGCCATGGGCATTATCGTTGGGGTGGTGGATGTGGTCAGCGTGGCCTTTGCCCAACAGCAGGGCCAGCCGGCCGCGGCGAGTATCGTGTTGTCGGTGTATGCGATCGGTTCGTGCCTGGCCGGATTGGCGTTCGGCGCGTTACGTTCGACAGTGCCGCTGCCGCGCCTGTTTCTTTATTGCGGGGTTGCGACGGCGGTGACGACATTGCCGTTGCTGCTGGCGGTGAACATTCTCGGGTTGTCCCTGGCGGTGTTTGTCGCCGGGCTGTTTTTTGCGCCGACCCTGATTGTCGCCATGGCCCTGGTGGAGCAGATCGTGCCGCCGGCCAAACTCACTGAAGGCCTGACCTGGCTGGTGACGGGGTTGAGCATCGGCGTGGCGATCGGTGCGGCGGGGTCGGGGTGGATGGTGGATGCGTTCGGGGCGCGCAGCGGATTTTGGCTGGCGATTGCGGCGGGGGTTGTCGTCCTCGGTTCCGCGATTGTAGGAGCGAGCATGCTCGCGATGGACCTCAACGAAAACGCTGGCTAACTGACACCCCGCGGTGCTTGCTCCTCCGTCGCGAGCATGCTCGCTCCTACAGGGGGGGGGGCATCCGACTAATTCCCCGGGGCGCTCGTCCGTTCTCTTACAGACAACTTTCGAGGAAAGCCCGGTGACCCCGCTGACATTGCTGTGCCTGCCCTATTCGGGCGCGAGCGCCATGGTCTATAGCCGCTGGCGGCGCAAGCTGCCGGAGTGGATCAAGTTGCAACCGGTGGAGCTACCGGGGCGGGGGGCGCGCTTCGGCGAACCCTTGCATACCGACATGCGCCCTCTGGCGCTGCAACTGGCGCAGGAACAAAACGCCATGCTCAAGGCGCCATATGCCTTGTTCGGCCATAGCCTCGGCGCGTTGCTTGCGTGTGAAATGGCCTATGTATTTCGCTCGCTCGGCTGCCCGGAACCGGTTGCGCTGTTTGCCTCGGGCACGGCTGCGCCGACCCTGCGTGCCGATTACGACCGTGGCTTTGCCGAGCCCAAGACCGATGCCGAATTGATCGAGCAACTGCGCACACTCAACGGTACCCGCGAAGAAGTGCTGGCCAACCAGGAGCTGATGAGCCTGACACTGCCGATCCTGCGCGCCGACTTCCAATTGTGCGGGCGCTACGAGCCGCTGCAACGGCCGTTGCTCAACTGCCCGGTGCACGTACTCGGTGGTAAGGCCGACCGCGCCACCAGCGCGCAGTTGATCGGCTGGCGCAACGAAACCCACGGCAGCTTTTCCGTGGACATGCTCGCGGGTGGGCATTTCTTTATCCATGAGCATGAAGCCAAGGTGCTCAAGGTGATCAAGGATCAGCTCGAGGTTCATCATCGGCGGCATGCCATGGCCGCCGTGGGTTAACCCCATCTCAAACTTCACCCCATTCCCTGTGGGAGCGAGCCTGCTCGCGAAAGCGATGGGTCAGCCAACATCAATGTTGAATGATCGAACGCATTCGCGAGCAGGCTCGCTCCCACAATGTTTTTCCTTCCTGATAGTTGTTCTCATTCGCTAATTTTTCCGCTTTGCATTCGTTTCATAGGGACGACGTGCCTTTGTGCTTCCTGCCTACTGATCCGGATGCTGAGAAATGAATGCTGAAGACTCCTTGAAACTTGCTCGCCGGTTTATCGGGTTGCCCCTGGAAAAGCGCCAGATGTTCCTCGCGGCCTTGCACAAGGAGGGCGTGGATTTCGCCCGGTTTCCGATCCCGGCCGGCGTCGAGGCCGAGGATCGCCAGGCGCTGTCATACGCCCAGCAACGCATGTGGTTTCTCTGGCAGCTGAACCCGCAAAGCGGCGCCTACAACTTGCCAGGTGCGGTACGCCTGACCGGCCGCCTGAACCTGTCGGCGCTGGAGCAGGCATTCGCCAGCCTGGTGGCGCGCCACGAAACCTTGCGCACGGTGTTTGCCGTGCAGGCCGACGACAGCTTGCTGCAAGTGCCGGCCACGGCGCCGCTGCTGATCGAACAGGTGGATTTCAGTACCTTGCCGGCCGCCGCGCGCGAGCAGGCCGTGGCCGAAGCCGCCGAGCGCCAATCGGTGCTGCCGTTCGACCTGGGCACTGGCCCGTTGTTGCGCGTGACCTTGCTCAAGCTTGCCGAACAGGAACACGTCCTGCTGCTGACCCTGCACCACATCGTGTCCGACGGCTGGTCGATGAACGTGCTGATCGACGAATTCATCCGCTGCTACGACGCGTTCGATGCCGGTACGCAACCGCAACTGCCGCCGTTGCCCATCCAGTACAGCGACTACGCCCTGTGGCAGCGCCGCTGGCTGGAGGCGGGCGAACAGGGGCGTCAGCTCGACTACTGGCAGGTGCAACTGGGCGACGAACATCCGGTGCTGGAGCTGCCCACCGATCACCCGCGCCCGGCGATGCCAAGCTATCGCGGCACCCGCTACGAGTTCGCCGTTGACGGACAACTGGCCGAGCAACTGCGGGCCACCGCGCAGAAACACAACATCACTCTCTTCATGCTGCTGCTCGGCGCCTTCAACGTGCTGCTGCACCGCTACACCGGACAGACCGACATCCGCGTCGGCGTACCGATCGCCAACCGCAACCGCGCCGAGATCGAAGGGCTGATCGGTTTCTTCGTCAACACCCAGGTGCTTCGTACGCAACTGGACGGCCAGGCCACGGTCGATGAACTGCTGCGCCGTATCAAGGAAACTGCACTCGGCGCCCAGGCCCACCAGGACCTGCCATTCGAGCGCCTGGTCGAAGCGTTGAAGCTGGAACGCAGCCTCAGCCACACACCACTGTTCCAGGTGATGTACAACCACCAGCCGCAGGTCGCGGACATTTCCACTGTGACCACGGCGTCCGGCCTGGTGCTGGGAACGATCGAGTGGCAAGGGCGCACCACCCAGTTCGATCTCACGCTCGACACCTTTGAGAAGGGTGGCAAGCTGCACGCCGCGCTGACCTACGCCAACGACCTGTTCGACGCCGCGACCATCGCGCGCATGGCACAACATTGGACGCACCTCTTACAGGGCATGGTCAGCGATACACGGCAGCGCATCAGCGATCTGCCGCTGCTGGAACAAGCCGAATACCAACTCATCGTCCATGACTGGAACCGTGCCGACGACGGCTTCGCCCAGGACCTGTGCATTCATGAACTGATCGGCCAGCAAGTGAAGGCGACCCCGGATGCGCTTGCCGTGACCTTCGCCACCCGCCAGCTGACTTATGGCGAACTCGACCAGCAAGCCAATCGCCTGGCACACAAGCTGATCGAGTTCGGCGTCGGCCCGGAAGTGCGGGTCGGCGTGGCCATGCAGCGTTCCGAGCACCTGCTGGTGGCCTTGCTGGCGGTGCTCAAGGCCGGTGGTGCCTACGTGCCGCTGGACCCGGATTACCCCGCCGAACGCGTGGCCTACATGCTCGAAGACAGCCGTGCTTTGGTGTTGCTGACCGAAGCGCAAGTGGCCAAATCCCTGAGCGTGGCGAGCGATACCCAAGTACTGCTGATGGACAGCCTCTCGTTGGCGGCTTACCCCATCAGCGCCCCCGTCACCGGCGTCACGCCGGACAACCTGGCCTACGTGATCTACACCTCCGGTTCCACCGGCAAGCCCAAGGGCGTGGCGATTGTCCATCGCAACGTGTTGGCGCTGATCGACTGGTCGCAATCGGTGTACAGCCGCGACGACATTCAAGGCGTGCTGGCGTCGACCTCGGTGTGCTTCGACCTGTCGGTGTGGGAACTGTTCGTCACCCTGGCCAACGGCGGATCGCTGATCATTGCCCGCAACGCCCTGGAGTTGCCGCAGCTGCCGGCCCGGGATCAGGTGCGCTTGATCAACACTGTGCCGTCGGCGATCAATGCGTTGCAGCGCGACGGGCAGATCCCGTCGAGCGTGCGCATCATCAACCTCGCCGGTGAACCGTTGAAACAAAGCCTGGTGGACGCGCTGTACTGGCAGCCGAGCGTCGAGCACGTCTTTGACCTGTACGGTCCGTCGGAAGACACCACCTATTCCACCTGGACCCGCCGCGAGGCCGGTGGCCACGCCAACATTGGCCGCCCGCTCAAACACACTGCCAGCTATCTGCTGGATGCGGACCTGCAACCGGTGCCGCAAGGCGTATCCGCCGAGCTGTACCTCAGTGGCGCGGGCATCACCCGTGGGTACCTGGCACGGCCAGGCCTGACCGCTGAAAAGTACGTGCCCAATCCGTTTTCCAGCAGCGGCGAACGCCTGTACCGCAGCGGTGACCTGACCCGTTATCAGGCCGACGGCACCCTGCAGTACATCGGCCGTATCGACCATCAGGTCAAGGTCCGGGGCTTTCGTATCGAGCTGGGTGAAATCGAAGCGCAGCTGTTGCAGCAGGATGCTGTGCGCGAACTGGCGGTGCTGGCCCAGGACGGTATCAACGGTCAGCAACTGGTGGCCTACATCGTGCCGACCGATCCGGCGATGCTGGACGACCTCGACGCGCAGGCGCCCCTGCGTGAATCCCTGAAAGCGGCCTTGCGTCAGCACCTGCCGGACTACATGGTCCCAGCGTTCCTGCTGTTCCTCGAGCAACTGCCGCTGACCCCCAACGGCAAACTCGACCGCAAGGCGCTGCCGGCGGTGGACGGGAGCCAGCAACAACGCGAACACGTCGCGCCACGCAGTGCCCAGGAAAAATCTCTCGCGGCGATCTGGCAGGACGTACTGGCCATCGACAACGTCGGCCTGGAAGACAACTTCTTCGAGCTGGGCGGCGACTCCATTGTCTCGATGCAGGTGGTGAGCCGCGCACGGCAGGCCGGGATCCTGCTCAGCCCCAAGGATCTGTTTCAGCACCAGACCATCCGCAGCCTGGCCCAGGCGGCGCGCAGTGGCGAGCAACAACTGATCGACCAAGGCCCGGCCAGTGGCGCGGTGGCGTTGGCGCCGGTGCAACGGTGGTTCTTCGAACAGGCAATTCCAGAGCACCAGCACTGGAACCAGTCGCTATTGCTGGTACCGCGCGAGGCGTTGAACGTCGAAACGTTGGATCGTGCCCTGGAACATTTACTGACCCATCACGACAGCTTGCGCCTGCGTTATCAACAGACAGATAGCGGCTGGCAGCAGGCCTATGCCGCGCCGACCACCGACTCGGTGCTGTGGCAACACCAGGCACAATCGGTCGAGCAGCTCAGCACTTTGTGCGACGAAGCCCAGCGCAGTCTCGATTTGCACAACGGACCGTTGCTGCGTGCACTGCTGGTTTCAATGGCTGACGGCAGCCAGCGTTTGCTGCTGGTAGTTCACCATCTGGCGGTGGACGGTGTGTCCTGGCGTGTGCTGCTGGAAGACCTTCAGCACTTCTATAACGGCGGCACCGCATTGGCGAAAACCAGCTCGTATCAGCGCTGGGTCACGCGCTTGCAGGCGCATCTGCCAGCTTTTGAGCGCAGCCTCGGCCACTGGCAGAATCAACTGCAAGACGCGCCAGATGACCTGCCATGCGAATGCCCGAACGGCGCGCTGGAAAACCGCTTCGAACATAAACTCGAACTCAAGCTCGATAGCGAGCAAACCCGCAAGCTGCTGCAACAGGCCCCGGCGGCTTACCGCACCCAGGTCAACGATCTGTTGCTGACCGCACTGGCCCGCGCCGTTTGCCTTTGGAGCGGGCAAGGCAGCGCGCTGATCCAGCTCGAAGGCCATGGCCGTGAAGACCTGTTCGATGACGTCGACCTGACGCGCACCGTGGGGTGGTTCACCAGCCTGTTCCCGGTCAACCTGAAACCCGCTGCCGATCTCGGCGCGTCGATCAAAACCATCAAGTAACAACTGCGCAGCGTCCCGGACAAGGGGCTGGGCTACGGCGCGCTGCGCTACCTTGGCAGCGCACAGGCACGCGCCGAACTGGCGGCGTTGCCGCAACCGCGCATCACCTTCAACTATCTTGGGCAGTTCGACCGTCAGTTCGAAGCAGGGGCGTTGTTCACCCCGTCTACCGAAGGCAACGGCATCGCGCAGGACCCGTCGGCCCCACTGGGCAACTGGCTGGTGGTTGAAGGTCAGGTCTACGGCGGCGAATTGTCCCTGAGCTGGGGCTTCAGCCGTGAGATGTTCGACACTGCGACCGTCCAGCGACTGGCCGACGTTTACGCGCAGGAACTGATCGCGCTGATCGAACATTGCTGCACCGTTGAAGCCGCGCAAGCTACGCCATCGGACTTCCCGCTGGCGCGCATCGATCAGGCGCAACTGGACGGGCTGCCGCTCGCCATTGCCAATCTTGAAGACCTGTATCCGCTGTCGCCGATGCAACAGGGCATGCTGTTCCACACCCTGTACGAACCGCAGGTCGGCGCCTACATCAGTCAGTTGCGCCTGGACATCGGCGGGTTGGACATCGAGCGATTTACCCGCGCCTGGCAAGCCGCGGTCGAGCGTCATGACAGCCTGCGCAGCAGCTACCACTGGCAAGGCCTGGATACCGCACATCAGGCGATTGCCCGACAGGTCGCGTTGCCGCTCCAAGTGCTTGAAGCCACTGACACCGACGCACTGGCCGACGCCGAGCGCGCGCAAGGATTCGAGCTGGGCATGGCGCCGCTGTTTCGCCTGAAACTGGTACGTACCGGCGCTGATGCCTGGCACTTGATCCACACCAGTCACCACATTCTGATGGACGGCTGGAGCAACGCACAGTTGTTGGCCGAAGTGATCCAGCACTACGCCGCCGGCCAGCCGCTGCCAGTGCCAGCCGGTCAATACCGCGACTACCTGGGCTGGTTGCAACAGCAATCGGCAACTGCCGGCGAGCGGTTCTGGAAAGCCGCATTGGCACCGCTGCAAGCGCCGACCTTGCTGGCTGAAGCCTTGCGTCCACCGGTAGACGCGACGGGCAGCGAAGAGCATCGCCTCACACTCGACTGCCGCGCCACCCAGCATCTGGCCGACTTCGCCCGCCAGCACAAAGTCACCCTCAACACCCTGCTGCAAGCGGCCTGGAGCCTGTTGCTGCAACGCTACACCGGCCAGGATTGCGTGGTGTTCGGCGCCACCGTGGCCGGACGTTCGGCGCCGTTGCCGGGGATCGAACAACAGCTGGGCTTGTTCATCAACACCTTGCCGCTGGTGTGCGCGATGAAACCGGACCAGACCGTCAGCCAATGGCTGGGCGAACTGCAAGGCCTGAACCTGGCCATGCGCGAGTTCGAGCATGTGCCGCTGTACGACATTCAGGGCTGGGCGGGGCAGCAGGGGGCTGCGTTGTTCGACAGCCTGCTGGTGTTCGAAAACTTCCCGGTGGCCCAAGCGCTGAAACAGGGCGCGCCGGCCGGGTTGTCGTTCGCCAACCTGCACAACCACGAGCGCACCCACTATCCGTTGACCCTGGGCATCGAATTGGGCGAAGGCCTGGGGCTGGAGTTCAGTTATGACGTGGCGCGTTTCAGCGCGACGCAGATCGCCCAGTTGTCAGCCAATTTGCAGCACCTGCTGATGCAATTGGTGGCATCGCCAGAGGCGGCTTTGGGCTCACTGGAACTGCTCGATGTCGACGGCCAGAACGCGGTGCTCGCGATCAGCCAACCGCCTGCGGTTGAGTTATCCACAACGCTTCTGGCTCACCAACAAATCGCCGCGCAAGCCGCCGCCACGCCCGATGCACTGGCATTGCAAGTGGACGGCCACAGCCTGAGCTACGGCCAACTCGATGCCCAAGCCGACCACCTGGCCCAGCGCCTGATCGACAACGGCGCCGGCCCCGGCAAGCGTGTCGGCCTGGCCGTGCGCCGTGGTCCGCAACTGATCGTCAGCCTGCTGGCGGTCCTGAAAAGCGGCGCAGCCTACGTCCCCCTCGACCCGAAATACCCAACCGAACGCCTGGCCTACATGATCGAAGACAGCCGCCTCGACGTGCTGCTCCACGAATCCGGCCTGCTCGAAGATGTGCCAAACGTACAACGCCTAACCCTCGAAGACACCACAACCCCTGTAGGAGCGAAGCTTGCTCGCGAAGAGGCCCGACCAGCCGCCGAAGATCTCGCCTACATCATCTACACCTCCGGCTCCACCGGCCAACCCAAAGGCGTCGCCATCACCCACGCCGCCCTGCGCGAGTTCTGTCAGACCGCCGCCGACTATTCAAGGCTGTCACCAACCGATCGCGTCTTGCAATTTGCCACTTTCAGCTTCGACGGCTTCGTCGAACAATGCTTCCCGGCATTCTGCGTCGGCGCAACCTTGATCATGCGCGGCGATGACCTGTGGGACGCTGGCCGACTGGCCACCGAAATCGTCGAGCAGGGCGTGACGGTTGCCGATTTGCCGGCCGCTTATTGGTTCCTGCTGGCCCGCGAATGCGCCAGCGGTGTCGTGCCAAGCCTCGGCGACTTGCGCCAGGTACACGTCGGTGGCGAAGCCATGTCGGTGGAAGGCCTGCGCCTGTGGCATCAAGCGGGTTTGAGCCACGTGCGCCTGCTCAACACCTACGGGCCGACCGAGGCGACCGTGGTGTCCAGCGTGCATGAATGCCGATTGGCCGATGCCAGCGATGCCTTTGGCATTCCAATCGGTCGCGGCATCCCTGGCCGTGCGCTGTACGTACTGGACGCTGCCGGCCAGCTACTGCCGGCCGACGGCGTTGGCGAGTTGTGCATCGGCGCACCGGCCTGCCTGGCGCAAAGTTATTTCGACCGCCCGGCGCTGACCGCCGAACGTTTCCTGCCGGATCCCTTCGCCCGCGAACCGGGCGCACGGCTGTATCGCAGCGGCGACCTGGCGCGCTACAACGGTAACGGCGATCTGGAGTACGTCGGACGGATCGACCATCAAGTGAAAATTCGCGGTTTCCGCATCGAGATGGGCGAGATCGAAGCCTGCCTGCAAGCCCGGGACGAGGTGCGCGAAGCCGCCGTCATCGCCCAGGACGGCACACAATTGGTGGCCTACATCGTCGCCAGCAGCACGGTGGTTTTGCAGGCTCAATACCTGCTAGGGCTCAAAGCCGTCCTGCAGCGCTCGTTGCCGGAATACATGGTGCCCAACCACATGGTCCTGCTCGACAGGTTGCCGCTCAACAACAACGGCAAGCTCGACCGCAAGGCCTTGCCACGGGTTGAAGCGGGCGATGTGCAACGCGACTTTGTTGCCCCGATGCAAGGGTTGGAGACGCAACTCGCGCAGATCTGGCAAGCCGTGCTGCAGGTCGAGAAAGTCGGTCGCGACGACAACTTCTTCGAGCTCGGCGGCCATTCATTGCTGGTGCTGCAAGTGATCTCCCGTGTACGCCAGCAACTGCAACTTGAGCTGTCGGTGAGCAATTTGTTCTCTGCGGCGAATCTGGCGGAGTTCGCCAAGCATGCGGCGCAAGCGAACCTCAGCGGCCAACCACCGTTGCAACGCGCATCGGACGATCAACCGCGCCTGCTGTCCTACGCCCAGCAACGCCAGTGGATTCTCTGGCAACTGGACCCGCACAGCGCGGCCTACAACATCCCGGCGGCGCTGCGCCTCAAAGGCCCGCTGAACCGCCGGGCCCTGCGCACAACCTTCGCCCAGTTACAGGTTCGCCACGAAACCCTGCGCACCACCTTCGAACAGAAGGGCCAGCAGGCGCGCCCGGTGGTGCATGTCGAGCTGCCGTTGCAGTTCAATGAACAGCCCATCAATGAGTCGGCAATCAACACTGCGGTGGCCGCAGAAATCGCCCGGCCGTTCGATCTGCGCCATGGCCCGCTGTGGCGTTGTTTGCTGCTGCACGTCAGCGCCGAAGACCATGTGCTGGTGCTTACCGTGCACCACATCGCCGCCGATGGCTGGTCGATGCAGGTGATGGTCGATGAATTCAGCGCGCTGTATCAGGCTGCCGTGCAAGAGCGTGCTGCCAACCTGCAGGCACTGCCGGTGGCTTACAGCGACTACGCCCGTTGGCAGCGCGACTGGCTGGAAGCCGGCGAGGGTGCGCGGCAACTGGCGTGGTGGCGCGACCAACTGGCGGGCAGCCAGGCGCCGCTGGCGTTGCCGAGCGAACTGACCCGTCCGGTCCGGCGCAGCGAGCGCGGCGCCAGCCTGGCGTTGAACGTCGATCGCCAGCTGCTGGCCGGTTTGCGCGAGCGTGCGCAAGAACAGCAAGTGACGCTGTTCATGCTGTTGCTGGCAAGTTTCCAGACCCTGCTGCACCGCCAGAGCGGGCAGTCGGGCATCAGCGTCGGCGTGCCGAGTGCAGGGCGTTCACGCCTGGAAACCGAAGGCCTGATCGGCTTCTTCATCAATACCCAGGTGCTGCGTGCCGAGATCGACGGGCAGCAACCGTTCAGCGCCTTGCTACAACAGGTCAAGCAAACGGCATTGGACGCGCAGGCTCATCAGGACTTGCCGTTCGAGCAACTGGTCGATGCACTGCAACCGGACCGCAGCCTCAATCACAGTCCGTTGTTCCAGGTGCTCTACAACCATCAGCAAAAACTCGGCGCCAGTGTCGAGCGCGCGGTGGCCGATTTGCAGGTCGAGCGCCTGCACTGGCAGCAGCACACCGCGCAATTCGATCTGGTGCTCGATACCCAGGAGCAGGGCGATGAACTGGACGCCAACCTGAGCTACGCCACCGACCTGTACGACGAGGCCTCGATGCAGCGCTTCGCCGAACAGTGGTTGAACCTGTTGCGCGCAGTGGTCGAAAACCCACAGCAGCGCGTCGCCGAATTGCCGCTGCTGCAAGCGCCGCAATACGGCGAATTGATCCAGCACTGGAATCCGACCTTCGAGGCACAAGCGCAATCGCCCACCTTGCATCAGCTGTTCGAAGCCCAGGCCGCGCAACGCCCACACGCCATCGCACTGACCTGCGAAGGCGAGCAGATGAGCTACGCCGCGCTCAACGCCGAGGCCAACCGCCTGGCGCGCAAACTGCGCGAGCAGGGTGTCGGCCCCGAAGTGCGGGTCGGTATCGCCACCGAGCGGGCAATACCGCTGGTGGTCGGCTTACTGGCGATTCTCAAGGCCGGTGGCGCCTACGTGCCGCTGGACCCGCAATACCCGGTCGAGCGCCTGAGCTACATGATCGATGACAGCGGCATTGGGTTGCTGTTGACCCAATCTCACCTGATCGACGGCTTGCCGGCCCGCGAAGGCGTGCAGGTTCTTGATCTGACGGCGTTGCAGCTGGACCGCTACAGCGCCGACAACCTGGCGCCGTTGGCAAGCCCGGACAATCTGGCCTACGTGATCTACACCTCCGGCTCCACAGGCCGCCCAAAAGGCGCCTTGCTCAGCCATGGCAACGTCGGGCGCCTGCTCACGGCCACTGCTGGCGAGTTCGATTTCGGCGTGAACGATGTCTGGACCCTGTTTCACTCCTACGCCTTCGATTTCTCGGTGTGGGAGTTATTCGGCGCGTTGTGCACCGGTGGGCGCCTGGTGATCGTGCCGTACTACATCAGTCGCGAACCGCAGGCGTTTCATCGCTTGCTCTGCGATGAAGGGGTGACGGTGCTGAACCAGACCCCGACCGCGTTCCGCCAGTTGTTGCCGATTGCCTGCGCCAGTCCGCGCAGCCTGGCGTTGCGCCAGGTGATCTTCGGTGGCGAAGCGCTGGAAGTGGCCAGCTTGCGTCCCTGGTTCGAACGCTTCGGCGACCAACAACCAACGCTGGTGAATATGTACGGCATCACCGAGACCACGGTGCACGTGACCTACCGCGCGATCCGCCTGGCCGACCTCGATGCCAAGGCGCAAAGCCCGATCGGCCTGCCGATCCGCGACCTGCGCTGGTACTTGCTCGACAGTCAGTTGCAACCGGTGCCAGTGGGCGTGGCGGGGGAGCTGTACATCGCCGGCGCCGGCCTGGCGCGCGGTTATCACGGGCGTAGCGGCCTGACCGCCGAGCGTTTCGTGCCAAGCCCCTTCGATGCGGCGCAGCGCCTGTATCGCAGCGGCGACCTGGCGCGCCAGCGCGCCGACGGCAGCATCGACTACCTGGGGCGGATCGACCAGCAAGTGAAGATCCGCGGGTTCCGCATCGAACTGGGCGAGATCGAAGCGGCCGTGCTGGCGCAACCGGGCGTGCGTCAGGCGGTGATCAGCGTGCATGTCGATGACGGCGGTCCGCAGCTGTGCGCCTACGTCGTCGCCGAACTCACTTCGAATGATCCGATCGCCTGGCGCGACACCCTGCGCGCCGCACTCAGCGTCGATCTGCCGGATTACATGGTGCCTAGGCACTGGTTGTTGCTCGATGCCTTGCCGCTGACCAGCAACGGCAAGCTCGACCGCAAGGCCTTGCCGCTGCCGGATGCCGAAACCTGGCAGCGCCCGTTCGAAGCCCCCGAGGGCGAGCTCGAACAGCAGCTGGCGGCGATCTGGGCCGAGGTGTTGGGCGTGGCCCGGATCGGGCGGCGTGACAACTTCTTTGAATTGGGCGGGCATTCGCTGCTTGCCGCCCAGGCCAGTGCCCGCGTGGAACTGGAACTGGGCATCGAGCTGCCGCTGCGCGTGCTGTTCGAAAGTAACGACCTTCAGGCTTATGCCGCCAACGCCTGGCAACACGCCCCGATTGACAACGATGCACGCCTGGATGCGCTTGAGTCGCTTCTGGACGAGATGGAGATCAACTGATGGAACACAGCACCGCCTCGCGTATCGCCTCCCGCTTCGCTGGCCTGCCGGCCGACAAGCGCCGTGAGTTTCTGGCAAAAATGCAGGAGCAGGGCGTGAGCTTCGGCCAGCTGCCGATCCCGCCCGCCACCACGCCGCAAGCGACTTTCGAATTGTCCTATGCGCAGCAGCGTCAATGGTTCCTCTGGCAGCTCGACCCGCAGAGCAGCGCCTACAACATTCCTGTGGCCCTGCGTCTGCAGGGGCCGCTGAACCTTGCGGCGCTGCAACAGAGTTTCGACGTGCTGCTGGAGCGTCATCAGAGCCTGCGCAGCCGTTTTGTCGAGGAAGACGGCCAGGTGATGCAAGCCCTGGCGAGCTTCAACACGCTGCCCATCGAACAGCACGATCTGCGCGCCGAACCCGAAGCGCTACGCCTTGAATCGGCGATGAAAAAAGTCGAGGCGGAGATTGCCCGTCCGTTCGACTTGCAACACGGCCCGCTGTTGCGCGTCAGCTTGTTACAGCTGGACGTTGATGACCATGTGCTGGTGCTGACCCTGCATCACATCGTCACTGATGGCTGGTCGATGGACGTGCTGGTCGAAGAATTCTCAGGGCTCTACGCGGCCCATTGCCAAGGCCAGAGCGCTGGACTTGAAGCGTTGCCGATCCAGTATTCGGACTATGCCGCCTGGCAGCGGCGCTGGATGGAAGCCGGCGAGCTTGAACGTCAACTCGATTGGTGGCGTGAAAAGCTCGGCAGCGAACAGCCGCTGCTGGAGTTGCCCATCGATCGCCCGCGTCCGGCACAACCGAGCCAGCACGGCGCTCGTCTGGACTTCGCCCTGGATGACACGCTCGCCACTGGCCTGATGTCCCTGGCCAGACAGCGCGGCGTCACGCCATTCATGCTGTTGCTGGCCAGTTTCCAGGCCTTGCTCTATCGCTACAGCGGCCAGTCCGACCTGCGTATTGGCGTGCCGATCGGCAACCGCAATCGCGCGGAAACCCGTGGCCTGATCGGCTTCTTCGTCAACACCCAAGTGATGCGCGCCGAACTCGATGGCCGGCTGCCGTTCGCTCAGTTGCTCGAGCAGACCCGCGCCTTTGCGGTGGATGCCCAGGACCATCAGGACTTGCCGTTCGAGCGCCTGGTGCAGGCCCTGCAAGGCGAACGCAGCTTGAGCCACAGCCCGTTGTTCCAGGTGATGTTCAACCACCAGCAGGCCAAACCCGCAGCGGTCAGCGGCTTGCTCGCCGGCCTGCGTGTCGAGGTGCTGAACGCCACGGCGCACACCACCCAGTTCGACCTGCAGCTGGACACCCAGGAAGAGGGCGACAAGCTGTTCGCCAGCCTGACCTACGCCACCGACCTGTTCGACGCCGAACGCATCGAGCACCTGGCCCGGCATTGGCGCAACCTGCTGGCCGGGGTGCTGGCGAACCCGCAAATCCCGCTGGCCGAATTGCCGTTGCTCGATGCCGACGAGCACCTGCGCATCCTCGACGAACTCAACGACACCGCTCAAGACTATCCAGGCGAAGTCTGCGTACAGCGGCATTTCGAAACGCGAGTGATGGAAAATCCACAGGCGACGGCGCTGGTGTTCCAGGGCCAGTCCCTGAGCTACGCCGAGCTCAACCTGCGCGCCAACCGCCTGGCCCACCACTTGCGCGCCCAGGGTGTCGGCCCGGAAGTGATCGTCGGGATCGCCTGCGAGCGTTCGCTGGAAATGGTCGTCGGCCTGCTGGCGATCCTCAAGGCCGGCGGCGCCTACGTGCCGCTGGACCCGCAATACCCGCTCGATCGCCTGGGCTACATGATCGAGGACAGCGGCATTTCCCTGCTGTTGACCCAGGAACACCTGCTGGCGCAACTGCCGAAGCCGGACAGCGTGCGCACCCTCTGCCTGCAAGCGCATTCCGAGTGGCTGAGCGAACTGCCGGGCGATGATCTGCCCAACCTGGCTGTCGGCGAAAATCTCGCCTACATGATCTACACCTCCGGTTCCACCGGAAAACCGAAAGGTGCGGGCAACCGTCATGTAGCCCTGCATAACCGCCTCGAGTGGATGCAGCAGGCCTACAACTTGCTGCCGAGCGACCGCGTGCTGCAAAAAACACCGTTCAGTTTCGACGTGTCGGTGTGGGAGTTTTTCTGGCCGCTGATGAAAGGCGCGACGCTGGTGATCGCCGCTCCAGGCGAGCATCGCGATCCGCAACGCCTCGCTGCACTGATCGTCGAGCAAGCCATCACCACGCTGCACTTCGTGCCGTCGATGCTCTCGGCCTTCATCGCTGCCGATGAGGCGCTGGCCTGCACCTCGCTGACCCGCATCGTCTGCAGTGGCGAAGCGCTGCCGATGGAGCTGCAACGCCAGACCCTGCGCAGCCTGCCGCAAGCCCGACTGTACAACCTGTATGGCCCGACCGAAGCGGCCATCGACGTGACCCACTGGACGTGCGTGGAAGAGGGGCGCGACAGCGTGCCGATCGGCAGGCCGATCGGCAACCTGCGCACCTATATCCTCGACAGCGAACTGCAACCCATGCCGCTCCGGGCGTTGGGCGAACTGTACCTGGGCGGTATCGGCCTGGCCCGGGGTTATCACCGCCGTGGCGCGTTGACTGCCGAGCGTTTCGTGGTCGACCCGTTTGGCAGCGGCGAGCGTCTGTACCGCACCGGTGACCTGGCGCGCTACCGCGCCGACGGTGCCATTGATTACTGCGGTCGGATCGACCATCAGGTGAAGATTCGCGGCTTGCGCATCGAACTGGGGGAAATCGAAGCGCGCCTGCAACAACATGCCGGCGTACAGGAAGCCGTGGTGCTGGCCCTCGACGGCCCGAGCGGCAAGCAACTGGTGGCCTACATCGTGCCGCAGGATCGCGGCTTGGTCAGCGCCGATGCGCAGCAGCAAGGCGCCTGGCGCGAAACCCTGAAAAGCCACCTGCTCGGCAGCCTGCCGGACTACATGGTGCCGGCGCAGACCGTGCTGATCGAACAGATGCCCCTGAGCCCCAACTGCAAACTCGAGCGCAAGCGCCTGCCGGCCCCCACCGCGCAGGTCAGCCAGCGCGCGTTCGAAGCCCCGCGCAGCGAACACGAGCGCGTGCTGGCGCAGATCTGGCAGGACGTGCTGGGCCTGGAGCAGGTCGGGCGCCAGGACAACTTCTTCGAACTGGGCGGTGACTCGATCATTTCGATCCAGGTGGTCAGCCGCGCACGGCGTGCCGGTCTCGGCCTGCAACCGCGCGACCTGTTCCAACAGCAAACCCTGCAAGCCCTGGCCGCGGTGGTGAAAGAACAAGCCGCACCGCTGGCGCAGCAAGGGTCGGTGGATGGTGTGCAAACACTCACGCCGATCCAGCGCTGGTTCTTCGAAGAACCGATCCCGCAGCGGGCCCACTGGAACCAGGCGGTGTTGCTGACGCCGCGCGAAACCCTCGAACTGCCGCGCCTGCAAAGCGCCCTGCAACGTGTGCTCAAGCAGCACGATGCCCTGCGCTTGCGTTTCAGCCAGGTCGACAGCCAATGGTCGGCGCGTTATGTCGGCGCCGACAGCGCCGATGTCATCGACATGCTCTGGACTGCCCGCGTCGCCAGTGATGCGTCGCTGGAATCGGTGTGCGATGAAGCCCAGCGCAGCCTCAGCCTGCAAGACGGGCCGCTGCTGCGCGTGGCGCTGATCGCCCAGGCCGATGGTTCGCAACGTTTGCTGTTGGTCATCCACCACCTGGCGGTGGACGGGGTGTCCTGGCGCGTGCTGCTGGAAGATTTGCAGGCCGCGTATCAAGGCCAGGACCTGCCGCCCAAGACCAGTGCCTTCCAGGCCTGGGCGGACAAGCTCAATGCTTATGCGAAGTCCGAAACGGCCATGAATGAATTGAGCTGGTGGCAGAGTCACCTGCACGGTGCCAGCGATTCGTTGCCGGCGGCCAATGCACAAGCCAATCAGGCCGGGCATCTGCGCCAAGGCGTCAGCATCGGTCTGGACCGCGAGCAGACCCGCCAGCTGCTGCAACAAGCCCCGGCGATCTATCACACCCAGGTCAACGACCTGCTGCTGACCGCACTGGCTCGTACCCTCAGCCGATGGACCGACAGCGAATCGGCGCTGATCCAGCTCGAAGGCCACGGCCGCGAAGAACTGTTCGACGACATCGACCTGACCCGCACCGTCGGCTGGTTCTCCAGCCTGTTCCCGGTGCGCCTGACGCCGACGGCCGACCTCGGCGGCTCGATCAAGGCGATCAAGCAGCAACTGCGGGACATCCCCGGCAAAGGCCTGGGCTACTGCCTGTTGCGCTACCTGGGCGATGCAGCGGCGCAAGCGACGCTGGCCACGTTGCCGCAAGCGCGGGTGACCTTCAACTACCTCGGCCAGTTCGACCAGAGCTTCGCCGAGGACGCGCTGTTCACGCCTGCACGCGAATCCAGCGGCGCCGCGCAATCGGCGGATGCACCGTTGCCGAACTGGCTGTCGGTGGACGGCCAGGTCTATGGCGGTGAACTCAAACTCGACTGGACCTTCAGCCGCGAGTGCTTCGAGCTGCGCGAGATTGAAACCCTGGCGAACGATTTCCGCGCTGAACTGTTGGCGCTGATCGACCATTGCCTGAGCGACGGCGCAGGTGGCGTGACCCCGGCGGACTTCCCGCTGGCGCGCTTGAGCCAGGCACAACTCGACGCGCTGCCAGTGCCACCGGCGCAGATCGAGGATGTGTATCCGCTGTCGCCGATGCAGGCGGGCCTGTTGTTCCACAGCCTGTACGAATCCGAATCCGGCGCCTACGTGAACCAACTCAGCGTCGAAGCCCGTGGCCTCGATGCCGATCGTTTGTGCCGCGCCTGGCAAGCCGTGCTCGACAGCCACGCGATCCTGCGCAGCAGTTTCCACTTCCCCGAAGGTTTCGAGGCACCGGTGCAACTGGTGCATCGTCATCTGCCATTGCCGATGACCTGCCTCGACTGGCGTGGCCGCGAGAATCAGGCCGATGCGCTGGCGCAACTGATCGACAGCGAACGCCTGCAACTCGATCCGACCCGCGCTCCGCTGATGCGCCTGACCCTGGTGCGCCTGGACGACGAGCGCCAGCAACTGGTCTACACCCACCATCACCTGTTGCTCGACGGCTGGAGCAATTCGCTGCTGCTCAGTGAAGTGCTGCAGCGTTATGCCGGGCAGGATGTACCCGCACCCACCGGGCGATTCGCCGACTACATCGGCTGGCTGCAACGCCAGGATGACGAAGCTGACGAGCTGTTCTGGCGCGAGCAATTGGCGAGTCTCGACAACCCGACGCTGCTGGCCGAGACCATGGGCTTCAACAACCGGGCGAACACGGCATTTGCCGATCACCGCCAGACCTTCGACGTCGCCACCAGCAAGCGCTTCAGCGACTTTGCCCGGCAGCAGAAAGTGACACTCAACACCTTGGTGCAAGGTGCGTGGGCACTGTTGCTGCAACGCTACAGCGGCCAGCGCAGCGTAGCGTTCGGCGCCACGGTGGCGGGGCGCCCGGTGGACTTGCCGAGCGCCGAAAGCCAGCTCGGCCTGTTTATCAACACCCTGCCGGTGATCAGCAGTCCGGACGCCATCGAAAGTGTCGAGCAATGGCTGACGCGTTTGCAGGCGCAGAACCTGGAACTGCGCGAACACGAATTCACCGCGCTGGGCGATATCCAGCGTTGGGCCGGACGGGCCGGCGAGCCACTGTTCGACAGCTTGCTGGTGTTCGAAAACTTCCCGGTCGCCGAGGCCTTGCAGCAGGGCGCACCGGCTGGCTTGAGTTTCTCGATTCCACAAAACCACGAGCGCACCAACTTCCCGCTGACCCTGGCGGCCACCGCGGAAAACCAACTCAGCATCAACTGGAGCTACCAGTGCAGCCACTTCAGCCGCGAGGCGATCGTGCGCATGAGCGAGCACCTGGCCGCGTTGTTGACGGCGATGGTGGCTGCACCACAAGCGGCCTTGAGCGAGCTGGACCTGCTGACCGAGGTGGAACGCACGCAGCAATTGCTGGAGTGGAACCCGCCGTTCACCGCAGAAACAAATCCGCTGTGCGTGCATCAACTGATCGAGGCCCAGGCCCTTATCCGACCTGACGCCACGGCGCTGATCTTCAGTGACCTCGAACTGAGCTTCGACCAACTCAACCGCCGCGCCAACCAGTTGGCCCATCGCCTGCGCGCCTTGGGCATCGGCCCGGAAGTGCGGGTCGGCCTGGCCATGCAGCGCTCGCCAGAGATGATCATCGGCCTGTTGGCGATCCTCAAGGCCGGCGGTGCCTACGTGCCGCTGGACCCGGCCTACCCGGCGGAGCGCCTGCGCTACCTGATGCAAGACAGCGGCATTTCCCTGCTGGTCAGCCAATCCTGGCTGTGGGAAAAACTGCCACTGCCCGAAGGCTTGCCGGTGCTGGAAATCGACCGCGAACCGCTGGCGGCCATGGCCGAGAGCAACCCGCTCAACCTCACTTGCGGTGAGAACCTCGCCTACCTGATCTATACCTCGGGTTCCACCGGGCGGCCCAAAGGCGTCAGCGTGGCCCACGGCCCGTTGGCCATGCACTGCGTGAAGATTGGCGAGTTGTACGGCATGACCCCGGACGACCGCGAACTGCAATTTGCCTCGATCAGCTTCGACGGCGCCCACGAGCGCTGGCTGACGCCCCTGGTGTTCGGTTCGGCGGTGATGCCGCGCGACGACGGGTTGTGGAGCGTGGAGCGCACCTGCGCCGAGATCGAAAAGCACGGCATCACCATCGCCTGTTTCACCCCCAGCTACCTGGGGCAGATCGCCGATTTCATGGGCGAAGCGGGACGTGATCTGCCGATCCGCTCCTACACCCCATGCGGTGAAGGGATGCCCAAGCATGCGTTCGACGAAGTGCAGCAAGTCCTGCAACCCAAGCGCCTGATCAACGGCTATGGCCCGACCGAAACGGTGATCACGCCGCTGATCTGGCTGGCCTATCCGGAGACCGAATTCGACTCGGCGTTCATGCCGATTGGCCGGCCGGTGGGCAACCGCAGCGCCTACATCCTCGACAGCGGTTTGCAGCCGTTGCCGGTTGGCGTGGCGGGTGAGTTGTACCTGGGCGGCGAGGGCGTTGCCCGTGGGTATCACCAGCGTCCTGACCTGACTGCCGAACGCTTCGTGCCCGATCCGTTCGTGCCGGGGGCGCGTCTGTACCGCAGTGGCGACCTGGCGCGGTTCCGTGCCGATGGCGTCGTCGAATACCTCGGCCGTATCGACCAGCAAGTGAAGATTCGCGGCTTCCGTATCGAACTCGGCGAAATCGAAGCCTGCCTGCTCGAACATGAAGGCGTGCGTGAAGCCTTTGTGATTGATCGCGACGGTCCGGTGGGCCGGCAACTGGTGGGCTACGTGGTGCCGCGCGATCCGCTGGCTGACGAACAGGAACTGCAGGATGCATTGACCGCGCACCTGCGCAGTCGCTTGCCGGCGCACATGCTGCCAGCGCATTTGCTATGCCTGGCCGCGTTGCCGCTGACGCCGAATGGCAAGCTCGATCGCCAGTGTTTGCCAGCGCCTGAGGCGACTCGACACACTCAGGATCAAGTGGCCGCCGCATCGCCTGCCGAAGCGCTGTTGGTGGACATCTGGCAGGACTTGCTCGGCCTGGACTCGGTGGGCGTCACCGAGAACTTCTTCGAACTGGGCGGTGATTCGATCATCTCGCTGCAAGCGGTGAGCCGTGCCGGGCTGCGCGGGCTGGTGTTCAGTCCCAAGCAGTTGTTCGAGCAGCAGAGCATTCGTGCACTGGCCGCGGTGGCGAGCCGTCGTGAAGCGGTGTTGGTCGAAGTGCCTGAAGTCGAGAAGTTTTCCTTGGTGCCGCACATCGATTCCACCGCCCGCGAAGGCTTGCAAGACCTGTATCCGCTGTCGCCGATGCAGCAGGGCATGCTGTTCCATTGCCTCGAATCGCCGCAGCTCAACCCCTACGTCAACCAGTTGAGCGTGGCAGTGGACGGCTTGCAGGTGCCGCGATTCCGCGCGGCGTGGCAAGCCTTGATCCAGCGTCATGAAGTCCTGCGCGCCGCGTTCCGTTGGCGCGATGGCCTGGCCGATCCGCTGCAAGCGGTGTTCGCCAGCGTCGAGTTGCCGATCGAGGAACTCGACTGGCGTGAGCACAGCGACACAGAAAAGGCGCTGGGCGAACTGGCCGCCGCCGAACAGGCCAAGGGTTTCGACCTGAGCTGCCCGCCGCTGATGCGCTTTGTCCTGGTGCGCCTGGGTGAAGAACGGTACCAGATGATCTGGATCTACCATCACCTGCTGCTCGATGGCTGGAGTGCCTCGCGCCTGCTCGGCGAGATGCTGCGCCTGTACCACCACGACAGCCTGCCGGCGCTGACCGGGCGTTACGCCGACTACATCGCCTGGCTGCAACGCCAGGACCAGGCGCAGGCAGAAAGCTTCTGGCGTGAGCGCCTGGCGTCGCTCGAGGCACCGACCATCCTGGCCTCGGCCTCGGGTGCCGCAGGTTCCGGTCACGGCGTGATGTACAGTGACCTCGACGCCGAGGCGACGCGCAAGTTGCACCGTTTCGCCAAGCGTCAGCGCGTCACCCTCAACACCCTGGTGCAAGGCGCCTGGCTGTTGCTGCTGCAACGTCACAGCGGCCAACGCAGCGTAGCGTTCGGCGCGACAGTGGCGGGGCGGCCGACGGGGCTGGCCGGTGCCCAGGACATGCTCGGCCTGTTCATCAACACCTTGCCGGTGATCCAGATCCTCGACCCGCAACAACCGCTGGGCGAGTGGCTGCGTGACTTGCAGGACTACAACCTGGCCGTGCGCGACTTCGAACACACGCCATTGTCCGACGTCCAGCGCTGGGCCGGGCAGGGTGGCCAGGGCCTGTTTGACAGCATCATCGTGTTTGAAAATCATCCGGTGGACCGTGCCTTGAAAGGGGGCGAGGAAGGTGAGCTGCGCTTCGCCGAAGTCGGCAGCGGCGGCGTCACAAACTTCCCGATGGACTTGATGGTCAGCGCCAACGACCAGGGCCTGGAAGTCGAGTACCTGTACCTGCGAGATCGCTTCAGTGAACAGGAAGTGCAGCGCATTCGCGCACAGTTGGAAGGTTTGCTCCGTGCGTTGCCGGAGGATGCGGACTGTCTGCTCGGTAACAGCGGCCTGCCCGAAGCGCGCGTGAGCCTGCCGCAAGCCTTTAGCGACAACCCTGATCTGCTGCACAGCTTCAATCAGCATGTGCGCAGCCAACCGCAGAAAATCGCCTTGTTCTGTGAGGATCGCGAAGTCAGCTACGCCGATCTTGAACACCAGGCCAATGCGCTGGTGCAGTTGTTGATCAGTCGAGGCATTGGCCCGGAAAGCCTGGTGGCGGTGGCCTTGCCCCGTTCGGAGCGCACCATCGTCGCGTTCCTTGCCGTGCTCAAGGCCGGTGCGGCCTATCTGCCGCTGGACTTGTCATACCCGGCCGAGCGCCTGGCCTACATGCTCGAAGATTCGGCCGCCAGCCTGTTGCTGTGCGACAGCGACCTGGGGGATCGCCTGGTACTGGCCGCCAGCCCGCCACGCGTGTTGCTTGATCAGACGAGCCTGGTTGGCAACACCGAGTGCCCGGTTTCCCATCCACTGCCGGGGCACCTGGCGTACCTGATCTACACCTCCGGCTCCACCGGCCAGCCCAAAGGCGTGGCGGTGGAACGTGGACCGATTGCCCGGCATTGTCGCGGCATCATCGACCTCTATGAACTGGCGCCGCGCAGCCGCGAACTGCACTTCATGTCGTTCGCCTTCGACGGTGCCCAGGAACGCTGGCTGAGCGTGCTGTTGGCCGGTGGCAGCCTGGTGATTCGCGAGGACAATCTGTGGACCCCGGAACAGACCCTGGAGGTGCTGCATCGCCACAACGTCACCGTCGCCTGCTTCCCGCCGGCGTACCTGCAACAGATGGCCGAAGTGGCCGAGCGCCTGGGCAATCCGCCAGCGGTCGAGGTGTACTGCTTTGGCGGTGATGCGGTGCCGGACGCCAGCTTCGAGCAGGTCAAGCGCGCCCTGCGTCCGCAGCGCCTGGTCAACGGCTACGGCCCGACCGAAACCGTAGTCACGCCGCTGCTGTGGCGTGCGCAAGCCAGCGAAACCTGCGAGGCGGCCTATGCGCCGATTGGCCGTGGTGTGGCAGGCCGTGGCCTGTACATCCTCGACGCCGACCTCAATCCGTTGCCGGTCGGTGTCAGCGGCGAACTGTACCTGGGCGGCGAATGCCTGGCACGGGGTTATCACCAGCGCCCGGGCATGAGCGCCGAGCGTTTCATTGCCGATCCGTTCGCGGCCGGTGGTCGCATGTACCGCACCGGCGACCTGGTGCGCCAGCGCGAGTGTGGGTTGATCGACTACCTCGGCCGGCTCGACCAGCAAGTGAAGATCCGCGGCTTCCGCATCGAACTGGGCGAGATCGAAGCCCGTCTGCGTGATTGCGCAGGGGTGCAGGATGCCGCCGTGGTGGTGCACGACACGCCCACCGGCAAACAGTTGGTCGGTTATGTAGTGGCCGCCGCTGCTGCCGCTGCCGGGCTGGATCGGCGCTTGAAGGCCGAGCTGCAAACGCAGATGCCGGACTACATGGTGCCGGCGCGGATCCTGGTGCTGCAGCGCTTCCCGCTGTCGGCCAACGGCAAGCTTGATCGTCGCGCACTGCCGGTGCCGGAATGGACGCTTGGCGGTTACCGCGCGCCACGTAACGCGCTGGAAATCGCCCTGGCGACGATCTGGCAAGAGGTATTGGGTGTGCCGCAAGTGGGCATCGACGACAACTTCTTCGAACTCGGCGGCGACTCATTGCAGGTGCTCAAAGTCATCTCGCGGGTGCGTAGCCAGCCACAACTGGGCTTCGAATTGAAACTGCGCGACCTGATGCAGAAACCCTGCATCGCTGAACTCAGTGGCTACCAGGCTGCCGAGACTTCGAGTGCGCCGGACCCGTTGCTGGCCTTGAATGGCCGGGTGGCGAAGGTGCCGGCGCTGTTCTGCCTGCACGCCGGGTTCGGTACGGTGTTCGACTACGAGCCCCTGGCCCGTCGCCTGGAAGGCCGGCGCACGGTGTACGGCCTGCAATGCCGCATGCTGCTCGACCCGCAATGGCAGGATGCGTCGTTGCTGGCCATGGCCCAGGCCTATGCCCAGCGAATTCGCACGCAACAGCCGCAAGGCCCGTACTACCTGCTCGGCTGGTCGCTGGGGGGCGCGTTGACGCAATTGGTCGCCCATGAACTGGAGAGCCAGGGGCAGACGGTAGCCTTCGCCGGGCTGGTCGACAGTTATGTGGCGGGTACCGCCAAAGCGGGGGACTGGCGCGAAGATTTGGCGGACTTCCTGAAGTTTGCCCTCGGTCAACCGTCTGAACAAGCACAGGCATTGATTGCCTTGAAAGCCCAAGGCCTCAACGAGCGCGAAGGCGCCGCCGCGGTGATCGAGGCGGCCATGCACGGCTCTAATGACCACGCGGCGCTGGGCGCTAGTGAACTGACGCAGATATTCGCCACTGGCTCGTCGCTCAAACAACTCGCCTTGGCCCAGAGGCAATTGCCGAAGGTACAGGTTGGCAGCCATCGATGGTGGGTGGCCGGGCGCGACGACGAACGCCGGGTGTTCGAGGCCCAGGTGGGGCATCACGGAGTGGATCGTCTGTTGGCGGGCGGGCACTACGAGTTGCTGCGTGGTGATCAATTGCTCAATGAACTGGACGACTTGCTGGAGCATCGCTTAGCGACTGCATGACAAAAATTGTGGCGAGGGGATTTATCCCCTCGCCACAGATGACCGCACTCACCTCTGGGGGAGCGTCGCTCGTTACAAGATTGATTATTGACCTCTTTGTGTAAAAGGACTCCCCCCATGGCCCTACTGCCAGAACTTGAAGCTTTCCTCGAACTCGCCATGTTCGGTCGCCTCACCGGCAAAAGCCGCCCAATGCACGAACAAACCCCGCAACAGGCACGGATCGACTTCGAAGCCTCTTCCAGCTTCCTCGATGTACCACTGGACCACATTGCCTGCGACCACTTCACCATCCCCGCCCGCGACGGCCACAGCCTCGCGGCGCGCCTGTATCGCGACGGCCAACCCTTCGACGGCCTGCAACCGGTGATGCTGTACTTCCACGGCGGGTGCTACGTGGTCGGCAGCCTCGATTCCCACGACGCCCTATGTCGTCGCCTCGCAGCCCAGGGTGGTTTTGCCCTGTTGACCGTGGATTATCGCCTGGCCCCCGAATGGAAATTCCCAACCCCGGTACAAGACGCCTGCGACGCCGGCAACTGGCTGGTACGCGAAGGCGCCCCCCGTGGCCTGGACGCCACCCGCGTGGCACTGGCCGGTGACAGCGTCGGCGCGACACTGGCCACGGTGTTGTCGATCATCGCCGTTCGCGAGCCTGCGGAACTGGCGCTGAAACCCAAGGCGCAGCTGCTGGTGTACCCCGTGACCGACGCCACCACCCACCGCGCCTCGCACCGGGATTTTGCCGAAGGTTACCTCCTGGAAACCCCGACCTTGGACTGGTTCTACGCTCACTACGCACGCATCCCGCAGGACCTGGCCGACTGGCGCTGCTCGCCGTTGTTGGCTGACGACCTGTCGGGTTTGGCACCGGCGCTGGTGTACCTGGCTGGCTATGATCCATTGCATGATGAAGGCTTGGCCTACGCCGAGCGCTTGCGGGCGGCGGGGAATGAGGTGACGTTGTTGGGACAACCGGGCATGACCCATGACTTCTTGCGCATGGCGGGGTTGTTGGGTGAGGTGGAGGGGATTCATGCGCAAGTGGCGGGGTGGGTGCGATCGCGGTTGTGATCTGAACGAATACACACGCCAGGATCGTTCCTACGCTCCGCGTGGGAATGCATCCCGTGACGCTCTGCGTCACAGTTGGCTCCCGCCTGGTGGAGAACTTGAACACCTGATTTTGCGCGCAAGACATTACCATACCCGCTTGGGAAACTCGGCTTTACGCACTGGATGCGCGCTTTCTGGCAGCGGCTTCGTGCGCCCATTAGGTTCGCTCAAGTCTTGAAAGACCTGACCGTCCTCGCCGGCCAGTCGATAGAAGTAAGACGGCAATTTATTGCCCCACTCGTCCGCAACGACGTAGCGACCAAATCCCGGTTTTCCGGGCTCGGGCAGCCAATCAGGTAATAGCTGTGGGCGACGGTCTGGGCAGTTGGCGTAACGCCAAGAATCGAAGCAATCGGCGGCGCGTCCGGTGCGGATGGTTTGTAGCCTCAGGAAGTTAGGGTGCCACTTACCATCTGCCACAACGCTGCCGTTGGGATAGGTGAATTCGGTGTAGTTACCTTTTTTCTTTACCTTAGGGCCGGCTGAATAAATCACGTAATCGGAATGCAGGACAGGTTCGAAATACACTTGCCGTGCCTCTAATGCCTGATACGCGAGATAGATATCGCCTTCGCCTGCCAAGCGGATAGTTTTTTTGTACGGTCCTAGAAACTCCTCATCAACCCAAGGGTAGTAATCCTTCTTGAGTTTCAAATCTCCATCCACTTTGATATCCGCGCCGCCTCGTGGTGAGTTGTTATGGTCGAATATCACAACCACACCGCCTCCCCCTCCTGCGATTACGTTCTCGCCAAAGCGAGCCGGATCGGCATAGACAACGCCAAAAGTCACATTGGCCAGATGCCATTTACATGCGCCGCCACCATCTTTGGGTAGCTCGACCTGATAAAGATCGCTCTGCCCCTGACGTTGAAACTCCTTGTAAACGGAATGACGACCATCCTGCTCAACCCGCTGGCCGCTGGCCCCATGACTGATACTTTTGCAAGTGGCTGAGCGATACATCACCCACATGGTTTCGGTTTTCAGTTCCTTTGGCAGTTTGACGGTCACGGTTATTTTTTCGCTGTTCGCGGGCGGCGCCAGGCTGTAATCCTGACTGCAACCACTGAGACTGAAAAACAGTGTGCATAAAACGACGGGCAGCCTGTGGCGCATGGGTTTGTCCTTTGTCGCGTTCATGGGCTTAACCGAAGGTTTTCTCGTAATAGGCGCGCGGGTCAGCGATGGCATTGAAACGCTGTAGCGCTTCTGTACCGCCTTCGGCCTGTTGCGTTACCCCCAGCGCTTGGTCAATCAGCTTCTGTAATTCCAGGAACACGCTGTTACGCTCGTACTCATCCGCAGGAATGGTGGCGTAGTTGTCCTTCATCTGCTGCTTGAACTTGTTCCGCTGTACCTGGCGCTCCAGTAACGGACTGCGCTCCGGGTCGAGCGATTCCATCAACTGATTGTGGATATAGGGTTGGTACTGCGACATGAAGTGATCGCCAATACTCAGCATGCGGCCTATATCCGGGTGACTGTGGCGCGGAAAGAATCGGGCACGGCTCTCGGCGCTCAGGGACGTGATCAGACGTTCCTGGGCCTGCTCGGCCTGTTTGTCTTCGGCCGCGCTCAGGCTTGGAACCAGATACAGCTTGGCCATTTCCTGCAACTTTACCGTGATGTTGCTGCGATAGGGCGCGCCGTCTGGTTTGCGGTAAGCGGGGTATGGGGTGATTTCCTGTTCCCGGTGCTGCTCGGTTCTAAGAAACATGGCGAGTTCGCCATGATGGCTGAACGGATCACCGTGTTTGAACAGCGTATTGGCCAGTGCCCGGCCTGAAGACCAGCTGAAACCCATGACTGTCCCCATTGAGCCGTAGACGTCGTAAAAATGATTGTCCAAGGCCGCTTCGGGCGGCACACGGGGGACGAGGTCGGTGTCGTTGACATGGCGGAAATGCCATAGCTCGCTCAAGGACTGAATGGCCTTGAGGGTAAAGGTGCGTGGCATGCCATAGGTATATAGCAGCGGATTGCGCTCTTTCAGTGAGGCGGCATGGACTAGACCAAGAGCACCCCCAAGACTGTGACCGCATATAAAAAGCTCTTTATCTCGGGAATGTACAGAAATCATGTCCCCAAAATCCGTGGCATAAATCCTCCTGGCTATTTCAAACGCATCTCGAAACCCCAGGTGCACGCTGCCCTCCGGAACCAGATCATCGCACGGCACCTTCGGCTCGCAATTGGCCGCGACCTGCGGTTTCACCGGGCGAAAAGTCAAATCGGTACTTAAGTCGGCCAGACCATTCATCTCGGTGCCGCGCCAAGCCACCAACACCTGGGAAGCACTGATGGCATAAATCAGCTGGGTATGGCCTTCCGGTGGTTTGGCCTTGGCAGTGTCCAAGGACTTGACCGCTGTATAGCGATCGCGAAAGGGAACGTCGGTCACCAGACAAGGCCACGCCTGACCGTTATCCCAAACCCGAGGTGTGCGCGACAAATCCAGGCACTGTTGCTCGAACAGTTCCTTGACCGAACCCAGATCGCTTTCTGGCCGATTGCTGTAAGCCAGAATGCTCATCAGCCCCAGGTTGTATGCATTGGCCAGGCTGTAGTCAGCCTGGTGGTGCAACGTCAGCGACCAGGCACGGAACGGACAAATCTCCAGCACATGGCGACGATCCAGTTGATCATCAGCCACGGTAAAACCGCCAAATGACCGGTCCGGAAAATGGAAGGCCGGAAGCTGATCCGGGTCAGCCAAGGGTGGATCAAACGTAGGCTTTTGATCGCATAACTGACCAATACGCAAGTAGTGGTAGCCATGACCGTCCGCAAGCGCCCTTTCCTCGATCGGCGAAAAGCCCGAACGCTGTGGCCCATACAGCGGAGTGTGGTCACCCGGGCCAGGACGAGGTGGCTCGGGCCGTACGGCACGCAGGCGGCGAGTCTGCATCTGCTCGAGCAGCGGAGCGGCCTCGATCTTGAGCGTGATGGCCAGCGGGTGCAGGCCGTCAAGGCGGATCACGCCTTGAGCATCGCTCTGGCCAGCGTATTCAGAAACATAACCGGTTCGGGTGGCCTCATTAATCGCCCGATAGGGCATGTTCGCGACGGGCTCACCCAGTTCGTCCAGTAATTGGAATTCCACCCAGTAATCTTTCTGCTTGCCGCAAGTAACATTCTTGAAAGGGTTGAGTGTGTCCGTACGGTGCAGGGTGTCGTTCATATCAGTCCTTGAGTATTTGAATTATTCGAACAGCAACTCGATAGCTTTCAAGAAACCGACAAGGGTCGAAATAGGATTTTTCCATTACACACGTAGGATGCATCCGAGATGGTTGTGCGCCGGATCTGTAGGAATGGTGCCGGGTTTGGAGAGGGGTGTTGCGCGGTGGAATCGGACGGCGTTCAAGCGTTCGGGTCGAGGGTTGTTGGGCATCTATTTGCGGCGCTTTTTCGAGCAATTTGCAGCGCGTTTAATTGCCAGACAGGTTACTTCCAGAAAGCCACAGCACCTTGCGTCGTTGCCTACAGTTACTCCAGAATCCGCCGGCTTGTGCGCCTTGGGGTCGCTCGGTAACTTGGCTCGGGTCACTGATTGTCAGTGATCGGGTTTAGTAGCCCGTGGTGTTATCAGTAAGGTGTACAGGCTCTGTCAATCAGGTATCCCATCCCTGAACTTGATGGTGGCTGGCGCAGGGCGCCTCGGCGCGCCGGTAAATGCTGATCTCCCCGGTCTACTAACCTGCGTCCAGCCGCCACCCTTCTTTTAGTAGAGAAGAGTTGGCGGCTCCATTCAGGAGTAATCAGCATATGATCAGAGAAACGCCGAATCGGCCGGACCGCGATCCGACACCCTCGTCAGAAAATTCCGACCCAAACAATCCCAACGACCGCATCCCCTCGGCCGCCGACATCCAGTCCACCCCACGCAAGCTCTGCAGCATGTTCATCGTCAACCCTGAGCTCGATGTCGAAACCCTGCTGGCTCATGCCTGTGAGTCTCTGGCTTCGGCCAATGTCATGGCGTTGGATCTGGCGGATCATATGGAAGGGACAGGTCGTCATTCGTTGTTGGGGATTGCCCAGGTGATCATGTTGGGGGAGTTGGCGGTAAACCGGGCCTTGGACCGGATCGATCCGCCTGAATAATCAATGTTGGGGCGAAGGCGGCATCACATGCACCGCAAATATCGGCACATACAAAAATGCCCGCATCTCTCAATACGGGCATTTTTTATTTCAGCTCAGCCTCAGAAGTCGTACTTCGCGGTGATCTGCATGTTGCGCGGCTCTCCGTAGAAGGTGGTGCCGAAGTTGCCCAGGCCCGTCAGGTAGCGCTTGTCGAAGACGTTGTAGGCGTTGACGGTAAAGCTCAGGTGGTCGTCGTATTGATAACGGGTCATCAGGTCGACGAGGGTGTAGCCGCCTTGCTTGAGCGAAGTGCTGCCATCGGTAGGGCTGAAGCTCTGGCCGTAAAACGCACTCTGCCAGCTGACGCCACCACCGACGGTGAACTGGTCCAATGCGCCGGGCAGGCGGTAAGTGGTGAAGGTGCGTACTACGTGTTCCGGTTTGCTGGTGGCCAGCGGGAAACCGTAGATGCGTTGGTGATCCTTGTCGCGGGTACGGGCATAGGTGTAGCCGGCCGATACGTTCCAGTCCTGGGCCAGTTCGCCGGCCAGTTCCAGTTCCACGCCGTTGGTGGTGGCGCCGGAGGTGGGTTTGTAGACGTCCTGGCCGGTGGTGGTGTCGGTGGTGACGTACTGGGCGACGTTGTCCTGCTCGATGCGGAAGAAGGCCAGGTTGGCATTCAGCTTGCCGTCGAAATAGGCCGCTTTCAGGCCGGTTTCGTAGCTGTCGCCTTCAACCGGCTCCAGGGTCTTGCCGCTGGCGTCCTTGTAGATCTGTGGCTGGTAGATGCTGGTGTAGCTGGCGTAGACCGAGTAGGTATCGTCCAGGTCATAGACCACACCGGCGTAAGGCGTGACGACGCCATGTTCCTTGTAGCTGGCGTGGGTGTCGGCCAGGCCGGCGCCCGGGTAGTAGGTGTAGTCCTCGTTGTACTTGTAGGTGCTTACGCGACCGCCGAGGATGAACGACAGGTCGTCGGTCGGGCGCAGGCGCGTGGCCAGATAAGCGCCGTTCTGGCTTTGGGTGCGCTCGTACTTGCCGTTTTTCGGGAAGTCCGGTTTCGCGATATGGCCTGTCCAGTCAAAGATGTTTCCCGGTACCGATCCATCGGAGTCGGTGGGGGTGCCATAGGTTGCGCCAGTCTGACGGGAGTGGGACGTCATGAAACCTGCCACCAGTTCATGCTCGCGACCGCCCAGGGTGAACGGGCCGGAGACGTTCACGTCAGCGGTGTTCTGCACGCGATGGCCTTCCCAGTGCCCCTGGTAAAAGAACATGCATTCGCCGGTGTCGCGGTTCGGGTAGCCACCGCTGGCCGAGGCCAGTTGGGTGTCGTGATCGGTGGTTTTCTGGTCGAGGCTGAGCTTGAGTTTCCAGTCGTTGGCCAGCGCTTGCTCGAGGGACGCGAAGTAGGTGGTGCTGTCGAAGTCGCGGCGGCTCCAGTCGGCGCCCGGGTTGAAACCGCGGGAGAAGTCGGTCTTGCCGCCGTCGGCGTAGTAAACCGTGTTACCGGTCCAGGAACTGCCGCGAGGGGTGGCGCTGGATTTGTCGACGCCCAGGGTCAGCAGGGTATCGTCGGTCAGGTCGGCTTCGAGGATGCCGTAGTACAGGTCTTTCCTCTGGCTGTAGTGGTCGATGTAGGAATCTTTGTCCTGCAAGGCACCGACGAAACGGCCGCGCACGCTGCCGCTATCGTTCAGCGAGCCGGAGATGTCGCCCTCGGTTCGGTAGTTGTCCCAGTAGCCGGCAGTGGCGCTGACCGAGGCCTTGAAGTCCTTGGTTGGTTTCTTGCGGATCAGGTTGACCGTGGCCGCCGGGTCACCGGCGCCAGTCATCAGGCCAGTCGCGCCCTTGATGACTTCGATGTGGTCGAGGCTGGCAGCGTCATCGCTGTTGTTGGGGTTTTCACCGTAGACGCCGTCGTAGGGAATGTTGACGCCATCGTATTGAAAGTTGGTGATGGCAAAGCCTCGGGCGGAAAATTCGGTACGGTCGCTGTCGTACTTCTGGGCGGTGACACCCGGGGTGTTGCGCAGCGCATCGGCGACGCTCGTCACACCGCGATCGTCCATCTGCTGACGGGTCACCACGGTCACCGACTGCGGCGTTTCGCGAAGGGTCAGCGGCAGCTTGGTGGCGGTAGTAGTCGCACCCGTGGTGTAGGAGCCGGTGTCTTCTGTGGTCAGGCCCAGGGCCTGGCCGGAAATGGTGGTAGCGCCCAGTTGCAGGCTCGACGAGCCGCCAGACACCAGCGTCACGCTGTTGCCGTTGATCTGGAACGAAATGCCGGTGCCTTTGAGCATCTCGGCCAGGGCCGCGGAAGGCTCCAGCGAGCCGGACACCGCGCGGGACTTGATGCCGGCCACCTGGTCCGGGCTGTAGAGGATTTGCAGATTGGTCTGCATGCCCAGTTGGGTCAGCGCGCTGGACAGCGGCTGCACGGCAATACTCACTTTTACAGGCGCTGCGTTGGCCATCGTGCTCCCCAGCAACGTGGCGGTCAGCAGGACGCTGGTCAACAGCGTTTTGTGCAGTGACGGGCGCTGTACGGCCAGCGCGAGAGGGGTACGGCGTGGAAGAGATCGCATTACTTGCCTGTGCTCCTGAAAAAGTGTCGTGCAGATTTTTTATTAATGGGAATGATTATTAAGACGAGATGCGATTGCGAAACCGGAAAAGAAATTTCAGAAAGGCGAATTCCGCGGTCCTGTGGCGCGGGGATTTATCCCCGTTGGACTGCGCAGCAGTCCCTTTTTTTTGGGGGCCGCTGCGCAGCCCAGCGGGGATAAATCCCCTCGCCACAAAAGTCGGTTGAACAAAAAATCAGGCAGCCGTCAGCTCGGTGACGACCCGGCCGCTTTCCATGCGCACCAGTTGGTCCGCTACATCGAAATAACGGTCATCGTGGGAGATCACGATGATGGTCTTGCCCAGGCGCTTGAGGTCCGGCAGCAGCTCGGTGTAGAAAATCCGTCGGAAGGTCGGGTCCTGGTCGGCCGCCCACTCGTCGAACACCAGCACCGGCCGCTCTTCCAGCCAGGCATTGACCAGCGCCAGGCGCTTGCGCTGGCCGGTGGACAGGTCGGTGGTGGTGAAGTTGCCGTCCTTGACGCTGACCTTGTGCGCGATCTCCAGGCGCTGCAGGTATTTGTTGGCGTCTTCGGGAATCTGCGTATCGCCCTGTACCACGTCATCGAACAGGTAATAGTCGGCAAAGATGGTGGTGAACAATTGCCGATAGTCATCGCGATTGTGCGCGTCGATGGCCTCGCTGTTGACACGAATCTGTCCCTGTTGCGGCGTGTACAGGCCTAGCAGCAATTTGATCAGGGTGGTCTTGCCACAGCCGTTCTCGCCGACGATGAAGGTGATGTCGCCCTGCTTGATCGACAGGTTGACCGGGCCCAATTGGAAGGGCGCAGCACCCTCGACCGACGGGAAGGCGTAGCGCACGTCCGTCAGTTGCAGTTCGTGCACGGCCTGTTTGACCTTGCCTTGGTCGCTGAGCAGCAGGTGAGGTTCCGGGGTGGAAAACTGTTCGGAAAGTTCAGCGATGCGGCGAAAGGCAATCTGCGCACGGCTGACGATCGGCAGGGTGCCGATCAAATGCTCCAGCGGGCCTTTCATGTACAGCAGCACCAGCACGAAGCCGCTCATGACGGTCTTGTCGGCGCTCGGCCAGAACGCTTGCAGGGCCAGGGCCAGGCCGATGACCACAAAGAACAGCATCGAGCCGAAAGTCTTGGCGATGACGAAGGTGTTGATCGAACGCACCTGGGTGTTGCAGATGAATTCGGCGGTGCCCTTGATGCCCGAGCTGAACATGCGCTGGCGGCGAGGGCGGTGGATGCGCAGTTCCTTGGCGCCTTCGGCAATGGCGTTGTAGTGCTTTTGCAGCTCGTCTTCAGCGTCGCGGGCGGCCATGAAGCCTTGCACACCCTTGCTCTGGGCGTAGGCCTGGATCGCGCTGCCGATCAGGATCGCGGCCACCATGATCAGGAACATCGGCCACGACAGGATCGCCAGGTAGCCCATGCATCCCAGGGTCACGGTCAGGGAAATCGCCAGCGGCGCGAAGGCGAAGGCGAAGTCGCTGATGGTGTCGACGTCGTGGGTCAGCACCGGGATCAGGCGATGGCTGCGGTAACGCTCGATCTGCTCGATCGGCGCCGACAGCACCTTCTCGCCCAGCTGTTTGCGCAGCTTGGCGATGATGTGCTGGCCGACATAGTTGGTGCCGATGTCGGAGCAGATCGAACTGGCCAGCGCCAGCAGGCACAGGCCGGCGAACAGCGCGACCACGCCCTGGGTCAGGCCGCTGTCCGAGTGCAGGGCATTGTTGATGGTCGCCAGCAACACCGTGACGCTCAGGCCGCCGACCATGCCCAGGAAAATGGAGGCGGCGACGATGAGTCGAAAGGGTTTGAGCAGGGCGAACAATTCGCCGATAGCGCCTCGGGTAGGCTGGGTCATGAAAGACGGTTCCTTGGGTCGGAAGGCAGATACCCAGTAGAACGTGTGGTCGAGGGGTTAATTTAGAGGGGGGTGACTGGTGGCGGGGAACTACACGTAAATCCCTGTAGGAGCTGCCGCAGGCTGCGATCTTTTGATCTTGTTTTTAAAAAAATCAAAGTCAAAAGATCGCAGCCTGCGGCAGCTCCTACAGTGGATGGTAGGGGGGTTTAGAGATTGCGCACTACGCGAAAGCCTATCCAGTCCCCGCGTTCCTGAGGGTACTGGCTGTTGCGGTTTCCGGAGCGGGAGAACACCGGGGCTTCCCCCCAGTCGTTGCCGCGGATGCGCACGGCTTCGCAGTTGGGCTCCAGCCAGGCACTGCCATCGGTGGGCGCGCCGACATAGTTCGGGTGTTCGCAGTCTTCGACCCATTCATAGACGTTGCCGTGCATGTCATACATACCGAAGGCGTTCGGTGGGTAGCTGCCCACCGGCGAGCTGTAGCTGTAGCCGTCCGCCGGGCCGTAGGTGTTGGCGTGTTTGGCGATGCTGTATCCCTTGCCTTCATCGAACGGAAAGGGGAACGGGCCTTGGGTGCCGCCGCGTGCGGCGTATTCACGCTGGGCTTCGCTGACCATGCTGTATCGCTGTCCGGTTTTCTTCGACAGCCAGGCGACGTAGTTCTTCACGTCGTCGAAGTTCATGCACACCGCCGGCTGGCGCGGGCCCTGCGGGTAGCGCGGCTTGCTGGCGACGCACTCGCGGCCTGGCCGGGTATCGCCGTTGGCGATGGTCACGCCGCTTTCCTTGATATAGCTGTCCCATTCACCGGCGGTGATCTGGAAGCGGCTCATGGCGAAGGGTTTGGCGAAGGTCACTTCATGCATCGGACCCTCATCGGGCTCGCGGCCGACTTCGTCATCGGGCGTGCCCATGGTAAAGGTGCCGGCGGGCAGCACGACCATTTCCGGGCAGTTCTTGCAGTCCTTGAATACCTTGCCCGCTGGCGGTGGGGTGGCAGCCTGTGCGGCGCAGGGGAGCAGGCCGGCGATGAGGGCGGTTAGGGCGAGGGCTAACATGTGACGGGTCATTTTCTATCTCGATAAAGAAGAGCGAACCCTGTAGGAGCGAGCATGCTCGCGATGGACGTCAACGATAACGCGGGGTGTCTGAATATCCGCAGTGTTCTGGCGACCATCGCGAGCATGCTCGCTCCTACAGTGAATGGTGGTTTCAGGCGGTTTTGTTCAGTAGGGCCGTGAACCGGTCGATTTCGTGTTCACTGTTGAGCAGGCCGGGAGCGATGCGCACCACCGGGCCGACGTCGCGCTCCACCGAGTCGCAGACCACGCGGTTCTGCATCAGCCCGCTGGCGACCTTTTCGCAGTCCTGGTCCTTGATCCGGAAGAAGGTGAAACCGGCGGACAGTTGCGGGCTCCTTGGCGTGACCAGTTCGATCCGCGGCTGTTCCAGCAGGCGATCCTTGGCATAGCTGTTGAGTTCATGAATGCGCGCCTGGACCTCGGCCTTGCCCAAATCCAGGTGCAGCTTGAACGCTTCGTCCACGGCCCAGCGATGTTCGAAACTGTGATAGCCGCCGGGGGTCATGATGGTCGCGAAATCGGTGGATTCGCTGAAGGTCGGAATGATCGGCGTGACGTCCCGGACCTCGGCGGAGCGGGCACAAATGATCCCGGTGCCACGGGGGCCGAACATCCATTTGTGCGTACCGGCGATAAAGAAGTCGCAGTGCATGTCGGGAAAGTCGAGGTCCTCGACGCCAAAGCCGTGCACGCCGTCGACCACATACAGGATGCGGTCCTTTTCGTCGCGCTTGCGGTTGTGCTCTTCGACCAGCTTGCCGATTTCGCCGATCGGCAGTTTCACACCGCTGCCCGATTGCACCCAGGTCATGCCCAGCACGCGGGTTTGTGGGCGGATGCCTTGGGCGATCGAACCCAGCACTTCGTCCACGGAAATGTCGCGGCTGCTCTCGAACAGCTTGAGCTTGCGCACGTTCGTGCCTTGGCGTTGCTGACGAAATTCCAGCGTGTAATTCGTGGAATAGTGTTCATGTTCGCTGACCAGGATTTCCTGATCCGGCCTTACATGAATCCCGCCATAGATCATCGCCAGGCCTTCAGTGGTGCTGCCGGTCAGCGCGATCTGCTCGGGTTTGGCATTGAGGTAGCGTCCGGCCCAGACCCGCACATTGTGCTCGCGTTTCTCGGTTTCCTGCAGGTCCCAGTCCATGGCCCGGCCAGGGTTGCGGTCGATGTTGGCGCGGTGCATGTCGATCGCGTTGCGCACCGGCGTTGGGTGCGAGGTGATGAGGAAATTGGCGAAATGCAGGTAGTTCGGGTCCTGATTGAACAGCTGGCGCAACTGCGCCCATTTGCCCTTGGGCAAAGGCGGTGGCTGCTGTTGTAGATCGCCGGCCAGGGCTGGCGGGTACACGGAAGCAGCCAGGGGCAGGCCGGCGGCGAGAATGCCGGCCTGCTTGAGGAAGGAGCGACGGTTGGTCATGGCTTCGGGTTCGCTTGGCAAAAGTGGCATCAGTTTTTGGCGACGGGCCGGGAGGCTTTTTCGACCTGGTCCCAGACCCGCAGGAAATTGCCGCCCCAGAGTTTGGCGATATCAGCTTCGCTGTAGCCGCGGCTGATCAGTTCGGCTGTCACGTTGCGCGCCTCGCTGACGTCTTTCCAGCCGTCCAGGCCGCCGCCATCGTTGAAGTCGGAACTGATGCCGACGTGATCGATGCCGATTTTCTTCACCGCGTAGTCAATCGCGTCGCCGTAGTCCTTGAGGGTGGCCTTGGGTTCTTCGTCGACAATCGCGTAGAGCTGGCTGGCGTATTCGCCGAACCGTTGTTCCGACCACACGGTGATGATCGGGTCGCCCGGCATCAACGCCATCTCCAGGCCTTGCAGGGGTTGCAGGTCGAAACGCGCACGCAGGGCGTTGAGCTTGTCCTGGGTGGCCTGGCTCAGTGGGCGGATGTAGGTCGGGAAGCCGACGATCTGCACCACGCCGCCGCTGTCCTTGATCAACTGCATTTCGTGGTCGCTGAGGTTGCGCGGGATGTCTACCAGGGCGCGCGGGGCGGAGTGCGAGGCCACCATCGGCGTGCGGCTCAACCGGGCCACTTGCTCCAGGGCCTTGGTCGACATCTGCGAGACATCGATGATCACGCCGAGGTCGTTGAGGCGCTGCACCGCCTGCTTGCCGATGTCCGAGAGACCGCCGAGGGCGTCCCGGGAATCGTTGAAGAATGGCAGCGGCCTGGATGAATCGGCCCAGGCGTTGTTACCCACATAACTGAAACCGAACATGCGCATGCCCCGTGCCGCCCATTTATCCAGGGCATTGAGGTCGTTGCCCAGTGGGTAGGCGTTGAGCATGCTCATGAAGATCGCGAACTTGCCTTCGCCATGCAGGCGCCGGAAATCGTCAGGGGTGTAGGCGATGGCGGCCTGGTTGGGGAAGTCGCGCACCAGGGCGCTGATGATCTTGTAGCGGGTTTCCTGTTCGAAGCGTGCCTCTTCGACGAAGCCGGCGGTGGGGCGATGCGGCGCGTTGGGACCGTTCCAGATTTCCGGCCAGCCGAAAATTGTCAGGGCCGCACCGGACAGGCGTCCGCGTCCGCTCTTGACGAGGTCGAACTGGCCGCTGCCGTCCTTGTCGGCTTCATTGCCGGCGGTACCGAAGTCCATGGGTACGGTGATGTGGCTGTCGAACGAGAGAAGGCGCTCATGCAGTTCTTCGGCCTGCTTCATCACTTTGACCGGGTAACCGTGATTGTCCTTGAGCCCGTAATCCCAGGCCGCAAAGCCTGCGCCCGCGCAGATCGCCAGGGCTAGCGGCAGGCCGATGAAAAGAGCCTTTTTCGAACGTGGTTTTGTCATTGCCGTCTCAGTCAGGGAGCCTTTGCTATCTGGGAGGAACGAGTGATCGACCAAGGAATTTAGGTGCTCCTGAAAAGATCGCAGCCTGCGGCAGCTCCTACAGGGGCAGGCATTTCATGTAGGAGCTGCCGCAGGCTGCGATCTTTTGGCTGCACCATAAATTTTGGAAGGGAACAAACGTTCTAGCTTGGATAAAGCCTGCTTCATGGCTGACACAGGTAGGGCAATGACGATTTCTCGACGATGGTTCATGGCAGGCCTGGCGCTGACCGGTGCGGCTGTGCCCGCGGCTTTTTATGGGCATCGCCAATGGACGAAGCCGGACCCGACGATCACCCCCGGCGAAGCGTCTTTCGAGGTGGCGGATGTCGCCGGCCAACGCTTGGCGGATACGCTGCGTGGTGTCTGGCAGATACGTTTCGAAGGACGTGATGCCGGGCTTGAAGGCTTGCCACGGGACGGGCTGGAGCTGCTTCTCGACATCGGCCACAAGGGCCGTGGCCTGGTTGGTTTTCTCGACACCGCCGAGCGCTTGCGTTCCAGCGAAGCACCGCGATATCAGGTGCTCGGCGATGTAGCCGGGGTCAAACCGGCGCAGTTGAGCTGGCGCTTGCTCAGTGCCCGAGGCAGCTGTGACTACGAGTTCAGCATGGCGCTGGACGAAGTCTGGGCCGGTTTCGGCAATGCCGGCAGCGCCAGCCTCAGTGGTCGCGTGCTGGATCTGGATCGCCCCTTGATGATGACGACCCAGGACAATCGCTTTGTCGCGGTCAAGAAGGTGTTCCCCGAAGCCCGCGAACGCACGGCTCTGAATCCACCGCTGCTGGCGTGGTTGACGTCCCAGGAGCATCGCTTGTTCCACCAGCTCTGGCATGCGTCCAGGGATAAATGGCACACCTTGCCCGAAGACAAGCGCAACGCCTTGCGCGGCATCGGCTGGCAGCCCGGGCCGCGGGATAAGGAGCGTGACGCCCGTGGCAAGCGCAAGGATCGCAATGGCTCGGGCGTGGACTTTTTCTTCATGCACCGGCACATGCTCGGCACGGCGCGTTCGATGCAGGACTTGCCGTCGTGGACGCAGTTTCCCTTGCCGCAACCGGAACTGGCCCGGGACCGCATCGGCTTCGCCCAGTATTTCGACAACCACGACGGCACGGCGCTGCCGCCCACCTGGCTGGCCGAAGACGATGACGAGTATTCGCAATGGGTCAGCGACATCAAGACCGCCGAGACCTACCACAGCAATTTCCAGGTCTGGGAGTCGCAATACCGTGACCCGCGTTACCTGTCGAAGCTGACCCTGGGGCAGTTTGGCTCAGAGGTCGAGTTGGGCCTGCACGACTGGTTGCACATGCGCTGGGCCTCGGTGCCGCGCGATCCGTCCAACGGCCAGCCAGTGCCGTTCGCCCGGGATCCAGCGGACTTTTCCGCGCGCTGGTATGCGCCGGAAAACGACTTCCTCGGCGATCCGTTCTCGTCCCATGTAAACCCGGTGTTCTGGCACTTCCACGGCTGGATCGACGATCGCCTGGAAGACTGGTTCCGCGCCCATGAGCGTTTCCACCCGGGGCAGGTGAGTCGGCTTGAGGTCAATGGCGTGCAGTGGTTCGCGCCAGGGCGTTGGGTCGAGATCGACGACCCGTGGCTGGGGCCGGGGACCCATGGTTGCAGCGCCACGCCGGGGTTGCAGGCGGGCAAGTCGGTGGAGATGGACCCGGAGACCATGAAGCTGGCGTTGCGGATTACCTTTGGCGAGGACGAGAAGAAGCTGGCGGATCTGTTCAGGAAGGTGCCGCAGCGGCCTTGGTATGCGCGGAATTTGAAGGTGAAGCCGGTCGTTACATGATCGTTCCCACGCTCTGCGTGGGAATGCCTCAACGGACGCTCCGCGTTCGGCTCTGGATGGGACGCAGAGCGTCCCGGGCTGCATTCCCACGCAGAGCGTCACTAGTGTCCGATAAAAACCGAAGGGGGAGCTTGCTCCCCCT
>CXWK01036799.1_pt2 | contig 64134 bp, 55 predicted proteins | sample 590851 | NCBI WGS metagenome assembly CXWK01 (sample SAMEA3498364, study PRJEB10139) | wastewater metagenome | biome: wastewater treatment plant; material: activated sludge | place: Denmark | collected 2014-08-01 | reverse complement strand
CATCGAGGTGACCGAGATCATCGTGCGGGGACCCGAGACGGTGCTGGTGGAGCGAGTGGGAACCCAGTTGGTGCGCGATGCCGCCACCTTCCGCGACCTGGAGCACCTCAAGGGCACCGCCCGACAACTCGCCCGTCAGATCTCCGGACGTTCCCTGTCTCCCACCAACCCGCTGGTCACCGCGGAACTCCCGGGCGCCCGGGTGCAGTTCGTCTTCGAACCGCTTACCAAGGACGGGGTGTTCCTCGCCATCCGCAAGTTCCGCCCGCTGCTGTCCATGCAGGCGCTCATCGATAACCAGTCGCTCACTGTTGAGATGGCGGAGTTCCTGCGCGACATCGTCGCGGCTCGCGGCACCATCTGCTGCTCCGGCGGCACCGGTAGCGGGAAGACCTCGATGCTGAATGCGCTCAGTGAGTTCATCAACCCGATCGAACACATCGTCACCATCGAAGACGCCTACGAGCTCAAACTCACCCACCCCAACGTCACCGCGATGCAGACCAAAGAGAAAGCCTCCGCTGACGACGACATCGTGGTGAAACAAGCAGAACTACTGGTGGCGGCGCTGCGGATGCGTCCCGACCGCATCATCGTCGGCGAGATCCGTGAGGGGCACGGCGCGGACACCATGATGCGTGCCGCGGGCACTGGACACGACGGCTCGATGACCACCATCCACGCCAACAATCCCGAGTCAGCGATGAGCGACCGACTGCCGGACCTGCTGTTGGAACACAAGAACGTCCCCATGGACACCGCCCGCCGCGCTGTCGCCAACGCCATCGACGCGGTGGTGCATGTGACGAAACGGTCCGGTCGACGGTTCGTGTCCCACATCGCCGTGGTGGACCCGAGCATGGTCGAACCGCTCGGGCTGCACCCCCGGATCATCTTCCGCTACGACGGCTACACCGCCGAGCAGGTGGGCCGGGTCGATGCTGACAGTGACCTGGGAATCCGGATGACGGAAGCCCACGTCGGACAACGCTGGCTGGATAAGGGGTGATGAGTCGATGTCGATGAGCATTTGGGCGGTTCTGGTGATCGCCGCAGTCGGCGGCTTCGTGTACTTCGCCACCACCTACTTCGCCCTCAAGCGCCAGATCGCCACCCTGCCTAAGGTGGAACAGGCCGCCATCCTCATCGACCAAGCCACCGAGGACCGCCACAAACTCCCCTGGCGTGAGCGGCTGTCGGTTGCCGCAATGCAACGTGGCTGGGATGGCAACCTCGCTCCGCTCGTGCTCATCGGACTGATCGCCACATTCTTGGTCGCGTTGGCGATGAGCCAACTCAATGTTCCCCCGCTGCTCGCACTGCCGTTAGCGATTCCCCTGGTCGTCGGTGGGATGTGGGTGTTCGACGGGTATCGCGCGTCGCGGCGGGCACGACTGTTCAACCGACAACTGGTGCAGGTGTTGGACCTGCTGGTTGCCGAGATCGAAGCGGGCAACGGTCCCGCCCAGTCGCTGCAGCGCATCCCGTTGTCACTGAGTGAACCGTCCCGCAGCGAGTTCTTCGCCGCCTCTGACCGCATCCAGTTGGGCGCCCATTTGGATGACGCGGTCCGTCCGATCGCCACGAAGTATCCGTCGCGGTCGATGGCGTTGATCTTGGCGGCGTTGCGCATTGACCGCGAGCGTGGCGCCCGTATCGCTCCCGCCTTGCGACAAGCCGCTTCCAGCCTGCGTCGTGACATCGAGTTGACCGAGGAGACGATGGCGGAAATCTCTCAAACCAAGTTCGAGTTCGGGTTGATCACCGTGATCTTCGGGTTCATCGCCGCGTCGATGATCTTCACCGCTGGACAACAGGAACTCTTCTTCGGCACCGCGTTGGGACTCATCGGGGTCACCTTCGCCGTCGCCAATGTTGCCCTCGGAGTGTTCCGAGCATTCCGGTTGATCAATCGAATCCAGAAGGTGGGCGGATGAACGCTGTCATTTCTCTTGCTCCCGCCTTCGTGGTGCTGGCGTTGCTCGCCGCCATCGGACTGTGGATCAGTTCATCCACCCGCAAACACCCCGACTCCGCGGTCGACGACTCGGTGTGGGCGCAAGCCCTGGGATCCAACCCGTCGTCATTCAACCGGCTCGTGCTGGGTGCGGCGAAACCCCTGTCGCGGCTCCCACCGATCTTCGAGGCGGGAACGTCTCGACAGTATGCGGCCCTGTCCACACTGGTGTCCGCCTCTGGTCGCTGGGGTGCGAGCCTGGAAGTGTTCCTGTCGGTGCAGGCGCTGGCTCTCCTGGTCGCCCTCACCGCCGTTGCGGTCGCCTGGGCTGCTCAGTTGGGTGGCATGGAGATGTTCGCCGTTGCTGGTGGGGGACTGCTGATCGCCGCGTTCCCCTATTTCAAGACCCGCGAGGACGCCTCGAAACGCCATAACGCGATCTCGGACAACCTGCCCGACTTCGCCGAAGTGCTGTTGATGAGCCTGACGGCGGGACAGTCAGTCATGCAGTCGCTGCGTTTCACCGCCAGCACCCCCGACATCGACGGCCCGGTGTCGCAGGAAGTGCGCAACACGTTGCGTTTGTTGGACTTGCAGCAGATCTCCGACAAAGAGTTGTTTGATCTGGTGGGGCACCGGTTGGGCACTCCGGAGTCGCTGGCGTTCTTCAATGCCCTCGCGAAGGCCCACTTGGACGGCTCGAAAGTGGTGGAAACCATCCAGTCGCAAGCCCAGTCGCTGCGTGCCCTGCAGTTTCAGCGAGCGCGCGCCACCGCCAAGAAGCTCCCCACCAAACTGATGCTGATCAGTTTCCTGCACCTGATGTTGAGCATCTTCATCCTCGCGTTCCTGCCCTTCATCATCACCATGCAGTCGGTGAGCTGATGAGCACCCCCATGCGGTCTCGGGCTGCGGGCGTACCCCGGGGTGCCCACACGGTAGCGACCATGCGCACTCGCTCCCTCTCCCGCCCGCGCCGCCGCGCGTCGGTGCGAGGTGGGGTGATTTTGGAGATGACGCTGTTGATGCCGTTCTTCATCGCCCTGTTGTTCCTGGTGTGGGACGTCGGCACCCTGCTGTTGTATCGGTCGCAGGTGATCAACGTGGCCTATGCCACCGCCCGGCAAGCGGCACAGTATGGGGAGTACGACCAGTTCCGCGCCAACGGCACTGCCCGCCAGAACCTGCTCGCGCCGACCGGCCCACTGCCGAATCGCGCGCTGACGGTGACCGGGAGAGTGGTCGGCGGACCCCTCGGCGGCGGAACGCGTTGCGCGACCACGAACGCCGATGTGCGAGTCACCATCACCTACGACTACCAGGTGCCGTTCGACTTCTTCGGTCTCATCGGCGGTAGCCCGCAGGGAGGGATGACACTGTCGGGCACGGGGGTGGCGCGCTGCGAGGTGGTGCGGTGATGAGGCTCCGTATCCCCGCCCGCCCGTTGCCATCGGCACGCCGGGGCGCCATGTTCTTGTGGTTCACCCTGGTGATGTTCCCCATGATCCTCCTGGCGGGAATGATGGTCACCGACTTCGCTGCCACTGCGTTGGCGAAGGATGAGGCAGTGGCGTTGGCGGACGCGTCCGCGACCGCGGGGGCGTGGGAGTTCATTCCTCAGACCGCACTGTTGAACTGCCCCCAATCCAACGGTCCCGCAGCCCTGTACGCCGCCACCTTCGCCTCTCGGTGGGGAGGTGGGGTAAACCTCCAGCCGGGGGATCGCAAGGTGGTGTATGCCGCTGACGTGCAGTCGGTGAGTGCCACATGCACGGCAGGCAACGGCACTGCTGCAGACCCTGGGACCGTGACGGTCACCGTCAACTACACCATCCCTGCCTCGGACTTCTATCGCTCGTTGATCGGGGTTTTCGGGAGGGGCACCGTCGAGTCCCACCTCTTCTCGGTGACCCGCACCGCCATTGTGTGTATCCCCGGAACGACGGCGACCAGTGGGGGATCCTGTACACGCCCGCAGTAGCGCGAGAGTTGTCACGCCTGCTTCCCCGTGGGGTCCACCCTTCGTGTCCCGGTCTCACTCCCCGATGTGGCATCGGCGGGAACGGTCACCACCGTCATAGGTATGACACGAAGAACTCTCGCCCCCGCCATTGCCGTCGCGGCAACCCTCAGCATCTTGTTCGCATCACTGATGTGGATTCGGTCCACCGAACAACCCCACCTCACCGCGGCTCCCACGGCCACACCGCTGCAGAAGGCGCGTGTGCTGGTGGCGCCCCGCAAGGGTGCGATCAAGTTCGTTGAGGTGAATCTTGCTCGACGTGTGCCCACTCGCGTCAGCGTGTGTTTCATCCCGAAAGCGGGAGGATGCTTTTCGGCAACCCTCAAGAAGGGTGGTGGAGCGCGGTTCACACCCCGTAAGAAGCTGGCGTCGGGCGCGAGTTCAGTGCGGGTGTGGCTACGGCAAGGTTCAGCGTCGGCAGCGAAGACGGTGGTGACCCACGAGTTCTCTCCTCGTCGTTTCACCCTCTCGGTGAAGAGCGGTGCGACGGCGTCCCGGAAGCCCGTGGGTGCCCCTGGTAGCGGTGGGGGAGGTTCCGGCTCCGGGCCAGAGAACGACCGCACGCCCACGGAAACCACCTACACTCCCCGGACTCCCAAAGGGCGCAACGGCACCATCCCCCATAACGAACCAACTGAGGATGGGCAGCGGATAATGCCGAATGCTGGTGTTCCGCACGTGTCGGTGACGTGGGGAGTGGAAGCGAGAGGTGACATCGTCAACCGGTATGAGGTGATCGATGCGGACACAGGCGCCTTCGTGTGCTCGGCGAAAGATAAGGATGGTGACGACTCCTTCTCCACCAGCTGTGCGAAGGAGGGCGAGACCCCTGGCATCCACCGCTATCAGGTGCGGGCGCTGATGGACAGCGGCAAGTGGACCAAGTTGTCACCGCCGTCGGAGCCGGTGTGGGTGGGGGATGAGTGTGCGAGTGTCGACATGGAGAACCTCTTGGAGGGTCCCGTGCAGGTTCCCGCGGACGAGACGGCAAGAATCCCCTTGGCTCGGTTGTCGCGCACCGCGACGGGGCAGAAGATGCGATTCAGCCTGGGGCAGACGTATGACATCGACGTTCCTGGTAGGGGGGTGGTGCCTGCCGTTGGTTTGCGCCACCTTCCCTTCGATTGGGATTGGACCTACGGTGAGGTTGGCGGCACGTTGCCGTACCTCGTGGACGCAACGGTTGCGTCGGTGGTGACCGATCCGAACATCGTGTTGCGCGACGACACCCTCTACCTGTCGGTGTATCCGATGGCGAATCCCGAGGAGCGCACGGACCAGTTCTGGTCGTTCGTCGCGTTCGCGATGGCGGACAACGGTTTCGCGTGTCGGGTGTATGCGGAGCACACGGTGACGGTGCAGCGCACCATGCCGTAGCCACAGTCGCCGACTCGGGGACTGGCAGCAGCATATTGCCGGGGGAGTATCCGCCCACACGGTGCCAGGCATGCGTATCTCGTCTGTTCTCACCGGAGCCGGGTTGGCAGCGGTGGCTGCCCTCGGGATGTCCGTGGTCTCGCAAGTGCCGGCCTCCGCCTCAGGTGACACCATCTCCGTGAGTGACGGGCGCACGGCATCCGGCAACACACCTGGCGGTGGGGACACCAAGTGCCGAGGGCACAAAGAGTTCCGCCCCAGCACGAACAACACCGTGGTGTGGAACAGTCATCGCTGCCCCCACTCCTCGGGCACCTACACGATCAACCAGAACCGCTTTCCTCCCGCCACCAAAACCCGCTATGTGATGTCCACTGGCTTTGAGGTCTGGCGCTTCTACACGCCCGCCCACACCTTCTCGGCGATGAATGGGGACAACATCGGGTGGGCGCGCTCTCGGGTGAACCTGCGCACCTGGACGCTACGCAACAGTTCCGAGCGGGTCATGCTCCAAGTCCCCTACCCCGGCGATCATCCGGGAACCACCTCCGACGAGCGGTTGGGGTCGGCAATCGACGGCTCGAACGAGGTCTACTTCAACGGTCGCGCTGGATATCCCTGGCAACACAAAGTGCAGCGCGTGCAACAAGAAGGCACCGCCCACGACTACACCACCAACGTGGATATCTCCCGCGACGGTGTGCAACGACTCGTGAAGGAAGGTGTGATCAAGGGACTCCAGACCAAGACAGTCGCCGATGATCCGATCGCCAAGGCGCTGTCCGATCGCTACGTGTCCGCCTCCGCCAAAGAGAAGCTCAACCAGCATCTGGACAAGCTGTTCGGTAAGTGGAAGCGGAAGTACGGACCGAAGGTGGCCGCCCAGTTCACCAACACCTTGTACGCGGGTGAGGAGCGTGGGAGGTATCGTGCCACCCCCGGCGCACTCCCCGGTGACAATAAGCGCCTGGGTTCCAGTCTCGACATCTACGCCCCGTATTCCCGCAACGTGGCACGCCCCCCGATCTACGGCATGTGCTACGTCGCACTGGCGTCGTTGATGAACCCCGTGTACGGCAATGGCACGAATCGTCCTCCCACCGCGTTCGATGTGGTCAACGACTCCGACTATGGTGCCGCCCGTCTCCCCGACTGGCAGGGGGAACGCTACTCCGCCGAACAAGGCAACGGCAGCTACCGCAAGTGGCGCGCCATCATCGCCGATGACACCGCTGCGGGACCCACGTTCTACACCGACAAGTTCGGCGACAGCCGCACTGCACGTCCCTACAAGCCGGGCGTGCGGCAAGTGACCCCCGACGCGATGCCCACTCGTCGTGCGAGTGCGGAGTACGCCGCCGACAAAGCCACTTGCACTCATGGGTTCGGCATCCGGGGTCAAGGCGCAGCCGGTTCCGACGACACTCAGGCGCCCTTCAACCCGGGCGGTGAAGCAGTGGCTCCGCCGGTTGCGGTCGCGCAGGGAATGGTGAACCCCGCGCAGATCGGTGCCAAGGTCCGCTATGTGAAACCGAGTCCCGCCGCCCGCTACGGCACGCCGATGTTCAGTTCTCCGGACACGTGGGCGACGTTCATCGTGACCGTCCCCTCGACGTGGCGGTGGTGCTCATCGAACAGCACCGCCCAATGCGACTTCAAGTTCGGGACCGGCGCGATCACCCCGTTGGGCAATAGCCGTTTCGAGGTGAAGATGTCGATGAGCGGCGCGACCGGCGACGTGTCGGAGTCGCAGACCACCATCCCCATGTACTTCTTCAAGGCGACACCTCCGGGGCAATACGTCTCGGTGAAGCCTGACCGGGTGAGCACGGTGTTCCTGTTGACCGGCAGTGCGACCGAAGAGGTCACGTTCACCGCCCCCGACGACTTCTGGGGCTCGGAGTCCGGGGATGCCGACGAGTTGCCGTCCATCACGATCCCGATCCCGGGGGGACTCAACTCGCAATACTCGAACCCGATAGTGCGGTCGTTGGATGCGCCCGCGAAACAGTTCCCCGTGGTGATCGCCACCCCCAACCCCGGCGACTGACCTTCACGAAGCCCCTAACGGGTCCTGGCTTGACGCGGCGCCCCAGTCGCACACGGTGGCACGTATGACCCGATTCCCCCGCCGCTCGTTATCCCTTGTTGCTGCCGCGGTGGTGATCGCGGTCGCCAGCGGCTGCAGTCAGACCATCGACCGAATCCCGCTGTCCGGTTCAACGCCCAGCACTTATGACTCGGGGCAGGTCCGCCATGCCAGTGTCTGGGTGGACGGCTGGAGTCAGCGCACCCTGTTGAATGGCGCCCTATTCCACTACGCCGATGGCGAGCGAGCTGAGCTGGAGTTGACCGCTGCCACCGAGTCCGAGATTCAGGCTTTGGCCGAGCAGTCACCCGAGGTGCTCAATCAAATCGCATCTCGCACGATCAGTGCGGACTCCAAAGTGTCGTGCACCTCTGACGGGTGCACCACGTCCACCGGGGACACCATCCCGTTGGAGTGGTTCTCCCATCCGCACAAGGTCCCGGGGTTGGGGGACTCTTACCGCGCGTGGGATGTGTCCTCACTGGTGTTTCACGCGACCGTGGAGGTGGAAGACAGCACTCAGGTCAGCACCGTCTACCTGGGAACCGATGAGGGGGAACCCCAACCGTTCTATCTGCCCGCTCCCACCCCGTCACAACCGACCGCGGAACCCGACAGTTCGTCACCCGCATCGACCCCCCGTCCCGACGACTCCTTCGACGCCACCAGCCCCGAGGGCTCCCCCTCATCGGACTCGCCAGTCTCCGACTTGATCGTTGGTGTGGGGATGGGTCGGGTGTTCACGTTGGCGAGCCCCTGGTTGGGTGATGCCAAACGGATGATGCCGCTGAGTCGCGCCTCCTACAAGAGCAAGCGAGTGCCCGTCGCTGAGGCGACGTTCGTGGACCCCCCGCAGGGATTGGCGGGGTTGTCCCAGCCCGTTGGTGCGGTCGCTACTTTTGATGACCAACAGATGTCCTCGCTGACCTCCCCCACGCTGGGGTGCTTGGCGTTCACCTGCACCCCCGGAGAGGTGGAGGCGGTGGTGGTGGAGACCACCGCGACCTCGGTGCCCATCTGTTCCACCCAGGAGGGAACCGCCACGAAAGCCAGCGTGATTGTGGAGGACACCAGCTACGCCGTGGTCTACCCCCATCCGACGGTGCAGTTCGGGTTGTGGAACGGTGCGTCCCAAGACCAGTTCCCGGGCGCACTCAACGGCGACTGGGTGTGGCGCGGCACAGCCCCCACCGTGGAGGGCTCGCAGCAGGTGCGCATGATTCGATACTGGTACACCTTCTCGCCCGACCATCCGTGGCAGGTGGCCGCCTCCGTGCGCCAGGTCGGTGTGGACGAGATTCCGGCTGACTTCGACCCGGCGGCTGCCGAACGGATTGACGCCCTCGACTCCGAGTGGCGCGTCTGCCAAGACTGACACCACCCGAGCAGGATCTGACCGTCTCGACAAGCGCGGACGATTCTCAGCCCCAGTCGCAACTGGCGGCTCCGGTGCTGAACACGACACAGGGGATGGGGCTGAATGCGCCCGGGACATACACCTTCACCGCCTGGTCGGGACCCAGCGTGGACCCGCTGCTGGGCAGCGCGGTCGTCGGTGTCGAGTTCTGACACCCCGCCAGCGCGGCGATCGCGAGCCCCGCCGCTGCTATGGCTGCCAGACTCCTGCGCCCTCGGCGAGGAGCGTGTCCGCGGGTGTTCATGATGTCCTCCGTCAACGTCGCGATGTGTGAGGAAAGGGGGACATACCCCCTGTTTCCCGTGGTGTGAGCGTGGCAGTCACCAATGGGCGGGACGCAACAGCGCTCACTCGGGTGCGAGAGAGGGGAGTGGGCGGAACCCATTCCCGGTGCCCCTTGCGCCCCGGGTCCCCGCGGAGGGAGCACCGACGTGCTGGGCGTGTTCCCAGTAGGCGGCGCGCACAGTCGCACCCACCACCCTCGACAACGAAAGGATGTTCATCGTGAACGCCATTACCCCGCTCCCCGAGCGGTTTCCGGGACTGTGGCCCGACCACGCTCCCACCAGTTTGTTGGATCTCACCGAAACCCCCGCGTGCGACCTACGCGATCTCGCCAGTTCTCATGGTTGGACGGAGGACGAGCAACGTCGAGTGTTCGACACTCGCCGCGATGCCATCGTCGCCTCCCACGCGGGCTCGAAAGAGTCACTGAACTCACCCGCCACCTTGCGTCGCATGTTCGATCAAGGCGTGCTGCGTGCGGTGGCATCCAAGTGGACCAGTTATGCACTGGACCGCAACCGGTTGCGGGTGCTCACCCCCACCCGTAGTGGCGAGTTGCGCTACGTGTATCGACTCACTGACATCGTCCCGGATGTCGAGTGGCTCAGCGCGAAAGCGCCGCTGCCCGACGACGGTGCCTGGTTGCTGATCTTCGGCGGTTCTCCCACATGGGTGAAACCTGCCCAACAGCAGCGACTGTCCGCGTTGATCGCCAGCGGTTTGGTGGTTGATGTGGTGTATCGACACCTCCGCAAGGGGGAACCGCCCGTGACCTACTCCACCCGAGCCCACTGCGGCGCGGTGGGAACCAGTCGCGTGGAGTGGCCCGCCACCCGCGGGTGATCACTCTCGCGTCACCCCTGTGACACCCCGTCCCGCCATAGTGTGGGGCGGGGTGTTCTGCGTTCCGCTTCTGTTCCACGGTCCCCGGGCGCCCCGGGTCAACACGAGAGCCCCTACGCCTCGGGCGGCACGCGTTCTTTCTGGGTGATGTTCGAGTGGGCTCGCCGAATCCTCACTCGCAGCTGTGTCACATTCACCGCCGCGCGAGCACGGGATCACGCCGATAGAAGAGTGGCGGGAGCGTCCGCGCGCACGGTTCCGGAGCACAAATCAACGGACGAAAGGACAACGGATGCAGCAGGAAACAACAGAGAAAGCGTGGCGTCGTCGGATCGAGGCGGCTGCAACGCTGTGGACCACCTTCCCCGCCGATAGGAGTGTCCACTACCGGTGTCAGCCCGGCACACGAATCCCCCTACCCCCAGTCTTGGGGTTGGATATTGAAGATCCTCACACAAGAAACAAACGCCGAGCCAGGTTGAAGGACTACGAGATGGAGATTCTCTCCCGCATCGTGGACGACTGGGCCAGCGAGTCCCACCGTGGGAGTTGGGAGGAGATTGTGATGTCGGCGACGAGCTGGTCCGATCTCGCCCAACGGTGTGTCGACGGCGTGGGACAGGTGAGAGCGATCTATCACGTGCCCGAAGTGTTGCGGCTGCAGCGGTCGGATTTCCCGACCACGAGCGAGTGGCTGCGGGCGGAGTACCGGATGGAGATCAAGCACGATGCTCTCGCTGATGCGGCGCGCCTGCGCGACAAGTTGTTGCGGTCCCACCCCGCGGACTACCGGTGTTGGCTGACAGTGTTGGCACCCAGCAAGGCGCTGGACCCCAGACTGGATGTCCACGAACTGCTCCCGCGCTTTCGACAAGTGTCGGTGGACGGTGAGACGTTCACTCAGGTGCCACTGACGGTGGTGGCGATGATGTGTCGGATCACCGATACCCCTCTCAACGAGTGGTATCCCGCCAGCACTGATCCCACGGGCAAGTCCATTTTGGATGCCACCTTGGCGCTGTTGTCCGCCAACAATCGCCCCGAACACATTCTGTCGATGTGGGGGCTCGCGTGTTCTGTCACCGAAGCCGACGAGAGCGTTGCCTATGGCTCGAATGACCTCACCGCGGCGCCTCTCGTCCCGGCTCTCCTGTGACCCGCCCCTGCGGACACAGGAGTCCAGCAACCCCCGACTCGTGCATTCACGAGTCGGGGGTTGCTCACGTCACCCTGGTCTTCGATCGCCGGGGACTGAGAACGCTTGGACGCCGATAACAGCCGCGAGTGGGGGTCCGCGCGCACGGTCCCACAGCACAGATTGGTAATGAAAGGAATAGCTTATGCAGCAAGATCAAGTGGATAGACTGTGGCAGCGCAGCATCAGCGCCACCGCGCTGGTGTTGTCCACCGTCACCGAGTCCGACGCGTTCCAACACTCATCGCTTCGACAGAACTACCCGTCATCGGATATGTGGTTCACCGAGGAGGTGGGAATCCGCATTCCTTCCCTCGTGGGCTGGGAGATCGGTGGTGGTGGGCGTCGGAGCAACGGTTGTATGAAGAAGTTCTATCAGGACGTCGACTCTCGCCTCATCTCCGGCTGGTCGCGTGCGAGCGACGATGTCACCTGGGCCGAGTGTGTGGCATCCGCGACGAGCTGGTCGCATATTGCGCAACAGTGCCTCGACAGCGTGGAGATCACGCAGATCGATCAGGCGCCCGACGTGTTGCGGCTGCAGCGGTCAGACTTCCCCACCTCGCAGTCGTGGCTCCAAGCGGAGTACCAACAGCAGATCCGGCTCGACGTCCTCGCGGAAATGGCGGAACTGCGCGACACGTTGTCGCAGTCCCACCCCGAGGACTACCGGTGTTGGCTCACGGTGACGGAACCGGACAAACTGTCGGGGTCAGATCTGGTTCGGGAGCTTCTCCCGCGCTTTCGGTACGTGTCGGCGGCTGGTGAGACGTTCATCCAGGTGCCACTCACGGTGGTGGCGATGATGTGCCGGATCACCGACACCACTCTCAGCGAGTGGCATCCCGCCAGCACTGATCCCACGGGCAAGTCCATTTTGGATGCCACCTTGGCGCTGTTGTCCGCCAACAATCGCCCCGAACACATTCTGTCGATGTGGGGGCTCGCGTGTGCGGTCACGGGCGCTGATGAGTCCGTCATATATGGCTCACCAGACCTGGAAGTGGCGCCGTCACGTTCGACCCTCCTCACCCCTCCGCGCTCGCACCATCGGGTGTCGGTGCGGGCTGCGTGAGTCCTCTCGTCCCCCTTTCGTGCTGGTCACGGACGGGGGACGCTTCACGTCACCCTCGAGACCCAAGCACTGTGCTCACACAGAAGTCTTGGTCCTTTCCCGCCCTGCCCCACGTTTCCTCGGTAGCCCTGCCCCCGTGCGTTCTTGCGTGCCGCTGGTCCCCACCGCGCACACGGTGCCAGAGCACACATCAAGGAAAGGACCGCTATGAAGCAGACGGAATCGCCGCGAGAGTGGCTGCAAGGAATCGCGGACAATGAGCGACCTCGTCGCCCCAGTGAACGCCAACACGTCACGAAAGCCGACCGCGTGCACCACTACAGTGATTGCATCACCCCCGGGGTCTCCTACGGGACCGAATACGGGCGCAGCGTGGAATGCTCCCGGTGCCTGACCCGCTTGCGGGACAGTGGCGATGCCGTCGACCGGGAACGGTGGGCAATGCATTTGGTCGCGAAGATGCTGGAGTGGCGCAGTCACTACGGCAAGGCGGATCGCGACTCGCTCGCCACCGCCTACGACGAGACCATCACTGGTGAGGTCTGTGAGGTGCTGAGCACCGCACCGGACGCCACCGACTCGCAACGCACCCTGTTCGCCGCCGTGGCGGACGCGTTGCGGCAGCAGTGTCTTCCAGCTGAGGAGTATCGCGAGAAGTGGCACGCCCGGCTGGCTGCCACCGCGCTGTTGTGGGGGTGTATCTCCAACGGAGAGGTGACCGACACCACGCACATCATGATGGTGGGAACCATCCTGCCCGAAGGGCTGCTTCAGGCAGCCTGTGGACACCGTCTCGCCGGTTTCGTTGACCGTGACGAGACGGGTATCACCTCCCAACTCGTGAACCGGTGGGGAGCAACCTGCTGGGGAGGCTCCCCCGACCCCGACGTCTGGTCAGACATCGTGTCTTCGCTGACCCAGGAATGGTCCGGTGACGCGCAAGACCGTATCGACCATGCCTCGTTCTATGCCGCCTACCAAGCGCCCAACGAGCTGCAGTTGCAGCGGTCGGACTTCCCGACCACGGATGCATGGTTGCAGGCGGAATACCGGCTGCAGATCAAGCAGGAGTCCGTGGGCGCGTTGGCGACGTTGCGCGACATGCTCATGCGATATCACCCCACGCACTACCGGTGCTGGGTGACGGTGACTCCTCCTCGGAAAGCACTGAAAATGCGTCGCCCCCTGCTGCACCACCTCGCGTGGTATCAGCAAGCAACGGTGAAAGGGAAAACACTGACCCAGCTACCGTTCACGGTGTTGGCGATGTTGTGCCGTTGGACCGACACCACTCTTGCCGAGTGGAAGCCGGTGGGTAGCGACCCGATGTCGCAGTCCACGCTGGAAGCAGCGTTGGCACTGTTGGTCGGCGACGACCGTCCCGCTCGCATCCTGCCGGTGTGGAAGACCGCGTGTGCGGTCACCGGCGCTGACGAGGATGTCGTGTATGGGTCTCCTGACCTCACTGCGGTTCCCCGCCGCGCGAGAAAGAAGCGACCCACCCCCACACCCACCACGGACCCGTTGTTCCCGGAGTGAGTGTGACCCCACCGCCCCCCGACCTGTGTGATTGCACAGTGTTCGGGGGGCGGCTCACGTCACCACCCCCACGGTTCACGTNNTCCGAAGACAACCCCCCGCAGGGGAGAGCGAGTCGGAGGTGACGGGTGGCATCGCAGAACTGGGCACGCGACTGGCTGCGCGACTACATCGCTTCCGTGGAGACCACCCCCACCTCCGCCCCCCAGCTGGTGTCGTGTTGGGCATCCCCCCACGGCTCCCGAATCCACTATTTCCCGCAGTGTCCCGCGGCAGCCCACCTGTCGGCTGCCACCACCGTCGAACTGCCGGTGACCGCCATCGACTGTGGTGAGTGCCGCGCCCAGATGGTTCGTGACCCCCAAGCGCACCTGCTGTGGTGGGTAGCGGGATTGTGCGAGGTGTCGACGGCGGTCGGGGGTGCCCACCCCACCGGGGATCATCTGAGCCCCCGGTGTGCCCGGCACGCCTTCCTGGTCCGCTCGCTGGTGGCGTCCGCGGATGCTGCGAACCCGGAACTGTCGGACTCCGACAGCGCCCTGGTGACCCAGGTGCGCACGTATCTGCGCGGTGACGGTCATGTGGCGCGGTGGTCTGCCGTGTGGCGGGCGCTGGTGATCGCTGCTGCTGCGTGGTGGGCACCGACTCCCGACCACGAGTTCTCCCCGGTCGACCTGCATGGTTTGGTACTGCCGAGTCAATATCTCAGTGCTGAGGACCGGGCCACGTCCCGAATGGCATCCAGTCGCCACGCGCAACGCGACCATCTGGTGTCCTCGCTCATGACCGCACTGGTGGACTACTCGGGGGACTACGACGCTGCGGTGAACCAGTTGTCCCTGTCTGATTCGCTGGTATCCCCTCTTGTGGAGTCGGCGCGATTGACGTTCGCCGATGCTCCTGACACGCTGCGGCTGTCCCGTTCGGACTACGCCACCACCGCTGAGTGGTTGACCGCGGAGTTCCTTGCCGACTACCAGGCGCTGGGAAGGGTGGCGGTCTGCCAGTTGCAGACAATGTTGCGGGAGTATTCGCCGGACCGGGTGCGGGCGTGGGTGACCGTGCGGGTCCCTGAGGAGGTCCACGACTGCGCGATGGCGCGGGCTGTGTCGGACTATATGCACTGGTTCGAGGTCGTGGGGACCGGCGACGGAACGTGGGCGCAACTCCCGCTGACGGTGTGGGTGATGCTGTGCCGGTTCAGCGACACTCACCCCGACCAGTGGACCCCGATGTTCGCCGATGCCGAGGGGCAACAGACGTGGCAAGCAGCTCACCTGCTGCTGTCAACGGACACGACGGTGCTTCGAGCGTGGGATGTGGCGACCGCCATCGTGGATACCAGCCCCGCGGTGGTGTACGGCAATGACCGGTTGCCCGTAGCGTTCCGACCCTGACTACCAGTCCCGCTGTTGGAGGTGCTCAGCGACCATGGAGCTTGATGACCTGTTCGATCCTGCCACCGCCCAATGGGACGATCGGATGAGGCAACTGTTGGAAAGCCCCGACGTGTCCCAGATCGTCATCAACCGCCACGATCGGGTGTTCTACACCCTCAACGGGTCGACGTCGCAACTGGCGGGGGTGTTCCCCAACGCCGATGCCTACGTCAAGTGGCTCAATCAGCTGCTCGCCTTGACCGACGTCGGCTACGACGATGTGCTTGCCGCCCGCACCAGCGTCATCGAAGGTTCCTTCAACCCCGCCAAGACCGCCATTCACGGTTCCATCCACCTGGCGACTCGCGAGTTGACCCGTGGCGAACCGGGGTTGACCGTGCGCAAACAACCCCGCGACGAGATCACCCTGGACCAGATGCTGCAGGCGGGGATGATGGACCAGGGGATGCGACTGTTTCTGGAACAGGTCACCCGCGGACGGGCGAACATGCTCATCTCCGGCGGCTCGGGTGCGGGTAAGACCACGTTGGCTCGCGCGCTGTCCTTCTTCGTCGACCCCGCCCAACGGGTGGTGACGTGTGAGGAGATCGACGAACTGCACCTGTATGACCGGTTGCCGAACGTGATGGCGTTGACCACCTATAAGGACGTGGAACCCAACGGCGCAATCATCCGCCGCACCGAACTGACCGACCTGGTCCGCGAAACCCTGCGGATGCGTGCCGACCGGGTGTGGGTGGGGGAGACCCGCGGCAAAGAAGCCTTCGCGCTGGTCAAGGCGTGCAACTCCGGGCATGACGGCTCGATCACCACGGTGCATGCTGACGACGGCGCCACTGCGGTGAAGCAGGTCATCACCTACGTGATGGAAGCCGGAGTGGGGGAGGAGGTGGCACGCGATCAGATCGCGCGCGCATTCCACCTGGTCGTCCAGATCGAACGGGTGCAGATGGGTCGACGCGTCATCTCCGAGATTGCCGAGGTGGAGTCCACCATCGAAGGCAGAGAAGTGCGTCGCAACATGTTGTGGAAGTTCAACCACGACACCGGTCGCTTCGAGCAGACCGGGCGTCCCACCCCCCAACTACGGTTCGCGTTGTCCCGCTATGGGGTCAGCCTCGACACCCCCATGCCGTCTCGCCGCTGACACTGTCCAGTCTCTGCGCCGAGGGTGAGAAGAATCCCCGCCCTTCTTCTCCTGATGCATCCCGTCGCCCCCGTGGGGTGACCGAGATCACGCGCTGACGCGCCAAGAACGCTCCCGACTGGGTCAGCCGACCCCGGTGGTGGTGCCGAGACCCCCCACGTGCCGACGACCGTCGACCACACTCATGACTCTCGCTCGTGGAGTCCCGTCGTGAAAGGAACACACCCAATGTCCACCTGCTCCTCCTCCTCGTCACCGTCAGACCCCTCCCCCTACCGTTCCCCCCAACCCCGGCTGCTGAACCCGTGTGGCGGCGCCGGGGAGTTGCCTCGCGTCGGCGGCGTGGGAGTTCCCTTGGGGCTGAATGGCGTGTCGCGCCCGGGGGATGTCTCCTACCGCCAGTTCCGACTTCGGCTTCCCATCCGCTTCGGCACGGTCGCCGTGTCCTTGTTCCCCCACCAGCCCGTGTTGTTGCAGACCGCGTTCGCTGCCGCCCGCCAACAACGGCTGGTGTCGTGGACCGCGCGCTGGCACCGCCGGTCCCACATTCCCGCCACCGTGCCCGTGGCGAGCCTGTCGCTGCCGTGGGACTGCGAACTGCGGCTGGAGGAGCTGGTGGATGTGGTGACCGGGCGACCACTGGTGGTTTCCGGGTTCACCGCCAGGATTCCCGTGGGACACCCGGTGCCGTTCTGAGACAGCGTGTGGGGGAGCGGGTCGGTGGCGGTGTCGGCGCTGGTGGGAGGCAGCGTTGGGCTGGGTCGGGCGCCGCCCACAGTGTTGGTCATGCGTTTCCTCAATGTGCCTTTCCTCGCGTGGGCGGGAATCGTCGCCCTGTTGGGGGGTGTGCTGGTGGTTGCCGTGGTGCTACCCCAGTCCGCTCCCGACCCGCGCCCCTACCCGGTGTCCGACAGTGAGAACATCCAACGCGCGATGTCGCTGCAAAGCGCCGCCAGTGCCCTGCCGGGACTGATCTCCACGAAGTCGCGGCAACGCTGGTGTGGGGTGAACATCCCGTTGGCGAAGGAGTTCGCCGCCCAGTCGCTGCGAGAGGGCACCGCGGACGCCAGTGTCGCGTTCGACGATGTCGCCACCGCCTTCACCACCTACTGCGCGCGCCCCCAACTGCGACTCCAGGTGGGAGTGGCGCTGAACCGGTTGTCCACCGTGGTGACCGGCGGTCAGGTGTCGGTGCATCTGCCCCGCCCGCAGCCGCTCCCAGAACCCAGCCCCACCCCCTCGCTGGACATGCCCGCACCACCCGCTCCGACGATGCCCTCCTTGCCGCGGAAGAAGCGCTGACCCACGGTCCCTGCCACGAACGCACCAACAGTGGTGGGGAGGTGAGGGTCGATGGCTCGATTCGATCGATCGCAGGTGACCCGAGTCTCGGATCGCCGCCCAGCGCCCGTTGCCGGGGTGGTGCGGGTTCTACTGGATGTGGATGGGGTGATCAACGCCGATCGTCCTGCGCACGCGACGGCGACCACGGAGGTTGTCGTGGTGGAGGGGGTGGGGTATCGAGTGCGGATCGGCGATCGAGTGGAATCAGCCCTCCGCCAATGGTCCGCCCACCCGGGGGTGGATTTACGCTGGTGCACCACCTGGCAGTCCCACGCCAACACCGCGCTGGCGCCGGAGTTCGCGTTGCCGATCCTTCCGGTAGAAGTAGGGGACACCAACCACCACGAGTGGAAGTTTGCGCACGCTCGCGCCGCGGTGCGTGAGGGGGTCCCGCTGGTCTGGCTGGATGACACCGAAGCCACCCCGGCTGCGGTCCACGCTCTCGCTCAGGAAGGACCCGCGCCAGTGTTGGGGATCGCCCCCGACCCTGATCGCGGGTTGACGGGCACCCACCTGGAACTGGTCACCCAGTTCATCACCGACACCACCTCTCCTCCCGCGTTGTCCCCGTAGTCCCCGACCGCTGTCGTTGCTTCTCCGTGGACTGGAGTGGACCCGTCTCCCGAGACAGGTCGGAGGGCCGTTGCTCTCAGAGGTGAACACGGAGCAACACCCGGCACCAGAACAGTGTGTTCGGTGCCGGGTGTTGGCGGGTGGGTCAGGCGTTGGTCGGTTCATACATGGTGGCGAACTGATCCAACAGGGCGTCGGGAATGTCGGTGGGTTCCACCGGTTCCTCTGCCGCGGCACTGGCGGACACGCTGGTGTCGGTGTCCTTGGCGAGCGCTGGGTCCACTCCGGTGGTGTCAAACGTGTCCAACCGCTCCTTCTCCTCATCTCGGAGGAAGAAGAAGAACCACACCCCGCCGACGACGCGTCCCACGGACGCTCCGAGGCGATGAGTGATCTCGTCGTATCCCTGGGGGAACAGACTCTTGAACACTTTGGCGAGTACGCCGACCACAACGGTGGCGAAGGTGATGGGTCCCACGATGTGCAGCAGGAACCAGGAGATCTGGTGCAGTGACATGAGGTTGTCCTTTCATTCTTGAGGGGTGATGTGGATGGCACCGTGCGCGCCCCGTGCCTGGCGGCGTGTTCCTGGTGTCCCGTCACGGTCGAGGGAATGTCATGGGAGTTGGAGGTCGACGAGCTGCCCGCTGCGGCACCATTGGTCGACTCCGACGCGCTGCCGATCGAACCTCCTCTGGTTCCCGGGCTGGAATCGCTGTCACCGATCGCCGCATCGTTTGCCACCGGACTGCCCTCCAACGAGGTGTCGCTGCGGTTGGTGTCCACGTTCCAGAAGGGCCGCCGACCCGGTGCCACCCCCGCCCAGGTGCGCGCCGCTGAAGAGGCGATCGCGCAGTTGAATCAGAACCTGTTCCGGTTGGTGCTCACCATCGCGCGCGAACACGTGACCCGCCGCTACGGGTCCCAACTGGTGTCCGATATGACGCCCGACCTCATCCAGGAGGCCAGCGTGGCGATCGTGGAGGCAGCCGGGCGCTTCGATGTGTCCAGCGGCGGGAAATGGTCGGCGTATGCCGGTCGCGCTGCCCGCGACCGAATCCGTTCGGTGGTGACCAACGACACGACCACCACAACTCCCGCCAGCTGGAAGCGGTTGCGCCGCATCGCCACCACCCGGCTGCCGGAGTTGCGCGACGAGTTGGGACGCGCCCCCTCCACCGAGGAGTTGCGCGCGGACCTGTTGGTGCGGTGCTTGGAGTGGGCGGACTCGAAACTGTCCGACTCCGATCGGCGCGGCTCCCCCGAGGAGCAGCATTCCGCCAAGATGGCGCGGTTGCGCAAACAGGGCACGCTGGCGGCGTTGGACCGGTTGGACGACGTGATGGCGTCGGGGTTGTCCGCCACGTCGATGCAGGCTCCTGCGGGCGAGAATCGAACGGTGGGTGACACGGTCGCGGACCGTCATGAACAAGACGACGCTTTCGACGCCGCCGAACTGTCCGACATTCGCACCCGCCTCAGCCAAGCCCTCCAACGGCTGGATCAACGCTCCCGCACGGTGGTGATGTACCGGTTCGGTTTCGTGGACGGCATCAACTGGACCCACGCAGCGTTGGGAAACGAGCTCGGATTGTCCTCGGAGCGGGTGCGGCAGTTGGAGCAGGAAGCATTGCTCGAACTCAAAGGGGTGTCCTCCAGTTTCGGACTGGTCGGACTGGTGTAGGCGCGCCCCCTCGGCGACGACGCGTGCACCACGACATTCGGGCACAGCAGTTGGCGTCGGCGAGAACCACCACGGAGAAACGCGGAGCGAACGGAGCTTCCGTGGTTCAGTTCTCGACCGCCAGGGATTCGGTCACCAAAGGCGGGAGAGTTGGTCAGGACATCAACTGGAATCGGCTGGGGCTCAACTGGACCCCTGGCAAACTCGACAACGCGGACCCGACTGCCTCAGCGGTGCGATCGTCGACATCGCCGAGCACCACATCGCACACGATCTGTTCGATGAAGTCCGCGGTCAGTGCTGAAGTGAAGTGAGCCGCGATCGCCCGGTCCATGACCTGCAGATAGGGGTGGAACACGCCGTCGATTTCCGCGCTCGGGGTGTAGCGACACATGAGCACCGGCAGGCTGGGGTTGGCGTTCACCAGGTCCACCAGCACCTCCGCGGACCCGGACGCGACCGGCTGTCCGTCCTCCCGGTAGAGGTAGACGGGAACGGTGCCGGACACGTGGTCGATGGCAGCCCGACTCATCCGAGTGGATCCGCCGACCGTTCCCGCCGCTTTCGGAACATCCACGCGGCTGATGGTGGACACGGTGCGGAAGTCCGCCAATCCGGACAGGGAGTTCAGAGACATCGCCACTGCTCGCGCCAATGTCTCGTCGGTGCCAGGTTTGCCGAAGTTTCCGGTGAAGGTGACCGCCACCTGACGTTTCACCTTCGGGGAGAACCAGAAGATGTCCATCATCACCCCGCGCACGGGCAACTCGAAAGTGGAGTTGTTGGGGTCGGACACGTGCGCCAACCCGTTGGGGTCCACGCTCAACGTCAACTCGTGTATCTGGTCGTCCATCGACACGAATACGGTGGTGGGGTCACTGGAGGTGTTTTTCTCGGCTTTGCGTTCCAACCGGGACAGTTGCGCTTGCGGGAAGGACACTTCAGCGGTGTAGCGCGACCGGTTCTTGCGGGTCGGATGCAACAGGCTGAACAGCACGCTGGTGGGCGACACCGCCACCGCGGCGATCGCCAGCGGGTTCTTGTAGGGGGATTCTTTGCCGATGTGGTCGGACACGGGCACGAACAGGGTTGAGTCCTCCCCGTCCGCGATGCGCATGAACATTTCGGTTCGCTTGAAGCGTGCCACGGGTCGAATACCTCCTATGGGGCGTGTCGGAGCAGGGCAAGTCGTGCTCGCTGGTCAGTGTCGGCACCGTCGTGGGTTTCCCCTGGCTCCATGGGCGACCCCGGGGTCTGCCGTCCCCGCCGCGGCGCGCCACGTCGCAGCGCGGTCGGCGAACGCAGCGGCTGACCCGGTGGCAATCTGACGTACAGAACCGGTGCAATCTGACGTACCGCCACCCCGGTCATCGCGCGGGACCCACGGTGCTTGGGGCGTGACGACACGTGGGGGAATGTCGCGGTTCGCCGCGCACAGTCATCCGCTATGAAGGTGATTGTTTGGGCGCTTGCAGCCGCACTGTTGCCGATGTCCCTGCCTGCTGCGTCGGCAACCCCCACCGTGCCCCCCGCCACGCTGGCTACCCCCCGCCCCGCCGTGACAGCCTCGCCGACGCAACCGCTGCCGCAGCCCGTTGTCTCGGTGGCTCCCCGCTCGGCCACCAACCAGGTCCCCACCCCCACCAGTGGTGACACGCCGCGGGGTTTCGATGTGGTGTCGCTGCCCAGCGACCGTCCCCATGCTCGTCCTGTGGTGGAGTTCGCCTCGACCCGCCGAGAAGCACGCCGCACTCGCGACCAACTGCAGCGCCCGGGGCGCGAGGTGTATCTGTCGCCACGGGTCAACATGCTCGCGGGAGTGACCACATCACAACCACAGGTGGCGCCCGCCGACGGTGGGGAGGACGCGAAACTGTTCAAACTGTGGTCGTGGAGCCTGTTGCGCCCCGACATCGTGTTCCCTCACACCCGTGGCGCAGGAGTGACCGTGGCGGTCCTGGACACCGGGACAGTGCCGCACATCGACCTGCCGGTGTCTCGCCCCGGCGCGGACTTCATCAACTCTCACGGTGGCGACGGCAGCAACGACCAGAACGGGCACGGCACCCACGTGACCGGCACTATCGCCGCGCTGTATCGCAACGGTTTGGGGGTGGCGGGATTCGCCCCCGACGTCGACGTCCTTCCGGTGCGAGTGTTGGACGCCAACGGCTACGGCTCGGACGCGGGGGTGGGGTTGGGGGTCCGGTACGCCGTGGACCACGGGGCGGATGTGATCAACCTGTCGTTGGGAGATCCCGCTCGTGACCCGTCGTTGGCAGCCGCGGTCGCCTACGCGGTCGCCGCGGATGTGGTGGTCGTGGCCGCGGCGGGCAATGACGGCTCCAGCGCCCCGTTCTATCCGGCGGCTCTACCTGGGGTGGTGGCGGTGGCAGCCACGGCGAACTCCTCAGACCAACTGGCGTCGTATTCCAACTCCGCGTCGTATCTGGCGGTGTCCGCACCCGGGTCCGACATCCTGTCCACGTATCCCGATGATCTGTTGGCGTGGATGAGTGGCACGTCGATGGCAACCCCCCATGTATCCGCATTGGCGGCATTGTTGCGGGCGCAGAACCCGTCGTGGAGTGCCACCGACGTTGTCAACCACATGAAGGCGACCGCGCGTGACATCGCCACTCCCGGCTGGGATACCCGGTCTGGTTATGGCCGCATCGACTTCCACGCAGCTCTCGGTGTTCCCGACCCCACCCCGACCTCCTCGCCGACTCCTACTCCCACCCTCACTCCCACTCCCACCCCTACTGCGACACCCACCCCCTCTCTCACGCTCCCACCGGAACCGGAGGTGCCGGACCCACCCCAGTTGCTGTCCGCTGTGGCGGGGGTGGAGTCGGTGACCGCCTGGTGGCAGCCACCAGCCTTCGATGGAGGCAGTCCGATTACGGGCTACACCGTGACCATGAGCCCCGGGGGACGCACGTGTACCACGACGCCGATGGCGGCAGTGGCGCCTCATTGCACGGTGACGGGACTGTCTGCCGGAGAGTCGTATGTGTTCCGGGTGCGCGCGCACAACGCGATCGGTTCGAGCGCCGACTCGTCGACGAGCCCTGAGGTCGTCCCCCTGTCGGTCCCCAGCCCTACTCCTTCGCCCACTCCCACGCCGCTGCCGACACCGTCAGCGTCCCCCAGTCCCAGTGAGTCGCCCACCTTCCCCTACCCTGGCATCCCGCCGGGTCCGGTGGTGATCACCGCGATCGGGCATCGTCTCGGCGGGGAAGTGGATATCGGCTGGAACACCCCCACGGTCCCCCTGTCCGGGGGCAGCTATCACGTGCGGTTCGGCCGCCACACCGGCGGGGAGCCATCGTTCACCGGGTGGTTGGCGATCGGCGCGGACGTGCACGAATACTCGTTCCTCGCCCTGCCGCGGGGAACTTGGTCGATGGAGATCTACGCCGCCGATGACCACGGGGTCAGCCCGATCACCCGCGTGGTGTGGTCCAACGTCGTGCCCACCCCGACACCCACGCCCACTCCCACCCCCACTGCTTCTGTGTCCCCCACGTCCCAGCCCACTGGGTCGCTCGCCCCCACCCCGTCGCCGACTCGGTTGCCGTCGTCCCCCGCCCCGAAACCCTCACCTTCCCCGTCGCGCCCCAGCTCCGATCCTCCGGTAGGACCCGCGGCGTTGACCGTATCCCTGCCTACGTCGGCGGTTTATGGAACAGGTGTGGTGGTGACGGTGACCAGCGGGTCCCCCCTGCCGGTTGAGCTGACCTGCACCTCAGCGGGGTCTCGGACCCCGCAGCGTTGGACCGCGACCCCGATCGCGGGAACTGTCCGCCGTCAACTGACCCTGTCGGGGCATCTGCGGTGTGTGGCGACGCGGGAGGGGGCCACTGCCTCCGATCGAATTCGCGCCACTCCTCGAATGGTGCTCACCCATCGGGTCACCGGGTCCACCCTGTCGGTGACCGGAGTGGTGTCCCCGCAGCGACGAGTGAAAGTGTCCACCCGGGCGCGCGGAGGGTGGGGGACAGCGCGAGTGGTGCCGGTGCGCTCCGGCGGTTTCACCTACCGGGGTCCCGCCCGTCGAACCCGGGTGACAGTGCCGGCCAGCACCCACGTCGCGTCCAGCCGCGTGGTGCTGCGCGCATCACCCGCTGCCGACTGAGGGTCCCACCCCAGGTCGCGTCACTGGTCGTTCTGCGCCTCATCGTCGTAGTCGAGTACGACCGCACAAATCCCGGTCGCGGAGTGCTGGATCAACGGATAGATCCGTCCCCGAACGTGGGCGATGCCCAGCCCGTGCCACCCGGAGGGGATGAGCACCTCCGGCACCGGGTCGAACACCCACCGAGTGGGGGTGGCGGTGTGAATCCGTCCATCAGCGTTGACGACGGCAGTCACCCGCAGCCACACCCCGTCGGTGTGCAGGGTGGCCCGCAACCCCGCCACATCGAGACGCACGATGTCGGCAGCAACACTGGCAGCCACCCGCTGCGCCCACAGCCGGGCGCGCCGATCGGCGCGGTCGAGGGGAGCCGACTGAGCGGGGTACAGCCGGATCTGCGCACCCCCGTCGACGGGGCTGGACAGCCAGGGGCAGCCATCAACCTCGCCCACACAAACAGTGGCGTCGAACCCCCCGGCAGCGAGTTGGTCCACGATCGCCACCACCACCTCGTCGGGTAGTTGCACATCGGCGGTGATGTCGCATTCGGTGTGCCACAGCAGCTTCACCCCCGACACTGTTTTCACCACCCCGTCATCGCGCACCCGCAGGAGGTCGCGGCGTTCCCGCACGTGGGACAGGTCGCGATACTCGTCGCCGTCCCGGTGCCCGGTCGACACCAAATGGGACACCATCGCCGCTGCGCTGTCGAACTGGTCGCGCCTCGCTCGCACCTGTCGATAGACGTCGTGCCCCTCGTGATAACCGACCGACAGGAAGTCGGTACCCAACGGCAACGCCGCCAGCCACAGCGCGTAGTCCGATATCTCGCACTGTTGCTGCACCCGGAGCAGGTCCGCGGTGCGGGGTGGGGTGGTGAGGGTGGTCGGCGGAGTGGAAGTCATGGGGTCACTGTCGGCGGCGATATCGCGTCGCACCGAGTTGGCGGGGGGTGAGTGCCACTGGTCCTCGTCTGGCGTGCGTGGCGCACGGGAGCGCACACGGTCGGGGAGCACTTCACTGGAAAGGAGTGTGGTGCTGATGTCTCAGCTGATGATGATGGCAGCGGTGCGGGACACCTACGTCGAGGTGCTCGCCTGTTGCGATGATCCCCGCCAAGCAATCACGCGCACCATCGCGATGTATCACCTCGCCATGCCGTCACTGTCGGAAGCGGCGGTCGCGGAATCGGTGTGTCAACTGTTGGAGGAAGCCACCGCCTGCCGGTTGTGACCTCTCTTCTCACTGGGAGCCTGTCATGGGCTCCCAGTGGTGTGTCGCCCCCTTGTCGTCGACTTCACGAACGCAGTCGTCCACCCCGTATACCCGCACCCCCTGCTGATCACAGTCCTGGTGACCGCCCCGCCTTGAACCCCGATGGGAGCCCACCGTGGGAACCGTTTGCTTGAACACCGCCCTCTTCGACGCCCCCGCCGCGACCTTGGCGTGCCTGAAACCCCACCTCGAGAACTACTTCGACCCGGACGAGTTGGCGCAGTTGTGTGCGGAACGGACAGTGGAGTGGGACAGCAATCATCGCCCCCCGCGGGAACTGTTCACCCAACTCGCCACCCAGTTTCCCGACCTCACCATCGCGTTGTCGTACAGCAATGAGGAAACCTGTTGGTCGGGAACCCTCCTGTGGCGCGACGGCGACCTGGTCCACGACCAGCAATGCGACTACACCGAGCGCCCCTGTGAATTGTGCGGTGAGATGGCGGTGTGCTTGTGCACCGAGGGCTACCGCTGCGACATCGCCTGCTACGACTGCTTGTTCCACCCTGAGCACGGCGAGTTGTGGGCGACGGTGAGTGTGGTGGTGTGCGGGTATGACCCCGACCGGTTGCAGGAGGTGGCGACCGCGGTGACCACGCCCGGACATGTGGCGGCACTGGTGGGAGTTGATTCGACGGTCGACTACGTGTGGTGGGCGGTCACCACTCGCCGCTGGGGTTTCCAGGGGCACCATCGCAACGACACCTTCCTCCCCGCTGGGCTGTCCGACCCGCTACCGGTGACGGCACGGTTCAGCCCCGGCGGCAGTCTCGTGGTCACCCACCGAGGGCTGCTGGGACACACGGTTGCCGCCTGGCAGGAGCTGAGTCTGCGTTTCCCGGACCTCACCTTCTACGCCACCGAATCAACCCCGTGGAAGGGGGACAATGTGCTGGTGTTGTCTCGTGGGGACTGTCTGCGATAGGGGCGCGACCCGGTCGCGTTCGTGTCGTAGGCTCACCCCCGACGGAGGGTGGTGTGATGCCGGAGTGGTGTGAGTGTTCGGTGTCGGCGACCGGTTCGCCCGACCAGGTGCAGCGGCTGCGTGAATTCGTGGGTGGCGGACAATCGCTGCTGACCACCATCAGTCCCACCCCGGATCCCACCCAGGCGACAGACGCCTGGGTGGACCAACACTGGGGCACCCGCATCCTCACCAATGTCATCGTTCACGTCCAGCCCGACGATCTCGACCCACCGACCCGCTTCAGCATGCAGTTCGACACTGCGTGGAGCCCACCGATTCCGGCGATGGATCGGCTGGCGACGAAGCTGTTTCCCACGCTGTCGATGGAGTTGCATTATTCCTGCCCCTCGTTGGACGTCGGCGGGATGGTCCGCTGGCTCGACGGTGTCATGGTGGAGTCCGTGGAGGGTGACGCCACCGTGTTCTGCGCCCTCTGCGGCGCGGATGACACTGCGGTCGACACTCGCGACCTATTGGGGGAGGCGTGGTGCCCGGAGTGTGTGGGGTGGGCACCGGAACTGGGGTGTGACCTCGAGATCCGCATCGATAGCCACGACCAGGGGCTGCTGGACTCGATCGCTGAGAAGTATCGGGAGTCCACCCTGGTGTCGTTGACCGGACGCACCCCGCAGCAACTCGTCGAGGATGCCGTGCAGGTCCTCGCCGAGCAGGAGGGTGAGGATAACCCGCTGGCGAACCGGATTCCCGACACCGTGGCGGCCCCCATCGCCACGACCCCCGCCGTGACTGTGGTGCGCAGCTCTGACACCACCCTGCTGCTGCGGGTGCGCACCCTGTGGGGTGCTGTGGACACCGAATGGTGGGAGGACACTGCCGCAGACTGGGAGGACGACGCGACCGTGGCGATCCAGGAGGTGTGACGCGTAGATCCCGCCCTATCTGTCCCACCCCGCAACCGACGTACCGCCAGCGTGGGGTGGTTGGTTGACTCGGTGCCCGACTTCCCTCGGCGCACCGCGGCGACACCACCCGTGAGAAGTCCGACTGTCGGGTGCGGGACAGTGTCGAACGGCGTGGGTTATCGGGTGAGTGGACCGGAGAAGTCCAATCCTCCCTGTAAGGCGGCGAGGAACGCGTCGCGGGATCCGGTCGACGCCAGCAACCAGGCAGCGGCCCCCGGGTCTTGGAAGAGGAAGGTGCTGGACAGCACCTGATCGAAGAAGTCGTCGGCAGCGTCAGGTCCCAGGGTGATGTCGACGGTGTCCACCGCGTCCGCCACTCGCAGCAATGCCCGGGGATCCAGAATCCCGGTGCTCCATTTCTGCGCCACCAGCAGCGAGACACGCTCTCGTCCCAACCGCAGCACCGCTGCCCGCAGGGTGGAACCCAGCAGGACCATCGCTTCCGGCGCTCGCCACAGCCGGGGAGCCAGCGCGATCGTGTGTTGGGCATACGCCAGCAGCACCGGAGCATCCCCCAACCCGTCGAAGTAGACGCGCAGATCCGCCGCAGTGCGATGCCAGGTGAGCACCAGGCTCAGGCACACCACCATGGTCAACCCCACCAAGGTTCTACCCGCCCACACCGCGTCGGTGTTGAACCCCGCCAACACGATCAGTGCCACCATCACCGCACCGGCTACTCGCTCCATCCGGGTGTAGACGACGCTCGGGTGAGTCACGAGCAGACTCAACGACCACCGCCACGCTTGGCGGCGTGTCAACGCTGCCCCCTGCTCCCCCCACTGTTCGACGTCGGTGGCACGGCGGCGCACCCACCGGTCACTGGTGACCCGGACCGCGTGTTCCACACGAAGGCGGGCAGGTTCGTGAGCGTCGACGAAGACCGACGGGTCGTGCATGGGGACCTCCACATCAATAGCTCCACCGCACTGTTCGTGACCTGCGTCACCTCACCAGCAGCCGGGAGTTTTGCGGTTTGCTGGTCGACCGGAAGGTTCGAGGTGGGTCAGCCCTCGGCACGGATCAACTGGTTCTTCCCAGACCGTTTCGCGTCATAGAGCACCCGGTCGGCGTCCGCCAACGCGTGCGGACCACACGGTGCCACGCCGATGGACACGGAGACGTCGATCGCGTCGACCGGCTGCGCCAACGTGGGCACCAGGTCCTCGAAGAGGTCGAGATGCTCTCCGTCCAACAGCGCGGCGAACTCGTCTCCCCCCATCCGGAAGGCTTCCACGACCGCCGGATGAGACGCCAGTCGGGTTGCCAGCGCAGTCAACACGGCATCCCCGGCCGGGTGCCCGAACGTGTCGTTGATGTGTTTGAAGTCGTCCACGTCGATCAACGCCAGCCACTGGTTGTCGTCGGGGGAATCCAAGCGGTCCACGAACGCCGCGCGGTTGGAGATCCCGGTAAGGCTGTCGGTGTACGCCATCGCATGCAGTTGTTGCGCCATTCGCTGCTGGTCGGTGATGTCGTGAACCGTCCACACTGCAACATCGTCGTCGGGAAGCACCGACACCGACACCGACACCACCGCCCCAGTGGACAGCTCCCGCACCCCGTCCTCGGTGAGCGCGGCGTCCAAGTCGGTCATCCGCTGCCCCAGCGGCCAGTCCGCCTTGGCGTCATCGGGAGTAGGGATCATTCGTTGCAGCGCGGGGGAGGAGTACACGATCCGTTCCCCCTGGATTGCCACCAACGCATCGGAGGTGTGCGCCAGCCAACTCGACAGTTGCGCTCGACCCTGGGCGTCCAGCAGACTGCGTCGCGCCCGTTCACGTTCATACGCCAGTCCCAGCATCCCCGCCAATCCCACAACGTCGGCTTGGTTGTCACGGCTGTCCCATTGGTGCACACACAACCGCCGGTCGCCGTATCGGGGGTCGTGGGTGACGTCGACGACGTCGATGGCACCAGCGCACGCCGACTGTCCGGGCTCCAAGACGTGAGCGTTCCCGGCACCGTTGAGCAGATCCAACCAGCCGTTGATCAGATGGTCGAAGTGGTCTCCCGCCGCGCCGAGTTGGGTGGACACCTCATGGACTCGTTGTTGGCGTCCCACGCGATGTGTCGCAGCCGCATACGACCACACCAGTCGCAGCGCCAACGCTGCCACCACCACACTCGCGGCGACCACTGCGCCGCTGCTGACGGTGAGGGTGAACGCGACCAGTGCGAGGACGACCGACATCCACGGGCGCAGCGATACCCGCCCGGGACCCCCGAGTTCATGAGTGGCGGTGAGGCGTCCCACCGACGGCAGCACGGCGCTGATCGCCACCGCGGTCCAACCCAACAGATACAGGTCATCCCATCCCGCGGTGTCGGCATCCACGGTTCCCCATCCGGCCTGGATTGACTCCCACGTGTAGATGACGTCGGCGAGCAGGACCACCCCCACGGCCGACCCCGTCGCCAAGAGCGCACGCGTGCGGGCGGTGACCGGGGAGACGAGCAACCGCACCACGGCGGTAGCGGTGAAAGAGATGGTCAGCAATGTGGCAGCCGCGGAGATCGCACCCCACTCGGGGAGAGCCTGGGTCTGCAACGGCAGCCACAAGAACACGTATCCAGCACTCGCCACCGACAACCACACCAGGAGACTGTCGAAGCGGTCCTCCCATCGGTCGTCACGGTCGCTGCCGGTCAACCGCCACAACGCCACCCCGATGACCACGTAGGACACCTGGTAGATACCGTCCACGATCAGTCGCTGGGTGGTGACCGCGGAGATGTCCCACAGGTCCCAGGTGATGTCACCCACCGCATACAACGCAAAGCCCCCCGCCAACAGCCACCAGGTGCAGCGTTGCGCCGGAGAGGTCCACCCGCGCCAGACCACGGCACTGATGGCGACCAGGTCAATCGCCCACCAGGACACGATGTGTGGCAGTGAGTCCGCGTCGGTGAGCCGGAACACCCCCCACAATCCACCGCACACCAGCAGCAGGATCACCCAACTGGGAACGGAGGGTGGTCGTCGCATGCGCCCGACCGTGTCGCCCCACCGTCACTTCGCACGGCGATCCTGCTCACCCTCGGTGAGTGGGGGTTCCTCGCCCGAGTTCCCGGGAAACCCGGGTCGCCGAGGGGTCAGAGGGTCGAGACGCTCACGGGGGTGTGGCTGGCGGTCATCCACTGAACCGGCTGCGCGACCGCTGTTGGCGCGTCCTGGCGGGTGCGGACCACCCCGCGACCCGCCGACAGGTACCAGGCGAGTTGAGACTCGGGGGAATCCATCTCCAGTGCGGTGGGCAGCACGCGAGACAGGTCGTCCACCGTGACGCCCGGCAGCCCCGCCACAACCTCGCGATACCCGTCGGTCAGCCCATCGTGGTCGACGATCCATTGGGACAGCAGCGCCGCAGTCAACCGCTCCCCCTCGGTGGCATCGAGGGGCAGTGGGGGGGCCAGCCAGGTGTGCTCAGCGCTGGACACCCACGACCCGACAGCTCGGCGCTGATCGTGGTGGTCGAAGACCAACCCGGCGTCGGTGAGGATCGCCTGGGCATCGCCAACATGCGCCACCACCGTCTCGTTGTCGGCGGTGGCGTAGAAAGCGGAGACGGGGGAAGCGTCGCTGTTGCGGCGGTGCACGGTGGTGACCGTGACGTCGGGGCGGGATGCCCACCGCTGCATCGCCGAGCCGAACTCCCGCACCTGGGCGGCAGGCACCACACGCCCTTCGCGCCACGCGGTCGTGAACGGGTCGATCGTGTCGGGGACGGCAATCAATCCCACGGGCACGGTCAGCTCGTCGTGCGCCCATTGGGAGCGCCACTGGGCGAACCGGTGCCCCACTCCCACCTCGCCACTCATCAACGCCAACGTCGGATCCAGCACCCAATCCACGATGTCCCCGCGGCTGTCACGAGTCGGCAACGCGAAGCGTCCCAACCCGCTCGCCACACTGGTCGGCACCTGCGACAGGTCCAACCTCGCCAATGTGAGGTGGGGCAACATCACCTGCCCGCTGAGGTCGGTGGGAAGCAGGGTGGTCATGTCGGCAGGTTATCGCAGTCGCCACACTGTCTGGCTGATGTCGGATCGGATCCAACGCATGCTGCCGTTGTCGTATCGCCGCGATCCGGTGTCGGTGCGTATGTCCTTGTCGGGGATGGTGGTGCGCGCTCACGTGATGACCGGCACGAGCGCGGGGTTGGCGTCGCTGTTAGCGGCTGCCGATGTGGAGTTCGACAGCGACTCCTTCGCCGACGCGATCTTCTCGGTGTCGCAGGTGCGCAAAGTGTGCGACATCGCGGAACTGTCCGTGACGTGTGACCGGCATTTGGACCCGTTGTGGAATCTGGTATCCGAGCCGCCGGTGGCGTCATCTCCCGCCGCGGTGTCCGCGGACCCCCAGTCCCAGTTGTGGCTGTCCTGGTTGGACGGTGACGGGTCGGTGCATGAATACGGGGTCAGTCATGACATCGGTCGGATGTTGATGGCGTCGCAGATTCCGTTCAGTGCCTCGTCGAGGGCGTGGGAGTTGATGAACGAAGCGGGAACCCTTCCGGTGGTCATCGGGCGCGCGAGAGTCAATGTGGATCGGTTCGTCGACATTGCCACCACCATTCCGCAAGCCGCGGAGTCGGCGCCGATTCGTGGTCTGTTCCGGCAAAACGACACCACGTTGGGGTGCGCGGCAGCGTTCGCCGCCGATATCGCCGCCGCCCCCGGGTTCTTGTGGGTGGGCCCCCTGCCTCGCCAACCCGCGGTGCCCAGTTTCACGGGATTGGTCGCGGAAGTGAGTCCCGCACGCTGGTCCGACATCGCCACGATCGTGTCGTTGTTGTCGTTGCACGGGGCGGTGGTGGTGCAGGGTAAGCGCGGGTCAGGTCGACGTTTCACCGCGTTGTCGGCGTTGACCACCGCGGACAGTCTGCCGGTGGTGGTGGTGTGCGCCACGACACGGTTGTGGTTGTGGTCTCGTCACGCTGACCGGTTGGGGTTGACGTGGTCGCTGTGCGACCAGCGTCCCGCCGACATCTACCTCTACCCGTATGACGCGGTGACGCCGAGCACCCGATTCCCGCGGGCCGGGTCGGTGCTGTTCGATTCGGTGGAGGAGATCGTGGGCAGCAGCGGCGGGACAGGGGATCGTCTGTCGGGGCTGCACCATCTGATCGACATCCCCAAGGTGGCGGTGTGTGAACGCTGGCCGGATGCCCTGGATGACCAGGTGGCGCTGATGAGCGTGGTGCGCCCCTATGAGTTCGCCCCGGAAGTGCCCGCGCTGTCGCGCTATTGCGGGGATGCCGTCGCCAATGCCCGCCACCACATCGACCTGTATCGGATGACCGTCACCGCCACCGACGCTACTGCCACCGGGTCGGACAAGGTGGTGGTGGTGGACTTGGACCAGGACACCCTGGCGCTGTTGGACAACGAGCGTGAGCTGGCAACCCACCGCAGCGATGAGCGGCAAGACGAAGTGGAGTGCGACATCGTCGATGTCGGGTCCGCCACCGCGATGTCGGCGAAACTCACCACGGCGGCGCAGTTGGCACGACACAGCGCGCAGTGTGGCGCGTCGGTGGCGGTCGTGGTGCGCAACGCTCGGGCTCGCACCATCATGCGGGCGTTGTGTCGCCCCCACCATCTCAGCGCCACCGCGGCACCGGGCAGCGTCACGGTCGTGACGGAGGTGCGAGACCTGGCGGACTTCGATGTGGTGGTGGTGACGGTGTGGCCGTCATCATTCACCGAGTTCTCCGCGGCGTTGCGTCCCGACGGTGCTCAGGATGTGATCGTGGTGTCCACTCGCGTGGACATCGATGCCGATCGGGCGTGGCGGGCAGCAGGGAACGGATAACCTCCCCCCACCCGCCTTCACAGGATGCGTGCGTTCTTCAACGACACCCGTTGAGTGATCTCCCGGCTCAGCAACGTGAGGTGCAAGTCGGCAGCCTGCTTCTGACGGGTGATGAATGCCGCCACCGACTCCAAGTGGGTCAAGGAATCCTCAGCGCGCATCACGTCCGGGTCGAGCGCGCATGCGTCCGCCACCATCGCCGCGGTCGGCTTCCCGCCTGCGGCTCGTGCTCGTTGGGCGGCACGGGCGTGGACTCGCTTCACCGCCAACACCAACTCACCGCGCCTCGCCGCCACCGCTGCTTCCTGTTCCAGGAGTCGGTGGGCTTCAGAAGTCCAGGCGGCGAACAGGTCCGACAGGTCGGCGTCGGACACCAGCGACAACGTCACGCGAGCGGGCGGGCGCCCGTCGAGAGTGTGCAGCGTGGGGGTGTAGAGACCGCGCTGCGCCGCCCAGCGGGTCAGCTCGCCCAGCGCTGCCCCATCGAGTCGGTCATGAGTGGCGATCGGAGAACGGGAGTGGGGGTCCATACCGTCACTGTGCCGCGGTGTGGGGTGCGGGCGGGTGACGAGACACGCGCACTCGTGTCGCGCTGGGGCTTGTTGGGGTGGGAGATCCCCGGGAAGACCAAGGTGTGCCGACGCTGTGAGGGCAACAACTGTGCGTGTGATCGTCACGGGGAGGTGAGAGGCTCGTGGGATTGTTCTCGCGTCGCCGTCGCTCCGCGGATGACGATGACCTGTTCGCGGTCTCGAATGCACCCGGCTCGTTCCTGGGTGCGTTGACCTCCGATTCGGCGCAACTTCCCGACGGGTTCGACCCGTGGCGGTCAGCGGTCGTGGAGGCGGTGTCGCTGTATCAATCCGGCAGCGTGTCCCGAACCGGCATGTTGGAACGCCTCGCGCAACTGCGTTTCCGCGATGTGGCGGGCAACGAATGGACCGTGGGAGCCACCCACCACCAGTGGTTCATGCGCACCTCCGATTCGGACTGGCAGTCCGGACAGTTCCCGATCCTGCCCACCTACGAGCAGCCACCGGCGTGGGACGTGGACTCCGCGGCACCCACCGACACCACGGTGACCCCAGTGGGGGAGGAATCCAGTGCCAGTGAGATTCCTGCGTGGGCGAGCCACGAGTCCGCCGATCGAGACTTCGCCGAACAGTTCCACGAGCCTGATCTTGCGACACCCCACGCCCCGTTGACGCCCCGGCAAGGCAGCGTGGATGCCGCGGCGGACCAGCTGGTGTCGGAAGCGTCCACGTTCCTGTCCGACCCCCTCGCGCCCCACTCCGACACTCCCGCCTCACTGTTGCCGCCGTTGAGTATGTCGGCTCCCGGTGACGCCGCGTTGCCCGACCAGCCCTGGCATGAGCCGTTGCTGGGGATCGGTGACTCCGAGGACGTTCCCCCCGCCGTCACCCCCGACGCCCCGCTCCCGGTCGACCCGGACCTTCCCCCGTCGGCATGAGGCGACCCTGACAGCGCACCCGGAGGTTGCCCCACCATGTCCAAACCCGCCGTCGCTCTCGTCGTGGTCTCCCACGACCACCCGCTGTCCCCACCGCCTGCGATCGAGGCGGCAGCGACATTCGTGGTGGCGCTGCCCGAGGGGGCTCTGACTCCGGAGTCGGCCCGCCAGTCCCTGTCCGCCAGCGGTATCACTGCCTCGGACTGTCGCACCGACGTCCACCTCCACCTGCACACCACGGATGCGACGGAGGCGGTCGTGGGATATGCGCTGGCGCTCGGCTTCTTACGTCGGGTTCCTGAACGCGTGATTGTGGGCACGCAATCACTGCCGGTGGCGTCGATGAACCGCACCCTGCGCACCACGTTTGCCCCCCTGCCCATCAGTGCCGGACCGGTCGTGGGAATCGGACTGCCCGCCGCCGCCGACCGGGTGACGTTGGACGTGTCGCAGCCGTGGGACCACGACCAGTTCCTCTCGGTGCGCAATGCCGCTGAGGTGCGGTGGTGTCCCCCCGTGGACCCGGCGACCGCGCTCACTCAACTGGTGGTGTTGTCCGCGACTCGTGCCGCCCCACCCAAAGAACGGTTGCCGATCGTGGATACCGGGACCGGGGACGCGGTCTGGTTGGATGCGGTCCGCAAACAGTGTTCCCAGTGGCGTTCGGTGAGTGGACAAGAGGATCGCAGCACGCTGGTGCGCCGCGTCGACCCCAGTCCTCGTGCCCTGCGGTTGCAGCAAGCCGCGGACACCCCGGTGGCGGCAGCTCTTCATCGTCTCGGGGTGACTGACCTGGAATGTCCCCGCCGGTCCCGGCACAACCGACCCGCCGACCCGTTCACCCTCGCGGACAACCGCGGGGAATGTTCGGTCTGCGACCCGTATCCGATCGACACGTTGCGGTTGGTGATGGACACCACGGGCATGGTGGCAGACGATGCCGCCGATTGGATCCTGGGCGATCAGACCACGCCCCTCGCGTCTGTTTGTTGACCTCTCGGTCGGTGACCACACGGTGGCGGGTATGACGTCGCTACATCCCGCCGCTCGGCTGGAGACGTTCGGTTTCGGCTCTCGCGCCTCGGGCGCCACCATCGCCACTTTGCATCTGCTGTATGGCAGCCCACGGGTGTTCGACCCGCTGGTGCGTGCGTGGGATTCCCGAGTCCCAGGTGTGTCCCGGGAATTGACGCGATTGTCCCGATTGGGCTTGGTTGCCCACCAGCCTGCGGTGATGGTGGACGTTCGCACCGGACAGGTCACCACCCAACGCCCCCGCTCCGTTCCCCGCTGGGTCGCCACCGCCGCGGGACGGCGCTTGCACGCCCAGGTCGAGGAGGATTCCCGCGTGCTGGGGGACACCTTCCCGGAGGTGTCGGACAACGAGGAGGCGATCGCGATACTGCTGCAGTGCCTGGATGTGCCGACTCGCCACCGTCGCGTGGGCGTGTCGGTGTCCCATCTGGCGCTGCAGTCAGGATTGTCTGACCGGCACGTGCGCTGGTGGATGAGCCACCTGTCCTCGCGCGGATTCGCGCGGCGGCTGCCCGTCGCGTATCCGGATGTGCGGGAGATGGTGCCCCCTCACTGGCGTGCCACCGCAGCTTTGACCCGCCAGTTGAAGATTGCCAGCGAAGCGTTCCCCCGCACCGCACCCGTGGCTGACCTGAATCAGATGCAGGTCAATCGGCGAGACTTCCTCACTGATCTCACCCCCACGCGGGTGGACCTGTCGGGAGCCTCAGATTTCGATCATGATGTGTCGGTGCAGCGTCTGATGGCACACCTGGTGTCCCACGACCCCACCGTGGTGTTGTCGTCAGTGCGCACCGAACCCCGGTTCGGGATCCGAACCGACACCAGCACCTACCCCTGGCTTGCCACCGACAACGGTGACGACGTCACCATCTACCAGCCCGATGCGCTGTTCACCTACACTCCCCGCGGTGGTTCCGCGTGGCGCAGTGTGGTGGAGTACGAGCGGCTACAGACCCGCAAGAACGGGTGGATTCATCTGGAACGGTTCGTCGCGTTGCGCAACCTCGACTACGCCACGGTGGAGCAGGTGGAGTTGCGGTTTGTGGTGGATACCACCCGGAGGGAGGCGGGCTACGTGGCGCTGTGTGAAGCGTTCGCCACGTGGTTGAGCGACCATCCCGATCACTTACCGGCCCGACCCACCACCGTGATGGTGTCGTCCCTGCAGCGGTTGTATGCGGCAGCGGACCCCCTGGCCGCCCACCACTGGTCGCACTTGGAGCTGCCGATAGGACGGGGGTGGGAGATGATGCTGCACGCCACCGACACCTCCCCCTATCGGGAGTTCTTCTGAGTTTCGCACCGCTGTCGACTGATGCCCGCGTGAGGCAACCGGTTTGTCGGGTCCACGACACTCACTGGCTGCCGTGGGATGTCCCGACACTGACCCACGACCGAGCGTTGCGTTCGGGCGCTGGTTCCTGGCTTGGAGGTGACGAGAAGTCGTGGTCAAGTTCATCACCGGCTTGATCGTCTCGGTGGTCGCGGTGGCGGTGATGCTGTTGTCGCTGGTGCCACTGTTGGGACCCCCAGACGTGTTCGTGGGATTGCTGGCAGCGGCAGTGCTGGTGCTCTTCGGTTCACTGGTGGTCGCCGCTCGCGCCCACGTCACACCTCGCACCTTCACTGTCGGCGTGGGGGTGGCGCTGGCGGCCGTGGCCGTCTTCGCCGTGGGGATGCGCAGCAGTGTCGTGGTGGACGGAACCGTCATCGCCCATACCGCTACTCCCGCCCAGGTGTCTCGCCAAATCAGCGACCTGCAGGCTGCGGCGCAACCATTGCAGGACGCGCATGACCTGTTGTCCAGTTCCGCTGCCGACCAATTCGCCCGCACCGGATTGGCTGACGAGTTGTCGCAAACCTGCACGTCGCTGAACACTGAGTGGAGCAAGATCGTTCCTGCCAGCGATGAGCTGGTGGCGGCGGTGAAAGCCGTAAAGGAAGGCGCGTTGGCGTGTGTGCAGGGCACGAAAGTGTCCGCCCAATCCTCCTCCACCCCTGATGAGAAGACCACGGTCGCCGTCCAAGCCGCCAACGCTGCGATCGAAGCATCGCTGACGGAGTTGTCCGCGGCTATCGAGAACGCTCGCGCCGCCTACTCGCTGCCCGGAGAACCGTCGTGAACCGCGGCACCCCGCGCGGGGGTGAGTGCGGCGAGAACTGTTCGTATCGACAGTTGTATGACGGCGCGCAGTCGTCGTTGATGTCGATGACCGGCAAACACCAGGCGAACCTGGAGCGGGTCCAGAAACTGCGCTCAGGCGTGATCCGCACTCTCAAGTCGAACCACCCGCGCCTGTTCGCCCAGTTGGAGTCCGAGATCGGCGAGCAGATGCGCCACAGCGACGACCGAATCCTGTTGATCGCGTTGGAGCAGATTTTCGAGCGCACCCGCGTCCCCGAAACATCCCTCACGGACCTGCGGGCAGCCCTGGAGTCTCACGGCTTCGCCTTACCCGGCGATGACGATCCCGACGTGTGGGCGGCACTCATCGCCAGCCAGGCCCCCACCCCCAAGACTACGGTCGACCCTGACCCTCCCGCGTTGTCGATACCGGTGACGGAGGTGCCGAGCGACCCGAGTTTCCCGGGTATGGACAACGACGCCCGTGTTTGGGAGTCCTCGCACGCGCCCGACCTCACGGGGATGGATGAGGTGGAGACGTTCCTGCCACCCCGCACTCCCGCCATTCCTCAGCTCGCCCCCCAACAGGCGCCCGCGAGTGCCCCGGAGCCCCCTGTGGTGATTCCCGCCCCGGTTGCTGCGTTCCCGGCGGGACCCGCGGTGACAAGCCCAGCGCTGGCGGCGGACCCGTTGGAGGACCTGTCCGACCTGTTCCATCACCTGCCTGCCGCCCCCGACGCGACCCAGGATTCTGCCGACATGTTCACCGATATATTCGAGCCCGAGCCTGAGCCGGAACCGGAATTGGACCCTGACCTCGCGGATGCTGGCGCCCCCGGTGCACCATCCCACCCGGGCGCGGACTTCCTCGACGATCTGTTCGCCGTCGACGCCAAACCGGTTGACCCCGTCGCTGCGCTCGAGACCCCGGTCTCCCTCTTGGACGATCTGTTCACCCCCGCCGAGGAGCCACTGCCACCGCTGGAAGACGTGTTTGTCGGTGAGACGGGGGACCCCCTGGCGGACCTGTTCGCCGATGTTCCCGTGCTGGAGCCCGCCGGGGAACCGGAACCTGAGCCAGAACCGGACCCCACCGACACCGGTCTCCCGCCCGTTCCCGTGCCAGTCCCCAGCCGGGAGTCACCTCTCGGCGAGGTGTCGTTCGACACCGCGAGTCCTCATCCCCCGGCTGGCGACGCCTCCTCGCCCAGTATCAGCGAGCTGTTCTTCGGTGACCCGTTGCCGCCGGTGTCCGACCCCAGCACCCCAACAGTCCCCACCCTCGACCCAGTTGCCCCCCCGGCGATGGCTGCGGCTCCTGTCTCCAATCCCTCGCCCCCGACTGCTGCGGCGCCCGACCCCGCTCCTGCCGCGCCCGCTCCTGCCGCGCCCGCTCCTGCCGCGCCCGCTCCGGCGTCAGCGGCAACCATGCTGCGTCCCACGTTGTCCCCCCACACTCCCGCGCCTGCCACCCCGGCTCGCCGTAAGCGCAACCCCACGGTGTCCGCCACCCGCGCCCAGTCCACGCCCTCGCCGACGGTGACCATGTCCACCACGGAACGCCGGGAACTCGACACCCTGCTATCACTGCCGAAACCGCTGTTCCTGTCCGACGTCGCCGCGATCGTGGGCACGGAACGTGCCGATGACTGGTTGACGTCGGTGAAAGCCGACCGTTCCAGCGGCTACCGCTTCCTCAATCCGAAGAGCCGCTGGAAGGATGGCGCGTTGATCATCCCCACCGACACCACGCGTTCCCCACTCCAACGCGCCGACACCAGTGGCTGGCGAGACATCCTCGACACCTACCGGGGCACCCACCTGTATGCCGCCGCCCACCTCTTTCGCTCCCTGTCCGACAACCTCATCAGCACCGACATCCAGTCGAGCGCGTTCGCGTTGACGGTGCGCCAACCCAGCGGGGGAGTGTATGGCTTGGTTGGGGCCGTGGGCGATGACTACAGCGCCGACTCCGCGCTCACCCACCAGGTCGGATCACTCCTGCAGTCGCTGGCAAAAGGTCGCCTGGACCACATCCTGGTGGTCACCACCTCCGGGCAGGCGAAAGTCTTGAATGCGCTGACGGCGTTCCTCATCGACTACTGCGTGTCCCGCCAGATCGCGGTGCCCGTGGCGGCGGCCTACTCCCACCAGGTGACCGATCCGAACGCTGACGCCAAGGAGGTGTGGAACCCCGCGCACGCCTGACCGCGCACACGGTGTCCTGCTATGGAAATGCTGTCGAACCTGCTCCTGACCTGGCTGAACGGGATCATCGCCGTGCTGGGCGGACTCGCCAGCCCCGCCACCTTCGCCATCATCGTGGTCGCCGCCGGGTTCGCGTCGTGCGCCCGAGCGGAAGTGGAGGAACTCGACCGACAAGGCGGCAAGCCGGTCATCGGAGCGCACTGATGAGCGCCTTCTCCGACGGCGCTCCCGCCGCAGCACGCCGCTCCGCCCCGAACGAGGGTTGGAGCACCTCTTTTGATTCCGGCTTCGACGCTCCCCCCATGACGGTCCCCCCACAACTGGGCACCCCGGAACCCCGCGTGTCGGACCCGAAACGCAAACGCTCCTTGGAGGGGCCCCGCTGGCTGACCACCCGCGCCACCGTGTGGTTTCGCTACCTCGCCTACACCCTCGCGGTGTTCGGCGGGTGTGCGGTGACCGAAGGGTTGCTGTCCGGGGTGTCCACGGCGCGCAACGGTGGACAGTGGATGTTGTTCTCCGTCGGCGTGCTCATGGCGGCGGCGATGTTCGGATTGTGGCGCTATCCCACGCATCGCAACGAGATCGTGGAACAAGCCCGCCATTACGTGTTCGGCATCATGGTGTTGCCGGGAACCGCGTTGGCGGCAGTGATGTGGGCAGCCGGACAGTTCTTCGTCGACGCCGCCGCGAGCAGTGAGGTGTTCGGCACCATGTTGGGCACCGCGTTGCCCATCGTGTTCTTCTGCACCGTCGTCATCCCCGTGCTCATCTATGTGAAAATGGTGGCAGGAATGCGCTACATGTATCGCACCCGGGAAGACGACCAGGAGACCATGTCGATCTACACCCGCCAAGACAGCCTGCACCGGTGAGTTGTCCTTGTGGTGGTCCCCAGGGAACCGGGAAAACCGGGCAGCGTGAGCCGGGTGCTCGAAGCGCCAGGGAAGGAGGACCGTGTCATCCGACATCAACTCCGACCCGCGCAACCCCACCTCTCCACCCACCCCCGACGAGTTGCCCGATGCCGTGACGGACGTGTTGAGCGCGTTGGCATTGGGGATGGTGGCAGTCGATGCTGACACCCAGTCCGCCACCCGGGTCCTCGATGAGTTGACCCGCGATCTGTCTGATATCGATCGGGTGACCCTGTTGACCGCATTGTCTCGACATACCGTGTCCCAGGTGCGCCGGTATGCCGCCTCTCACGCTGACACTCCCGCGCACGTGCTGTCCTCGATGTTGTTGGACCCTGACGAGGACGTGGTGTTGGGGATCGCCTGGAATCCCGCGGCTCCCCCCGCGCTGCTGGAATATCTCTCCTACAGCGAACGCGGCTCCGCGCGCTCATTGGCGCGCGTGCGGTTGGGGGCTCGGGGGTTCACTCCGGACGCATCTTGAATTGCGCCCATTCGATGCGTTGACGTGGCTTCGACACCCGCACGATCGCTTCCCCGATGCGCAGGTCCCGCAACTGTTCCGGCGACACCATCCAGGTGCGCACGGTGCGCACCCCACCAGAGTTCACCAGCTCCCCCTCTTGGGTGGCGGTGGTGGGGGGTAGCACGCGGTCCTCGAACCCGATCGCCTCGGCGATGATCTCCGCCTGCTCTTGGGTGCCCTGGCTCATCGCCACCAACACGTTCGTGTTCTGCGCAATCTCTTGGAAGCCGGGGCCGGAGAACGGGCTGCCGTCCAAGTTCATGTTGTAGTCCTTGGGCCCCTGGGTGGCGGCGATGATCGTGATGCCTGCTGATCGGGCGCGGGACAATAGTTCCATCAGGCTGGAGCGGTCGACCACGTTCGCCTCGTCGATGATCACGAACTTTTGTTTCGGGGGTCGTCCCGCCCGGATGCGTTGGGAGGCCAACACACACAACCGCCGCATCACGGAGGCGGAGATGATCCGGGTGAGGTCGGGCTTGCCCTGGCTGTCCAACCCGACATAGGTCAACCCGGGGGTATCGACGTTGAACATCCGGCGGTCGGCGGAGAAGTTGAGGATCGTCTTGCCGACGTTGGTGAAGTAGATGGACTCCAGTCGGGAGGCGAAGCCGCGCGCAGCGGACACCTCGTCCTTACTGGGGTGATACACGATCGGGTAGTCCTTCTCCAACGCCGCAGCCACCAGGTCCGCCGGTTTGGTGCGTGGGGTGTAGGCGGGGTCGTTCTTCTGTTTGGCGGTCTCCTCGCGGTTATGCGCCTTGTTCAGCCGCTCCTGTTCGCGAAGGTCGGGGTACTTGTGGGCGGCGATGGTGGCGAGGTAGCGGCTGGCGCTCTTACGCATCCCCTCCCCGGCGCGCATCACGTCGGCGATGTCCATGGGGGAGGGTTCCCCGATGGTCGCCGGGTCGTAGGTGTAGGCGTCGTAGATCATCGACACGATCTGCCCGAGTTCGTTGCGGTTGATCGCCTCCCAGAACGCGTCGGGGAAGGACTGGGACGCCAGGATCGTGTCGCGGGCCTCATCGGACCCCATCCCCCCGATGGGGTTGAACCACACGCTGGGGTGGTCCTCGGACAGGTAGATCTGCTGGTAGGGACGTGCGTGGGTGCTGGCGTAGCTCTCACACCAGTCGCGCAACCCGCCTTTCGCGACGTCCTCCTTGTGGTCCAAGATGATGCCGTCCCAGCCGAGGTCCATGAGCGCTCCGGCGATCACTTTGATGGCTTCCGTCTTTCCAGCTCCGGTCGAACCAAAGATCAATCCGTGCATTCGTAGTTCACTCTCGGCGATGGACACCGGGGTGCCGTGGGATCCCACCGCGATGGGGAAGGTGCGAGTTCCGGGGGTGTGGGGGGAGTCCAGCGCGTGGGCATCAGCGCCGATGCGCAGTAGTTCTCCAGGGGCGTCAGCAATCTGGATGGCGTTGCGTTGTTGTTCCTCGGGGATGATTGACTCGTAGTCGGTGAGTTCTTCCAGTGCGGTTTTCTTGTGCAGGAAGCCGAGGCGCTGTCCCACGCCTGCCACCACGGGCATATCAGCAACCAGTCGATACAGGCACGCCAGTGCGGTGGCGCCCGCCAGGATTGCCAACCAGGGGAACCCGGTGATCAGCGCTGCCCAGTTGCCGCCCAGAATCTCACCCCACCAGGACAGGTATTGGGTGATACCGAACCCCAGCCACAACACCGAGATGGTGATCGCGGCAACCGCGGCGATGGCGGCTTCCACTCGAGTGGCGCGGCGCACCATCAGTAGGTAGATCGCCACCGCGGCGAGCACCGTGGGAGCCAGGAACAACGCCACCCCACCCACGAGGAGGCTGACCATTATCTGGTCACCCGCCGACGTGGAGTCGTCTCCTTTGTCTTTGTCCGCCATAACGGTCAGTGTCGGCGCGTGGCGAGGTGTTGCGCGTGCGGGTAGCCGTGGAGTTCCGACACTCACGGCAACCAGTGGAGGAATCAGACATGGACACTCGAGCGTGGTCGTCGATCCCGGCGCAGCGTTCGTCGAAAGACACGCTGAAGACCCGCCGTCGAATCGTGTGGGCAGTCCTGTTGGGCATCCTGTTCCTCGGTCCCGCCAGTTGCATGTTCTCGTTGGCAGCCGCGGGAGGCTCCTCGAAATCAGGCTCTGGGTCCACCACCACGGTGCAAGCCTCGGCTGCGCAAGCGGTCGCGTCGGCATTCCTAAATGGACAACCCTCCCCGATCGGGGTGACGTCTGATGTCGACCCCCTGTTGGGAACCAACGGTTCAGGAACTCGCATCGCCAAGATCCAGTCGCTGGCGTATGGCGGTACCACCGTCGTGCCGAACCCCAGTGAGACCTCTGATGCCGTGTGGTACCGCTCGACGTTTTGGGCGACCACTCCGCAGGGCCTCACGTATGCGTTGACCGTCACCACCACCCCCGGCGCGGGAGGCCCGGTGTTGGCAGCGTTGCCCAGTATCTCCACGGTATCCACGAGCTCCGCCGACGATTCTCAGACGTTGACGTTGAATGGCAGCCCCACCGCGGTCGACATTGACGCCTACCCGGGGCTGCAGGACCGGATCATGATCTGGGCGACCGCCTATGGTGCTGCGGATGTGGAACGACTGGTGGAGATTAGTAAGGACGGCCCCACCGCCACGACCACTCTCGGTTCCCCACCGCGGCCCCGCTACGACGGTGCACCGTCTGATGACGTGATCCCTTCGATTGTCTACACGCCGGGGAATCTCGAGGTGCAGTCGATGATGGAGCAGGAGGATGGCTCGCTTCTGGCGTTGGTGTCGGTGGACTTCACCCACACGGCAACGAAAGCCACCTTGGGTACCACCATGGAGTTGGTGATCATCCCCGATGGGACGGACGGATCGCTGTCGACCATTTCCCAGTGGGGTCCCCCCGGATCCGCCAGCGCCCAGTAGTTTCTTGCGCCCCGCGTAGTTCGTGCACCGACTCTTCCTCGCTCGTCGAATCCGCCTCACCGTCGCAGCCTCTCCCAGGAGATCGTCTGGCCGTCACGAACTCCGGCGACCCGATGTTCCGACGCTTGTGTTGTCACCGCGGCGCACACGGTGGCGCGTAATCGGAACATCCCGTTCCCTGTGATGGAGGTATCCCACCCATGTCCGTTCTGATAGAAACGCTCGCCAGCGTCGATGTCGCCAGCCTCGATATCCCCGGCGTTGTGATGGAGGGCAAGTCCTTTTTCAAAACCCCCGTCGGCGGTGTTGTTTCCGCCTTCACTAAGGCGATCGCCGCCGTGATCGGTCTGGCTGCGATCTTCATGAGCATCAAGAAAGTGCTCGAGGGAAAGGCAGTCGACGGGGTGAAGATCATCGTCGGCGCGTTCATTATCGCCGCCATCTTGTGGCAGCCCAGTATGATCGAGGATGGCATTGATGGTCTCACCAACCTGGTCAGCAAGCTGATGGGCTCCATCGACGACATCGATGGAAGCGCAGACGCCTCCTAATCTCCTCGCCACCTCCTCTCACACGCTGGCGGGTGCTCTCCTTCGGGAGGGTGCCCGCCAGTGGCGTGTGCCGACCCTGGGGGCATGAGCGATCAAGGTGTGCAAGGACCGCAGATGCTGGCGCTCACCCAAGCGGTGAAGTCGCCGCCGTTGAAGATCGGCAAAATCTCCAACGACATCGTGCTCCCGCGGGCTGTCCCGGTGGCGACTGCAGCGGTGGTGGTCGTCTTCGCCATTCTCGGCGCCATCGTCACCCTGCTGCTCGTCGGTGGCACCGCAATCATCACCGGCGCCGCCATCTTCGGCTTCCTCGGCTACATCCTCGCCAACTACTCCCCCCTGAAAGGTGAGTCGTTCCTGCGGTGGATGACGTTGGCATCCGGTGCGAAACGCAAACAACTGGAGATCGATGGGGAACCCGTCATCCCCTACGTGGGGGTGGCTCGTATCCCCACCCCCGCCGCCGGGAACGTGTCGTGGCGGGCGGGAAGCCTGGAGGTGAACCCGGTGCACTACGACGAACGCGGTGTACTGCGCAAAGAGTCGCTGCTCTCGGTTCCCGAATACCAGCCGCTGCCGCTGCCGTTCCCCGAGGACACCAAGACCGCTTCGCGTGCCAAGAAGCGCCCTACGCGCTCCCCGAAAGTGAAGGCGTCTCGTCCCCGCAAGATGCCCACCTGAGTGCTGCGTCGCCGAGCAGATGCTGCAGCCGTGACCGGGGCGTGGTTCCGACCCTGACACTCGACCTTCAGGAGGTGACCCATGGGAATGTTCTCGTCGATGCTGGGGCGAAAGAGCGACCACAGCTATGAGACGTCCACCCTCAAGACCACCCCATGGGCGTGGCGGGATGTGGAAGGCGCCTACGTGGGCTGGAACGGGGAAGCGTGGCTGTATCGGGAGCTCCCGGTCTACCCGCTCACCTGGGAGGACCCCAGCACCCGACTGGAACGTGGCTCTGCGCTACACCAACTGCTGTTGGACATGTCCAACACCGGGCGCGAGGTTGCGGGTTTGGCGACACTGTCGAAGAAGCGCAACATCCACATGGTCAGCGTGTCGTGGGATGACCTACCGAAAATCCCCGACACCGACATTACCCCTGGGCAGCAGGAGTACCTGACGCAGACGCTGACCTTCACAACCCCGCAGCGCGCACTCCTGGTGGGCGTGCAACTGTTCTCCTCCACGATGAGCGCCATCGCCAACAAGAAGGGCAAGGGCGGCTCGTGGTGGGAGGCGCTGCGGCAGGTGACCGACGAGGCGTTGGGCGAGGGAGTGCCCAATATGGCGTCGTTCGAGGAGGACCGCCGCTATATGGAGGAGACGTTCCGTCGCGTGGGCGCGAAAGTGCCATCGACGGATGCGTTGCGCCAACTCGAATCCTGGTACAACGACGGGAAGGGACCGGACTGCGAAATCCTGGAACGACGCGACGCGCTGTATCTGCGCGGCAGCGGGATGCAGAAGGTCATCGAACTGGCAGCGGTGATGAGTTTCGACCGCACCCACCTGAAAGCCCCTGACGACCAATGGATTCTGGAGGCGTTTTCCCACGAGAATCCCGCCACCGTCGTGTCGGTGCGTGCCGAGCTGGACCCCGCCCGCAACGCTCGGGAGCGGATCCGTCGCAACAAGCGACGTCTGTTGGCGCAACAAAGCGAGGTCAACGTCACCGGCGACCTGGCACGGGTGGAAGACGAGATGACGTTCGATCTCACCCAGACCGCCGAAGACTTCTTCGCAACCAGCGGAGAACCACTGGTCTCCGCGACCTCCATCGTGCTCGCCCGTGCGTCCAAGTTGGCGTCGGTGACCGGAGTCTCGCACGGGCGCCTCCTTTCGGATGGTCTCGCCAAGGACACCTACATCGACTACCTACGCACGATCTTCGACATCGAGATGAAAACCCTCGAGCACCGCCAGTTGGCGGCGTTGGAGGAGACACTGCCGTGTGCTCGAGCACGGGTGAACCCCTTCCTGCAAGAAGTCAGCGTGGGGATGCTGTCCTACTCCGGGATGCATGCTCACTCCCGCCTCGGGGACAAGGACGGCACCATCTATCTCGGGTTGTGCGACCCGGACGCGACCCCGGTGATGATTGACCCGTTGGGTGCCCCGAACGCGAACCTCCCCCCCGCCATGTTCCTGTTCGGGGATCCCGGCTCCGGGAAAGCCAGTTCCGTGGACGCGCAGGTGTTGACGCCCCACGGGTGGACCCGGATGGGCGACCTCAGCGTCGGGGACACCATCACCGACTCCCACGGCGGAAGTCAGACGGTGCTCGGCGTGTTCCCTCAGGGCGACCAACAACTGTTCCGCGTGACCATGTCTGATGGCGGTTCCACCGAGGTGACCGGGGATCACTGGTGGACCGTGCAGTTCGAGGGGGAGTCCGAGTGGCGGCTGCTCACCACAGCCGAGGTGAGCCAAGTATTGGATGAGGGGCGCCATCTGCGGCTCCCGGTGATGAGCGCCGCCCACTACAGCACTGGACCCTCAATCGAGGACCGCCACGACCAGTTGCTGACCCTGGTGGCGAAGCATCACGGCCGCGTCGACTCCGACGGTCATTCCCGCATCGACGTCGATATGCCGTTGGTGGACACCTCGACCGGCGACGTCACGTCGTTCCTGGACCTGGTGCGCAGCCTCGGCGGGGTCGCCACCGTCGGGGACGCCACCGCCACGGGTGTGATCCCACACGGCGAGGACAGTCCGCTGGTGTTGCTGCGCACCATCGTGGACATCACTCCCACCCGCGTGGCTCCCGCGCAGTGCATCAAGGTGTCCGCCCCCGACAGCTTGTATGTCACCGACGACTACATCTGCACCCACAACACGTTCGCGCTGCAGTCGATCGCCACGCAGTCGGCACTACTGAACAAGCAAACAATCTTCTTGAACCCGAAAGGCTTCGACACGTTGTCCCCGTTCGCCGAAGCCGTGGGCGGCTCAGTGGTGAAGATGTCAGCGTTGGAGGGGGAAGGTGGGTTTTTCGATCCGTTCCGCTATGCGCCCACCCCACAGATGGCAGCCGAGATCGCCACCGAATACATCTTGAGTGTGGTGGGTCCCGGGTTGACCCAGAACCAACGTGCCCAGTTGGGTGCCACGATCAAGCGGGCGGCAGCCAATGGTGCGCAGTGTGTGGGGCAAGCCTTGAGCAAGGTGCACGACGAACAGGTGAAGTCGCTGATCTTGGACACGATGAACTCGTCGGCGACCTTCCAGCTGGGAATCGGCTTGCGTCCCATGGAACCCATCGGGTTGACCGGGGGACTGACATTGATCGAGTTCGACCGCAAACTGGACCTGCCGGAGAAGGGCGTGGACCCGGCATCCTTCCGTGACTCCCAGCGCATCAGTCTCGCCGCCATCCGACTGGTGTCCCGGGCGAGCCTGGAGATGCTCAATCGTTCCGGTGGTGGGGTGTTCATCCTCGACGAGGCGTGGACCGTGTTGGGATCCGATGAGGGTTTGGCGATCCTGCAGGAGCTGGGTCGCACGGGTCGCTCCCTGAACATCCTGCCGATCTTTGCCACTCAACGCGTCGCGGACCTGCTGCGTGAAGGCGTGGATATGCAGTCCTACATGACCCGAGTGTTGGCGATGAAACTCGACGACCCGGTAGAGGCAGCAGCCGCGTTGACGCTGTGTGGACTCGAACCCACCCCGCAGCGGGTGCAGTGGTTGCATTCGTGTGGACCGAAACGCTTCGAGGATGGCACCACCCGTTCCGCCTACGGCATTCATCGTGACCTTGAGAAGCGGCACGCGGCGCTCATGGTAGGGCCTGTACCTCCCGCCTACTACACCGCGTTCACCACGAACCCCGAGGAGAAGAAGCGCCGAGACCAGACCACGGAGTGACCATGCCCGCCTTCACCCGCTCTCGACGCGTTTATGTCCTGGTCATCTGGTCGCTATTGGCTGCGGTGCTCACCGGCGCCTTCCTGCTCTCCGGTCTCGCGGCTGCAGATCCCGCACCCGCCCTGGGTGTTTCTGGAACTGAGCTGTCAGCTCCCGTCTCGGAAGCGCGCTCAGCGGCATCGGACGCCCAGGTGAAACAGTTCGTGAAGGACTACTACGCCAGCAAGGGATCCCGTGTGGGGCTCCTGCCCGCCTACCGCTGGAACGGCGATGCGGACCTGTATGACAAGTTGGATATGGGCGACGGCGGCAGCCTCGGGGGCAGGGTGATCAGTGGTGTGTTCTTCAGCGTGTCGCAGTTCCTGTGGATGATCATCTTGCAGGTCATGCGATTGGTGATGGACAACACCATCATCGATGCGGCAGCGGATGCCATCAACAATGGCTCCGCCGGTTTGGCGAAGAACCTGAGGATGAGTGGTCTGGTTGCACTGGCTATCGGCGCCATGGCAGTTGCCGCCGCCTTTGCAGTCCTGCGCTCCAACCTCGTGTCCGCCGGTCGCATTCTCATCATCGGCATGCTCATGCTCGCCACCATGCAGGTCGTCGCCTCCGCAGGTGCACAAGCGCGTCCGGGTGCCCAGCCGGTGGGATCACCAGCCTGGTTGGCGCAGTTCTCCACCTCGCAGGTCAATAGCGTCACCGACAAGATGAGTTCGGGGTTCGGGTTATCGCAGAAGCTGTCCGACAATATTCGTGGCGGAGGTAAGACGGAGTACAACTGCCAGACCTATGTCGGCTTCCTCCAGGATGCCTATAACGAGGCGGCGACGGTCGACCAAAAGGCAGCACCTCTCCTCCCTATGTCCAAGTTGTGGGAGAAGGGGTATCTCACCTACTTCACCCAAGCGCAATATGGGTTCGGTACGGGATCCCCCACCCGATCGGTGTGTCACCAGTTGGACGCTCAAGCTCGTATCAGTTTCTCGGAAGTTTCCGACGTGATGCGAGTTGCCTACAGTCCGGCACCCGTTCCGAAAGCGGACGTGATGAGTAAAGAACCTTACAAGTCCACCAACGTGTTGCCGGTGGCGATGTTCGCTCCCGTTGGCGAACGGGAGAAGTTTGAGGCGAATGTGATGGCGTGGCAGGCCTGCAGCGTCAATTCGAGCGACCCCGGTTCCTCCCCGGGGAATATCAATATGGTCATCAACCCCGGTTGGGAGTTCGATGATCTCGACGACGATAAGTGCAAGGAATGGATCAACGACGGTGTTCTGGGTTTCACGGGGTCGTCCACGTTCTTTACCTGGGGTTCCGACGACAACCTCTCCAACGCGGTGCACAACGCTCGCACAGACAAGGAGACGGTCGCCGACATGGAGGCGATCGAGAACACTTCCGACATGCTCAACGCTTTCTGGGGGCACAACGCGAATGACCGAATAATCAACGGTTTGATGGCGACGCTCGTTGCCAGTGTCTACGCCTACGTGCTGATCCCCTTGGCGTTGGGAACTTTGATCGCCGAGTTCGGTCTGGTGCTCATGATGGTTCTCCTCCCCCTCACTCTTCTTCTGCTGGCGGCAGGTGCTGCCAGCAGTCGCAAAAGGGACAAGAGTGGCGGCGGCGGCTCCAATAAGTCCCACGAGATCGGCATGCGGCTTCTGAAACTCACCGGCGGCTTCGTTGCCGCCAAAGCGTTGCTCACGTTCCTCTTGTTCGCATTGGTGCAGTTCATCGCGGTCGTCGAAGAGTTGAGCACCGAACTACCCTTCAGTCCCATCCTGCATATTCTGACTCCTTTGATCGCTCTGTTCCTCTTGCGGTTCATCTTGAAGTCCGCTGGGTTGGGTAATCTCACCAGCCTGGGTGGCGCGCTGGGGATGACGGCTGCGTCGGGGATGCAGATGGTGGCAGGCAAAGACTCGATGGTGGGGGGACTGGGCGGCGCAAAAGGTAAGTTCGGCAACAACCCCCTCACCCGTGGCGCCAACAGAATGGACGCGGCGACCAAGCAACGACTTCGCGACAATCGCTTCACCAAACCGAGTGGCAGACTCTCCCAACGCAAACAGCCGCTCCCTGAGGGTGCCCCCGGCGACAAAGAGAAGGCTGCGCTCGGGGAGAATGCGGCCTCCGCCCCCGGCAAGTCCGCGGAGGCTGAGGCTGCCAGCAAGAAGCGAAAGGCGCTCGCCGCGGTCACCACCCCCTTCACGTTGGCATCCAGCGCGATGCATCGATCGCGCTCGTGGCGCAAGCGTATGACCAAGGAGGGATACGCAAACACCGCCGCCTATGACCCGAACGATCCAAAAATGCCCAAACCGACTCGACGAGCCGCCGGGGACTACCAGAGCCCATGGATGCATGCGATGCAGCATTCTCGTGAGCGGGGCGGGGGCGGTAAGGGTGGAGTTGGTGCGTTGACTGCGGCCGAGTCCGCGGCGATGGCACCCGGAATGCTGGCGGCAGCGGGCGCTGTCGCTCTGACTGAGGAGGGGCGTCGTCAGCGGATGCTCGCCTATGACCAAAAGGTATCCGCAGCAGCAACAGCAGCATTGACCGCCGGATCTATCGAGATTGGTAAGGATGAGGACGGGAACCCGATCATGTCCCAAGTCGGCACCATGTCCGCCGCACGTCGCATCACCTCTGGCGTCAACCTCATGGACACCGAACAGTCAGCCTTCAAGAGGTTGTCGACGGAACAGCAACTGGCAGTGACGAACCCGGTCGAACGCGCCGCACTCTTGTCCACAGTGGCGGAGAACTTCTCCGACGGCGACTCAGGTATCCCCTTCACAACCGATCAGTTCATCATGTCCGACAGCGGTGAGATCTTCCTTTCCCACGTGCCGCGGAACCCCGAGACCGGTGAGCTCGTCATCCCCCGGTCGAGGGACCCTCAAATGCTGGTCGATGTGATGAATGACTACACCAACTTCCTGCCACCCGTGATTCGCGACCGGAGACAGGGAGAAACGGAGCAACACTATGCGGACCGATTGATCGCCTACGGCATCGAGCTGGGGTTCATTGATCAGAGCACCGGACAGCACGTGGACTTCTGGAAGACACGAGGGTTGAGCGATGACCAGGTCTCGCATCTCATCGAGGATGCGTATGCGGGAAACAGCAACATGTTGACCACTCTGACGCTCGACGTTTCCCAACCGGTGGTCGCACGTGCGGAGCAGGCAGTCGCGGCGAAGTACGAAATACTTCGCAACCTCGGCGGGGTGGACCGGTCCTACCAACTCCTGTCTCGCACCGACGGGATTATCAACGAACGCCGACAGGAGGTCCAGGTGGAACTGGATGTGGGTAAGACCACCCGCACTCATGTTGAGTCTACCGCTGCGCACGTCGTGAAGTTAGACAGCGAACTGCGAGTCCTCACCAACGCTGCACAACATATCCAGTCGTTCGACGCGGCTATCACCCAAGCGCAAGCGCACCTCGCTTCCGCCGCCACGAAAGAGGCTCAGCAACAGATTCAGGTGCAGGTGCAAAGAACACAGGAGCAACGCGCAGAATACCTGACGACCCTGCCCCAGAACGTCCCCAGCGACCCCCAACAGTTGCAGGTCGTGATCGAGAGCAAAGAGCGCGATATCGTTCAACAAGTAGCTCAGCTGGAAGGTTTTCTTGACGAGGTAGAGACCGCTGCCAGCCAGTCGGCGAGTCGCAGCGTGGAGCTGAAGGCTGCGAGTACTCAGCAGGAAATCGCATTGTCCATGGAGTCCAGTGGGCTACACAGCCCCAAAGAGATCGAAAGCACGCTGGTCGCCAGCGAGTCAAAGGTGGGCGAGCAGCTGGATGCGGCGCATCGAGAGGTGCAACGTCGCCTGACGGAGGCGTCGGACATCTACAACAACCCTGAACTGCCGTGGAAGGATCGCATCCGCGCTCGGGTGTCGGCGTCGGACAGCATCCTGGCAGACTCCAAGCGCGTCGCAGCCGAGGTGGTGTCAGCGCGTCAACAGTCCGCCGAGCAGCGCGCCGCCGCGCAGCGCCAACTGGCGGATGCCGCCACCGCAACCCTCCGCTCCCAAGATGAGGTGCTGCGCCACGGCATGTCGTTGCCCAGCGCCTGAGACCCCCGGCCGCGGCGCAGCCCCCCGACACCATCGCGCGGTATCCGCTTCGATGAGAGAGCCTCCGGGGGTGCCCCAACCCCATACCCCCTCGTGGGCATATCCCTCGCCTATCGCCGCCGACGGTGGGGATATGACCGCGTTGCAGGATTTGGGACTTCCTCCTACCGCCACCGCCCAGCAGGTGTCCCGGGAGTTCCGGCGGCGCGCCCGCACCGCCCACCCGGACCGTGGTGGAACCTCCGAACGCTTTGCCCGGTTGTATGCGCTATATCGGGCAGCATTGGAGGAATCGCGTCACGCCGCGGCTGCTGGACCAGCGAACACGGGGGATACCGCCAGGGCACCGAGCGCTGGCAACACAGCAGCAAACACCCCGTCCGCGCCACCCTCCTCGTCGCCGCCGTTCACCTCACCCTTCACTCCTCCTGTCGCGACTCCGTTCTCTCCGCCCGCACAGTCCAGCGCCACCCCGCCCCCAACCCTCACCCCAGCATCTCCCTCGCCCCCGTTGGTCTCCCTTCGCTTCCGCCCGGCCTCCCGTGTCCGCTCACTGGGGACCGTGGTGCGCCGAGGGTTGGGTTGGATCCCACTGACCGCGTGGGTGACCGCGTGGTGTGTGCTGGGTTTGGTGGCAGCCGCGGTGGGGCTCACCGACTGGACGGTGACTCCCACACGGCACTCCGCGCCCCGACTGGCGTATCCCATTGAGACGCTGTTCGACGGCGCTTCCGAGCAACTCGCGCCCCGTGTGGGAGCTGCTGTTCTCACCCTGCTCGTGGGCTGGGGTCTGGTCCTGGCGATTCGACCCCGCTCGTGGCGCACCGTCACGTGGTTCCTGATCGGAGCAACAGTGATGCTGCTGTTCACCTTCGGGCACACTCTGGCCGGTTGCCTGGCGCTCATCACGCTGCTCGCGTGGTGGGGTCGCCACGCCCACAGCTCGGACTCGAGGTCGACCGCTGCCAGCCCCACGGTCGTGCGCTCTTGACCTGGCTCTGACGCGTCGCTGCTTGCCGGCGGGTGGGGGGCGAACACGGTCGCGGTCATGAGCCCGGCACCCATGTCACGCAGCGAAAAGTTCGCCCGAGAGATCCCCACCCTCCCCTCGTGGTGGACGATCTTCCAGATCGTTGCCGTCGCCGCCGTGGGTCTCATCATCATCTTCGGCGCCCTGCGCGCGGGTGGCTCCGGCTCGACCGCTGTGGATGCTGCCCGCGCCGACCGTGCCGTCGCACCCCCCACCGTCACCACTGACCCCACCCGTCCGGCTCCCACCCCCAACCCCACCCGTCCGGCACCCGATCCCGTTGTCGAGCAGACCGAGACGATGAAACTACCCACCGGCACCGAGGTGGAAGTGCCCACCGCGGCCATCACTGTCGCCTCGGCCGCCGCGGTGGCGCAATACACCGGCAACTACGCTGACGTGCCCACCGTCGGCACACCCGAACGCCCGTCGCGGACCTACCCCACTCCCGAGGTTCTCGGACTGGATCTGCGCTCGAAGTCGGCAAACACTTACGTCTTCGACGCCCGGATCAGCTTGAATCCCGCCGACCCGTCCGCCACCACCTACACACCCGTCGCGGTGCAAATCGACAGCGGCACCTGGTCCTTCGTCGCACCCCGGGCCGGGGGGCGATGAATGTCCACCCCCAACAGCGGTGGGACACCCCCCGCTCCTCGTCCCACGCCGCCAACGCCGACCCCATCTCCTGCCCCTGCGTCCCCGGGGAATCCCAACATTGCCCCGCCGCACACTGCCCCCACTGAGCCAGCCGCTCCCACCGCCCCGCAATCCCGCCCCGCTCCCGGACCCCCGCTGCCGCGTGCCCCGCAGTATGGGTCCACACCCCCGGCTTCCTCCTCACCGGGGCACCGTAGTGTCACACCCCCTCCGCCCGGCTCTCCGCGTGGTGCACCGTCCCAACCGCCACCTCCTGGTCGCGGCGCACCGAACGCGGTGCCCCCCGTCACGCCTCCGGGACCGTTGCCTCCCGGTTCCCCCATGCCGGGTGTCCGATCTCCCCTCCCCGGAATTCCCGGGGCTCCCGGTTCTGCCACCCCCAATGCCGCCCCAGTTCCGCCACCCGGTTCCCCGGGGAGCCCCGGACATCCTCAACGCCCCGGTGCAGTGCCTCCGAACACCAACCCGATGCGTGCCCCCGGGGGGCAACACCGTCCCCCCAGCCCCACCTCCACTACGGGCTCGCGGTCCCCGCAGGACCCGTCCCGCAACAGCGCCGCGAAGGACGCTGCCGCCTCCAAGGCAGCAGACCTGGCGAAGAAGAAGCTCGCAGAGGAAGCCAGCCCGCACGCGGGAGTCGAGAAAGCCCGCGAAGCCGCCGCCCGCGCGGAACAGGAGGGGAAAGGTCGTTTCGGGCAAGCGACCGCCGCCGCGAAAGAAGCCGGAACCGAAGCCGCTGCCACCTACCTGCAAACCGTCGGGGTCCCGAAACTCGTCTCCAAACCCATCCTGAATGCCGCCGTCAAGTACGGCACGAAAGCCACCGCCGTGGTGCTCACGTTCATACTGGTGCTGCTCCTGGGGGGCGGTCTCACGGTGCTGGCGGCCGCCGTGCCCACCCCGAACATCGGTGCGGAACCACCTCGGGAGAAGGTCGCGGAAACCATCCCCCCGGACTACCTGAACGCCTACTACAACGCTGCGGCGAGCACGAACGTGCCGTGGACCTTGTTGTCGAGCATCGGGCAGGTTGCCACCGACCACGGGCGCACCAGTCCGTATGACCAAAGCGACTACGGACAGGTGTATGACCGCGATCCCGACCGTCCCTCGTTGGTCCCCGCAGGAATGGCATTGACCGGCGCGGGCACCGCAGGCTCGGCGCGCACCCCCTTCGACCCCCAGCCCGTGGTGGATAAAGTCAAGGCGATGGTGGGTAAGAAGGCGACCGGGAGCCCGGTGTCCTGGATCGCCACCATCTACTCCCGCTTCGGGGTGGACCTCCCCAAAGACGTGGCGGCGATGTCCGCCGACGGTACTGACATCTCCAAAACCGAACTGCGTCCCGGCGATCTGATGGTGTGGTCCAACACTGAAGGCGACCCACGCATGATCGGAGTATGGATCGGCAACGGGCAGTTCGTGGTTGCCACCGACACCGGGGAGAAGATCGCGAAACAGTCGCTGCCGTTCCGCGAGTCCTGGGATCTCACGTTCCGTCGAGTCCTGCCCACCTCCTCGGATCCTGCTCCCGTGGACGAGGTGTTGTTCTACGGCGATTCGTTGACCGAGGGGATGAAGACCCACCTTCCCGCCAAAATCAGCGGCGCCACGGTGGACATCGACTCCCGCGTCGGGCGTCCCACGTCGGAGGGCGCCAAATACTTCACCGAGATGAAGGAGTCGGGCAGCCTTCCGGGCATCATCGTGCTCGGTTTGGGCACCAACGACGACTTCGCCAGTTTCAAAAGCAGCGCCGAGAAGATCATCCGCATCACCAAAGGCAGCACCCTGGTCTGGGCGAACATGCACTACGCGCTCAGCAATTCCGAGAAGAAGCAGAACCAGTGGCTCGATGAGCAACAGTCACCCACCCTAAAGGTGGTGAACGTCGCCGCTGATGCCCGCAAGAACCTCGCTGGCGATGGCATTCACCTGTCGGGTGCCGGGTATCGGGAACGCGCCCAGATCATGGTGAACGCGGTTCGCAAAGCGATGCAGGAGGACCCCGGTTTCACGGACGCGGAACGTCAGTTCCAGACCGTGGGAGGTCGCAACAGCGCCTCCACTCTGCCTGGGGGAGTTGGGGGAGCCCCCGCCACCGGCGGAAGTGCCGCGTCCGGTGATGTGACCTGTAAGCCGTCGAAGAAGTTCGGGGAAGCCAATATGCAGCCGAACAACGTCCGGGCGGGACGATGCATCACCTCAGCGTGGCCCGCGGTCCCCGAGATCGGTGGTTGGCGCCCCAGCGACCCATATCCCGACCACCCCAGCGGACAGGCGCTGGACATTCACGTGGTTCCCAAGTTGGGCATCTGCGCGACGGGCAAGTACAAGCAGTTGGGGGATGAGATTGCCACCTTCTTGATGAACAACGCCCGCGCCTACCGTGTCATCTACATCATGTGGGACAACCGCATCTGGAACTACGGCGGAGCTGGGGAGAAACCGAAGCCGATATCCCAATGGCGCCCGGTGTATCGCTCCGGGTGCACGGACGGACACTACGACCACGTGCACGTGTCGTTCGTCGGCAACAACGAATCCGGCGGCTTGTCGTATGACCACAGCCGCTACCCCGGCAAACTGTCTACCCCGCCATTGCCGATGCCGGATGGGTCCGGGGGATTGGTGGAAGACACGGGGTTGACCTACGACGGTCCCCCCGCAGTGCATCCCAAAGGCGGCACCAGTTGGTCGTGTGCTCGCGACGACTACGAGGATTCCCCCGCGGTGGACGGTTGTGGACCGTTCCCGATCATGGGATACAAGGACGGAGAGGCGAAAGGTCCCTTCCTGATTCGGGAAGCGGCGTTGGCGGGCACCTCGATCAACCCCCAGGACGTCCGCGAATCGGTGGACTTCATCGCGCAACGCTTGGCGCAGGTCCGCGACGAAGTGCTTGCCTACGACACCGACGGCGCCTACAGCGACTGGACCAACGATCCGAAAGTCGCCGACGAACTGTGGACCGCAGTGTTGAACCGGATGGGCGACGTGTTGTCCGACCCTGCCAAGACTGCCGCGGCGTGCAAAGAACCCACCACCGGCAGCGTCGCGGAACGCATCGTGTCCACGTTCGGCTGCACCTTGAGCATCAGCCCCGGTGTGCGCACCGTCTACGCCGTGGATCGCTCCTCGGGCACCCCCGTCTACAGCACCTACCCGCACGCCGAGTCCGTGCGTCTGCTCACCGAGGAGGCTCTCGACGTGGCGTATGCGTGGAGTGAATGGGGAGAAAAGAAGTGTGTGGAAGACGCTCAGTACGCGGGCGTGTTCCCCCTGACCAAGAAGCAGATGGAATCCTCGGGCACCGGGGATCGCTGTGACGCGGACGCGAACATCGCTGCCGCAGCCGCTTTGATTGCTGCCCGTGAGAGCCAACTGCCAGAAGTCCGGTTCGATTCGATGGACCGCCTCGATGCCAGCGTTGAGAAAGCGAAGACTGGCGGGAAGGACAAGGCAGACCGGAAGAAGGATGCCGACAACAGCGCCGACGATGCCACCAATGAGGCACCGTCCGATCTTCCCGACCTTCCCAGCCTCAAGAAAGCAACCGTGTGGGACAAGATGGCGGGTGGCTGGCGTGACCTCTCCGACTCCGGGGTCTTGGGGGAGGGGTTCGCCCAGTTCCGCACTCGCGGCAGTCAGACCTCCAGCCGGGGAGTCACCCCCGCGTGCTTGGACCAGTTGCGCACCTGGGTGTCTTCGGTCGCCCACACGCCGGACAAGACGTTCGTGGCTCCCGCTACCGACGCCGACCTGGTGGGGATGAACGCCGCCTGGGATGCACTGTCGGGCAATCCCGCCACCTCGGGTTCGTGTGAGGCGAGTGCGGAAATGCTGCCGTCGGACTGGTACACCGCCACCGCGCAAGCCGCCCGGTTGGAGTCTCGTTCCGCCTCGCTGATGGGCAATGAGCAGATGGACACCGAGACGGTGCGCTCCCGGTTGCGCTCGATGGCGCAATACCTGGACCGCCGGGCATCCCAGTCCGGGACGGCTCCCACCGCCACTATCGCCCGACTGTCGGACACGGGCACCAACGTGGGACGCCCCTCGGTGGAGGTGCCTGACTTTGCCGGTCCGGCGATGACCACCACCCACGACATCATCCAACGCGCCATCTACACCTCGGGAATCACCTGGGGCGATGAGCGCTGGCGGCAGATGAAACTGATCCAGAATGCTTGCATCGTCGCCGACACCGGCGGAGCGGGGTTTGCTCCCGTGGCTGGCGGTAAGGCGGGCGAGACGGCGAAAGCCCGGGCGCGCCAAGTCTACGAATATTTGGTCCGCGCGGGGATGACCCCCCAGGGTGCGGCAGGAGTGTTGGGCAACTTCCACCAGGAGACCGGGGGAACCTTCGACCCGTCACTGGGGGAGGCGAACCCTAACAGCGCCACGTATGCCCCCGGTATCGGGTTGGCGCAGTGGACCAATGAGCGGCACTACGCGCTGAAGAACAAGGCGAAAGCCAAAGGGGTGTCCTGGACGAACATGGACTTCCAGTTGCAGTATCTGCTCAACGAGTTGAAGACCGGATACAAGTCCACCTGGAACAAGATGCGCACCGTGTCCGATGAGGTGCAAGCCACGAAGATCTTCCACGACGAGTTCGAGCGCTCCAACGACTACGCCACCCACGGCGGCATCGACCACCGCTATCGGTTCACGAAACAGTGGTTCATCGGCGAGGACTTCAAGTCGTTGTCCGTGGAGGGGGCGATGGATCCCACGTTGACCCCCAGCCCTGCCGGGTCAGTGAACTGGTGCGGCGAGGGCGACGCGATAGCGAGCACCGGCACCCCGGCGGCCCTCGGAGAGCTGACGGGCAGTCCCAAGGACATTGTTGACGGCGTCATCGAGTATGCGCAGAAGGACTTGTTTCCAGGCAATACGGTCCAAACTACGATCAACTCCAACAAGAGCCACGGGCCCACAACCTCAGGAGGGCGCTCGGACCACCAGGGTCCTCCTGAGTACTCCTGGGCGGTCGACTTCAGCACCTCGGAAGCCAAAGGGGACGGGATCGCCGCGTGCTGGAAGTTGGCGAAACTACTGCAGAAGACCTACGGCTTCTCCAGCTCGGGACAAGGGTTCCCCACGGTGGAGAGGCAGGGGTATCGCCTCCAGTTGATTTGGCAGGACGAGGGTCACTTCGACCACGTGCACTTCGGGGTGCAGAAGCTGGGAGTTCGCAATCCGCCGGACCCTCTTCCCGCCTATCGGTGACCCCTTCTCATGCCACGTCCGGTCCGGTTTTCGGTGTCGCGCGGCACAGTGCGGCTATGACGAACTCGCCCCGTAATGCCACTCCCTCTACCGGGGGAATCTCGAGAAACTGTGTCCCCGCCACTGTCGGGGAAGCCGCTGCCCGCTGGGGGGTGTCCCACCCGCGTGCCTTCACTGCTGCCAGTGGACACCCAGAATCCGTGGTCACCCCGCTGCCGCTTCCCGCCACCCCGATGGTGCGAGTCGACGCAGGCTGAACACACGGATCGTCGGAGCGGGCTCCCGACCGAGCCGCAGGCGCGGGGCTATTCGGCGTTCGGGAGAGTGTTGTTGTCCGCGCGGCACCCTCCTTCGGTGACGATGCCGGACGACGATGTCATCCCCTCATCAATCGGTGACAGGTAGGTGAACTGGCAGGAGTCCCCTTGTGCGACCAACCACACGCCGTTGTCGCCCACCCGCATCGACACCTGATCGTCAGTGGTGGACACCTCGTCGGCGGCGACCACGGGTGTTCCTCCCCGAAGCGCGGTGACCGCGCCCACATCGGTGAGGTAGCCGCCACTGTTGGCAGCCGTCTGTCGTTGCAGCATCGCGACGGACAGCAGTGATGTTTGGGCGCGTGCGTTCGCCTGCTCTGATTGCACCAGCCGGAATCCGCCGTAGCCGGTGGCAGCCAGGAGCACCACGATCACCAAGGTGGCGATCAGTTCCACCATCGTGAACCCACGCGTTGCGCTCAGGACCGGGCGCTTCGAAGTCAGGGTTGCCATCCGGTTGCCTCCCCCTCAGAAACCTCTTCGGCGGTGCAGGCGGTAAACGTGCCGGGCACCCGGCGAACCTCCACTCGCGGTTGCTGGGCGCGGGGGTCGGGGATACGTATCCCGTAGCAAACCCCGGCATCCGACAGTGCCGCTGCGTAGGCAACAGCTGTATAGGCAAGAGGGTTGGGTCCAGCGTCGGCGCTCACCGATACTGCATTCACCCCATCGAGGCTGGTGGCGGGTGCCGACCCGGACACGAACGTCACGCTGGGTTCGAGTGCGGTCAGCGCGCTCGGATTGTCAGCGAAGGCGCCACGCGAATACAGCAGTTGCTGTTGGGTGAGTTCCACGATCGACAGTTGGTGGGTGGGGCGGTCTGCGTCTGCTTGCTGATACAGCGTCTTCCACCCCCAAACCCCCGCCGTCGCGAGTATCGACATCACCGCGAGGGTGAGACCCATCTCCAACAGGCTGAAGCCTCGGGCGCCCCGGGAAGTCGGTCGCGTTCGGATGCGTGGGGTCAGTGCCATCCCCGCCGGGTGTTCCCTGTTCACTCCGAGCCAGCGCGGCGGAACAGACAGGGGGAAACTCATGGGGTTCACCGTGTCCGAGATGCCGACCCTCGCCAGCAATCACGATGCGTGCCGGGGTCGCCGCCGCCGCCACGGTGCGAAGAATGACAGCGGACCAGTATTGGCGGATGAGCCTGGCAGTGCGGTGGGGAGTATCCATGGTTCTGCTGCTGGCCGCCGTGGTGATCGCGGGCGTCTGGAGTGGGGTCTATGTGCTCGCCGCGGTGGCGTGGTCCACCTTCCTGGTGTCCCGGGTTCGCCGTCGCACCTCCCTGCTGTCCGGTGGGGTCGCCGGGTTGCTCCCCCGCGAAAACACCGAAGTCCGACTGTGGCGCCATCCGGATGCTCAAGGCGCTGGCTCAGCGTGGAGTTGGAAGACGAAAGTGGTGCTGGTGTCTCCCGCTATCACCGCTTTGCCGGACTCCCACGCTCGCGCGGTCGTCGCCCACGAACACGCCCATCTGTCCAGCCTTCCGCTGGTGGAAGACATCGCCGCGATCGTGCTGCTCGCCAGCATCGTGTATGCCGTCGACCTGTCGGGGGGAGCGTGGTGGTTGTTCCCCCTGATCGTGTCCGGGGTGATGATCGCCGCGGCGGGCTGGAAAGCACTGAACCGGTTGTCGGAGTACGGCGCGGACGCGTGGGCAGTCGCCCACTATGACTGCGCTGGTGAGCTTGCGGACGCACTTGAGGTGCTGACCGAGGGGCACGACGAGCCCGTCGGCATATGGGAACGCTGGTGGGGGACCCATCCTCCTGTACAGCGACGCGTCGCGCGACTGCGACGATGGGAGCATCTGTCTCCTCCCATTCAAGCGCAATCCCTCCACCCGCAAGCGGAGCTCGAGCCTGTCACGCAGGAACTGCGCGACCAGAGTGAGGCCGCGATGGGCGACCTCGACGCCGATGTATCGGCACCATTACCGAAGGAGGAGTAGCTGCTCTCGGTTCCGACCCTGAGAGTATGGGCATCACCCGCAGCGACTGGACCAACACCTTCACCGGGATGCTCGACGCGGCATTCCGTTTGTCAGCGGAAGAGCAGTACTACGTCGACAACATTCTCACCGAACTGTTCACCGCCCTGCGTATTCCGCAGCGGTCGACCGCAGTCAGCGTGAGTGTTCCCGCCGCGGTGACGTTGGAACACGCCTCCCACCTCTATTCCTCGCAACGCCCCGCGGCTACGAACCCCCAGTTCGCGCGCCCGGTGTATCCGTCGACGTCCGACAGTGTCGTGTTGCCGGTGTCCACGTGGTCCCACACGCTGTTGCAGATGTTGATCACCAGCTTCCCCGACCTGGATGCGATGGAACGCTTGGCTGCCCAGTCGACGTTCACGCAACTGCTCACCGGGATCGGCGTGCCGCACCGGCAAGCGATGTATGTCCCCGACGACGTGGTGCAGATGTATCTACGTGGACACTAATTCCCGCTCTGTTGGAACCCCACCCCGCCCACATCGAGCGCTGCTGGTGACCACGCGATTGCGCCCCACCGTCTCGCTGACACGGAAGAGCAGATGCGTGTGATCCTGCGATTGGTGACCGCCGTCTTGGTGGCGGGGTCTGCTCTGGTCGCCTATCAGGCGCTGGCTCCTGCCACTGCGTCGCTGCCCTACCTCAATTGCGCCAGTTTCAACACTCAACATCCGGTCGGCATCGCCGTGAACCTCTCATCCGCCCGCGCTCTCGTTGCTGAGCGGGGGGTGGTCCGTCCCCGTGTGTCACAGCGGACCTACGACGCTGCCACCCATTGGAACCCGTTGTTGGACCTGGATCGCGATGGAGTGTTGTGTCCCGTGGACCCCGCCCCCTGACCCTCGTTCACGACTCTGGGCCTGGCTGCTGCTTGCCGGTGTGGGGGTTCGGACACGGTGACAGGAATGGATTCGCTGATCGTGTCGGCTCAATACCCCTGGTCACCGTGGGAGTGCCGGGGATACCCATTGAGCGCCACCGAGGAAACCGCGTTCGCCCACCAATTGCGCCAGGTCGCCGCCGATCAGATCGTCGAGTTCCGCCGCGGCGACGTATCAGTGTTGATGGACGCGTTGCGATCTGGGTTTCCGGTGTCCAGCATCCTCAAGCTCCTGCCGGGAATGGACCCCGCGTCGCTGTGGAGCGCCTACTGCACTCTCGACAATCGACTCCGTGACGCCAGCCGGGTGTGGGCGGAGTATGTGGCGGAACCCCACGACTATCTGTTGGGATCCAACGGGGATGTGATGCAGGCGCTGTTCCCTATCCCGTTCGCCGACGTGATCGCCCACCTGCACCCCGAGGACACCCACCACCCGAAAGGCTCACTGTCGGACCTCCTGCGCGCGTTCACCGAGACCACCGTCTACGCCACCACTCGGGTGTTGCGGCTCGAAGCGAAACTGGCGACCGCTCCCACGTTGCGGCAACGGCAAGCCATCGGCTACCAACTGTTCAACCCGTTCGACGAGCACGAGTGGCAACACCCCTACTTTCACCCCCAGCGGGTGGGACAACTGTCGCTGATGCGGGTCATCGACCTGTTGGGTGAGGTTCGTGAGTAGCCGCTCACGGCATCATCGCCCCCGCGCACGGCGTCGCCGCGCGACGGTGTCCAACTCCTCCTCTTCCTCTTCCTCTTCCTCTTCCTCTTCCCCTTCCCCTTCCCCATCCGAGTCGATTCCTCCCCCGGGCTCTCGGTGGCGACCGTATGCCCAGCGGCTGCGCGGGTGGCTGGCGTCCCGCAACTGGAACCGGTTGCTGCTGCGATGGTCGATCGCGCTGGTCGTCCTCGTGGTCATGTCCGGGCTCGCCACCTCAGCGGGGCTGGATTCCTCGACAGCGGTGTTCCTCAGTGGGGTGTGGGTGGCGGGAGTATGGTTCACCCGGTCGTTGGTGACCCGGTTGTCCCCCCACCTGGGCCGCCCGACGGCGTGGGCAGCGGTCGTACTGGGTTTCGCGCTCGTGGGCGGTGCGATCGCCATGATCCCCAACTCGTGTGGGGACAACCCCTGCTCACCGCGGGATGTGTCGATGTTGGTGTTGTTGTCGACGGGCTTCCCCCTGTTGGTGTTGCTCTACACCGGACCGGT